>ENA-OPDG01001308-OPDG01001308.1-human-gut-metagenome-genome-assembly--contig:-NODE-1308-length-17952-cov-3.059116_pt1 | contig 17952 bp, 19 predicted proteins | sample MGYA00241259_ERZ501498 | MGnify/ENA primary metagenome ERZ501498 (study PRJEB25962, sample SAMEA2042582) | human gut metagenome | biome: human gut; feature: human-associated habitat; material: faeces... | reverse complement strand
ACGAACACGTTTCGATTGAGTGGAAAATTTGACTTTTACTTATCCATCGCACACGGCAAAGGGCTGTGTGCCCTTGTCAAGCGATGTAACAAATTAACAAACACACGAATTCCTTTTTGTCTCGCTTCTCTTCGTCTTTTTCTTTCCTGCAGATAAAACGAGCAAGAGGCTCAAATGGGTATGTTAAAAATTTCCATAGAGCGATTACTAATACAACAAAAACAGTGACCATAAAATTGTTCTCCTTTTATGATACATTTAATGAAGTCATTGGTCGACCAAGTCTTAAAGATAGCAGCTACCTTTCATTTAGAATCTACTATCTATAGTATGCCATTCGCAATTTTCTGCAACAAAAAAGAGCCGCTACCCCCAGTATAGGTAGTGACTCAAGTGTTCCTCAGATTTTTAGCGCTTCCGTTACATACAAATCAGCTTCATCTTCAGATACAGAATATGTTTCCATCAGCATTTTTGTCGTTGCTTCTGCATCTTGTCCAATTTTCAGGAGCATTGCTGCGGCTTTGATACGGTCCTCAATGGATACGACAGGCTGAGCCTTTCCCTTTTTGCTTCTCATTATATGCAATTCTCCTTTTTGTTTAAATTTTACCATTTTCGCTGATAAAACGCAAGAAAAATTGCCGCTTGCTTGAAAACAGGCGGCACTTGGATTGGATAATTATTGGTTGACACACTCCCACGATTAAAATCGTGGGATTCTACTTCAACGAGGCCGCTGGCTGACCCAGTCTTACGCCTCTCGGTAACGGCATGGTGCCCCATCCGTGAGAGTATTTTTACGCAGGGTAGCCCATTTGAGCTAATCCCATACGGCATATATTGATAGCTGCATTGACGTCTCTTTCGTGGTGCGTGCCGCAAGATGGGCAATCCCACTGCCGCTGCTTGAGTGTGAGCTTCGGGTAGATGTACCCGCAGCGACTGCAGCACTTGCTGGATGGAGCGAAACGGTCAATTTTCACGACCTCCGTGCCACAGTTGGATGCTGTCCACTCAAGGATTTTGACAAACTCACCAAACGCTATATCATTGATTTTGCGTCCCCAGAGTTTTTGCATTCCTGCAAGATTTAAGTTTTCAATGCAGATGATAGCGTAATCCGCTATCAGTTGGTAAGCAGCCTTAAAGAACCAATCAGTGCGTTGGTTACGTATTTTTCGATAGATACGGTTCAACTCTTTGATTGCTTTCTTACGGTTATTGCTTCCCGGCTTACAGCGTGAAATATGTCTTTGTATTCGTTGCAGCTCTTTCAGAGAGGCTTTATACCATTCAGGGGAATCTATCACGCTGCCGTCATCCAAGTTGAGAAAGTGCTTCAAGCCAAAATCCATTCCGACAGCTTTACCTGCTCGTGGAAGAATTTCATTACATCCCTCTTGAGTAACGACAAAGAGATAGACATCACCTAAATTATCGCGCTTGACGGTTAAGGTTTTCACTTTACCCTTCAAAGGACGAGAATCAAAATAGCGATACTTCTTACCATTGATGATGACGCCGCCTTTGCCGTCAAACTTATAGCCTGCCTGTTTGAGCGTGAAACTTTTATACATTTCGCGCTTCTTAAATTTTGGCAGAGACTTCTTGGTAGGATGTGCCTTTTTCTTATTATCAAAATAGGCTTTATAGGCGCGGTCAACGCGCTCCACCACATCCTGAATAGCTTGGCTTCCAAGATTATGCCAGTGGCCCCACTTGCGGCGCTTGCAGATTTTAGTAATGTACTTTTTCAAATCATTGGCTTTGAGCGTTTTACCATAGACCAAATAGTACATACGCCGCATAGCAATGCAAAAATTCCAAATCTCGGAGGCAATTTCTATCTGCTGAACAAGATACTTGTTCTTCTTGTTGTTGTACAGTTTGTACTTGTAGGTTTTCATTACAAGACGCATGAGCAGTAGCCTCCTTTTCTTTAGAATCTACTATCTATGGTACGCAATTCGCACGCTTTTACAACAAAAAAACACTGCCTATCTTGCGGATAGGCAGCGTGAATTGATTCGTTCTTAATGCCTTTATCCCACGACTAAAGTCGTGGGTTTTCACGGCTTGTTTTTATAAGATTGGCTACGACTTATCATTTATAGGCTCGGACTTTTATTCGAAGATATCGGCCAGCGACATTTTCATGATATTTGCACTGTACGAATATCTGTCCATGTTCCACAAAGAAAGCGTTCCGAAAAAGACTTCCTGCAAAAATGTCATCGGGACGAGGTCATCACCAACGAAAGAACCTCTGCCTTTCAGAAGGCGGTTGATGTCTGCTCTCTTTGTTTCGGGAACCTTGCTGACATTGATGAACAGTTCTTTGGTCTCAGGGTCATAGTGGAAAAAACTGCTGACCGGAACCTTCACACGGATTACATCCGAAGTCCCATCGCCAATCGTAATGTCGATGACATTTCTTTTTGGAATATACTCCTTGCAATAAGCCAGCATGCTCCGTGCAATGCGCTGGGACTCATTGTCATCCGGGACAAACGAATCACGGATGCTTTTGGCAATCCTTGCTGCTGCAATCTTCTTTGGAAGATAAGACCCCTTTTCCGTCTCTTTGTTGACGATTCTGAGATGCTTATCATTCAGCCATTGCACCATCGAGGTGATACAGCCTTCCGAGTCACAGCCATAGTCAATGGCGCACTCATAGTCGTTCATGCGCTCGTATGTACAGGTGCCTTTCAATGCGTTCAACATACATTCGAAAGATACAGGACTATCCGAATTGGTCAGCGCATCGAAAATGACATACTGCATAGCAAGGCTTTTTACGCCCTCGTTGTTTTCGGTGGACTCATCGACATTGAATTCCTCAAAGACCCTTTGCGGAAATTCCCGCCAAAAGCCACACAAGAAGTTATTGCTCCAAAGAATGTTTTGGAGCTCCGGGCAAATTGCCAGAAAAGCCTCTATCGAGGAAGAACCTACCAAAGGCCAGATTTTAGACGAATCGATAATGACGGCGACCCTATCGAATTTTGCTGCGCTATCGATATACCCAATCGGACGGTCTTTGCATCCTTTCTGAGTTCCCCACGGATAACCTTGCATATACAATTCAGAGACATTATCTCTGATAGCAACCTTTAGGAATCTGACATACTTGCCATAATCCTGATATGTACCAGAATCAAAGCGTAGCCATTCCTTAACGAAGCCTTCAAGAAAGGTCTTTTTTGGGTTATACAAAAATTTCATGATTGTATTTTCGGTAATGTAAGTGACTGCTTTCATAGCAATCCTCCTTATTGATATTCACATTTTAGCGTTTACGAGATATATTTTCACGGTGGTATTATTCGTTTCCTGTTGTTGCTTCCGGCGACCACTGCTGCGGGTAGGCACGAAGCTTATCTTTACGGCTTGCAATATCCGCACGGCGTATATCCCTGCTCGATGAGCTTCTCACGAGAGCCGGTATATTCCTTGCGGTTTGATTCGCTCATCTGAGAAACGGCGGAGCAGTCCGGTGCGTGGAACTTCATGGAGCCGGTGTTTAGAATGTAGGTGTTGATGACCTCGTCTTCCTGTTGCGGCTCTTCGACTTCCACCTCAGATGTAGAGGAACCTTCTGCTGGCTGATGATACTCGCCATAGGTGAATGTGACATCCTTACCATCAGAGGTGCAGTAGATGTCTCCGAGCTCATCTGTACGGAAAATCTCAATATCCTTGCTCTGGAGCTTTGCCAATGTGATGTCATGTGGGTGTCCGTAGCTGTTATCCTTACCACAAGAAATGACAGCATAGGCGGGGTTCACAGTGTCGAGGAATGCTTCAGAAGTAGATGTTCGTGAGCCATGATGCCCTACTTTCAGAACGGTGGATTGGATGTCCTGACCCGACTGAAGGATAACTTCTTCTGCCTCTTCTTCTGCATCTCCTGTAAACAAGAATGAAGTATCCCCGTATACGATGCGCAGTACGATTGAGGTGTTGTTGGTGTCGTCCGGAACGGAATTCACGGCGATAACGGTAACTTCTGCATTGCCCAATGAGAAGGTATCTCCCACAGATGGAATCGTCAGACCGTTTCCTTTTTCCTCCGCATACTGCTTAAAATTCCGAAATGCCTTGCTGTTGTAATCTGTAACAGGACAGAATGTCGCATCTGCGGTAACGGCCTCAAAAGCACCGGAAAGACCACCGATATGGTCTTCGTGAGCGTGCGTGCCGATAACATAATCCAAATGCCCGTTTGTTTCGCGTTCCAGAACGGAGTATACGAGGTCAGAGTCATCTACATTGCCGCCGTCAATGAGCATATAGTGCCCATCGCAGGTGACAAGAGCAGAATCAGCCTGTCCTACATCGATGAAGTGAATGGTGAAGCTGCCGTCTTCCATTACGCCAGCCGTCTGCTCGCTGTCAGAGACAGGGTTTTCTGAGACGACCCCGGATACAGGAAGACTACCCGAATCAATCGGGACCTGACCGCAGCCTGTGAAGCTGAGGGTGAAGAGCGCTGCAATTGCCGCTGCTGCTCTCCGTAAGAATAAGTTTTTGTTTTGCATGGGTTTTTTCTCCTTTCAAATAAAAAAGAGCGGACCTACCCCGATATGGGATAAGTCCGCTCAAAGAACAGATTATGAATCGTGAAAAGGTAAAAATCTGCCGCGATTCGTATGGTATCTATGTTACAGTATCTATTATATGGAAGTCGCAAGCATGTGCAAGGATATTAGTGTCCTGTGTGCTTGTCGGCTCGGATGTCGTAGTAAATGAGGCTTCCACTCAACCCTGCGCCTTCGAAACATGCTGTGATAGCGTGCTTCGGGTATAGAATGAGCCATTCGGGGTCATAAACCACCTTTGCCCAAAAAAGAATGCTCGCCAAGGTAATGGTGAGCGGCAGAATCACAGTGGTTGTGATTTTCAATGCTTTGATGATTTTTTCTTTTGACATGGTGTCCAAAAGCATCTCCTCAATTTTTTAGTGTGGCTCTTACCACATAGCGCTGGCTGGTTGCTTCGTAATATCCAAATGGATAGCATGTGTACATGTACAGGCGGTCATTTTCATCGGATAAGTCAACAAGAACAGACCCATTCTCCCCTATTACGGTGCTTGCGTCATCTGTTACGGTTCCCGCTTGTGCGGAATCTACAACATAGACATATTTCCCGTAATCTGTGGTCACAACGAATTCATCTCCTATGCTTACATATTCAAGCAAAGAGAGTGTACTGTCGTTGTGAGAACATAAAAGATGGCATCCACTGTATCCGATTTGTGCGGAGCTTGGATACTGATATACACCGCCACGCTGGTTCAAGATAATTTGGTCATCGCCCCAAACCAAAGGAGCGTCCAATCCAATATCGTCACAAGTGATTGTGCCATACGCCAACCCATAGGTTGCTGGAGTCACATCACCCCATACGGAAGTGATTGCAGATGTCGGTGTTTCTGTCGGCTCCGGAGTCGGTTCCGGCGTTGCCGTAGGAGCCGTTGTGGGCTTCGGTGATACCGTTGGCGCTGTGGTAGGGATAGGCGTTGCCACAGAGCTTGCGGCGCTGATAGCTCCGCTCTGAGGTGCTGATATATTGTCGGCTCTTGCACAGGCTGTAACGCAGGTCAGCATTCCTATCGTTACAGCCACCATTACTGCTCGCGTTCTTCGCATAGTTGCGTCCTTTCTTTCGTGTATATGAAAAAGCTGCCTCAGCTTTTAGAGCCGGGGCAGCTTTTTAGCGACTGACATGATGAGCCATTTTTGAGTTTCTTCTGAGAGCTGACGAGGCTTGCATTCTACTTTCTTGCGGATGCCGCAGGTGCTTTCGCCATCATAATATAGCAAAACACCAACGCCGTCCGGAATCTCGTCTTTGACTTTTTTGTATAACTCTGTTGGCATCGCGTAGTAGTTGCAATGCCCCACGAAGTTGTGCCCGTGGTCGGAGTGAAAATCGCTTACGGAAATCTTGATTTCCACGCAGGTGATGATGGTGTCAATCGTGTAGGTGTGATTCGTTTTATGGAAATGACACCATCGTTCTGAGCAAGGTTCCTCGCAGAATTCAAAGTCAGAAGTATCCTTGTGGCATCCGACTTCTTTTGCCATCTGCTGCACAAAGGTGTTTCCCGCTGTAAGAGAAGCCAGCTTGCAGGAGCCGCTTTTTGTTTCACTTGTGAAGCATTCCTGCACACGGACAAAGTCAACCAGTCCGGATTTAACAGTGCCGCACTCAACAGGTACTTCCAGAGCGTCGAAGCCTTGGCGAAATGAATCTACACGATAGCCTCCATAGCTGGTTGGATTCCAGTAGTGGAGGGCTTTTTCAATGTCACGGGTCAGTTGAGTCTTAGCCATTAAGCACTACCTCAAGATAGTCTGACCGATTTTGACCATTTTCTGACGTTTGCTGTGCAGCAGAAGCAAACGATAGACGATGACAGCAACCGCTGCCATGAGCAGGCATTTCAAGATTTTCTTCACAAGAATCACCCCCTTTCAAACAGCTTTTTTGGCTTTCTTGGTTTCGGGTTTTACGATACCGCCGTTGGCATCATAAACATTGTACGGGAAATCGCCGTCATTGACGCGCTTGGCAACGCGCTGACCGGTGGCCGTCTTGTAATACTGGTTCAGCCGGTTAGCTGTACGGTAGAAGGCAAACTTTGCATACTGTGTGCCGCGTTTGACACGATTTTCACGCAGCAGTTCGTCCCGCAGCGTGATAGCATAATGCTCGGCTTCGTTGTTGGTGAATCCAGAATAGAACACATCCATGAATTTCTCAATGTAGATAGCGGGGACATCGTTCATGGCGGCTACAATGATAGCCGCTGTCGTACCGGCGGAGTTGAGTCCCGGCAGCGTAGCCTTTTTGATGCACTTGGATGTAGATTCGATTTGCGTGCGATACCTCATCAGCCACTCGCTCAGAGCTTCTTCGTGGCTGAGATTTGAGCCTGCGAACAGGCGACCGATGAGGTTTGCTGCGGAGAGAATCGTCTTGTTCGTCCAACTCATATCGTAGTCCGACATCTGTACACGGTTTGCCATTGAGCGGCTGTTGCCGGAGTCGATGTGCTGAGATTTGGAGGCATTGAAGGTTACATTCATGCGCACAGTCACGCCGGACTCCACGATAGCGAGCAATCTATGCTGACCATCGACCAGTGTGCCATCGGAGGCAATGGCAATACCTTGATGTGTTGTATCCCAGTGTCCTTCCTTCATGTCTTTCGCCATCTTCTTGACTTTGGCGTAGTTGATGTTCCGGTTATTGTCGTTTTTTTCGAGCCACTTTTTAGCCTGTTCGGGCGAGATTTCGTAGCCGTCCTGCGTTTTCTGGTTGAAGTTATAGCGTCCCATTTGTGATTACCTTTCTACCCGCGTGGGCATGTGTTTGAGATATATTTTGCTTCGGAAAAAGCTTTGCATTTTTAAGAAAAATTTTTCGAGTTGGGGATTTACTTACTTTTATCGAGCTGGCGTTGCATGAGTTCCGTAGTGGACATGGCACAGAAGCCTGCATCGGCGGCTTCTACCGCCTTGTAGTAGTCGTCCACAAAGAGAATTTGATACGGAGGAATATTGCAGACTTTGGCGTACATCTGCATGACGGTCACTTTGCGTTCAGGACTGGAAGTACCAATCATATCGTAGAACTGGTTCGGGAAGTGCATCTCCAACCAATGTTTTTTGAACGGCAGAGTGATGCTGTCCTGCACGAAAGAGATGCAGTATTTCGGGACATCGGGATGCTCCGCAAAAAACTGCTTGATGAGCTCGTTCGGCTCACCGATTTCGTCGAAGACCCTGTAGCCGTCCTTCGTCTCTACCTGACGGCGCAGCAGCCGTTCCCGATGCGCTTCACCTGTAGAATCGAGGCGCTGTTCACGATAGTGAATAAGCAGGGTGTCATCGAAGTCGAAAAACATCATTTTGATTTTAGAAAAGTTCATAGTAACGCTCCTTTTTCAGTTTCTCGCGGCAGCAATCTCGTGATGAACCACATCTGCCTCCGTCAAGAATATGTCGCTATAGTCATTTTCGTCTATTCCGGGACAAACGATATGCTGATACGGCATTGTACCTTCCTGTTCGATGCTGATGCGCCAGATGCCATGGGAGTAGGCAACGAAAAGCACGGTATCGTCGTCCAAGAACAACCAGACACCGGCAACATCATAGCAGCAGATTTCGTCTTCTGCATAGTTGGAATTGTCCAAACAGACGAGGTCATCGCTGGAACCGTAGATTTTGACCATTTTCCCTACTCCATTTCCTTGTTCTTTGCATAGCGCGGCACAAACAGGAATTCGTATTTGCCTGTCTTTACGTTATGCTTTCTGATAATTGTGCCATCGCGGATGATTTTTACGCCGTCTTTTTTAATGACAGGCTTTTCTTCCCCCACGAAGTGCATGCATTCCAGTTCCTCGATGGTGTAGTTGTCTCGGCGTAGCCACTCGACGCTTTCCGCCACATCATCAAGTGCCGGAATCACAATGCTGCCAAGCACATTCTTGGCTTCGAACTCATCCATGTCCTTTTGCCTTTCTGCAACAAAAATCTATGTTATATATCCAATATCTCGTGGTTACATCTGAAAGCTGTAACATTTATCCAAGAACGAAATCTTTCGTTGCAGCTTCGGCATCGGCGTATTGTTTTGCATTGCGCAGCGCAGCCTGCATAAGAACGTCATGTTCCTCACTCAAAGCCTGCTGCATCGTGGTCTGCCGTGTCCGCCGCGCATAGCTGCGTTTCTGCATGATGTGCTCAATCTGCCGATTGGTCTCTTGGATTGCAGCAGTATCCATGCTTTTTTCGTGATGACTCTTGTTCGAAATCGTTACAGCTTTCGCAAATTCTACTCTTTTATCCAACCGTGCTCACCTCCCGGTCCAAACTAACAAATCTTGTAAACGGTGGCAATGCGCCACATTCTGGATTTGTGCCTCATACACCTCCGAATGTGAGCTGTTCGCCCTGCAAGGTGAGGTTCGGCGCTTTCTCTTTCTTCGGCTGTGCAGGGAAGCTCCCACCGTTACGCCGCTTATAGGCGTAGCCCTTATGAGCCGCCTGCATCGACTTGTAGCCGTAGCCGTTGGCGTCGTCCAAAACATTGCTGGATTCTTCTTCTACCACGATATACCGCACATCACCGGGCTTAGACAGCCGGGAAGAGCGAATCACACGGTAAGCCGGTGCAGCAGGCGCGGGTGTATGTACTTCTGCAGGAGGGGTGCTGCTTTCAGCAAAGCCCATTTCCTGCAATACATCTTCGACACTTCGTGTGGGTTCCGGTTTTGGACGCTTTTTCTCGCGCTCTTTCCAAACCTTCAAAAGCTGACGTTCACTGAAATTGATAACTAAGCCCCAATCCTTGAGCATCTTACGGACGACATAGGTGGAGAAAGTAGAGTAGCTTGCATACGGACCGATACCGCGATTGATTTCGATAGAGATACGCGCCATCTGGCGCTCAAACTCCGCGTGATTGTCGAGCCAATCTTCGATGTTCGAGAGCAGTTCTTTCTTGCTGGTCGTTTCCTCCGCCTTTTTCTTGTTCATGCGAACATAGGCTTCACAGGCAGCCAGAATCGAATCGTACCCATTCGCCGCGCAGCCGTCCACACTTTCACGGTTCGCCGCATCGAGAATCACATACTGCTCGCCCTGCTTGATGATGGAAATGCCTTCGTCCTGTGATTTTTCTTCCTTCACATTTCCGCCCGTATCAAATTCCGGCAATGAGTCGTCGGTCATGATTTGGTCGAGAATCGTATCAAGGTTTTGCGTGTAATCCTTTTCCAGAACGAATTTGTAAACCTTATCGTATACGCCCTTCGTAACGCACTTAACAACAGCGTTCAAGAAAGCATCTCGGTCGGGAATTTCTACATTGTACAGCTTGTTATCGTAGATGTTCCAGATAACACCTTTCTGCAGACCGGTGGCGAGCATATAACTCGCACACTGCAGGAAATGACGGTGAGACAGAGCAGAGACGAATTTCAGCAGATAGACGGTTTTGTCTTTTACGACATCCGCCATGCCGCTGAGAACTACTTTTGAAATACCCTTTTCATCCACGAAAGCGTTTAATTCGCAGCGTTCCTGTACATTTTCGTCCGGTGAGAACAGAACAGACAGGCGCTTGTTGATTTGGCTCTCTTGTTCTTTCGTGATAATCGGCAGTTCTACCTGTTTCACATAGCGGTCTTGGCTTGTCATCAGCATCGTGAGGAACAAGACTTTTTGCTCTACAGACTTCCAAGACTGTGGCATTGCCATCTTCTTGTCTTTGTGCATGTACATATAGTACGCAATAGCACTGTCGATGTCGTAGTAGTCAAAGAAGTTTGCCTGCTGGTAGATGCCGATACAGGGAGCAAGGTCAATCATAGCGTCGGAATGCTTGACCTCAATTGGATGCACATCCTTTCGGAAAACAGGAGAAATTTTGATAAGGTTGTAGCAGGCATTAACATCTTCATCGAACTTAAAATCGAACATTTCAGAGATGTCAAATTTCGGGTTTGCTTCAATGTGTGTCTTTACAGGAGTCATCAATGTCTTATCGCTGAGCAAGAAGTCTTTATCTTTCTCCGGCTCGACAAAGATGACCTCTTCCTTGCCGCGACTTGCCGCCACGCAGAAAAGGTTACGTAAAATCTCATACCGAACCATCGGCATGTGCATTCTCGTGCCCCAGTAAAATTCCGTAAAGTCAAAGACCACGCAGATAGGACGCTCCATGCCTTTGCTGCCGTCGTAGGTTGTGAAAATGCCGACATCGGGACCCGGCGCAACACACTTGTCTCCGTCGTTGTCTTTGATGCTGGCGTAGACATGGTTCTTATCGTACAGGTTTCCAAGGCGTTCAAGACTGTGACCATCGGACCGGTACGAGCGCCAAGACAGAGAACATCTTTCGGGTTGACGGAATCGAGGTAGTCGATAACTTCCTCTTTCGTCATCGTCTTGACATCACAGTGAGCGTTTACGCCGTTGATGTTCTTGTCCCAAATCATGCCAAGCCGTCCGGCAAGGTCATGTGACAGGCGGAAACACTGGGTAAAGTTGACCTGCGTATGTTTGCCGAGGAATTTGTTGATGAAGTCCCAGATGTCGAGAGAGGTGTGGTCGTAAATTTTTTGCTTCATGTCCCCTACTGCAATGATTTGCATACCGGGGTTAGAATCCTTGACATATTCGAGCATCTTCGAGATTTCCTCGTTGATGTCCTGATACTCGTCAATGATAAGTACATCATAATGCCCGACCGGAATATGTCCTTCGAGGAGCCGCGAAATCTGTTCGCCCTGACCGACATCCTTAATGCCGTAGCGATAGAGCATCTTTGATGCGAAGCCGTGATAGTTTTGAACGGTTACATTGTCGTTGAGGATTTTCTGCTGTGCATCGAGCTTTAGAAGGCGGTTATAAGTAAGGTACAGAATTTGCTTAGAGGAATCAAACTCGTTGCACAGTACATTGATGGTAGAGGTCTTGCCACTGCCGATACAGGCATCACACAAGACATTCTTCCCTTCAAGAGCAAGCCGGACAAGGTCCTGCTGTTCCGTTGACAGGTCGTTACGAGTCATGAAATTCCTCCTAAAGCAGATTAACAAAAAGTACCCTGACAGCCCACTTCGCCATCAGGGTACAATTTTGTAGTTTACGTCTAAAATTGTAGTCAATTCGCACGGATGTGCAAGTGGGTAGGCTCACATTTTTAGATTTTCCGGTTTACAGCATTACCTTGCTGGAGCCGTCGATACCGTACTCCGTCACTTTGACCTCTTTGGGCAGCAGGTTACGGTGGAAGGTCACAATGTAGTCATTATAGGATGTCGGGCAGTCATCGGGGATTTTCAGCGTGGCGGTCAGTGCGTTCTCAATCGTGTCACGGGGAACATTGCCCATCGGCTTGGTATGCTCGACGACAATCAGTTTGCGCAGCGTCAGTGCGCGACCGCTGCTCATGTCGTTCTCGAACATGTGCTGCAATGCGTCGATGAGCAGGTTGACATCGTCCATCGTGATGCCGTTGCGCTGTGCCATCATGCTGTTGATTTGAATGCTCATATGGTACAAACCATACTCGACGAAGCTCCGACGCCCCATCATACGGTCTTTCGGGTTCTTCCGGCTCTCGCCGTCCTCATCGGTATTGACATTCTTCTTTTTGCTGTCCTTCTCCGCGCCAATGCGCTCAGCGTCGGAAGAAACGCAGCAGCGGGTAATGGTCATCGGGATGATGTTGACGGGGTCGAAAGAAACGGGCATAGACAACTGGAAAGCGCCTTTGATTTTGCCGATGACGCTGGAGCCGGAGAACGAAGTGTTTACCATGCCAAAGGTGCGGGCATCGAAGAAGTATTTGCACAGCGCATTGTATGCCTTGAGCTCCGTCTCGCGGTCCATAGCCTTCTTGGAACCCTTGCTGCCCTCTTTGATGACATCTTTCAGGCAATCTCGGACGCTGGACTCGATGGAGAATGTGTCGGGGCTGCAGTACAGGTGATGGGTAGCTTCGTCCAGCTCACCGAAGAACACCTTGTCGCGGATGAAACTGCGAATCTTGTACTTGATGCACTCGGTAGACAGATAGCCAATACCGTCCTCAAACTGGCGGGGTGCGTTGTCATTGTCGGGGTCGCCGTTGGGGTTACAGTTTTTAGCATCGAATGCCAGAACGATGGTGATGGGATTCTTGATAGTAATAGAGTCAGACATGTTATTTTCTCCTTTTTTATGCAACGGTAGTTTCATCAACGGTAGCAACGGTATTAACAGTGCTCATCGCAATGGTGTTTTCTTCCTTCTCACGCTTCTTAGCGATAGCGGCATCGCGGTTGTAGTGCATCTGCTGGTTATAGCCGATAAAGAACTCACCGCGCTGCACCTGCGTCAGACGACCGGGATAGTTCCCGTCCAGCATGTCGATGAGGTCCATAATCTGGTTGTTGATGGCGTTGTAGGTGCCCATACGGTTCGACTTCTGCGCACGGTTCTTGAGCTGCATGAAGTTCATCTGAATCGTAGGCATAACCTTTACCGGGTTGGTTACCACGCGGCTAAGGAAGCGCTTATCGTACTGAGACTGGTTTTCCGGCACGATGGCGTGCTGCCCACTCACCAGCAGAGCGAAGATGCGCCCCGTAACATAGGCGGGGCTCGTGTTGTTCGGATTCAAGCTCACGGTAATCTCCTCCTTGTAATTTCGAATAAGGATGGCTTTGATGGCTCCTGCAAGAGATGGAGAGATAACGAACATGCTTCCTGCCGTCGTTTTCAAAGCGTCCTTGCAGATACGCTCATAAATCATCGACAAAAGCTGAGACGGGTATTTCCCGCCATTGTAAACGCAGTTGTTAAGCTGCATCCACATTTGGTTGTTGATAGGGACAATGCTGTTATCCTTGTTCATTGCGCTCAGAGCAAGGATAATACTGTCAGGACGCGCATAGTCTCTTCTCGTGCCATCAGCATTCTTGCAGGCTTCGCTGCGGTTAATTTCCATGTCTTCGTAGTGCTTGATGCAGTTGGCAAGCACTTCACCGACCGTAGTCTGCGTAAAGCTGGATGCAGAACAGCCTTTTTCCGGAACGCTCAACTGCCAGACATTGACGACCTTACTCTTATCGCATTCCTGCAAGATGTCAACGCGCCCACGGCGAGCTTTTGCAAGGCGCATGATGTTGTCCGTCTTTTCTGCTTCGGATTCATTGCCAAACCAAATCCGCAGCATCTCATCTTCTTCCGGCTTGGTGACTTCATCAGACCAGACGATTACGCATTTTGTGTAGAGAGACTGAGATGTTACCGGAAGGAAGTAACAGTTTTTGGAACCGATAAGAGCTTTTGCCGCTTCCACGATTTTGTGACCGTCCTGCATAGTAACGGGGATAGCGTTGCCCTGCATTCTCCCAAAGTAGTTGGTGTTTGCTTTGTTGTTGGAAAGAATGTAGGTCATTTTCCCCCGTACAGAAACGGGACGGAAGAGCTTTGCTTTCAAGCCGTCTTCCCCGGTAATCATGCTTCGCATGTGTGCAGGTGCGGCGGTGATGGAGACATTTCCGTTGCGTTCAGCTTGAATCGGAAACTCGCCGTACTTCTCAACGATTTCCTCATATGCCGTTCTGAAGGTCTCATCATCGAAGATGGGGCTTCCTTCATAGAACAGAATGAAGGTGGAAGTTTCAGCATCTTTGAATGCCATTGCGGAGGCGACGAACTTGTTTTGGAGCGCCTTTTCCGGGTCCCATGTCTCGAAGAACTTGTAAGCGGCATTGAGCGCCGGAGACTCGCCTAAGTCACCACGGAACGCGAGCACCGCGTTCTTCATGGAGAGGTATGTTCCGGGTTTGCTCGTGCTGCTCACGTTGCCCAAGATGTACTGAGCCGTATCGCAGAAGAGATACGGGACCGGCGTGCTCGTGCGGGCACGGCGAACAGGGACCTCAAACACCACGCCGCGATTCTTCTTGTCGTGTCCGCCGAGGGCAAGGATGTCGTCAATGCTGCCGTCGTCGTTCAACTCCACGGCAAAATGGGCTTTTGCGTTCGTCCAGCCAAAGGGCGGGACTTTGCTTTTATCTTGATTTTCAAGGATGTCGTAGTGTTTAACCAGCGCTAACAGAAGATTCATAGCAGCGAAACCAATCTCCTTTCGTATATTCGATGACGCCGTTCTCGATTGTCAGATGTCTGCAAACCAAGTCAGGGTCGTATTTTTTGGTGTAGTCCGGTGTGAGCGGCATAAAGCCCAAATCTCTTGTGATGGGTTGCGTCGGCTTGATTTCCATTTCCGTAATCGGGTGAAAGTACATGGGTGCTTCCATCGTACCCAGATACGGGAACTCCCTGCCGCAGCCGTTCTTGGCGTATTGGAGAAAATCCTTGAAGTGCCATGTAAGACCGTTCGGATTCCGCATATTGTCCGTCTCGACGAGATAAGCGACTATTGTATACCGCACATTTGTCAGGCACTCCCTCGACCGCATACCGCCGAAATGCTTCTCGTTTCTCAACAGTATACGCTCTTTCTTGATGGGGCTGTGAATGAACACGGCCGTCGGTATCATCTCTGCGCCGGGATGCTTGTAGATGGACTCCATCGCGCCTTTGAGCGCCGAGAAAGTCGGCACATCATAGGTCGTTCCCTCCACACGCATACCGGGAATCGTGTAGGAAGCAAGCAGGCTGTTTACTTCCAGCAGAATCGGCACCGGATAGACCTTGACCGGCTTTTTGCTGCGGCTCACAAGACTCGCAAGTTCCAAAATTTTATCGCTGCTTTGTCTGATTTTATCCACCATGTAAATGGCAACAGCGTTGCCGCTCACCTCTTTTTTTGTTATTTCGATAATACAATTATACCACAAATTTGTATTTTTTGCAACTTACAATGCCGTTCGTTCACAGTATGTTTGCAATTTAAAAATGGAAAAGACTCCCCGCAAAAATCAGCGGAGAGCCTTTGATTATGGGTTGAAATTACAGCATCTCTAAGCCGTATTCCGTGTATCTATGCATGTTGGTCAAGCAGCAAATATCTACAGTTTTTCCGGCATTCATAACGAGAGGCTCTGTAACATCGGCAAGGCGGTCATTGTAGCGCTTTCTTCGGACATTGACGCTGTATTTGCCGACCTTGCGAATATCACGGCGCGTTGCCGTCTGATTGCGCAGCTTTGCGATAAGCTGTATAGCTTCCGGTGTTTGCGGAATGATAACTGTGACGGTGTCTTCTTCAATCAGATGAAAATTTTCTGCGATTTTTTGAAATTGGATTTTGCCGTCGTCCGGCATTTCCATTTTGAGGATACCCTTTTCATCAAGAGCGCCCTTGTAATACTTATACAGGCTCTCAAAATACTTGGTTGCGGTTTCCGGCAGAGTTATATCCTCGGTAGTAAACAGACGCTTTGTGATGTTCTTTTCGTTGTGCAGGTAGTCTTCCGGGGGACGACCTTTGCCCTGCAGAGCGCGTACCTCGTCCTGCGGACCTTCAAACACAATGAGTTTGCAGGTGTTACAGTCTCGTTTGCCGTTACGGTTGATGCGTCCTGCTGTCTGCAGAACGGAATCCAGACCGGCGAGTTCTCTGTATCCATATGGGAAGTCAAGGTCTACGCCACATTCGATTAGAGAGGTAGAGACAACGATACAAGGGTCGCCATTGGCGAGATGCTGTTTGATTTCTGCAATATATCTTGCTTTATCATAGGGCGTTAGGTCTGTTGTAAGGCAGTACAGCAGTCTGCTTCGTGCCTTACTTTTTAGTTCTTTGTACAGATACTTGGCTTCTTCCTTTTCATTCACAACGCAGAGGCATTGCTCATGGGAGAGAAGCATGGTGATAAGGTCTTCTACGCTGATGTGCCCGGCATCTTCAATTCCACAGCGCTGAAACGGAGCGATGTATTTGGCGGGGGCATCGATGATTTCTTTGGGCTTGACCGTATCGAAGAACTGCTCGATGGCTGGCTGCGTAGCGGTGCAAAGGACAATTCTGCATCCGTAGTTGGTTGCCAGCGATTCAATACATTTGATGCAGGGCTTGAGGTACTTCGGTTTCAACTGCTGGACTTCATCGAAGATAATGACGCTGTTTACGAGGTTGTGGAGCTTTCGAGATTTTGATGGTTTATTTGCGTAGAAGCTCTCAAATAACTGCACATCGGTGGTGACTACGATAGGAACATCATAGTTCTCTGACGCAAGTCGCAGAAGGTTATCCCCTTTGCTGTTGTCGAAATCATAGCCGCTGTGATGCTCCAATACATTGCCCTTTCCTGCAATGTCTCTTAACACCGATGCAGTCTGTGAAGTGATGGAGGTATAGGGAGTTGCAACGATAATGCGGGATACTTCAGTATCAGCTTTGGCTGCTGCGGCAGCATAGGCAAACGAAGAGATGGTTTTAGCTCCGCCGGTAGGGATGCTGAGCAGGCGAATATCCCCTTTTGTAGATTTTGCACCTGCATCGAAGCATTGCTGTAGCATTTCGGTACGCATCAGATTGATTTGCTGTTCTTTTGACAGGCTGTTGAACGGTTTCTGACTGAGTTCGTTTGCTGCTGTAATCCACGGCTCTACATAGTGGCACAGCTTGTTATATATGGTCTGCATTGTGTCATAGGTATAGAGCCGCTGTTCCGTTCCGCGCATAAACGTCTCTGTGTCGATATAATCCGCATCGACCAAGCATGAGTATTCCATGCGGACAAAAGAGTACAATCCCATGTTTTTAAGCGTCCGCGCATGGAGAGGAACATCGTTAAGGGCGCAGTTTCGTACTGGATACAGTAACTCGGCTTTTGTAACATCATTTGTACGCTTTATGAGCGCCGTGTCGATGTTGTTCTTCACATCCCACATATCGTGTAATCCTGTGTGATGCCCCTCAGCAACAAGGGCAGATACGAGGTCTCCTGCTTTAGCACAAGCCACCGCGCCAATAATGGAGTGTGGACATTTGATATTATGTTCCGGGTCACGGATATAGCGCTGAAAGCCATCCGTGCATTTGCCTATATCATGTGCAAGTCCTGCACGTCTTGCGATGGCTTGTCCGCCGATGAGTTCAGCGTATTCTGCCGCCAAGCGGCTTACGTTCTGAAGGTGTTTATCCAGCGGCTGTTCCCTGCCGTCATCTGCTTTGTGGGCAATTAGAGTCAACGTTGTCTCACTCCTTTCTACCCTAATTATCTCACATTCGATATTGGCAAGCAACTGTATATAGTATTTATTTACTTTTCGTACACAATATATAGTGTTTACAGGCAAAAATGAAGGCTCCTACTACAATGAGTAGGGGTCTCTGTTGTTTGTGAATGATGTAAAGGAAAAAGAGCCCCTACCGCAGTCGGTAGAGGTTCTTTCCCACGTAGCCGCACGGGCTGCGACATTTTTAGTTTTTGCAGTCACGCGGACTGTGTTTCGG
>ENA-OPDG01001300-OPDG01001300.1-human-gut-metagenome-genome-assembly--contig:-NODE-1300-length-18075-cov-2.231743_pt1 | contig 18075 bp, 8 predicted proteins | sample MGYA00241259_ERZ501498 | MGnify/ENA primary metagenome ERZ501498 (study PRJEB25962, sample SAMEA2042582) | human gut metagenome | biome: human gut; feature: human-associated habitat; material: faeces... | reverse complement strand
CCTACTGGTAATGGATGATTCGGCGCCAATGATATCCTTACCATCAATCAAATCGGTAATTTCCTCATGATTGGCAGCAAAGGTAAGGGTGGAGTTCCACTTAAAGTTTTTGTTATCCACATTGACGGTATTTACCGATACTTCAATACCACGGTTCATGGTTGCACCGATATTTTGATACATCTTGAACGGAGTTGCGTTACTACCACCCATGGAAGTAGGCAAAGTACGGGGCAACAGGATATCAGTAGTCTTTGTCTGGTATAAATCGACAACAGCCGAAATACGGTTATTGAACAAACCGATATCAAAACCTAGATCCCAGGTATTGGACATCTCCCAGCCTACATTCTCATTACCCACATATTCATTGTATATATAATAGGTATAGCCATTATCCTGGAAAGCAGAGTTTGTTTTCGGAGTCAAGCCCGACTGAGTTCCGTAAGCCATGATACCCGAGTTACCTGTCTTACCCCAACTTAAGCGCAACTTCAAGTTGCTAAGGGCTTCCACATTCTTCAAGAATGCTTCATCACTAATGCGCCATGCAGCAGCTACTGAAGGGAAACTTGCCCATTTATTGCCTTTAGACAAACGTGAGTCACCATCCCAACGATTGGAAACCGTCAACATATAGCGGCCTTTATAACTATAGTTGAAGCGCAAAGCATACGAGAAAGTCTGATGCTGTATATAATCCGATCCGATTACATAAGAGCTTTTATCATTGGCTCCCAGATTATGCCATAAATAAGAATCAACCAACTGGCCTTCACCTTGTGCATTCACCGATGTATATTTGGATTGTGTCCACGAAGTCAATGCAGTGGCACCAAAAGTATGATCTTTGACGGTTTTGTTATAACTGATAATATTATCCCAATTCACAAAACTCTTTTCGGAAGATTTGATTTTGGACAGTGACGTTGAATTCTGTCCCAAACGGTCAATAGAACCGGCCCCTTCAAAATCCTGCTTACGATAAAAAGCATAATTGGTTCCTAAATTAGAACGGAAAGTCAATCCTTCAATAGGGGTAAAATCCAGATACCCATTGGCTATCAAATTGGTTTTCAGCACATGATGTCTTGCAGCCACTTCAGATGCCTCATCCACCAACGGACTCACCTGTCCATTCTTTCCTAATGGATATTCCACCACTTTACCGTCTTCATCGTATGCTTTACCAAGAGGTGCATTAGTAGCAGCACGCCATAACACATTCTCGGCACGCTCATCCTGTGCATAATGAGTGATCTGTGTGGTCGCTCCTACTTTCACGGTCTTGCCCAACTTGTGCTCAATGTTCATACGCAAGTTGTACTTATCCATTTTATCATTTTTGAAAGAACCCTTTTCCTGATAATATCCGGCAGACAACATCGCGGTTGTCTTTTCCGTACCGCCCGAAGCTGTAACCTGATGGCTTTGAACAAGCCCTGTATGAAGCACCTCATCTATCCAGTCAGTCCACTCACCGTTCTGAATGGCCTGCCATTCCTCCACAGTGAAAAGTTTCTGGTCATCGGCGGTAGAATTCCACTGACCACCGGTACGAGCTGCTTCACGACGCACCTGCATATAGTCTTCACCACTCAGCATATCAGGATATTGCGCCCAACCGTTGACACCAAAATAACCGTTGTAAGAGAATTTGGTCTTACCTTGCGCACCTTTCTTGGTGGTGATAATGATTACCCCATTAGCACCTTGCGAACCATAAATTGCCGTAGAAGAAGCATCTTTCAGCACTTCGATAGATTCAATATCAGCCGGAGCAATATCCGAGAAATCACCTCCCTGCATACCATCAATGATAAACAGCGGAGCATTGGCAACATTGTTACCAAACTCATCTTTCACATCGGACAGTGAACGCTGTCCACGGATATTAATGGTTACACCCGAAGTAGCCTTACCTGAATTACGTACAATATCCAAACCCGGAACCTGCCCCTGCAATGCTTCCATGGCATTAGATGCCGGTGATTTTACAATATCAGCCGCCTTCACTGAAGCAATAGAACCTGTAAGGTCACGTTTCTTCATCACGCCATAACCCACAACGACCACTTCATCCAAAGCCTGCGTATCGGCCTCCATTTTAATGTTCAGCTGATTGCTTTTTCCTACCGTTATATCCTGCGTTTTATATCCTATATAAGATATGACGAGAATATGCTTACCTGAAGGAACTTCCAAAGAATAATTACCGTCAAAGTCGGTAATCGTACCCACCGTTGTACCTTTCACCAGTACGGATACACCAATTAACGGCTCCCCTGTGTCATCTATGATTTTACCTGTAACAGTACGTCCTTGCTGGACAGACTGAACCAATTCACCGGCAACAGGGTCACTTGCATTTGCATAAGAAAATGCAGACGGCATACATAATGCTGCCGATAACCCTAAAATAATGGGAGTACGTCTGATATTACTTTCCCAATTTTGTTTCGGACTTTTTTTCATGCTTTTTATTTCTATTATAATAGTCAACAAAAGTTTATTTTATTATATCTATTTAAATGACGCATGTAAAAAGCCCCTGTACCCAAACTCAATCATAAAAATACGTTAAAACAAAAGTATAATTTCTTTCATTTAGTATTTATTTTTAACTGAATCGCAAACTTAAATTTATAAATACCTGATTTTAGCCGATAAGATTCTAATACAGGTAGCCCCACGAATTATCTCCCTCCAACTCCCATTCGTGCACAATTTATATCTACCGTAGTGTTACTGTGAGGCTTCAATTCAAAGCCATGCTCCGATTATTTATAAGATCTACTGATTATAAGCAATCTCAATCGGTTATTTAAGGTTTCATAAACTAAAAGGAACCATACAAATACCTCTATACAAATCAATATAAATAGAATATAATCAATTTCATCATAGTAATTATAATAGGTAGTAACAAATCGATATGCGACTACCAATCCAATGGAATGAAAAAAAATTGTCTTGCCTCTTTACAAATAGAGACAAGACAATTATTCTACTATAAAAGTTTTAATTTATTAATATCCAGGATTTTGATATTCAGCACCATTAGATATAGTTGCAGTAAATGTTGTAGAGATAGGTCGTAATGCATAATTAGGATTAAAGAACTGAGCCAAGTCCGGATGTGTTTCCAAATAATTTGAACTCTTAAACATGCCGGTACGTTTCAAATCATAAAATCTACAATATTCGCCACAAAGCTCACGTCCTCTCTCATCTAAAACAGTACGAACTGTAGCTGTACCTGTCAATGCCTTTGCCCCTGCACGAGCACGTACCTTATTAATGTATCCCATTGCATTCGCACCACCATTGATATAAATATCAGCTTCTGCAGCTATCAGGTAAACTTCTGCCATACGCATCATAAAAGTCGCATTTAAATTGCCATTGCGTTTTTTAGAAGCATTGGCCACATAGTAATTGCTACTATTATGCTTATTCAATGATGGATAAAAATAACGGAACTGATTTTCCATACCATTATATTGCATATTTACATTATGTTTTTGATCATTGTACACATCATCATAAGCAATCATTAAATAATTCGAGGTATGTCTATTTGCTTTTTCCTCAGCATAATCCTCATCCTGAGGCATTACAAATTTAATCGCCAAATCTCCCTTCTTTAATTCAGTACCAACTATAGATTCATCTTTATCATACATATTAGCCGCACTAGTATCCCAAATATAATTCTTATTCGCATTCCATTCAGTAGTAAATGACTCATGGAATCTAGGATCAAGTGTTCCGTCCTCCTGCACATAAAGGTTTAAAAGATGTTGAGTAGGCATAAAAATGCCAGAAATACATCCTTCCCAAGTTAAACGAGTTTCTTGATTATCTTCACGTGCTCCGAATTTATTCACATTACACAAGAAATATTCATCATTACGATTTAATTTATAGTTACCGTTACTAGAACCATGACCATCAGAACCAGCATACCAACGATGCTTCCACAAAGCTTCTTTATTTTCCCAATTATTCGATTCTTTAAAAACTTCTTCATAGGTCGGATACATATAAGCATTATATTTTGCACCACCTGATTCACAATCAGCAATCAATTCTTTAGCCGAATCCAAAGCCTTTTGCAAATATTCTGTCGAACCATATTCATAAGTTTGCAAACAGGCCTTTGCCAAAAATCCCAAAGCTGCCTTTTTGGTTGGAACCGTAGTAGTGGCATGTGTACCAACTGCCAACCATTCTACAGCATATTCTAAATCAGGAATAATAACTTCTTTATAAATAGTCAGCGGATCTGTACGTTCCGGAGCATAATTCAAAGTTGTCTCAGGTTCAGTCAACATAGTGACCCCACCAAATTGCTCTACCGCATTAAAATAATAGATTGCACGCAAGAAACGGGCTTCTGCAACTTTAGCATTTCGTTCCGCTTCCGTTTTATATGGTGCATACCCAGCCAATGCAATTGCTTCATTACAAGAGCCTACTCCATCATAAGTACCATTCCACCAATTATTTGTATAAGTGGTATTAGGAGATGCTCCTGCAAAGAACCAAAACCATTGGGTGTATGAAGTTGATTGATTAGCCTGATAGGTCCAAAGGTCTGAATCACCTTCGGTCAAACTCATCCAACTATCCGTACCATAGAAATATCTTTCCATAGCAAAATAACACTGGTTAACCAACGTTTCATACCCTTCAATAGAAGTAGCAAGATTTTCCTTGGTAAAGCCTGCCGGATTATTTTCTTCCAACGAACAAGAGCTGAAAGATACAGCAGCTAAAGCCACTGAATATAAAGTAAGTTTTCTGAATATATTTTTCATTGTAAATATCTCCTATATAAAAGTTAGAAAGTTAAATTAACTCCGAATACAAACTGTCTAAAAGTAGGGAATGCATCCGAACCGTTTGTTTCTGGATCTGTACCCTTCAACTGTTTATCCTTTACATAAATAAACGGATTGTATGCAGTTGCATAGATACGGCATTTTTCCATCAAAGCCTTACGTGAGATATTAACTGGAAAAGTATATCCTAAAGTGATATTTTTCACTTTTATGAATGAACCATCACGCACTCTTAAAGCTGAGATGACCGTACTTTGTTCCGATCCTGTACCTGGAGCAGGATAATAAGCTCCCTGGTTATTTTCCGTCCAATAATCCGCTCCAGCCAACTGATTTGTTGTTACACTTTGTTCTGCCGTATAATAACCCAACAAATCACTATTAATAGTTTGACCATAACGAGCCATTGCAAATACAGACAAATCAAAATTTTTATAAGTAAATGTATTATTCAAGCCAACAATCCAATCCGGATTAGTGTGTCCCAACACTTGACGGTCATTTGTACTATATTTGTGTACTCCACCATCACCATCTTTTTCCAAAGTTTCAATCTGAATAAAACCGGGTTTAACACCATAAGCCTCCAAAATATCCTGAGGAGTATTTGTACCCCAAATTCCGGTATATTTATAGCCATAGATGGACTTTATAGAATGCCCTACAAACAAATTTTCAGAAATTAAATCACCGTCAGGCAATTTTTCTATTTTCTCTTTACTCCATGTTACAGATAGTGTGGTATTCCAACTAAAATCTTTGGTTTTTATATTATGTGAATTAATGGTGACTTCCACACCTTGATTACTAGTTTCAGCAATATTCTGCCAAATAGATAATGGGGATCCCCAACCGGTCAAACCACTAGTAATAGGCAAAGTACGTTTAAAGAGCAAACCTTTTGTTGTTGTTTTAAACCATTCGATAGAACCATCAACGCGATTGTTTAATATGCCATAGTCCAAACCAACATTCCAGTTATAAGACTTTTCCCAACCCAAATCCTTGCTACCATAAGTACCTGTATACTGAGTAAAAGAAGAGTTTTGACCATTTAAAGTAAGTCCATTACCGGTATAAACATAGGCTTGTGTAGTTGTACCATAAGCATCCACCCCGCCCGAATTACCTGTAATACCATATCCTACACGCAGTTTTAAATTATTCAACCAATTTTTTGCCACATTCATAAAAGGTTCGTCAGAGATACGCCATGCAATTGCTCCAGCAGGGAAACTATCCCACTTATGCCCTGCTGAGAACTGAGACACACCATCCCAACGATTTGAGAATGTAAACAAATACTTACCTTTATAAGAATAATTGAAACGAACAGCAAATGACATTTTCTGTGTTTGAGCAAAATCAGACTCAACATGCTGCGATGCGCCGGATGCTAATCGCCAAAATGACCAACGATCTACCATTTGACCACTAGCTGCAGCTAAGCTACTATCATTTTGATTCTTATTCCAAGAAGTAATAACAGAACCACCTATATTATGATCTTTTGCAATAGTAGTATTATAAGAAAGAATATTCTCCCATGTATAATTCCATGCGTTCTTATTAGTAATAGCAGCATGAGGTGAACCTGCATAACTAGGTCTATTAGCATTACATTGATCTCCCCAATATTGTCCTTGACGAGAATCACTGAGCGTACCATTAATACGGCTTGTAAAAGTAAAATCTTTTATTGGACTCAGTTCCAAATAACCACTAACATTCAAATAAGTGGAACGAGTATTATTCACATATTGATCTTCAATAAAATCACCTAATGGAGAATATTGTCCTGTAATATATTCATGATTTATTTTCCCATTTTGATCATAAGCATCTCCCAAAGGAAATGATGAAAGACCTTTTGTAAAGGTATTTTTCACTCCTTGATTTCTATCTTGATAAGTTAGATTAGAAGTAAAGCCCATTTTAGCCCAAGAGAAAATTTCTTGATCAATATTCAATCGCAATGAATATTTATTAAGATTGTCATTACTCAATAAACCCTCTTCTCTATTATAAGAAGTTGAAGCAAATATCTTAGTCTTCTCACTACCCCCTGAAACAGAAAGACTATATTTTTGGGTTGTAGCTGTATTACCTGAGGCTTCATCAATCCAATCAATCCACTTTCCAGCATTATAAGCATCCGTATAATCTTGATTACCAAATAAAGCAGACATATCAGAAGGGTAATCTCCATTCTTATACTTATAAGCTTCTCTTTGATAATTCACCCATTCATCTCCAACCATACCATGCTTATAATTAGGTGAACCACTGAAACCATAATATGCATCAAAGTTTACAGTAGCTTTTCCTTCCTTCCCACGTTTTGTTGTTATAATGACTACGCCATTAGCTCCTGCTGAACCATAAATAGCAGTAGAAGAGGCATCTTTTAATACATCCACACTCTCAATATCAGAAGGGTTCACCTGGCTATAACTCCCAGGAATACCATCAATAATGAATAACGGTTCATTACTACCATAAATAGAACGAGAGCCACGCAACAAAATAGAAACATCTTCACCAACCTGCCCGCTAGACTTCACAATATCCATACCTGCAATTTTTCCTTGTAAAGCCTCCATCACATTACTAGTAGGAGCAACTGTCACATCTTCATTTTTCATGGAAGCCACCGCACCAGTCAAATCACGTTTCTTCACAGTACCATAACCTATTACCACAACTTCATCCAAAGCCTGTGTATCAGGTTCCATTTTTATATTTATCAGACTATTATTCCCAATAGTAATTTCTTTAGTCTTATAACCTATATAGGAAATCTCCAATATATTCTTTCCACTAGGCACTTCAAGTGTATAATTACCATCAAAATCAGTAACGGTTCCTATAGTCGTACCCTTTACCAACACAGAAACTCCAATCATAGACTCTCCTGTTTCATCCAAGATTTGTCCTTTGATTGTTTTTCCTTGCATAACAGATAGAACAGATTCACGATCCATTCCATTATCAACATTTGCATACGAAAAAGCAGCCGGCATACATAATGCAGCTGATAATCCTAACACAACAGGTGTTCGTCTGATTCCGTAACCCAACGGCTTAGGACATTTCTTCATGTCTTTTCTCATTTTTCTATGGTTAACAAATTAATTAATAATCCATATTATTTATCTCTAATGTAGTAAAAATACGATGTTTTAGTTTTCTTTCTTCAGATAAAGTCATTACTTCCATTGCTTCATCAGAAACCAATAATACATTCTTGGCCTCTTCAAATACTTTCAGCAGTTCTGCGTGCTCCTTTAAAAGCTTATCCCAATGAAAAGCTGATTCAGGAGCATCATCCAGAACATACTTGATAAAGTCGTCATCCTTCAAAAAGTCTTCTACCTTGCTATACATCTTTTTTGTATCCACGTTACAATCATTTTTCATTATGACGGATAGTGGTTCAAAGTTGTACTCACCTGAAAACTTAAAATATTATCCTACCAATTCCCTTAATCTTGTAATACCTCTATGCATCAAATTTCGTACCGACTGGTAATTCATATCCATAATGGTACAAATATCTTCATATTTCTTCTCTTCTATATAATATAAGGTAAGTGCCTCACGTTGGCGCGGAGATAATTGAGCCAACAAATGTTTTACTTTTATATTTTCAAAACAACTTTTTTCCTTTTCCAAATATTGATGTTCTACATCATCACCTGCTGCAACGGGATTCAGTTCCTCAACAGCCGTTTCCGACATGAACATCCGTCTGCGAAGTTCATCACATAACTTGTTTTTCAAGGAAATGAGGAGGTATGATTTGAAGTTGTCAATGATACCCAATTCAGCCTTCTTTGTATACAATTTTACAAAGACATCATGAATGCAGTCCTTCAACAATTCTTTGTCAGTAGTTAACTTACATCCATAATTAAATAGAAGATTAATATGCATATCATATAATGTAGAGAATGCACTTACATCTCCCGATTGGAAAGCGGTTACCAAGCAAGCTGTCTTATCATTTAAGTTTTGTTCCATCACAGTATACTAATTATAGGTTGTTTTGATGATGATGCAAAACTAGGGAGGATACGCTACTTTTTTAGGTAATATTTGATTATTGGACCGAAAAAACAGATAACCTGCTGAAAAACATATATGCTAAATAATACAGATTTTCATTAAAAAGGAGAACCAAAATAAGTCCGGTTCTCCTTCCATGTACTAAATTCTATGAAACCAATAAATACAATCTTTGTTTTCCTCTGCTTTAAGCATATATATATCTTTAATATTCAATCGTTTAGCAATCACCGTTATTGCTCCGGTCTTCGGATCAACAGACTTCAATATGTATTTCCCAGGTGATAAATGAACAGGAATATCTGTTGCAGAATGGGAATAAATGATACTTCCAATACCAGATTTTACCAGTTTCTGATACTTATTTGTACCAGTATCCTCCATATCCATAGCAGCCGCATCAGTTAAAAAGCTTTCATCGGCAACCGGAACAACCGAGCAAGAGCCACTTGCCATGAAGACAGCCCAAGCCATATCCGGATAATTCTGCGCATAGTAAGTAACCGCTTTTTCCGGGAACTTCTTACGATATTCACTCACCGCCCGATAAGCTTCATCAAAAGTAACCTTACCTACTTTCATTTTACGGGCATGCTGACGGGGAGCCAGGTTCTTTCCACCTTCGGGAGCATAAAGACCATCCACTTTATAGTGCCAGTAACGAATATCAATAATGTCAACTAATTTCGCACGCTGCGTATCATTCAGAATGGCATCTTGAACATCCTTTGTCGCACTTAACGCCACGGTCGCTTTCTTACCGGTTTCTTTCTCCCACTCTCCTATCACATCCAGCCAGAATTGTACAAAATGCAACGGACCGGTAAACTCCGCACTGATCAGTTGTACCACATTTGCATCATCGGCAAAATTATCCAAGCATTGGCGAATATACTTTCTATGAAACTCACGACGTACCGGATGACTGATATCATAAAACATATCCGCTACAAAGATACGTTTGTCACCGGCAAAAGGAACAGGTTCAGGCATATCGGTCTGATTGATATTATTGGCCGACCGCCAAGGACAGTCTACCCAATGTGCTCCCGCCTCCAAGATATTATGCTGGAAGTAATTCTCATGGAAAAGCAAAAGACCTTTCTCCGCCCCTTTTTCGGCAAACTGCTTCAACCGGTTCCAATACCATGCATTGGGACGGTTCAAATCATACTTGCTCAATCCTTCCCAAGCAGTACCTTCTCCACTGCGGGCAAACGGTTGTTCGTAGAATGGCCCCCACACATCTCCATCACGGCGACGGACACGCTCATGATCGTCACGACGACGCTCATACCACAAACCGTAATTATGATCTAAAACCAAAATCTGATTCTTCACCATATAATTCACCGTAGAATCAATTCTATCCGTCAGCCCAAGTCCTTCGCGTCCCGGCACGAAACGGGTAACATGTGGCTTGGCTTTAGACAAGAAGCTGGTCCTCAGTTTCCCATTCCACCAAGGAACCTCCTGCCTGCCGCCTACCAGTAACCGGCCATCCACCTGCATACGTCCATTAATAATGGCAAACAGATGATCCTCTTTTTCCTTATATATAGGTGTCTTGAACTTCAAATCTTCTAAAGATTTCAGTTTTCCGGAAGACACACTGGCTGTATAAGGTGCTTCCTCAATCCATTTTTGCATAGTAAGACGGGGAGTATAAGCTTCCTTTGCCATCTCCATTGCCGCTTCTACGGTAGGACTGCTGGTTGCGTTGGTAGCCCTGGGAAGAATACGTGCCTGGTCAGAACAATCTTTATTCAAACGTGCCGCCAACTGTGCATAAAACAAGCTGCGGGGATGTACGTGATTATTTGATTCCGCCCATTGGCCGTCACCCGAGAATTGCGCCCAACAACCGTATGCACGGTTTACCGCATCTCTTGCCGGTGAATAACACTCTATCCCGGCAGCTGTACATTGCCAGAAAAGACTGTTGCCTGTATTCCAACCGGCACCATTTTTATCCTGTCCCAAATTCTTAAACACCAAATCATGGCCATCAATGTTTACCACATCAAATAATAACCCGCAAGCCCAGGAATCAATAGAACCGCTGAATCCTAACGACTCTTCCGAATCACACTGTACAAAAGCATTCGGACCTGCCGCACAAAATCCGGCTGAGAAATCATGAATACCCTGTTTAGAATAACAACGCTGAAAAAGTGTCTGCTGCCCCATAGTATAAAATGTACTGCGACGCATTCCACCTATCTCTGAAACAGGTTCTGTGGATACACAATCTTCTACAGTTGTTTTAGAGCCGGTACGCTGTACAATCACAGCACTTCCTGCAAAGTGCTTAAAATTTACCCTGCGCACCCAACAGTTTTCGGCATTTTCTATAGATACCCCCGTCCAGCAATGATCCTCATCTTTAGGATACTTCTTATCATAGTCAGAAGCCAATGTCAGATTCTCCAAACCTGCTTCTGCGATTCTGCCCGGCCAACTATAACGTAACACTTTGACAGTTCCCCATTTATTATCCAAAGCCATTGTCAAAGGAGCATCCAAAGTCAATTGGTTTCCATCCGCCTTACTTACCGACCTATCCCAAACCAAATCCATCTCTCCTTCTTTCCAGCCCAAAGCGGAAATACCTCCGCCAAAAATATCACAACCGACAGAAGCAATCCATTCTTTCGTAGAGGGGCGGACAATCCGGACCCGCTCTCCGGAAACCAGCTGTACATTATTGGTTACCTGAAAAGTACAAGTATTTACAGGAACGTATGATGTCAACACATCCAAGGTATCCGTAACAGCCAAATCATTCCGCCCTTCAATATAAAGCAAAGCTCCTCTGTCCACTCCCTTTTTCAACAATACGGTCTGTTCCCTGTCACTGCCGCGCAGCACGACTCCCGACACAGAAATACGCAAGCTCTCATTCAATTCAAAAGTTCCTTTATCCAGCAAAACAGCCCCACGAAAACCATTTTTATCCAAAGCCAATGAAGATACATAGTCAATGGCGCGCTGAATACGAGAGGAATTATCCCCAGGCTTCCATGAAACAAAAACGGCATTCGCCACATCAGGTATAGGGTATTCCGAGTTACGGTAACCGCAAGAAGAATAATCTAGAATACGGTTTCCGCGTTCATCAGTCACATAAGTCAGTTTTTCTTCCTTCACCTGTAAAGGAAAGGTTTGCGCAGAAATCCGCGCAAACCCCAAACTTAAAAATCCAAATAATAATAACTTATAATTCATTTTACATCAAACTTTTACGTTTTGCCAAAGTATCATGATTGTTCTTTATATCCGTCCAATCCACTTTCTTTGCAGGATCTATGCCATTAATGTATTTTTCAATATTGGTATACCCGTCGCCATTACAATCTTTCACCGCATCACCCGGATCATTAGGATTGAGTCCGTATCTCACCTCCCAGACATCCGGCATACCATCACCATCCGTATCAACCACAGGCGTACCTTTATATTCGGGCAAGCCACCTACCTGACGGGGATCTGTAATGATACCTTGTTTATAAGAGTCAACAGGAAGACGTCTTTTTACATAAGTACTAACGAATTCAGGAGCGTCTTTCACGTAAATAGCTTTCCCTGTCTTCACCGTCTTCATCACACGGGCATCCACCGCATCCCTTTTAGGGAAAGTAGCCCCGGCATTTTCCAATACATAATTATAGGCAGTTTTGGCATCCATAATAGTCACATGGGGCATTGAGAAAGGCTCGTTTACACGAATTTGATCTGTAAACTTCCCTGCGTCCGGCATATCGTACACCTGCACGCCGCCATCCCAATTATTCTTTGTCACACGCGCATTACCTTCCACTACATTTCCGGCTACATACGCTTTACCAAATGTATCCGGTTTCTTCTTGTCACGACTTGATTCGGGTTTCACAATCCGGTGGGCAATCGGCTTATCTTTCGGAGTGATAGGCCCCGGTTTAAAATAATTATTAATAATATTCAAACGGCTGGTTTCATCTCCCCCGTCAACAGAACGGTTCCACCAATTAAAAGTCACATTGTTTACCAGATTAAAATCCTCATTCATGCCAATGGAACAGTTACGGCTGATATTGGATGCGAACAAGTTACGGCAAAACATACTGTTATGCCCACCTATAGTCGCCCCGAAAGCATGATTGTAACAATCCAAAGCTTCCGAAAAAATAGAGTTCTGAATAGTTATGTTGACAGTAGGAAGCTTCAGACCATGCCCTGTGGAATCGCGATTGTATACATGGCGGTAAACAGACATGTTTTCATCCAGTCCCCAACTGGCAGAGCAGTGATCGATAATAACATTACCCACACAGTTACCTCCCAAAGCATCATCCCGGAAGAACACATCCTGCGCCCCCCGACGGAAACGCATATGGCGGATAATAATATCATGCGTATCAAGCAGGAAAGAGGCTCCTGTTACACAAACCCCATCCCCCGGAGCTGTCTGACCTGCAATAGTGATATACGGAGCACGGACGTTTATAGGGGTTTTCAGCCGGATAACGCCCGAAACATTGAATACAACAATACGCGCGCCACCGGTCTCACATGCCTCACGCAATGTTCCGGGCCCACTGTCGGCCAGCGAATTGACCACAATTACTTTTCCTCCACGTCCACCGGGAGTATAGGCCCCTCCCCCTTCTGCCCCGGGAAAGGCAGGTATGTTGCTCTTTATTAAATCCTCCGGTTTGGATGCCCATGGTTTATAAGGACGTCCTTGAACAGCCTCAGACATTACTACAGGTAATGCTTTCGCCCATGCCTCATCCGATTTCCGGTCTATTTCCTTTTGTTGTTCTTCTCCTCTGATTTTTACCGAATCAGGAATTACAGGATACTGTGCCGCCACAGGCAACACACATGCAGTCAATGCTGCCACTGCAAATAGTTTCTTTAGTTGATTCATTTGGTCGCTAAATTATTATTTTTTCTATAACTTCGTAACATAACACCCTGCTTTTAACATGATTCAAACACACATTGCGAGTATTTCTATATCAAAGACGGAACAGAAAGCCTGTTGTACTCTCTATCCGCACATAAAAAAAGAGCTTGACACCGTTTCACCGGGCAAGCTCCTTTTCCGCTTTTCAATAAACATTAATTTATATCTTTCCTCCACGTGCCTTGATACGTTCATACCAAGCCTTACGTTCTTTCACTAAATCATATCCCCGCTTAGAGAGGTAATTATTAATCCGGCCTTTGTATTTGCCGAAAGCAGCATGTTTCTTATTTGAATTTTCAGCATCCATGGCAAATTCACGGGCTTCAACAAGCCATGCCATAATCTGCGCTTTCTCTTCTTCTTTCAAGGTAGGAATCATGTCAACCGTAGCTTTATAAGTTACCATTACCACATCTTTCACTGCATCTATCTGCTTGGCATCCAAATAGAGCGAAAGATCGGCCGGGAAAGCGAAATGAGTACGGTAAAGCGCCGCATCCTTTTCAGCTTCGGCAGCTTTAACGGCTTCTTGTTTCGCATCGCCCGTCAGGGTTTCTTTTGCCAGCTTCACTTTGGCATCGCGCGTTTCGTATATGTCATTCAGTTTAAAATAACGGTTGGCTATGATAGTTGTCACTTCACGGGCGGCAACGGTATCTGTCAACTCCAGTTTATCTACAATCTTCTGCGAACGTTTCACAATAGATTCCACGTAAGCCGGATCGCGACCTTCACGGTCCAAATCCACTGCTCCGGCGGTAATGACTACCGCCATGAGCAACAGAAACATTATACCTGACTTTTGTATCATATCCTGTCTTCTTTCCTCCGTTTATTACATCAACTTTCCTTTAGAAGCCAATGTATCATAATTGTTTCTCAAATCAGACCAGTCAATACAATTTCTAGTGCTGATACCATTAATATATTTCTCAATATTTGTATAGCCGTCACCGGTACAGTCCTTATTAGCATCCGAAGGATCATTAGGATTCAAGCCATTTGCCTTTTCCCATTCATCGGGCATACCGTCACCATCCGTATCCACATACGGAGTGCCTTTGTATTCCGGATATCCCCCCATCTGGCGGATATCGGTGATGATACCCTGTTTATAAGAATCTTTCGGCAAGCGGCGATATTTAAACTGTCCGTCTTCTCCCATTGATTTAGGAGCCAGCCCGGTCAAATCACCGTTAGCATCCTTGGCCATCTTCTTATCATAATAAGGAACGCCTGTTCTCACTTCCTCTACAATACGTTCATCCACAATATCACGGCAAGGAATGTTGGCACCTGCATTTTTCAGTACAAAATCGTATGCATCATGTGCAGAAGTAATTCGGATGTACGGCATTTCAAAAGGACGGTTGCTACGCATATTCTCCGTATATCCATCTGTATTCGGCTGAGTTTCAATCTGGATACCACCTGCCCAGTTGTCCTCTGTAATGGCAGGATAGCCTTCCATAATATTACCATCAGCATAAACACGGCCATACACTTTATGATCCAATTTGCTTCGTCCCGCTTCGGGTTTCAGGATGCGATGCCCCACAGGAGTATCTTTCGGAGTGGCCGGTCCCGGTTTATAATAGTTGTTTATCATATTGAACATAGCGGTATAATCGCCACCGTCCGAAGAGCGATGTACCCAGTTGAACACCACATTGTTTACAAAATTGAAAACACCATTCCAACCGACGGAAGGATTACGTCCCGAATTACTTGCCCACAGGTTACGCATAAATGCACAATTCTCACCACCTAAAGTGCTGCCGAATGCATGATTGTAAGTATCCAGCGCTTTTGCCGAGATAGTATTCTGTATGGTAACATTTACGGTAGGTAGTTTCAGATCTTTTGATTCATATTGTCCTTCGCTGGGGTCGTACATATGGCGATAGAAAGAAATGTTCTCATCCAATCCCCAAGTACAAGAGCAATGGTCAATCATGATATTTCCAATCGGGTTGCCTCCGAAAGAATCGTCACGATGCCATACCTTTGTTTCGCCGCGGCGGAAACGCATATGGCGTACCACTACATCATGCGTATTTACCCAAAAAGACTCTCCGGCAATACATACCCCGTCACCCGGAGCTGTCTGTCCTGCAATAGTGACATATGGAGCCCGGACGATAATGGGAGATTCCAATTTAATAATACCTGAAACATTGAAGACAATGATACGTGCTCCACCTGTCTCACAAGCCTCACGGAAAGAACCGGGACCACGGTCATTCAAATTAGTCACGGTAATCACCTTACCGCCACGACCGCCGAAACTGTACATACCTCCTCCTTCAGCACCGGGGAAAGCAGGAATTCGTGCCTGCGGCAAATCGTATGGACGGGAAGCCCACGAAATATACGGACGACCTTCTCTCGCTTCTTTCTGTACAACAGGCAATGCTTTTGCCCAGGCTTCGTCAGAGCGGCGACGTTCTTCACTCATCATTTTCTGGTAGGCTTGCTTCGCTTCCTCAGTCAACTGGGGATACTGGGCCATTGCCACTGGAGCAATAAAAGTAGCCATACACAGTCCTAAAAACATTTTTCTTTTCATACTTTATTCTTAAAAAATTATATCTGTGCTATAAGTAAGTTGGAATTTATATTCCGTTCTCTTTTTCTTAACAATTATCTTTTTCAAGACGCACTTTTCGGGGATATGTACTCAAAAATGCTTGTATCTGTCATAATAAACTAGCAGATATAAAACTATCGTATTAAATTATTTCCTAGCATCCAATGTGCCTTCTGATTCATAATAATCCAACCATCCTTTTGATTGTTCCAACCACGGATTCATATTCAATACATTAGAGGGCAGACCGGACAGGTAATAGTTTTCCTGCCATGAAATTACTGCTTCCTGACCATTCACATTATCTACCGGAGTTTCTCTATCCTGTAAAACAAAGTGCTGGCTCCAGAACTCTCCCAACCTATTCATTTCGGCTTGTAAGTCTGCCGCATTATCCACATCTACAGGCTCAAAATCAGCAATGACAGAAACAAGAGGATCTGCCTTTCCGTCATAATCCTTCACTTGTAAATATTTACCCACACGGGCAGTACCATTTAACGGCTCAATACCCAAGGTAGTACAGGTGGTATTGTTATCACTTGCATCATCATTATACAGCATCCAACGCCATAAATCCCAATAACGCTTACCCTCATAAGCTAATTCCACCTGACGCTCACGCAGACAAGCCTTAATAGCTTCATTCTTATCGGTAATCGTTCCCAAGCCATAATTATTGGATGCAGGAATACCTACACGGGCACGAATTTCACCAATTGTTTTCACTGAATTACTTATATCCCCCGTAGCTGCATAACATTCTGCAAGGTTCAACAACAATTCAGCATAACGATATTCGTATACATCAGTGCCATCCCATTGATATGTGTTTGCACTATTTTCAGCCGGATCGGACATTTTACGTACTATCGCCGGACTGCTGCCTTCATTTTCCGTGTAATAATGCAACTGAGAACCATCTTCTTTCGTTTCACTCCAACGATAATTCCAAACTACGGCATCTGCATCCTGATCATATCCCCATTTCGCTCCGGAGAAAGTAAACGTATAATAGAAACGCGGATCACGATTCTTGAAGAATAAAGAACGGTCGTACCCGTTTATCGCCTCACCGTCATCATTTACAGCTTTGGAACCATCCGCCATCGGGAAAATATCCAACATACCCATAGGAACATGATAACCGGAACCACTGCCACCCATTGTTTTCAAACGGATTGTTTTCTGCCATCCACTATGTTCATCATTTTTAGAGGTAGAGCTAGCCAACAGTTTGACCATAATCACCTCCTTACATTCCTGATTGTCAAACTTGTAGAACATTTCATTCCAGTCTTTGGCGGAATTGCCATACAAACCATAACCTTCGCTGCTCAAGAAAGCCTGTGCTTCTAGAGTAATATCCAACGCATCTTTCCAGCGTTTACTGCCTGTATTATTCCAATCTGCATTAAAGATAGGGCTTGCAAATACCAGCGCCACGCGGCTTCTGTATGCCAATGCAGCTTCCTTGGTCAACCGTCCATACTGGTCACTTCCCCATTCTTTACGAGTGGGAAGCAGATTCGCAGCCTCTTTTAAATCACTCAAGATCTGGTTGACACATGTTTCCACACTTTCACGATTATAATCTTTAGCTCCCTCACGGTCGG
>ENA-OPDG01001290-OPDG01001290.1-human-gut-metagenome-genome-assembly--contig:-NODE-1290-length-18194-cov-3.680688_pt1 | contig 18194 bp, 13 predicted proteins | sample MGYA00241259_ERZ501498 | MGnify/ENA primary metagenome ERZ501498 (study PRJEB25962, sample SAMEA2042582) | human gut metagenome | biome: human gut; feature: human-associated habitat; material: faeces... | reverse complement strand
TAGTACTATACTGTCCTGGCCGAAATAGGTTGCCCCCTGTATTTATCGGATGAGCCGCTTTCGTAACTGTTTGATAATCATAGAGAATGAAAGCCGAGAAAAAAAATCGCGAAAATTTCTTCTGAAAGTGGCACTTTTGCAACAAATTTTCGCGATTTTTTTTCTCAATCAGGCTATAGCGGCATTGCGAAACGATAATAAAGGCACTCCCAAAGCATTGCTATTGGCAGGCAATCAAATTGAATACAAGAATGCAGCCAATAGCATACTACCCCAAACTTGCGTTATTAGTCTCTTTTTGTTGCTCCGGATATTGTATTCGTGTGTGGTATATCGACTTCAAACGCTCGATGAGTACTAACTTAGTCTGTCTTATGTCGCGGAACGTTATGGGGCAGTCGTCGAAGAACTTCTGTTCCATCTGGCTGTCTATGATATGGTTGACAAGCGCACTGACGCTTTCTTCCGTGTACTCCTGTAGCGACCGCGATGCAGCCTCCACGCTGTCGCACATCATCAGTATGGCCTGCTCGCGGGTGGTGGGATTAGGTCCCGGGTAGCGGAAAGGAGTCTCGTCGACCTCCTCGTCAGGGTGTTCGTTCTTATAATTAATGTAGAAGAACTTTGTGATTCCCGTGCCGTGATGGGTCGTTATGAAGTCCTTTATGACGGTGGGCAGATTGTATTTCTCTGCAAGGCGCATACCCTCGGCCACGTGATTTATAATAATGTGTGCGCTTTCAAGTTCCGACAGCTTGTCGTGCGGGTTCACTCCGGCCTGGTTTTCGGTGAAGAACGCCGGGTTTTCCATCTTTCCTATGTCGTGATATAAGGCACCGGTACGCACCAGATGAGTCTTCGCGCCAATCTTGTTTGCCACCTCCGCGGCGAGATTTCCCACCGTTATGGAGTGCTGAAACGTGCCCGGTGCTATCTCGCTCATTCGTCTGAGCAGTTCGTTGTTGGTGTTCGACAGTTCAAAGAGCGTTACTGTAGATATAAATCCGAATGTCTTCTCAATGACAAGCATCAGCGGATAGGCGAAGAGAAGCAGGAAACCGCTTACGGCGAAGTGGATATACATCGACTGGTCGAGCTTGGACACATCGTCGCTCTCTATCAGTTGAAGCGCGAGATAGACCATCGAGATAGCCACGGTGACGAGCACGGCGGTGAGATATATCTGCGAACGCTTCGACAGCTCACGCAAGGAATAGATTGCCACGAGTCCCGCGACAAGTTGGATGATTATAAATTCGTATTGATATTTCACCGCGACGGCACATATAAGTGTCATTGTGGTGTGGGTGATGAAGGCCGTTCGCGAGTCCATGAACACGCGGATGAAAATCGCCGCCATTGCGAACGGTATGATATAGACGCTGAATTTGTTGAAAACCATCAGCAGCGACACGAGAATGGGGAAGATGACAATCATCGTATAGAGCATCGTTATGCTCCGGGTCTTGTCAAAATAGTCGTTGCGGAAGAGTACAAGGTAGCCCGTAAAGAGCAAGACAAGTACGAAGACGTATATCGCTTGGCCGACAATCGTCTCCACGATGCCGTTGTCTGCGGCGTTCCTGCGCTCCATTGCCTTCTCGAAACTGTTCAGTACACGGAATGTATAGCTGTCGACGATGTCTCCGCGGTTTATTATCCGCTGCCCTTCGAGTACCATTCCACTGGCCTGCGGAATCAGGCTGAGTTGGTCTGCCAACTCAGTGTTGCTGCGCTCTGTGTCGTAGATGATGTTCGCCTCGATGTATTCGTTCAGGTTGCATTTTTGCAGTATGCTTCTCGTGGCGGTTGTCGTGTCGTTGGCGAAAAGCTGTTCGTATGCGCTCAGTGTCGAATAAAACTGCCGTATGTTGGTTGGTTCCGCCTGTTTGCCGTCTACGATACGTATCTGGCGCGTGCTGTCTTTGGCCAGTTTCGAGTAGCGGTCGGTCTCCATGATGCCCGTTTTATATAATTCGCGCAGCTCATTCGCTATGTGGGTGGTGTAATGAGGAATGCCCGGGATGCCGTCTTTGAAGTCAGACAGGAATCTGTCGATATTCCTTTTCGCTATCTCGTCATTGCGCTTGAAGTAAGGCAGGAATGCTTCCGTCACCGAATCGCGTTCAGCTTTCAGCTTTTGCGGAGTCTTGAAAATAGGGAAGTCAAACTTTGCGATAAGCTCGCTGTATAACCACGGCCGTCCTTCGTCATAGTGATAGAGCTTTCCTTCCGTTCTCGGCAGGAACCAGACGATAACGGTCACGGTAACAACCATGAGAGTTATGCGTATGAGCAGATTGCGCCAATATCTTCTTTCTTTTATGCTGAATTTCCCCATTGCTTACAGTCTAATTATTATTACACATTGCGAAAATACGAAAAAAATATCCAATACTGAAAAAAAAACATTAAATTTGCACAAAATTTTATTATTATTCAATGGCAGAAAGAAAAGTAAGGGTGCGTTTTGCACCCAGTCCTACGGGCGCTCTGCACATCGGCGGAGTGCGTACAGCGTTGTATAATTATTTGTTTGCGCGCCAGCATGGCGGTGATTTGGTGTTCCGTATTGAGGATACTGACTCAAACCGGTTTGTTCCCGGTGCGGAAGAATACATATTGGAGTCTTTCCGTTGGCTCGGAATCAAGTTTGATGAAGGCGTAAGTTTCGGTGGCGACAAGGGTCCTTACCGTCAGAGCGAGCGCCGTGAGATATATAAGGAATATGTAAACCAGCTTCTCGAAGCCGGAAAAGCATATATCGCGTTCGACACTCCCGAAGAGTTGGAGACCAAGCGCAACGAGATAAAGAACTTCCAGTATGACGCCCACACGCGAATGATGATGCGCAACTCGCTCACCATGACTAAGGAGGAGGTCGACGCACTTATCGACGACGGCAAACAGTATGTTGTCCGCTTCAAGATAGAGCCTGGCGAGGAGGTTCACGTGAACGATATGATACGCGGAGATGTGTGTGTCAAGACCGACATCCTCGATGACAAGGTGCTCTATAAGAGTGCCGACGAACTGCCGACATATCATCTCGCGAACATCGTCGACGACCATTTGATGGAAATCAGCCATGTGATAAGAGGTGAGGAGTGGCTTCCGAGCGCACCGCTTCACGTGCTTCTGTACCGTGCTTTCGGTTGGGAAGAAACCATGCCGCGCTTCGCCCACCTGCCGTTGCTGCTGAAACCCGAAGGCAAGGGAAAGCTGTCGAAACGCGACGGCGACCGTCTGGGATTCCCTGTGTTCCCGCTTGAGTGGCACGATCCGAAGACCGGAGAGGTGTCGAGCGGCTATCGGGAGAGCGGCTACTTCCCCGAGGCTGTTATAAACTTCCTTGCCTTGCTTGGATGGAATCCCGGAACAGAGCAGGAACTCTTCACCCTTGACGAGCTGGTTGAGGCTTTCGACATCAGCAGGTGTTCAAAAGCAGGCGCGAAGTTCGACTATCAGAAAGGTATTTGGTTCAATCACGAATACATACTCCATAAGACCAACGAGGAGATTGCCGGCTTGTTTGCGCCTATTGTTGCAAACAACGGAGTGGAAACCACGATGGAGCGCGTTACCGAAGTGGTGAGGATGATGAAAGACCGCGTAAGTTTTGTGCGCGAGCTTTGGCCTCTTTGCTCGTTCTTCTTCATTCCGCCGACGGCGTATGACGAGAAAACGCGCAAGAAACGTTGGAAGGAGAACTCGCCGGAAGTTATGACCGAGCTTGCCGGAGTGCTCGAAGGAATTGACGACTTCAGCGTGGAAGGACAGGAACCGGTGGTGCTGAAGTGGGTCGAGGACAAGGGATACAAGCTCGGCGACGTGATGAATGCTTTCCGTCTGACGCTTGTCGGCGAAGGCAAAGGCCCGGGAATGTTCGATATCTCAGCCTTCCTCGGCAAGGAAGAAACCTTGAACCGTCTGCGTAGAGCAATAGAAGTGCTGTCGTAAAACAATAAAAGCATAATTAATAATGTACAACATTATTATATATATATACCAGTTTGGCGTGATGCTTTACAGTCTCTTCAACGAGAAAGTGAGGAAAATGTGGAGAGGAGAGCGTGACGCCATACGGGTATTGCGTGAGAAAGTGAATCCTAATGAGCAATATGTGTGGTTCCATGCTGCATCGCTTGGCGAGTTTGAACAGGGCCGACCGCTAATCGAGCAGATGCGCCAGGAACATCCGGAGTATAAGATTTTGCTTACATTCTTCTCGCCGTCGGGCTATGAAGTGCGCAAGAATTACGAAGGAGCCGACATCGTTTGCTATCTCCCTTTGGACACCATCACCAACGCACGGAAGTTCTTGCGCGCTGTCAGGCCGGTGATGGCGTTCTTCATCAAGTATGAGTTCTGGTATAATTACTTGCATATTTTGAAGCACCGCAATGTGCCGGTGTATAGCGTTTCCAGTATCTTCCGTCCCGAACAGGTGTTCTTCAAATGGTACGGACGGCGTTATGGGAAGGTCCTTAATTGCTTCACCCATTTCTTTGTACAGAACGAAGAGAGCAAGAAACTGCTGTCTTCTATCGGCATCGACTGTGTTACCGTGAGTGGCGACACACGCTTCGACCGTGTGCTGGGCGTTAAGAAAGCAAGCAAGGCACTGCCCATCATCGAGTCGTTCGTAGGCGACAAACGGGCGTTCGTGGCAGGGTCAAGTTGGCTGCCCGATGAGGAAATCTTCATAAAATATTTCAATGAACACAAGGATTGGAAGCTCGTCATCGCTCCCCACGTGATAGACGAGAGTCATTTGAAACAAATACTTGCGCTGCTCGACCGCAAGACGGTGCGTTACACGCAGACAACGCCCGAGGAGGCTGCCGAGGCTGACTGCCTTATAATAGACTGTTACGGATTGCTTTCGAGCATCTACCGCTATGGCGACGTGTCATACGTGGGCGGAGGATTCGGCGTAGGCATCCACAATGTGCTCGAAGCGGCTGTTTGGAACATCCCCGTAATCTTCGGACCGAACAACAAGCGCTTTCAGGAGGCACAAGGACTGTTGCGCGCAGAGGGCGGCTTCGAGATACAGAACTATTCCGATTTCGAGGCGGTAATGAACCGTTTTATTGCCGACAATGACCATCTGAAAGCCTCGGGAAATATCGCCGGAGAGTTTGTGCAGGGGCATTTTGGCGCATCGGAGATAATCTTGAACAGCGTATCGCACTTATTGTAATTCTCGTTCTGTTGATATGAAATACAATGTAACTTGTGATAACTGCGGAGAACAGTTCCTTATAGAAGCAGAACCGGGGCAGACGGTGAGTTGCGTATGTCCCGGATGTGGCGGCACGATGCGTCTCACGTTGCCGTTATCGGCTTCGTCTCAAGATGATATTACCGTAACGCCGCTCCGTCGGCCTGCCGCCAAAGAGTCGCCGGGGAAAAAACGCAACTCTGTCAACCCCATAATGTTAGGCATTACCTTAGGCTTTTCCATTCTTGTAGTGCTTGCCATTATTCTTTTTACAGCTTCACATTTTGCAGACAAGCCCATCGAGCCGGCTTCTTCCGGCTATATTGTCGACACCGTTGCCGTACAGCCGGATTATGAATTTTATGAATTGCCGCCCGAACCTGAACTTGCGCCTGAAATCGACACCGTCATTGTTGATGAACCGCAGCAGGAGACAGAGACGGAGACGAGACAAGAGCAGGAAGCCGAAACCGTAGTAGGGGATTCTATATAGGTCTCCTGTCCCCTCGATGAAGGGGTGTCCGGGCTGAATGAATAATAAATGTTATGAAGAAACGCTACACCATAGAAGTACCCGGCGGAGCCGACAAAGTGCTCCTGCACACCTGTTGCGCACCGTGTTCGTCTGCGATAATAGAGTGTTTGATGTCGCACGGCATCACACCGGTAATCTATTATTGCAATCCGAACATCTATCCCGAGGAGGAATACAGGATAAGAAAGGACGAATGCACGCGCTATGCCACGGCTCTCGGGCTCGAAATCATCGATGCCGACTATGATCATGAAGCGTGGCGGTGCGAGATGCGTGGCTTGGAGGACGAGCCGGAACGTGGAAGCCGTTGCCTGCGCTGCTTCAAGATGCGGCTTTTAGACACTGCGCGCTATGCCTCGGAACACGGCTTTTCGGTCATCACCACTACGTTGGCGTCGAGCCGTTGGAAGAGTCTGGAGCAGATAAACGAGGCCGGACGATATGCTGCCGGGCGTTATCCGGGCGTTACTTTTTGGGAACAGAACTGGCGCAAGGGCGGTCTGAGCGAGCGTCGCATAGCCATAATCAAGGAATATGGCTTCTATAACCAGCAGTATTGCGGGTGCGAGTTCAGTAAAGCCCCCTCGCAACAAGAGGGAAAAGCCTCACCCCCTTACCCCTCTACAAGAGAGAGGGGGAGTAATTACTCTTCCTTCGCTGTAGCGGATTTGTAATAACCCTAACAATATCTCCACACAAGCAAGAACTCTCCCCCTTGGGGGAGTTGGAGGGGACTGAATATTTAATAACCCTAACAATATCCCCATACAAGCACTTTCCCTCGTGGGGGAAGTCGGAGTGGGACTGATTTATTATGAATAACGAAGTATTGAAAGCTATCCGCGAGCGCCGTTCCATACGCCGCTATAAGCCGGAACAGGTAACAGATGAAGAGTTGAAGACTGTGCTTGAGGCAGGCACGTGGGCAGCTACGGGGCATGGTACACAAGACCCGTGGATTGTGGCTGTGCAGAACAAGGAGCTGATGGACCGTCTCGTGAAGATGAACGCCGAGATTATGGGCGTGGAGAGCAACCCCTACTACGACGCGCCGACGATAGTCCTCGTCTTTGCTTCGGCCGACAACTACAACCGCGAGCGCGACGGCAGTCTCGTTCTTGGTAACATGATGCTCGCCGCACACTCCATCGGACTGGCCTCGTGCTGGATAAACCGTGAGGACGCGATGTTCTCTTCGGCCGAGGGCAAGGCCATCATGGCTGAGCTTGGCCTCCCCGATGGTCTCGTCGGCATTGGTGCGTTGTCGCTCGGTTATGCATCGTCGCACCCGAAGACCGTAAAACCACGCAAAGAGGGGTACTACAAAATTTTAAAATGAAGAGTGAAGAATGAAGAATGAAGAGTGAAGAATTGCCTGACGGGATAATAAAAGGCTGTCATCATTAAATAATAATCAACGACCTAATAACATTCCGTCAGGCAATTCTTCACTCTTCATTCTTCACTCTTCATTTATACTATCTGTTCCAACTCACTGACGTTCTCCTTTATCGTCTCGTCGGTGAGTGTATAGTTTTGCAGGTCGCCGTTGATGTAGCTGTCGTAAGACGGCATATCGATGAGACCGTGACCCGACAGGTTGAAGAGGATAACCTTCTCCTCGCCCGTTTCCTTGCAGCGGTTGGCCTCACGAATGGCAGCCGCGATGGCGTGGCAGCTCTCCGGAGCAGGGATGATGCCCTCGGTGCGTGAGAAAAGCATTCCGGCGTCGAACGACTCAAGCTGCGGGATGTCTATGCCGTGCATCATATTGTCCTTTATCAACTGGCTCACGATAGTACCCGCACCGTGATAACGCAGTCCGCCGGCGTGGATGTTAGACGGCTTGAAGTTGTGTCCGAGGGTGAACATCGGCAGCAGCGGAGTGTAGCCCGCCTCGTCGCCGAAGTCATATTGGAATACGCCGCGCGTCAGTTTCGGGCAACTTGCCGGTTCGGCGGCGATGAACTCTGTCGTCTTTCCTTCAAGGATGTTATGGCGCATGAACGGGAACGAGATGCCGCCGAAGTTTGAACCGCCACCGAAGCAGCCTATCACGATGTCGGGATATTCGCCCGCCATCTCCATCTGCTTCTCAGCCTCAAGGCCTATAATGGTCTGATGCAGCGTAACGTGGTTCATCACCGACCCTAAGGCATACTTACAGTTAGGCGTTGTGCGAGCCAGTTCCACAGCCTCGGAGATAGCTGTTCCGAGCGAGCCCTGATGGTTCGGGTCCTTTGTCAGGATGTCCTTTCCCGCACGGGTCGACATAGACGGCGAGCCGGTAACGGCGAAGGTGCGCATGATGGCACTGCGGTAGGGTTTCTGGCGCATTGTGATTTTCACCTGATATACGGCAGCCTCAAGTCCGAACACCTTTGCAGCGTAGGAGAGAGCCGCACCCCATTGTCCTGCGCCCGTCTCGGTGGTTACGTTGGTTGTGCCCTCCTGCTTGGCGTAGTAGCACTGCGGCAGGGCCGAGTTTATCTTATGGCTGCCTAATGGCGAAACACTCTCGTTCTTGAAGTAGATATGAGCCGGTGTGCCGAGTGCTTTCTCCAGTTCGTATGCGCGCACTAACGGTGTGGAACGATAATATTTATATCTCTCGCGCACCTCCTCGGGGATGTCAATCCATGCGTGTGTGGTGTCAAGTTCCTGTTTGCAACATTCCCTTGCGAACACCTGGCTCAGTTCGTCGACCGTCATGGGCTTCTTGGTAGCCGGGTTCAGCATCGGGAGTGGCTTGTTCTTCATATCAGCCTGTATGTTGTACCATTGTGTTGGAATCTCGCTTTCCTGTAGGATGAATTTCTTTTGCTTGCTCATTGCTTTATGTCTTAATTTTATGTATTTATAGTTACAAATCACGGCACAATACTTTCATTTTGCGAATAAACTGTAGCGTAATGTGCGTAAATATTATAATTTATTATGCAAAAGTACATATAATTTCCGAATATACACGTGTTGGTATGAAAAAACTGTTATTTATTTCTTTGTTATTCTTACAGTTTGTTGTACCTTTGCAATGCGAAGCCCCCTCAGACTTCCCCAAAAGGAAGGGTGTTAATAGGTGGAAAGGGTGGCTGTATATTAGTGGCTAATACCAATATCCATAGTCGCTATATAAATAATTGGTATATATAAGTAAATAGTAGAATAATAACAAAAATCCCCATACGGCTGTATTATGTTCCTTGAATGGAGCAACTCGGTTGTACTCTCCCCATTGTGGGAGTTGGGAGGGGGCTTAAAATTACAATGGGAAAGATAATATTGACGGGCGATCGCCCGACCGGTAAGCTCCATTTGGGGCATTATGTGGGTTCGTTGCGCCGCCGCGTGCAGTTGCAGGAAGAAGGCGATTACGACCGTATGTTTGTGTTTATGGCCGACGTGCAGGCATTGACCGACAACGCCGATAATCCGGAGAAGATTCGTCAGAACATCGTTCAGGTGGCACTCGACTATCTCTCGGCCGGTCTCGATCCAGCGAAATGCACGCTGTTCATACAAAGTCAGATTCCGGAATTGGCCGAACTGACAACCTATCTGATGAACCTTATCACCGTATCGCGTGTGCAGCGCAATCCGACCGTGAAGACGGAGATTAAGATGCGCAATTTCGAGGCGAACATTCCGCTTGGTTTCTTCTGCTATCCTGTGAGTCAGGCGGCCGACATCGCACTGTTTAAGGCCACTACCGTGCCTGCGGGCGAAGATCAGGAGCCTATGCTTGAGGTTACGCGTGAGCTGGTGCGCCGCTTCAACCAGACCTACGCCGAGGTGCTCGTAGAACCGAACATCATGCTGCCGGAGAACGCAACGGCTCGCCGTCTGCCCGGTACGGACGGAAAGGAAAAGATGAGCAAGAGTCTCGGCAACTGCATCTATTTGAGCGACTCGGCCGATGAGGTATGGCAGAAGGTGCGCTCCATGTACACAGACCCTGACCACCTGCGTGTGGACGACCCCGGTAAGGTGGAGGGAAATGCTGTCTTTACTTATCTTGATGCGTTCTCTTCGGATGATGATTTCGCGGAGTTCTGGCCGGAATATAAGAATCTTGATGAGTTGAAAGACCACTATACACGTGGTGGATTGGGCGACATGAAGTGCAAGAAGTTCCTGAATCAGGTCATCAACAAGATGCTCGAGCCGATTCGTGTGCGTCGCCATGAGTACGAACAGGACATCCCTGAGATATTCAACATTCTGCGCCGTGGCACTGACGCCGCACGTGAGGTGGCTGCACAGACTATGTCTGAGGTGCGCGAAGCTATGCGAATTAACTACTTTGACGATGCTGAGCTGATTCGTCAGCAGGCAGAGTTGTTTAAAGCCCCCCTCTAATCCCCCCAAGGGGGAAGCCCAACAATACCCCCTGTGATGGAAAACCTAACAGAAAGAATAAAATAAAAGAGGCGTATCATTACTTGAATCAAGTGTGATACGCCTCTTTTATTTTGACACATTTCTATTATCTTACTTTTCTTCTATCGGTTGAGGCTCTCCCCTTTGGGGGAGTTGGAGGGGGTGTTTTGTTGGGTCTTCCCCCTTTGGGGGGATTAGAGGGGGGCTTGGAGTAGGAGTAGACTGTTCTTCATCCTTCTCAATCCCTCCATCATTCTATCGCGCGGACACGCTATGTTGATGCGTATGAAGCCCTCTCCGTCGCGTTTTCCGTATATCGTTCCACTGCTTACCATCACCTTTGCCTCGTTGAGCAGGCGGTTGGTGAACTCGTCCGAGCTTATGCCGAGCGCACGGATATCGCACCAAACGAGGTAAGTGCCTTCGAGTTTCGTTATCTTCAACTGCGGCATCTCCTTTGCGAAGAAGTCGCAAAGGGCTACATAGTTGTCGTGGATGTATGCGTTCAGTTCGTCGAGCCAGTCCTCACTCTCGTTGTATGCAGCCATAGCGGCCACCACTCCGAACGGATTGACGTCGCAGACCTCGTTGATGTTTATCGCACGGTCAATCTTGTTGCGCGTATCTTCATCGTTGCTGATAATGTTGGCAATCTGTAATCCGGCGATGTTGAAGGATTTTGAGGGCGAGTTGCACGTGATGGAATTGTTCTGGCACGCCTCAGAGATTGAAGCAAACGGTGTGTAATGATAGCCCGGTTGCACCAGTTCGCAGTGTATTTCGTCAGCAATGACGCGCACGCCGTGGCGAATGCAGATATCGTTCATGCGCTCAAGTTCGTCGCCCCGCCACACTCTTCCGGCCGGATTGTGCGGGTTGCAGAGCAGGAAAAGTTTTGTGCGAGGGTCGCTGCACAGCCGTTCCATCGCCTCAAAGTCCACCCGATATGTGCCGTTTTCATATATCAGAGCGTTCTCCGCGGCTTCGCAACCATTGTTGCGGATTGACGAGAAGAAGCAGTTGTACACAGGTGTCTGCACCAGCACCTTGTCGCCCGGCTCGGTCAGAGCCTTGATGATGGCTGAAATTGCAGGCACTACGCCCGACGTATATATCATCCACTCGCGCCTGATGGTCCATCCGTGACGGCGGCCGAACCAGTTTATTACTGCGTTATAATATTCTTCGGGTACTTTCACGTAGCCGAATATGCCGTGGTCGACGCGCTTGTGCAGTGCCTCGGTTATTGCCGGAGCCACACGGAAGTCCATGTCGGCCACCCACATCGGTATCACGTCGCTGTCCGCCGGCGTGTCCCATTTGTAACATCCGCTTCCTCGGCGGTCTATGTGTTCGTTGAAGTTCATAAAGCCTCACCCCCAACCCCTCTCCAAAAGAGAGGGAAGTAATTACTTTTATTATTCGTTGTTGATTTATAAATAAGTCACCAAGATTAAACGATACTATCTATAATAAAGTATATGCTATACATTAATTTTAGTGACTTACTTAGTAATGTTTTATTCTACCCCTTCACTCCAATCACGCAGTTATTCGGTGCTTTCACGTTCTCGTCGATTGTAACGCTGCCTACGCTGTCGGCGGTGATGTGTCCGGTGCGCGGATTCTTTATGTTTGTGATGCCGCCGATGATGCTTGCCTCTACATCGGAGTCCTCGAAGGCACGGTCGCAGGCGGCATCGAAGGTGCAATCCTCGAGCACCAAGCCCTCGGCGTAGCACAGAGGTTGCTCGCCCGAGATATGGCAGCGCACGAGACGCACGTTCTTGGAGTGCCATGCAAGATACTCACCGTCAAGTTCCGAGTCGTAAATTGTAACGTTTTCGCACTCCCAGAACGAGTCCTTCGTGGTGATTTTGGCGTTGTGCAGCTCCACGTTTTTGCAGTATTGGAACACATATTTCGAGTCGCTTTCCAGTCCGTCAGCATATACATCGTCGCAGAACATGAACGGATATGTGCCGTCATGTAGCTTCACGTTCTTTATCCTGATGTTCCTCACGCGCCAGAATGTCTCGTCTGCATCGTTTATCACGACGTTCTCGAGCGTCAGGTTCTTCATCTCGCGGAACAGTTTCGGCGCGTTTATCACCGTATCGCGCATCGTCATGTCGTTGGAGTACCATATCGCGGAGCGCGAGCCCGGCTCAAACAGGCAGTTGGTTATCACGCTGCCGTCCACGTGCCACCACGGATATTTGCCCACAAAGCGGCAGTTGTCCGCCTCGATGTTCTTGCAGCACTTTATCCCTGACTCCCCGTCCGTGATGGTTACATTCTCCAATCGTGTATCTTTTATGCCGAACAGAGGTCTCTCTCCACCCAGTTCCTTGTCTTTTATCAGTTCCATGTCTTTATTGTCGTTTAATGGTTTCATACTGCAAAATTACAAATACTATGCCAAACGGTATGTAGACAGATTACGTTTTTTGATACCATTATCAATGTTTCGGGCGTTTTGAGAGGAAGCATATTCAAATATTCTGACTATGAATGATTGTTGTATAAATATTGTATTATATAACTTTTAAAGTTAAAATAACTTATATTTGTTATAGTTGTGGGGGTGAATAAATAAGTTTGTATATTTTTGAAAGCGTTTTTATTATTAACTTCTTATTTCAATTATCTATGGAAAAAATTACAAAGGGTGTTATTTCTATCCTAATCTTGGGTGGCTTGTTTACTTTTAACAAACTTAAATGATGATAAGATTTATATTGCATATAGCATTTTTCGTATTCATGCTTTGCCTGTTCCTGCATAGTATGTACAGGCTCATAGTCAACTGGAAGGGCAACCATCTGCGGATGAATATCTTCCTTCTTGTGATGAATATTCTGGGATTGTTGGTTTGTGTCTATATATGTATATCAGACTTGTATGGTCACGTACCAATAACGGCTATTCCATAATGAATGTCCATTGGTAGGAGAATATCTTTTTCCCCCAATAGCACAGTAAAAGGGGCAACATGAAGTTTGTCATGCTGCCCCTTTTGCTTTATATATATGATATGTGTAACTCTTACTTGAGGTTCGGGTTGATTTCGCCCCACTTCTCAACCGGAGGAAGGATACCGAGATCGATAACCTCCTGACGCATCTTGCAGAGGTGCTCGTAGCTCTTGCGCAGGTCGGCGATTTCCTCAGCAGTACCAACCGGCTCAGCATAGAAGCTGCCCTCAGCGGTGATGCGTGTGTCCATAGCCATCATGATGTGGTCGTAGCCGGCGAAAGACACGTAGCGGCCTGCAGGCCATACGAACGGCTCGCCGCCCATTGCGCCCTCAATCATCTTCACAGATACGTAAGCCGGGCTCTGGAATGAAGAACGGCCGCGCAGCTTGATGATGTTCGCGCCACCCTGAATGGTGTCGTGCTTGATTTCCTCCCAGTGCTCGGTAGACAGTTTGTCAGTGCCGATGAGGTCGGTCAGCGGTGTGCCTGCAACCTTAACGCCCGATGCGAACACTGCCATAGCCTCGCCGTGGCCTCCGTATGTGCGGCAACCCGTAACGTCGCTCTGGTTCACACGGAAGTGCTTCTTCAAGCCGCTCTGCAGACGGATAGAGTCGAGCGCAGCGAGAGTAGACACCTGTGTTGGGCGAAGACCGGAGTAAAGGAGTGTGATAAGACCGGTGATGTCGGCCGGGTTGAAGATAACCACAACGTGCTTAACATCCGGGCAGTAAGCCTTGATGTTCTTACCGAGTTCCTCAGCGATACCGGCGTTGCCTCTGAGAAGGTCCTCACGGGTCATGCCCTGCTTACGTGGAGCACCACCTGAAGAGATAAGGTATTTTGTATCCTTGAATGCAACCTTCACGTCAGTAGTGTATGTGAAGTTCACACCCTCGAAACCACAGTGACGCATCTCCTCTGTTACGCCTTCGAGTCCCGGCTCGTAAACGTCGTAGAGACAGATGTTAGGAGTAAGACGGAGCATTGCTGCTGTTTGTGCCATGTTTGAACCAATCATGCCGGCAGCTCCGACGATGGTCAATTTCTCATTAGTTAAAAATTCCATACTGCTGTTTTATATTTTAATTTGAAAATTTTCCGCTCTCGAACGGAATGCCTTCCTATGCCTTGCCGTTCTCTTTTATTCACCGCAAAATTAATAAAAAAACGCGTATCGTTGGCATATATTTTGGAATTAAATTGTTATTAATTCTAAAACTTTACGCCTTTGTAATCTCTAAGTTGCAAAACAGATTTCAATATTCTTTGCGCAGCCATTCCGCAAGGAAATAATCATATACGCGGTAGGTGTTTTCTTCCTTTGTGATCAGGTCGTTTTTAATTAGCGGGGTTATTGCAGCCTGCACCGAACTGGCCGATGTCAGCTTGTATTTTTGGATAAATGCCGATGATGTTATCTCGCTTGCTTCGCCTTCTTTTGCTATTGCGAGAAGCATCATCTTTTGTTTTGGGGCGAGATGCGACAGTAAATCCTTGTAGCTGCTCTCCTGTGTCATGATGACATTGTCCCATGCCGTGTCTATCTTGTCTTCTTCGCAACATTCATTTTGACCCGTAAGGGCAAACAGTTCGTTCATAATCATCTGTACAAACCAAGTGCAACCGTCAAATTTCTGATATACTTTTTCTACCACATCGGGCTTTATCCGCTTTTCTCTTTCTTCAAACATCCGGCACGCAAACATTGTGTATGTGTCTGCCGGAATAGGCGACAGACACATCGTGATTGCGCTCTGATAGAACGGTTTGGATGAGCTGTTGAACATATTGCTCATAGTGTGGCGCTTGCTGCCAGAGAAAATGAACATCGTCTGTCGGCATTGCTGAATTTTTGTGCGTAGCAATGCTTCTATGTTTCCTTCCGCATACGTGCCGATTTGTTGGAACTCGTCTATCGCAACGATGCACGGTTTGTCGGCAGATTCAAGGTAATTGAAAATTTCATCCAGTGTGATTTGAGGCGATTGGATGTCTCCCAAACCGATGTCGAAGGTCGGTTCGCCCGTTATCGCATCCAGTTTGAAGCCCATGCGGAGCGAACTTATAATCTGAAAGAACTGTTCTTTCCATGCGTTCTTTTGTGGTTTCAGCACTTCGTAGATGTTTTTGCCCAATAGATATACAAACTCTGGCAGCGACGTACTGGAGTAGATGTCGACGAAAAACGTGTAGAATTCATTTTTTATCTTTTCGTTGTTGAAACAATGCCTTATCAGTCCGGTCTTCCCCATGCGCCGTGGAGAAATCAGTGCGACATTTTTGCCGTTCATGATTTGCTTTGTCAGGAACTCCGTTTCTTTCTCACGGTCGCAGAAGTAGTAATCAGACACGTATCGTCCTACTACGAATGGATTTAATAAAGTGGTTGTTTTCATCTCTTCTATGATTTTATTGCAAATATAATAATTATATTCACAATAACGAAACAAATCGGAAAGAAAAGCATTAAGGCATGAACGCCCATGCAAGATTATGCTTTATTCCGTTGCACCGAAAAAGTTTCGTCTGTACACGAAAGTTTCCTTGTTTTTGTGAATAGTTTCGTCTATACACGAAAGTTTTCACAAAAAGTTTCCTGTATACACGAATCTTTTTCCGCTTTAGCGCGAAATTTCCTCCTTAAATGCTACAATAACAATGCTTAGAGGGCAGAAAATGGAATGTGAAACGGCTTTATTTCAAATCTAATTTATATTTTTGCATAAAATAGGCTTCACCTCAGCAATTCAGAACAAGTTCTATTGCGTTCGGTTTGCACTATTTTTGCATAAAATAGGCTTCACCTCAGCAATTTAGAACAAGTCCTATTGCGTTCGGTTTGCACTATTTTGGTAGTAGAAACTTAAATTTATTGCAGACGACATGATAAACGAAACGATAGCACAAAGGGTGGCGGCATTGCGACAAGTGATGCGCGAAGAACATCTGTCGGCGGTAATCATACCGAGCACCGACCCGCATAATGGAGAGTATATACCTGCCCGCTGGGAGTCGAGAAAATGGATTTCCGGTTTCGACGGCTCGGCTGGCACGGCGGTGGTAACGCTAAATAGCGCAGCTCTGTGGACCGACTCGCGCTACTTTCTCGCTGCCGAGGAGCAACTGCAAGGCACGGAATATGTCTTGATGAAGGAGCGTATGAGTGGCACACCCACCATACCGCAATGGCTCGGACGTGAGTTGGCCGATGAGAAAAGCCCGGAGGTGGCGCTCGATGGTATGTGCAACTCGGCCGCTACGGTCGAAGCACTCGTCAGTGAGTTGCGGGCTGAGGGCGGAATAACGCTCCGCACCAACTTCGACCCGATGCAACGGATATGGCACGCCCGTCCTTCTATCCCTGACGCGCCTGTGTTCATACATCCGATGGAGTACGCTGGCGAATCAACCGCCGACAAACTGACTCGCATCCGACGCGCCCTGCGCACCGTCCATGCCGACGGAATGCTCGTATCTGCGCTCGACGACATCGCATGGACACTCAATCTGCGCGGTACAGACGTACATTGTAACCCCGTATTCGTTTCCTATCTGCTCATTTCGCCCACATCCGTCACATTATATATAAATAAGGAGAAACTCACCGCGGAGGTTTCTGCTTATCTGATGGCGCAGGGCGTGGCAACAGACGACTACGCGAACGTGGCGAAAGGGCTGAGCAAATATTTGGAATACAATATCCTGCTCGACCCGGACGAGACAAGCTACACGTTGACTAAGGCCGTGCGCCGCAAGATTGTGAGCCACGCTTCGCCTATTCCGACGCTGAAAGCTGTGAAGAACGGTGTTGAGATGCAGGGATTCCGCAACGCAATGCTGCGCGACGGTGTGGCGTTGGTGAAGTTTCTGAGCCGTTTCAAGACTGCGGTGGAGCAGGGCAGGCTCACCGAGGTGTCTGCCGATGAGATGCTTACCGCCTACCGTGCCGAGCAACCGTTGTTCCGAGGCATCAGTTTCGACACCATCGTGGGTTATCAGGAGCACGGTGCGATAGTGCATTATGAGGCCACGCCTGCGACCGACGTGCCTCTCCGTCCCGAGGGATTGGTACTCATCGACAGCGGAGCGCAGTATCTCGACGGCACAACGGACATAACCCGGACGATTGCTCTCGGCCCTCTCACCGAGGAACAGAAGCGCGTCTACACCCTCGTTCTCAAAGGACATATACAGCTCCAGATGCTGAAATTTCCCGATGGCGCAAGCGGTACGCAGCTCGATGCCATAGCGCGCAAAGACCTGTGGGCTGCCGGACTCAACTTCATGCACGGCACGGGACACGGCGTGGGCAGCTTCCTTAATGTGCACGAGGGGCCGCATCAAATCCGCATGGAATATCGTCCTGCTCCTCTGCGTGCCGGAATGACCGTCACCGACGAGCCGGGCATATACCTTGCCGGCCGGTTTGGCGTGCGCATAGAGAACACCTTGCTTGTCGTTCCCTATCTCTCGACCGAGTGCGGCGACTTCCTCGGCTTCGAGACGCTCACCCTTTGTCCGATAGACACCGCCCCAATCATCGTCTCGATGCTCACTCCCGACGAGCGCGCATGGCTTAACAGCTACCATAAAACCGTGTTAGAGAAGCTCTCGCCATATCTTAATGATGAAGAAAAAGAATGGCTTAGAGAAGCTACGAGGGAACTTTAGATTCCTATCTCCCGGTGTGGGAAGACCTAACTGACGTTTTCGAGGATTGGGGATTGTGGATGTAGGATTAAGAAATACTTTGTGGCTGTTATGTGAGCGCAATTTTAAGTAGGTATTCTCAATCCTCCATTCATAATCTCCAATCCCCGTTTCTTCTCCTCTTTTTATTGTCAAAAATCTTTACAAATAACCATTGAAAACTCGCTGTATTTTCTTTGAAATCTTTCCTGACCGAAAATATCGCAAAATACGACGTTTTACGCAAAAATAGGATAAGTCTCTGACAATCAGGGATTTATCCTATTTTCTTTTAAAAATGGCCGTTTTTGGAGCTAAAAAAGGCCTCGTAAAATTGCAACGGAGGCTCCGTTAGACGCCAACGGAGCCACTTTTGGCC
>ENA-OPDG01001263-OPDG01001263.1-human-gut-metagenome-genome-assembly--contig:-NODE-1263-length-18559-cov-2.355275_pt1 | contig 18559 bp, 6 predicted proteins | sample MGYA00241259_ERZ501498 | MGnify/ENA primary metagenome ERZ501498 (study PRJEB25962, sample SAMEA2042582) | human gut metagenome | biome: human gut; feature: human-associated habitat; material: faeces... | reverse complement strand
TGTACGACCTTTTTTCCTCCCTGTGATTTTACCTCGTTCAATAAAATTGCAAATACGATCGCCATCACAAAGGTGACGACCAGATTGATCACACCCATGGCAAGTGTATTTCTGATTACCCGCAAAAAGGTTGCATCGGAAAATAACTGCTGGAATTTTGCAAGTCCCACAAAAGAAGAATGAAGCAGGCCATCCTTCGGTTTATAATTCTGAAAAGCCATCAGCCAGCCGCCAAGAGGCAGATAACAGAAGATCACTCCATACACTACGATGATCGCTGACCATATTAAAAGAACCTTCTGCCGCTTTATTTCTTTCCATGTGATTTTTATCTGCGGCTCTTTGATTTTTTGTTTTTGTTTTTTTTTCGTTACTGTTATTGAAGCCATAGTTTCACTCCTCTTTTTTAAGAATGGGGACTGTCATTCGTCCAGTCCCCATCCCGTTTTCTCACAATTTTTACTGATATTTTTTTGCTTCCTCAATTCTGCGGTCTAATTCTGCCTGCATCTCATCAATAAATGCCTGCGGATTACAGTTATTGTAGACACCCATGTACTCTTCCCATGCACTGTCAAAGTCAGATGCCATAACGACCTTCGGAAGGTATTCATGTTTTACTTCGCCCATCTTTGTCCATGCCATGCCGCCCTCAGTTGCAGTCGTCATGTTGTTTGAATAGGAATACATCGGATACCACGGTCCCGGTGCCTCGCTGGTTCCAAGCATATCCACATAAGTCTCTGCGCCATATGCTTTAAAGCAGTTCTGTACGTCCTCGCTCAATCCGTCATAGAACTCTTTTGCCTGATCCCCCGATTTCATTGCATTAATGCCGTCACGGCTGGTACCGGAATACTGTGGGAAATAAGAATATGAACAGCTGTGGGATGCCTTGTAAGCGGTGTCGGAGGACTGCATTCTCATATCCTCGGTACGATAATACTCACCATTTTCATCCACATCATAATCCACACCTTTTTCGCCCCAGAAACGAAGATCATGTACTTCCTGGTCTAACAGATCATTGATGAACTGAAGGGCGCCCTCCACGTCTTCGCAGCTTGTGGTGATTGCAAGACCACTTGACACATTTAATGTTCCGCCGGAGTTGTGCCACTGGTTCTTCATACCTTCGTCGATCGTGATCGGAAGCGGTACATAATTGCAGCCTTCCTTGTCAAGTCCCTGCTGCTTAAATGCATCATTTACGTTGTATGCAAAATCCCACCACTGATCGATCATTCCAAGTACACGACCGGTTGATAATTTTGCAATGTACTCATCATAGGTCTGTGTAAAAGACTCCGGATCTACGATTCCTTTCTGGTACTCTTCATTTAATTTCTGGAAGTAACGTTTTGCTGTCGGTGTTGTATTGTAATCTACGATCTTTAATTCATCCGGGTCTACGATACAACTTCCATCATTTGGATAGCCATCCAAAAACTGTGGTGCATTTTCCAGACAGAAGTATCTCCAGTCATCGCAGAGGATCGTGTACGGGATATTTTCTGTTCCGTCATCCATGGTCGGATTTGCTTCATTGTATTTCTCGATCAGGTCAAAATACTGATCCATCGTATGGATCTCAGGATAGTCTGCCCACTTTAACACTCTCGTCTGGATCCAGAATGCCTCGTCACCGTGGGTGGTTGCTTTTTCTTCCCCGTAAATATTTCCAAACTGATTGATCCAGTAGATATGTCCATCATCCTGACGGAGTTTATCCCACTCCTCATCTGTAAAAAATTCTTTGATGTTTGGATATTTGTCTATGTAATCATCCAGTGCTACCAGCGCACCCGCATCATAGAGCTGTTTCATTCCGTCGCCGCCATCGATCATATCCGGATACTCACCGCCTGCGATCAGTGTTCCGACTGCCTCCTGTGCTGTCTGTCCGGTCAGCCATGTCTCCTTGCATTTTGCACCTGTGATCTCTGCGATCTTCTGCTCGATCTCATTGTCATCATTGATCTCTGTACCAGGTACTGCAAAAAATGCGGTAAACTCTTTCACGCCGGATGAATCATTTGTGTTTTCCCCTGATGAGCCTCCCTCTGTGGATGCTGCGCCATTTGTTCCTGTGGTATTGGTATTTCCCCCGCCACATCCGGTAAGCATTGACGCTGCCATTGCCATAACAAGCAATACTGACACTGCTTTTCTTCGTTTCATTTTTTCTCCTCCTTCTTAATCACATCTGATTTCTGTAAGATCTGTATCAGATTTTGTAATTTTATTTTACCAATTTGTCATTTTTCTACAACCGGACAAAAATCAAAAAAAGTCATGACAAATTTTAGTTTTTCATCTAAAATCTGTCATGACTCTCTATCACAGGTACTATTGTCCTCGTTTATTCATTTACACTGCGTGTCTTCTTGCGGTACGTTGTCGGCGTACATCCTTTGCTCTGGATAAACCGGTTAATAAAGTAATCCAGATCACGGTATCCTACTTCTTCCGCCACAAGATAGATTTTATCATCCGTCCTAAGAAGGATCTCCGCTGCCCGCTCGATCCTGTAATTATTCAGATATTCCTTGAACGATACACCATATTTTTTCCGGAACATCTGCCCTAAATAAGCACTGTTGACAAAATATTTCTTCCCGAGTTCTTTGAGCGTCAGATTCTCTGCATAATTTTTCCGGATCTCCCCCTCCACATCAAGAAGCACACCGCGGGACGCATTCTGCCTTAACTGTACCAGATAATCCGCATACTCCATGACGAATCTGCGGAAATGTGAAAGGCTTCCTCGGATCATATGTACCTGAAACGCATTTTCGCAGATATACTGTAACACCTCATCCTGATTGACGCTGTCATCCTGCTCCATCGCAAGGGAAACCAGACGGTACAGGAGATAATTCATGTTCATCTGTACCAATTCCGGGTTCATTCCCGCCTCATTCATCTCCTCATAGATCGCTGCAACATTATCCTCGATCCTTTTCTTGTCATTCTCTTCCACACTCCGCAGCAGATCCTCGATTTTTTTGTGGCTCACCACAATACCGGACGGATTTTTCTGCTCTTTCGAATAGTACAATAGATTCGGCATCACCTTAAAATTGGAAAAAGTCTTTGCGATCACTGCCGACCGGAAAGATTCTGAGATATCACTGATATCTTCCACCTCACTGCCGACATACATCACGACCGGATGGACTGTGCTTTTCTGAATCTTTTCCAATAGCAGATTGATATATTCCTGCTCCCGCAGTCCCTTTTCCTGCGAAATTTTTTTACAGAAAATAAATCCCACATCATAACATTCTTCCTTGCCTTCCGCGTCTAAGAATGTAAGACAGCTGTATTCACCTCCAAGATACTGCATGCAGGCTTCATATATCTGTCTCTGGAGCTGCCGTTTCTTTTCCGGTCCTATGTCCGTATCCGTCTCGCCATCCTCCGACTCGATCCCGATATAGCGGATCCCTCTTCCAAAATCCACCTGTCCTTTAACATAAGAGAGTGCCGTTTCCTCCTGTCTGCCGAGCAAAAGTGTCTGCATCTGCTGCACAAAATACGCTTTTCCGATTTTCCGGATTCGCTCGCTCTCTTCCTTTTTATCCTGCTGCATCTGTTTTACCTTTGAAAGCAGTGCAAGGAGCTGGCTTTTCTGGATCGGCTTTAATATGTAATCCGTACACTGCCATTTGATTGCCTCTTTCGCATAGGTAAAGTCTCCATAACCGCTCAGTATTACAAAAAATGCCTCTGACAGATGCGTTTCCCTGATATATTTTAAAAATTCCAGACCATTCATAACCGGCATTTTGATATCCGCTAAGATCAGGTCGACCGGATTACTCTTTAAAAATTCTACCGCCTCACTGCCATTCCCCGCAGTTCCCACAATCTCAAATCCTTCTTTTTCCCAGTCAATCAACGCAGAAAGTCCCTGTACGATAAATGGCTCATCGTCCACAAGCAGCACTTTAAGCATTCTATCCCCTCCATTCTTTCTCCCATAAAATTTTCCCTATCTTCTCCTTTTTATGAAATTGCATTCAAAGGTATCACTACAGATACTTCTGTTCCAACACCTCTTTCACTTTCGATATGAAATTTTACATGATCTCCTGTATACATTTTCAGTCTCACGCAGGCATTGATCACACCTACCCGTCCTTTTTCTTTAAGCATCTCGATATTTGCCTCTTCCATGCGTTCCTGCAGATAATTCAGATATTCTTCCGGCATCCCCTCCCCGGTATCCTCCACTTCAAGATGCAGATTATTTTTATCTTTATATACACGGACAAAGATCCATGACTGTGACGCTTTTCCCTCAATACCATGCACACATGAATTTTCCGTAAAAGTCACTAACGATAATTTAGGAATCTGGTACTCCCTGCAGTCATCCTCCATTTCAATGCTGTATCTTAGCCGGTCACCAAAACGGTATTTCTGAAGTTTTAAATACGACTCCACAAAACCGATCTCCGCACCAAGGCTCACAATATCTGTTCCCCACTCCACATACTGCCGTTCTATCAGCGAAAGCTGTTCGATCATTTCCGCTGTCTCATCCTCATGTTTTAAGATGCTCCGCATGCGGATATTTTCCAATACATTGAATAGAAAATGCGGGTTGATCTGGCTGTGAAGTGCCAGAAGTTCCGCCTTTTGTCTGGCAATATCAGCATCCTGTCTGGCAATCTCCGACTCCTGCTGTTTTAACCTGCTCTCATAAACCGTCTCGATCAGATGATTCATCCGGTTTGCCATGGAATTATAATGCTGCATCAGCTGGCTGATCTCATCGGTTCCTGATATTGTTTCCACCACTTTTAATTTTCCGGTATGATCCTGCGAAAAGGTATCTTCCAACAGATGCAGACGTACTGTAAACGAACGGTTTAGAAACTGCATAAATACCCACGGGAGAAAAATATTGATCAACACCAGCAGGATCATCGGTATGGCATTGTTCCACAAAATTTTTGAGATCTGTATTTCCCGATACCGAACATAGATCTTCATCGGCTGTCCGTATAATTCTTTCTCCTGCACATAACACTTGTGCATGGTACCCTTATCAAACCTCTCAAAAGATTCTTTTATATTGTTTCTTCCGGTATTTGAAAAGATAATCTTATCACCGCTGCAGATATACACCTCTGATTCATAATTTGCCCTCAAAAGTCCGGTATTGACCGCATTATAATCCAGATCAATCTTTAAAACTTTTTCATGCGGATCTAACATATAACGGTTTAATTTCCGGATAATCGACACCTTTCTTAAATCCGTCGGAGATGTATCGTGCGTTTCATCCATGTAGGCACAAAATACAAAATTGTTCCCGGAATCCTGCAGTTTCTGATACCATTCCGTCTGTTTTACACGTCCTAACTTTTTGAACTTTCCACCATTTACGATCGTATCATTGTCGGCATACATCGTGATCTCAACGCTGCTGTTGCCAAGCGAACTGTCAAACAGGGAATCCTGCATCAGCTCCTGATACGCTTCATAAAATGCCAGATGGGAATCATAATCGGCATTCAGAAAATTGTTGATATACTTATTCATATAAATATTTTTTGAGATTGTGAGTGCTTCTTCTACTGCCTTGTCAATGCTGTACTCTGCCACACTCGCTATATTTTCTGTCACCTGTTTTCTTGCATTGTGTTCCTCCGAAAATATCATTCCGACTACAACACTGTCTGTCAGGGCGACCGGCAGGACCACACAACAGACATACAAAAGAATCAGTTTCTTTTGTATGCTGTAAGTGTCAATTTTTTCTTCGATTTTTTTACAGAGACGCACAATTATTTTCATAACATCAGACTTTCCACTGTTTTTCCTGTGAGTTTCTCACTGCGTGAATCCGGCTGCATGCCTCCGACAAAAATCTCGAAGTGTCCGGACGGCAGGATCTTTTCACCGTTTTCATCATACAGCATAAATGCCTCTGATTCCAGCCGGATATTGATTTCTTTTTCTTCCCCGGCACAGAGTGGAAGTTTTACGATCTTTTTTAACTGGCCATGCGGCATCTTTGAATGTTCTGCCTTCACGTAGACCTGCACTGTCTCAGTCCCATCCATTTTTCCGGTATTTTTTACAGACAGACCGATCGTCACTCCTTCTGACACCACTGGTTCCTGCTCTAAAAATCTCACATTTTGATATGCATACTCTGTGTAGGAAAGCCCATAGCCAAACGGATACAATGCTTCCTGTTCCATATACCGGTAAGTTCTTCCCTGCATGGAATAGTCCTCGAAATCCGGCAGTTCTTCCGTGGTACGGTAAAATGTGACCGGCAGTTTTCCTTCCGGGTTTGCTTCCCCAAATAAAATATCCGCAATGGCAGCTCCGCCTCTTGCCCCCGGATACCAGCCCTGTACGATCGCATCTACATGCTCATCCGCCCAGTTCACCGCAAGTGCACTTCCCGATAGCAGAACTAAAATAACAGGCTTGCCACAGGATACAGCAGCCTCTAAGATCTCCTCCTGCAGTCCCGGCAGGTTCAGATCCGGTTTGTCACCACTGCCGTACTCATTGCCGGCATCTCCCTCTTCTCCCTCAATGCCCGCGTCAAGTCCCAGCACTGCGACAACCACATCACTCTCCTTGCATACGCCAAGTACTTCTGACATGCGGTCATTTTCCTGTGCCAGATTGCTGGTGCGGTCCTTATAAAGATGGCAGCCCTCCGAATAGAGCACCCTCACATCGTCGCCGACATAATCTTCAATCCCCTCTAACACAGTAATGTAACGTGATGCCGTTCCCTCATAATTGCCGACTAACGCGCGTCTGCTGTCCGCATTTGGTCCGATCACGCCAATCGTTTTTATTTTATTTTTATCAAGCGGTAATATATGCTCCTTATTTTTTAGCAGGACAACGGTTCGTCTTGCCACCGCCTCATTTAATTTTTTCATCTCTCTGCTGTCTGCGGCAAGATAAGGGATTTTATCGTATGGGTTTTCTTCTTTTTTATCGAACACACCAAGTTTCATCCTCGCCATAAACAGATTTGTGACAGCCTCGTCTAAGCGTTCTTCTTTGACCAGTCCCTGTCTCACCGCCTGAACTAAAAATCCAAACAGAGTACCACAGTTTAAGTCACAGCCGTTATTCATCGCCATCGCAACCGATTCAATCGCAGTGCCTGTCACATGATGTCCCTCATGGAAATCACGGATTGCCCAGCAGTCTGACGTCACATGCCCCGAAAATCCCCATTCTTTTCTCAGAATATCGATCAGCAGACGTTTGTTTCCACAACACGGTACTCCGTTTGTCCGGTTGTATGCCCCCATCACTGCCTCCACTTTTCCTTCTTTTACGCACGCCTCAAATGCCGGAAGATATGTTTCCCTTAAATCCTGCTCCGTCACCTCTGCATCAAATTCATGGCGCACCGCTTCCGGTCCGCTGTGTACCGCAAAATGTTTTGCACAGGCAGCCGCCTTTAAATAATTTTCATCATGCCCCTGCAGACCCTCAATATAGCGGACTCCAAGACGGCTGGTCAGATATGGGTCTTCCCCAAACGTCTCATGTCCTCTGCCCCATCTTGGATCTCTGAAAATATTGACATTCGGTGCCCAGAAAGTCAGGCCTTTATAGATATCCGTATCCTTTCCCTCCTGCTGCATATTAAACTTTGCCCGTGCCTCCGTCGACACTGCATCACCGACCTGCTCTAACAGATCCTCATCAAACGTTGCCGCCAGACCGATCGCCTGTGGAAATACCGTCGCCGTGCCGGCCCGCGCCACACCGTGCAATGCCTCATTCCACCAGTTATAAGCCTTTATATTTAACCGTTCCACCGCCGGTGCCTGATACAGAGTCTGTGCCACTTTTTCTTCCAGTGTCATTTTCCCGACCAGCTCTGCAGCACGTTTTCTATAATTGTCCAGTTTTTCTGTATTCTGATTTAATTCCATATGTTTGACTCTCCCTGCAATATACACTTCCAGTATTAATTTTATGTTAGCAAATTAAAAGTTCACTGTCTATACCATTTTTATAGAACATATCCGAGTAAATCATAGATCATTTCATATAAAGATTCGGGTGTCAAAAGGTGGCCCACAACTTAGTGGCTATCAAATTGCACAAAGCTTGGACTCGTTTTGTGACTTGGGGAGAAAATTAGAAAATCTTAGTATGCCTGCCTATTCACAGTGATGTTCTGCCACGGATGGCAGAACAAGGCTTCACAAGCCATGGAAGGCTTGTTGAACGCCGTTCACGTCACTTTGAGAAATTCTAACTCAGGCATACTTAGTTTTTCTTATTTTCGGACAACAGAACAAAACAGACACAGCTTTGTGCAATTTGACAGTCAAAAAATTGAAAAGCACCTTTTGACACTCGAATCATATAAAGTAAAAGACTGCGGTACTTTTTCCTACCGCAGTCTCCGTGACTTATTTTTTGATTTTAATCTTTATGGTTGCTTTTTTGCCGCTTCCATCTGTAGCTTTTGCCGTAATCGTAACTGTCTTTCCAATTCCGGCTTTCTTTGCTGTTACAACACCTTTACTGTTTACCGTTGCATATTTCGTATTCGAAGATATCCACTCGATCTTTTTATTGGCTTTGCTTCCGTTTGTTTTCACTCTTGCATACACCGTGATCTTCTTACCGGCTTTTACCGTTTTAGACTTTGCCTGTAAGGTGATCTTTGTAACCGTATGCTTCATGATCCTGATCTTGACTTTAGCGCGAACACCACTTCCATCCGCCGCTTTCGCCGTGATCGTTACGGTCTTTCCTGCTCCGCCTTTCTTAGCTGTCACAACACCTTTATTGTTTACCGTTGCGTATTTTGTATTCGAAGATGACCATACGACTTTTTTATTTGTCGCTTTCTTCGGACCTACAGTTGCCTTTAACGTCAGTTTCTTACCAACTGCAAGTGAATATTGTCCCGGTGTGATCGTAATCTTCTGTACTTTCACTTTTTTCTTTGTATTGTCCGGTTTTTTTGTATTGTCCGGTTTCTCTGTATTTCCCGGTGTCTCTGTGTTTCCCGGTTTCTCTGTATTTCCCGGTGTTTCTGTATTCCCCGGTTTCTCTGTATTCCCCGGTGTTTCTGTATTCCCCGGTTTCTCTGTATTCCCCGGTGTCTCTGCATCCTTCGGTTTTTCCACCAGAGCGCTGACTGCCACATTCAGTTTTTCTGCTGCTGCATCGATCTCATCCTGCGTAGCATTCTCATTTGCTGCTACTTCTTTCGCCGCAGCAAGTACTCCGGTTAAGTTTTTATAGCTTTCTTCTGTGTAGTCTTTAGCATTTACTTTTTCAGCTTTTGCGATCTGCTCATACAGCGCTGTTTTATCCGTTGGTACAACAACCGGTGTCTTATCTTTTACCGTTACTTCACATACAACATCATAATTTACACCATTGATCTGTGCGGTACCGTAAACCTGATAAGTTCCTGCTTCATCTGCTTTTATAACGCTATTGAAAGAAGCATCCTCCCACTCTACGGTTTCCTGTGTCACAGTATCATCTGCCATTGTCACAGATACCGTCTGCGGCAGAGTTTCTTTGGTCAATCCGGATACATTTTCCACAGTTACCGGTTCACAGGATATCGATTTCACGACTGCTGCATCCGATACATAAATACCATTTACCTGTAATACCGTAATGCCGATCCATCCTGTGCCGCCATTTGCAAGTACATTGATCCGCATATGACGTGCCACGGTATTTTCCGGGAATGAATCCACATATGGTTCTTTTGCCGTTGCATCAACACCTGCAGCTTCCTCAGAATGGTCAATGACTGTCGTCCAGTTTTCTCCATCCTCCGAAATATCCAGTGTGTATTTTAATTTCGACCAGAATCCGGTCTTTACATTTTCAATACTTACATCTGAACCAAAATCAATAGCGATCGCTCCCGTCTTTGTAGCAGAACCTGTTGTCCACGCATTATTACCAGAATTTAAATTCATGGTACGCGCATTGATAAATGCGTTTTTCGCCGGTCGTACAGAATTTGTTTCTGTAACTTTAATTTCGTTCGTATCATAAGCAGAAGTCAGATCTTTTGTAACCGTGATCTTTTTCTGTGCAGATACGCCACGGCTTTCACTTACTGCAGTGATCGTAGCTGTTCCCTCTCCCACTGCCGTCACAACACCGCTGTTTTTATCCACAACTGCAACGGAAAGATCATCGGACGTCCACACAACTTTCTCTTCTGCTGTAGATGGTGTGATTTCTGCCGTGAGCGTTGTCTGTTTGTTGACATTTAACGCATCGTCACCACCTGAAATCTGAATTCCGGTAATGGATGTATTCTTCTCTAAACCTGCCACTGCATTGTTAAGACTCTCTGCTGTTTCATCAAGCATACTCTGTTTTGTGGAATCCCATTTTTCTTCTTCGGATTTCTTTAAAACAAATTCAGCCTGCTCTAATGCTTCATAATATGCTACAAGGCTCTCTGCAGTATAATAATCATCCGCCTGGTCTTTTGCGGCTTTTGCATCTGAGATCGCACTCTCAAGTAAAGTTGTATCCACAAGTATCTCTCCTTCCACTTTTACCGTGAAAGTTCCCGTCAACGGATTTCCTGCATACATTGTAACTTTCAGTGTGATATCTGCTGTACCTGCTCCTTTTGCAGTCAGTTTTCCGCTCTCCCTGTCGATCACTGCCACTTTCGTATTATCAGATGTCCATGTCACACCTGCATAATCACTCTCGCCGTCACCACCTGTCAATACCGGGAAGAACTGCTTCTTATCACCTGTATTAAGACTTACTGTCTGACCGCCGGTTCCCATCTCATAGACAGCATCTCCATTTTCATCTTTGATCGAGAAAAATTCTGATGCATTCGGGTTATTGCTGACCGTTACCGCAATCTCTTTGTAAATAGACGGGTCTTTTACAGAGGAAACTTTAACCTTGCAGTTTCCGGTAACGATATCTTCTAATTTTTCATACGTCTTTACCGCTTCGATCGTTCCATCCCTCGTCACCGTCACAAGATCCGTGTCCGTTGACTCCCACAACAGATCCTGACTTGCGGATGCCGGCGCAACAGAAGCTTCTACTTTCGCACTGACACCACGTGTTCCTGTCACCGGAATCAGTTTTACAGAATCTTTATCCGCTTTCACCTCAACCGGTGTAACTGCTGCCGGATAAATGTTAAAATTATCCACTGCCGGGTTCCAGGAAAGAGAACCACCATTTCTTCTTCCATAAAAATGCACCGCTGCGACATCTTTTGTATAAGAAATACCTGATACAAAAGCGATTTCTTTTGTTGCAGTCACACTCTCATCTGCCTTTGATGTAAGAGTCAATGTCGTTTTCTCATCTGTCATATCGATGACTGCATGCACATGATACCATGTATTTGTCTTGTTAAATGCAGTTCCAAATTCCTGCGTATCAGAAAGTTCTCCTCCCATCTCCATGGTTCCTCTGCTGCCATAAGAGAGAACTCCCTTACTGTTCGTCTGCAGTCCAAAATAACAATGGCTACTGCTGTCTGTCACGGTCAGATAAGCCGGGCCGCTGCTTACCTTGCCGACATTCCAGTCAAAATCTACGATCACTTCATCGCTCCTGACCGCTTTCTGGAATTTTTTCATCAGCGCACGGTCACCGGAACCGCCTCCTGTCATCTGTAAAAATGCATTTCCGTCGGAATCCTCCGCAACTGCTGCTGTCAGTGTTCCAAGTGTAACACTCTTTCCCATATCCCAGGTGTCACCTGCTTCACGATTGTCAAAACTTTCGCTCACTGCCGGAACATAAACTTTTGCGCCTGCCACATAACCACCATCTGCTGTTTTTGCCGTGATCGTTGTAACACCTGCTGCCACCGCTGTGACCTGTCCATAAGCATCCACCGTTGCAACGCCCGGTGTATCAGATTCCCACGTTACATCCGTATTGGTCGCAGTGTCTGGAAGAACTGTTGCTTCCATCCGGATCACCGGTGCATTTTCAAATGCATTTTTATCTGAGAAATAATCGGATATAAAATAATAGTTCTCCTGATCTAATGTTACACTGCTGACCGGGATTGCATCTTTTTGTACCGTTACCTTACAGCTTGCCTGATAACCGCCATTCTTTGTGGTTGCTGTGACGATAACCGGACCACCCTCTGCCACACCGGTAACATTTCCGTTCTCATCTACTTTTGCGATCGAATCATCAGAACTCTCCCATGTTACTTCTTTGTTATCTGCATTTGACGGGGTAATGATCGTATCGATCTTTTTACTTGATCCCGTCTGTAATGTAAGTGACGTCTTGCTTAACGCAATGCTTTCCACCTGTACCGGCAATACATGTACCGTACAGCTTCCATAAACATCCTCGTTGTCATCTGATATTGCCTTGATCACTGCATCCCCGACGCCGACCGTACTTACCAGACCATTTTCATCTACAGTTGCGACGGAAGTATTTTCAGATTTCCAGTGTATTTTATATTTTGTTGTGTTCTCCGGTGTTATCGATACTTTTAACTGTAATGTACGTCCAAATCCGATTTCCGCCTCTGTTTTATCAAGTGTAACAGATGTGATATCTACTTTGCTGACATTTAACATAAAGCTTACTTTCTTTGAGCCGTCCGCAGTCTGTGCCGTGATAACCGTACTACCCACTGCCTTCACATTTAACTGTACAGCAGTATCTGTTTTTTCTGTCTCCTGGCGCATGCTTCCTTTTTCTTCCTGCTGCCATGTCTCACCCAGGAAAGAAGCAACCTCTGCATCAGATGATGTATAGATGACCGTCTGATCCGTCACATTGCTGCCGGATAAAACAGACGTCAGCTGTACCTTATCTAAAACAGCCGCACTATGTGTACTGCTATCCGTCACCTCTTTACCATCCATTTTTAAGGTAAGTCCTTCTGCTTTTCCTGCTTCTGTTATTTTTACATCTACAGCTGCCTCATTGCCGCCTTTTACAGATGCTGTAATCTTTGCATCTCCTGCAGACACTCCATATACAAAACCATCCTGCGTCACTTTCGCAACCGAAGGATCTGATGATGTATAAGTGATATTACTGTCGGAAAGTACCTGATCCACCGGTGTAACCGTCGGCTGTAATCTTTCCTGCTCACCAACTGCAAGCGTAATGCTGTCTTTGGAAAGTGTAATTCCTGTCGGATCAGTTACGTCAACAGAATAAGTTCCTGCATCCTTTAACGGAGTGATCATATCTTTGGACTTGTTTTTCGGACATCCGCGCATCAGGTAAGCATACATGCTATCCATCATATCGCCGACTTTTCCGTCTTTTGTGCTTCCCATTTCCCGGATACCGGTATCACCGTTATTAAACATGATACGGCAGCTGATATCCCCAGAAACTCCGGCGGAAGAACCGATTCCAGGAGTCGGAAGTTCATCCACTTCCCAGTAATAAAAGCCTCTGGTCTGTCCGTAAGCATTTGGTGTATCGAGTGCCGCCTGCATGTAATCAAGCAGCCAGTTGTACTGGCCATTTGCCGATGTATTATAATATGCCGGCTGTCCCATGGATGAAGTTGCGGTATCCATAGTCGCCTGATATTTTGTAAAGGAAAATGCTGTTTCCACATTGACATAATCCATATAACGTAATGTTTCATCTGCCGCGATCGCATTTGCCATGGATATGATATTGCCCGACGATCTTCCACCATACAGGGAAAATGCCATACCATCAAATTCGGCTCCATTCTTTAAAAGTCCTTTAAAAAATGTCTTCATCTGATTTGAATCATAGCCATTATTGGTATGTACATAAGCTGCCACGCCCGGCATTGCATCTTCCGCTGCTGCGTAGGATGCTGCGATCAGTTTTGCATGTCCCTGTGACGTTGCTCCTTTTCCGACCGGCCATACAATACCACCATTCTGCTCATTTCCGTGTTTCACACCACATACATTGACATTGTTGTCTTTCAATGATTTCATGAAGTCGTAAACATAATTGTATACGATCGACTGCATATGTGAGAGATCTGTATTTTTATAAGTATTTTCATAGTCGGTATCTAACCACTCTTCCGGTGTATATGCCTTCGCATTACTCATCCAGGTATCACTGTAATGAAAGCTTGGAAGATAGCTCATGCCGAGTGCCGTTGCACGTTTTCCAAGTGCTAAGGAATGTTCTTTGTCAAACCATGCCTCAGCTTCATCCTCCGGCGCGATCATCTTAAGCTCCAGCGGGTTTCCCTGCTCATCGATCCATAATCCGCCCCATGCCTCATTTAAATATACGGTAGCCAGTGAATCTGTATAATGTGCACTTTTTCCTGCATGTACAAATAACATATTTGTAATGGAATTTACACCATGATTCGATAAGATTCTGAGGCAGTCCTGCTGTACACCGTTTGCAAAATATTTTCCATCCAGATCCTCGACTGCCGGCAGAAACGATACATCCGCACCACGCAGATAATTTTCATCCTGAATGCGGAACACATCAAAATTATCTACATACGCATAATCGGAACCGTTTCCCTGCCAGTCATCTGCCAGTTTTTCTCCTGCAGAAGTATAAACAGTTACGGAATCCTTATATGCCTGATCATATTTTGTATTCGCATATACCTCAACTTCCGTCTGATCAGCTCCGGTTTCAAAGGTAATCGTCACAAGACCATACCCTTCTGTTCCGGCCGGCGCCTGTCTGAGCACTGTACCGTCCGTGCTTCTGACTCCAAGATTTACACGGTCTCCTAATTCCGTCCGCGTTTCATTTTCACCAATGGTACCTAAATTACCGGCAGAATCTGTGCGGTAAGTGCTTTTTACCTTTTCCGTCTGAAATGTATCCTGTTTGTCTACCCTGGCGCGCATCGTTACTGAATATCTCGTATTCGGTTCCACGGAGATCTTCTGTGAAATTTCACTGTCTGCGCCCAGACGCAGTGCCTTATCACCTGTGTCTGCATCATTTCCGGATGCTGCCTCCACATTTCCGCTTGTCGTCCACCCGGACTGTCCTTCTTCAAACCCCCAGTTGGAAAGTGTATTTTCATCTGCAGAATCCATAACCAGTTCCATGGTATCCAGATCGAGTGCCTTATCTCCGGCTTCGATTGTGATCGTCATCTGTCCATTGTATACCAGAACATTCCGGTGTCCCATTTCCGTCCACGCATCTGCATTTTTATATGCATCCAGCAAAGCAACCGAGTCTGGTCCGCCGGTTTCTGACACCGTAAGCTTTGCGTTTTTTCCGGCCGTTCCTTTAACCCACGCAGAAAGTGTATAACTTCCCTGACTTATATCCTTGATTGTGGTCGTAATCGAAGCTCCAGCCTCCAGATGCACATATTTACTTCCTCCCTGTGCACCTGAAGTTTCTTCGGTAACTGTTCCTGTTGTCTCCCAGCCGGTTATGCCCTCCTCAAAATTAAAGTTTGCATTTTCCAGTCCGGAAACTGTTTTTGCCGATACCTTTACCGGTTCCGGCAGTCCCGCAAGGAGCGAAACCGCCATCATACCGGCAAGCAGCCCACTGATAAACCTTCGTTTCATTCTCTTTCCCCCTTCTCTTTCTTACGCAAATACTTTTATTCATAAATATTCTCCAGTTTGCGCAACCGATTATTCAATTATAAATTGTTTATGTTTTATTTACAATTAACACATTCAAACAATATTTTTATTCATTTTTTGGTTATTTATTATAATCCATTTTAGCGTTTCTTTGGCATTTTAACCAATTTTTATTATTTAGATTTTAGCGTTTTCACGATTTTCTTTTTATCTTTATGCAACCAAACTACATTGTTGTGCACTTGTTTTTACATTTTTTTGAATAAATATGCCTTTATTTTTCTGTTTTTCCGCTTTATATACCTTTTTTCGTGCATTTACAGCCATTTGCAAAATTTTATCTATTGCATTCGTTATTACGGTTTACACACAAAATTGTGGATGATATACTATATTTGCGCAAACGGTTATTTCGCATATCATACTTACAAAAACCATAAAGAGAAAGGGCAATATGAAAACAGATAAATTGTATTTTGGAGCTGCATACTATTCCGAATATCTTCCATATGACCGTGTGGAAAAGGATATGGAAATGATGGAAAAAGCAGGAATGAATGTCATCCGTATCGCGGAATCAACATGGAGTACTTTAGAGCCGCAGGAAGGCGTGTATGATTTTACACATATCGACAGAATGTTAAATGCTGCCGCATGCCACCATATTTCCGTGATCGTCGGAACACCGACCTATGCCGTACCGACATGGCTGGTAAAAAAATATCCGGACATCCTGGCAATCACCCAGAACGGCCGCGAACGATATGGCCACCGCCAGAATATGGATATCACAAACCCGGATTACCTCTCCCACGCAGAGCGTGTGATCCGCGTTCTGATGGAGCATGTGAAAGATGTGCCGCATGTGATCGGCTATCAGCTTGACAATGAGACCAAAAGTTATGGAACTGCCGGTCCCCGTGTCCAGGCAATGTTTGTGGATTATTTAAAAGAAAAGTTTCCGGATATCGACGAATTTAATCATGAATTCGGTCTCGATTACTGGAGCAACCGTGTGAATGACTGGGAGGATTTCCCGGATGTCAGAGGTACGATCAATCAGAGTCTTGCCGCAGAATTTTATAAATTCCAGCGTTCGCTTGTCACAAAATTTTTGAGCTGGCAGGCTGACATTGTCCGTGAATATAAACGTGACGACCAGTTTATCACGCAGAATTTTGATTTTGACTGGACCACACACTCGGTCGGTTACCAGTCCCAGGTCGACCAGTACGATGCAGCCCGCTGCATGACAGTGGCAGGTGCTGATATTTATCATCCTTCCAATGAAGAACTGACCGGTGCTGAGATCACCGTATGTGGAAATATCTCACGAAGTCTGAAAAAAGACAATTATCTGATCTTAGAGACAGAGGCGCAGGGTCTGACCCCGTGGCTCCCCTATCCGGGGCAGCTGCGCCTGCAGGCGTACAGCCACCTTGCAAATGGCTCCAACAGCGTGATGTACTGGCACTGGCACTCGATCCACAATGCGATTGAGAGCTATTGGAAGGGCATCCTGTCACACGATTTTTCCGAAAATGAGACTTACCGGGAAGCTGCATCCATCGGCGCAGACTGGAAGCGGATCGGCACCCACCTTAAAAACCTGCAAAAGAAAAACCGTGCTGCCATCCTGCTTGACAATAACTCCCTGACCGGACTGCGTCTTTTCCCATTGAAAGCCCTCGGCAATTACAGCTATAACACTGTTGCCCGCTGGCTTGGTGATGCTCTGTACCATTTAAATATCGAGTACGACATGATCTCCTCTGCGGAACGTGATTTTTCTTCCTACGGGTGCCTGATCGTGCCTGCACTTTACAGTGCTTCCGAAGATCTGCTCACCGCAATTTCTGATTATGTAAAAAACGGCGGACATCTGATCACGACGTTCCGTTCCGGTTTTTCAGATGAACAGTTAAAAATTTATGCGGATACACAGCCTCACATTTTACAGGAATGTCTTGGTATCCACTATGACCAATATACCTACCCGGTGGATGTTTCGGTAACACTGCCTGATTTTATGGCTCATCCATCCTGCTCCGGTCATGAAAATGCGGCTTCCGATGCCGGCTCGTCATGTTCCGATGAATCCTGCACAAACAGCAGCAAATGTCTGCACTGGATGGATCTTGTGACCTGTGATACCGCCACACCGCTCTTTTTCTACGATCACCCGGTCTGGAAAAAATATGCGGCTGCCACAGTCAACCAGTTTGGAAAAGGGTCATCACTGTATCTCTCCAGCATGTTTGATGGCAAACTTCTGGAAAAAGTTCTGGTTCACTACTTTGCTTCGCTTCCGGAAACACTTTTAGCACATCCGGAATGCCACTTCCCATTGATCATCAGGGAAGGCGTCAATGATTTTGGAAAACGGGTAAGATTTTACTTCAATTATTCCGATGAAAAACAGACCGCCATCTGCAAAGGAATCTCTGGCACGGAATTATTGTCCGGCAGAAAAATAATGGAACAGGAAACGCTTTCGCTGGAACCATGGGGCGTGGTGATCGTGGAAGAAAATTAATTTTCCCTTCACACACACAAGATATGCCGCACGAAAGGGTAATTTTTCGTGCGGCATATTTTTTAGTGACATCTTATGAATTTCATTTAGAAGTTTTTATTTTTTCTGTATGCGGTTCCCATCAGCGCACAGCCAAACAGTAATAATATCACTGCTGCTGCGATCGGTGTGTTATCCGATGTCTTCGGACTTGCGATCACACTGCCTGTTGTCTGGCTCATATCTGTGTCATTTAAGACGATGACATAATCGGATGCATGTGAGAACTTAAAGTCTACAGTACCATCTTCTTTTACCTGTACTGCCTGATAATACTCAAACTTACCGGTTGTCTCGTTATAGTAATAAAGATTTGCTATTTTTCCACTGTAGTCCTTGCCAACGGAAAGTCTCAATATTCCCTCAAAGCCAAATACTCCGTCATAATTTAAGGAGAGCTGGATGGTTTCATTTCCGTCTGCCAGCG
>ENA-OPDG01001222-OPDG01001222.1-human-gut-metagenome-genome-assembly--contig:-NODE-1222-length-19116-cov-3.227743_pt1 | contig 19116 bp, 24 predicted proteins | sample MGYA00241259_ERZ501498 | MGnify/ENA primary metagenome ERZ501498 (study PRJEB25962, sample SAMEA2042582) | human gut metagenome | biome: human gut; feature: human-associated habitat; material: faeces... | reverse complement strand
AATGTAATCCAAGAATCTTAGACCAAAATGAAGACAAACAAAAGACCATCCTCTTCATCACGATGGAGAACTCGATCAACGAGACTGTGGGAAGACTGTATGATATGTATAGCGATGAGAATGCTGACATAGCGACAGATCCCTATGAGAAGGTGGTGGAGGTTCTCCATAAAGAAGCTGGATATACCTTCGGGGCTTCTTTTATTGACAAGGATGGAAATGATATCTCCAAGGAAAATGCCAAGAAGCATATCAGTATCCACTTTGTCTACAAAGCGAATCTGAGCATTACTACGGGTGATCTCTATACTATGATCCAGTCTCTTGAAGACCAGGGGAAAGAAGTCATCTGTGTCATTCTCGATTATATCAAGAGAATTGACTCGGTGAATGACTGGTATGGAGACGAGCGGATCCGTCTTGCGAATGTCGCTCAGGAATTAAAATCTCTTGCGGAGTATTTCCAGATTCCTGTCATTACGGCACAGCAGGTAAACCGTGAAGGCAATGCCATTGTCGATGCCGCCATGAGAGAGAATAAGCAGGATGTCTTGCAGTTTGTCGGATCTGCGAATATTGGTTCTTCTTGGGCCATTGCAGAAGAGTCTGACTGGATGGCGATTCTGAATCGTGAGAGACAGAAAGGGACCAACCAACTCTATCTCACCGTCAAGAGAGTCAAGATTCGTGGAAAATCTGATCCCAAGGCATTGGATTACTTCAATCATCCCTTTACGAATGAGAAGTGTATCCGCCTTGAGATGGATTATGACAAACCCTTCTCGGTATCCAAACGGTCTTTGGCTTCTACTCTGGAAGCAGTCTCTACCGATGATCCCTTTGAGAATGATCACAGTAGACCCTCTATTCATGATATCAAAGATCCGAGAAAGAAAGCAAAGTTGGCCATGCAAAAAGCTGGCTTGGAAGAAATCGGAGATATGGAGCTGTAAATCGAGGCAAAATAAATTCCGTATAGAGAATGATCCAAGAGGAATCGTCTCTATACGGAATCTTTTGGTTTGTTAGGTAGAAGATGCATTGATCTCCTCGGCATTCTGTTTCTGCAACATGGATGTGACAGACTTTCTGTCTTTGGAGACCTCAGATTGATTCTCCGAGATGAAGGTCTTATCCACAGACAATACCGTTGAGAAGGCAGAGATTCCCTCACGGGTAAACACCTTGATGACATTGTCTCGAGAGAAATCGAACTCAGTCAGAGAATGAATCTGATTCGCAAAGATAATGGACCACCAGTAGGAAGTCGTACCATAGAGATTGAAGGAGAGTCTCTTGGGGTTGTAGCGATACTTTCGCATCTCTTCCTGAGACAATTCAATCTCTGTGATGTAATCTCGGATGTATTGGACATATCGATCCATGATGGATTGATAATTCATAATAACATGGAGATCATCTTCCGAGATAACTTTCTGGTAGTAGTAGTTCGGATACTTGACAGATTTATTCTGCTCGGCCTGGATGAATTGATCGATGGTCATAATTCACCTCATTCACCAACCTCACCTTCATCAATCCCCATAGACTGATAGAGGTAAGATTTGTAATTCTTATTGACAGACTTGGACTTGGAATACTCAGACTGGTCTGTCATATTGGTGATGTAGAGTGTATTGACAGAGTCTCCGGTATTTCCAATGGTCAATTCAGCACCCTTCTTGAGGATGGGTCGTTTGAATTCCATATTGTCTTTTGTCTTGATCTTGATATAGTTTGCGGTGGTAGCGGTACCAGCCGATGTGATGGTACACTCTCCATCATTGATGAAGCAGGAAGTATCCAATGGAGAGGGAGTCTCCAAGGCATCCCCCTGCTCCACAAGAGGAAGAACATTCGGTACATAGACTTTGTAAGAATCCGCATCCTGAGACAAGGAATCTTCATCTACCATATACCCAACTTCTTCCGTATTCAACTTCCATTGGGAAATCCCTGTTAAATCAGCCATTGTAAATCTCTCCTCTCCATAGCAAATCTTAATCTGAAGTTAAATTACTTAGGATTCTAGGGAATCTAGATATTACTTCCTGATAGAAAGGATGATGAATTCTCTCTATGAAAGAGAAGAACGCTAAGCGTGTGATGCGGATGCCCATCCCTCCGAATATGATCAACTTTACTCCAAATGAATCTCAGCAGGGTGCTTTACAGGCGATGAAGCACTGGTATGAGGAAGAGAAAACCTTCAAACCCTACTTTACCTTATCGGGTGCTGCCGGTACTGGTAAGACCTCTCTGATCTTATACTTCTTCCAGATGATGGGATTCTCGATGGATGATTTTATTTGTGCTGCCTATGTAGGAAAGGCAGTGACGGTATTGGCTTCGAAGGGTCTTCCTGCCAAGACAATCCATTCCCTCATCTATAAGAGGGTCATCTCCTATGAGAAAGATGAGCAAGGGAATATCATCTTAGACGAAGATGGAAATCCCAAAGAGAAGTTTGCGTTTGTCTTGCGAGACAGACTCGAAGGGGATTACAAGATCATTGCCATTGATGAGGCCTCTATGGTAGATACCAATATGGAGGCAGATTTACTCTCCTTTGGAATTCCTATCATCTTCATTGGGGATCATCATCAGCTTCCTCCCATCTTTGGGAATTCTGCTGTCATGATGAATCCAGATTACATCCTCAATCAGATTATGAGACAGAATCGAGACAATCCCATCATCTATCTGTCTCAGTTGGTGATCCGAGGAATGCCATTGGAATTGGGTACTTATGGAGATTCCAAGATCACTGCTGAGGTAGATCTTGGTACCAATCTTCTGACCGATTACGATACCATCATCATGGGAAGAAATAAGGTCAGGCAGATGTTTAATGACCATATCCGATTCAGAATCTTAGGTGCCAAAGACTTTCTCCCGATGGAAGGAGAGAAACTCATCTGTAGACAGAATAACTGGAATCAGGAGTTGGGAGATGGTCTCTATCTCACGAATGGTACCCAAGGGATCTGTGATCATGTCTACTTTGATAAGATGAAGAAGGGTATAGTTCCCATAGACTTTACTCCGGATATCACCAAGAGAAAGATTCGGAAGCTGGGGATGGATACCAAGTATCTCAAGCTCAAATGCTATGAGACAAATGACTATGGCATCTCTCCCTATAACAAGTTTGAGTATTCCTATGCCATCACAGCGCATCTTTCTCAAGGCAGTGAATGGCCATCGGTACTCTTCCTGGATGGGAAATTCCAGGATTATGACACGACACAAAAATTACGGTATACAGCGATCACAAGAGCTTCTGAGAAGATTCATATTGTCATACAAGGAAGGAGACTATAAAATAGGTCGAAAATGACCGGTAAAATCTCTATATATTATTTAGGTATAATAAGACAAGGAAGAAGTCTCTAAAACCACAGAAAGGAAGCTCTATATGAAAATCGCCATCGTGATTAGTCAGGAAGATTTCGAACTGGCTAATGAGATTACTCGGAAGTGTGGGTATGAGATCCCGCACTCCTATAACCGGAAAGGAAATGTCGTGGTGGAAACCAATGACATCACCCCCTGGTTGAAGAAGCTGAGGTTTGGTCTGAACTTTGTGACGGCCGATACCATCATCAAGTATAGGAGGAAATTGGAAAAGACAGTGATGTCCATCATCCCGTTGAAAAAGATCTTTAAGTAAGAAAGAAGGTATCCATGACAGAGTATGTCTATTGAAAAGATCATACAAAATTCTGTCATAGATACCTTCTTTTTTGTAATCGAAAAGTCGACCTATAAAGTCTATATATTATATAGATAAGAATAGGGAATCGATACCTTAAATATCTTTAAAAGGAGTAATTCAAAATGACTTTCAACACTTGGATCAATTTGTTCTTTTCCAATGGTGGCATAATCGTTGTCACCATCTATGCTATCTTCTCTGTTGCAGCCACCCTGCAGATGATCTATAAGACTCATCTCCAGAAAAAGCGGAATGTCAGTAACCCTGAAGTGATCGTGCTTCTGATCATGACCATCTTCAAATGGATTGCTGGAATTGCATTCCCAGCATCTTTGGTTATCACTATGGTTCATATGTGCTCACTGAGCCTCGGTCTGTAAAGGAGCATATATCATGAATATCACTGCTATCCTCTTTGTCATCTCTATCATCTGCTTCCTCATCTCCCTCCCGATCCTCATCGCTTACATCAAGTGGAGCAAGTCCTACTCCAAGTATTGGAGTGACTCGGTCTCCATGATCGAGGGTCTCTCTGATCAGATTCTCCATCACTGATCGGAGAAAAAGAATGGATACCCGAGAGACTTAATCCAGTCTCAGAGGTATCCTTTCTTTTTTTTGTATATTTACTCCCAATTTCTCTATTGAACTACTCATTTTATCATTTTCAAAATGTCAAATATATGCGACATTCTGTAAAGCATACCAGACAAAATGTAAAACGAGATATAGGATTTTCAAAATTGAGAAATTTCAAATTACTCTTCGAATTACTCAATATAGAAGAAAGGTATTCTCATCTGAATTTTCATTTGAATCTTGGTTAGTTATCTTCCTATATACGACAGTGCCTATATTCCCACTATATGACGCAGTAAAATCTCTCACTACGGTTCTAGTTTGGGCACTGCAATTGAAAAATATATCCCGAAAAATCCATCCAGATGGGCACAAGATATTTGGTTATTTGGTGTGAAGTAATTTTATTATACAAAAAGAAAGGTATGATGACTATCGCTCTATCTATCAGAGTAAAGTATCATACCTTTCTTTTTTATTTTGTCATCCGATCTTTCAATGCTTCTTTGAGAAGATCGAGTTGCTTTAAGAATGCCTGGTCTTTGTAATCAAAGAAGAAGGGATCTTCTTCCAATTCTTCTTTATACTGACTGAGGATATCATGGACTCGGGATTCTAGGAAATCTACATTCTGCTCTACGAAATAGAGATGAGTAATGGTTTCATCCATAGAGAGAAGCATGATATCAGTATACCGTATCTTTCGGTCATGCTTTCGGATGAAACGAAGAAGATCATGCATGAATACTCCAAACCATCTCTTCTCACTCTCTTCTGTAAAGGGAACTGCTCTCGATAATACAGCCTCTTCTAAGAATGTCTTGCCATCTTTCATGTTATTGAAGACCTCTTCGGTGACTATGCCTACATAGTAGAGATAATACTTTCCTCTACCTAAGTATCCGCCCTCAATAAGAGATTTCTTGATCTTCTCTTTCTTAAGAAAATCAAAGACTTCATCAATATGCTCAGGGTGTATCAGACATTCTTTGTTATTCTCATCAAAGAGATGAATGTTTCCTTTTCTGTCTGTAAGCATTTCCATATTAAGATATCTCCTTATTTGAAGATCAATTGCATCATTGAGTCTCCAGATATTACGGCAACTCCATAGAATCTAGAAGGATCCGTTTCTACATTACACTGGATATATTTGGAGATTCCATAGACTTCATTAAAACTAGAAATCTCACTGAGATCATATCCAAGGTAATCCAGATTGAATTTAGATCGTCTTAAATGGAGATAAGAATGACTGGTAAAGAATCTAGATGCTTTTACATGGATCCAATCAAACTCTTTGAGATTGTTATCAGGAATACCAGCATATTGATCCAGATCGATATAGATGATTTCGGAAGGAAGTCCATAAGGATCTAAGAAGTATACCATGTTAGTATCACACTTGATGAAGATCGGATATACTTGGATATTGGTATCAGGGGTATAATCCTTCATGATTATACTGACTTGATACTGACAATATTGGCTAGAGATTCCATATGCCTTATCAATGAAAGATTCTTTATTATCAGATTCCTTGAAGGAATCAATTTGAATCTTAAAATCGATTCCAATTTCAGACATCTTGGAAGCATCATCATCCTCAATATCAAACGTATGACACATATACATTTCCGGATTTTCCTCATTTTCCATAGAGGGAGCAAATCCTCCATGATAATACATCTCATCCGGAAAATCGATATAGGGAATCAATTTAGTAGGCCAATATCTTTGGATAGATTTCGGATCAAGTTGATCGAATCGATCCAGATTCTCTTTTAATCTTTTTACAGTCAGATCCACTCTGGGTCTAAATCCAGGAAGTCTTTTTGATTCTGTCTGTAATAAAAAGAATTCATCCTTTCCACAGTTATCCGTAATTCTGATATACTGCTCATACTGATGCTGGAAGGCCGATACATTACTTACATATCTCGTCATAGTTATGATACTCCTTTCTTATATAGGGAAACTTTTATCTTTCTGGTTTCCATCAAAATAATATACTGATTTATAGTCTACTATGCAGGTACCCGAAAACACCTGGTTAAATTTAACCAATAGGGAATCGAGGGTTAATCAAATATGAGAACCGTAAAATACTACAGGTGCCCTTGCTGTACGATGAAATACAAATCATTGACACCATGGGGCACTCATGTTCGGACCCATCATCCTGATTGGGTGATTCCAAATTTCTCAGACTCTAGATTATTCTACTATGCTCAGACAGGTAGAGTGACTGGAGCCTGTGTTGTCTGTAAGAAACCGACCGATTGGAATGAAGAGACTGGGAAATACAATCGTTTTTGTAACAATCCCAAATGCAAAGAGATGTATCGGGAGCAGTTTAAGAAGAGAATGATTGACAAATATGGTCGAGTTCATCTTCTGAACGATCCCGAGCAGCAGAGAAAGATGCTTCAGAATCGGAAGATCTCTGGGTATGTAGAATTCAAGGATGGAAAGAGATCCTATGTGGGATCTTATGAAAAAGACTTCCTGGAATTCTGTAGAGATAAGATTGGATTGCAGGCTAAGGATATTGAATCTCCTTCTCCTCATACTTACACCTACAAGTTTGATGGTAAGGATCATTTCTATATTCCTGATTTCTTTATTCCCAATCTGAATCTAGAAGTAGAGATCAAGACCCATAAGACTACACATCCGAAGTTTGTAGCAGTAGACTTCAAGAAGGAAGCTGCTAAGACGGAAATGATGAAGGGTCTTAAAGATATCAATTATGTCGTGATTCCGGACAAAGACTATCGTGAGTTTATCTCCCTATATACTTCTCTGAGATCGCAGATTCGAGAAGAGGATATTCCGAAGGATACTGAGCAGAAGAATCAGATCATCAATGCTTCTGCTACAGAGTCTTATCGGAGAGATCAGAAGAATCTCTATGATGTCATCGAATCCTATTTCAATATTGGAGTGAAGAAAGCATGAATGACTTTGATATCTTACAAGCATTGGATCCTCATGTTGTCATAGAGTGTCTGAATCCGGAGTCTCTTCTCTATGTTCCTTCTATAGAGGACGAAGTAGAAGAAGCTATGGAAGCATCAGATAAAGCGAAGACTCAGAAATGGTATCCGGTATACATCTTCGTATGTCATACAGGTACACTTCTTTCTTCATTGATCCAGTTATGGACGAAGGATCAGTATTCTCATTCTCTGATCTCTTTTGATGCTTCTATGACACAGATGTATTCCTTTGGTAGAAAGAAGCTCAATGATGATATTCCCATCACTGGGGCTTCCAATGGCTTTGCTGTGGATGATATTAACAATGACTTCTATACCAAGTGGAAGAAGAATATCAAGTATGCAACGTTTGTCATCTTCGTAACGAAGAAGCAGAGAGCTGTTATGATCAAGAAAGTGAAATTCTTTATCGAGAATCAAGTAAAATTTACCTATGATATGGCTGGGTTATTTGCCTATGCTGCTCATCTTCCTCATGAGAAACAGTGGTCTTACTTCTGCTCTGGATTTGTAGCCGATGTGCTACAGACAGGAGAAGTATTGGGTAAGAAGAGATCCTACTCTTCTTATAGTCCTCAAGATCTTGCTGAGCTTCCTATGGCCTATAAGGTCAATGAGGGTGATGATTTCTCTGAGTATAGAGAAAGTAAGACAAAAGCAAAAGTCAAATCATCCTGGAATAAGTTCTTAAAAGAATCTCACATAGAATCTGATACCAATACATTGGTCTTGGTATAAATCGGATTCTCCCAAAGGAGACATTCATACTATGAAATTTTCATTATTCTTTGATCTTGCTATGGTAGTATCTGGAAACGGAATTCCAGATCGCAAAGCTACCGAAGCAATGATGGAAAGTGTAAAGACCAATCCAAGAGCAGGAAGATATTTCCATAAAGCTTTTAAGGATCCCTTAGAGGGAATTCCCGAAGAAGACATTGTGGAAGATCTTCCTAAGGATATAGAAGATCCTGCTGAAGAGAAACCCATTGGAGATGAGATTCCGAATCCCACTGTGGATATGGAAAAATCTCCTAAGAATGAGGAAGTAGATCCTATTGAGACTCCGACTCCTTCTACAGAAGATGAAGATGAGGAGTATGCTAAGGAATCTACAGAAGAGAATGAAGACAAGGAAGAAGATACAGAGTCTCATATGAGCGATGAACTCAAAGAGGATGTATCTGCTCTGGAAGATCTTCTGAATGCTTTCTCTAATATGGAAGAAGAGGAAGAGGTAGAACCAATTCCGGATACTCCTGTAAAAGAAGCTGTGGGTAGAGAGACTCCTGCAATTCCTTCTGTATTGAGAGAAGTAGAAGCAGAAGATGATGAAACTCCTATTCCTCTGAATGTATCTGTAGAAGTCAATAAAGAGACTGCAGATATGAAGGTAAATAAGACCACCTATGTAGATAAGGTGGAGAATAAGGAGCTTGCTAAAGTGAAAAAGATGATTTCTGACTTTGCTATGGCTCCTACTACCAAGAAGAAAGAGCTTGCAAATAAGATCTACCACTATGTGATGGATCACAATGTAGATATTGATCTCAGTAAATATCGTATGATCTGGAAATTGGTAGACAAACCCTTTATCACCTCCAGGAAGGAAGAGAAATAAAAATAACCCCGTAATGACGAAATAAAAACGTCATTACGGGGTTATTTAATGCACCAAAATATAATAAAAAAATATGGAGGTGCAATAATTCATGAATGTATTTGATTATGTCATGGAATCTACCAATATAGAATTTCATACTCCAGAAGAATTATTAAAGTGGATGAATCAGAATATTCGCTATAGTAACTTTACCAAATTAAAATCCCCAGAGGAAGTGTTTACTTCTAAGTCAGGATCCTGTCATGATCAGGTTATGTTCGAGATGTACTGCTTGAGAAAGATGGGATTGACTCCTAAGGCTGAATTCTTTATTGAATATCATCCTCATAAGACACAAGGAGGTATGACGCACTCTTTCGTCTATTATAAGAAAGATGGAAAGGTGTGTTGGTTCGAACATGCCTGGGGAGGTATGGAAGGGATTCATGTATTTAAATCTCTCGGTACGATCAAGAAATATATTAGAGAGAAACATAAACGAGGAGATTTTGGTAACTATAATGAGTATCCCATGCTAGAATTTAAAAATATTGGATCTCATAAACCTGGAGAGACTCTGGAAGAGTTCGTTAATAAATCTCTTAATTAAAAAAGAATTCAATACCCGTAATGATAAGATAGACCAATACAGATATATTCTATCATTACGGGGTTATATTTCTTCTATATACATGATTGGTGATTCTAATCGTTTTTTTTTATTACTAAATCATTTATGATTTAGATTTAACGAGGTGATCTAATCGTGTATAGTAATTCATTTGAATTTGCAGTGGATGACTTCCATTTTGCGGTGGAAGAATTCTTGGAAGATACCGAGTATATGGGTATCTGTGAATCTCTGCTTCTTCCTGTAGAGGAAGGTATTGGCGATTCTTTTAAGAAAGCTCTGGATTATCTCTATAAGAAATTTCATGCTATCTTGGAAGCCTTTAAGAGATGGATAAAGAAAGTCATTAATAAAGTGAAGTCTTTCTTTACCAGAGGAAAGAAGAAAAGGGCTAAACTAGCTAAGGATACTGGAGATCTTGACATCATTTTTGTGTATGAGCCAACAATGCAAAATCTGAATCGCTGTATTAGTGCAATGAAAAAATAAGTAAAAATGCGGAATAAAGAATAATACACGAATCATTCTTCATTCATGATAAGACTCCTTAATTAAGTCATATTAAATCACCTATGAGATTCATCAATACAAAAAAATGAATCTCATAGGTGATTATATTTTCATTTCCCAGAAGATACTTTGGTTACCTTGGTAGCGTCGCCATTCTTTTTATTCTCTTTATCGAGGGCCATCTTATTGGATTGCGCAGTATTGAGAATGGAGATGACTTCTTTAATAGCCTCGGTAGTCTTCTTCGCTCTGAATCGTAACCATCTGGGATAATCCTTTTCATCGAGTTTGTATTTCTCCATGAATTCTCCAGCCGGGTTGGACTTTCCAGAGATGATATTCACCAGAGCTTCATCAAGATACTGAGCATTCTTAAAGAGATTCTGAAGATAATGTGCGATCGACTGTACAGGAACTTTGCACATATCATCTTCCGCAAATCTCTCATCTGATTTCTCTGTGTAATAGTTACCATCAAATCCTTTAAGATCCAGATTGTCAAAAACTTTCTCAAGTTTATCGACTTCCTCTGTGGAGATAAGAATTGTAACTCCATAGAGATCATTGACGAGTTTTCTAGACTTCTTCTGACGGTGCTTCCGAATGAAACTGCGGATGAATACTTCGAATTTGACCAATGCTGTATGGAAGGCCTGTTGAATCTTCTTAAAGGTCTTCTTGATCGTATCCATAGCAGATTCAATCGCAATGGAGGTATCATATCCTTCGATAAGATACCCTACTTCTGTAAGCCTGTAATATTTCTCTTCTGCATCTTGGCATTCCAACTCTTCATTTCTGGGAAGAGTGAATTCCAGAGCAGTATAAAGCTCTTGAGCTTCTGAATAGAGCATGATCTAATTTATACCCTCCTCTCTAGCATACTTGCTTACTTCAATGTCCGGATATATCCCTATACATATGATAATAAACTCTACGATGGAATCGTTATAATTCCATCGTAGAGTGTGAAGTGAATCTTATTGATCTTTCTTTTCTTCTGATTTACCTTTTGATTTCGCGTTCTTCTTCGCAGCTTTCTGGGCATCAACAGTCTGTTTCTGAATCGAAAGCACATAGAGATTCAGAAAGTTGATGGTGAGGTTGATCGCTTTTGTACACTTACTAGCGTCCTCACGAAGCTTCTTTGTATCGACTTCGGGATCCGGATTATCCAGCCAATCTTCGAGCTTTCCATCAATCTCGGATGATTTTGATGTGATATCACGAATGTTGCGCTTAATTTCAGGAAGCGTAAGGATATGACTGGCATTATAGTCAAATGCATTCCCTTGCTTCTCAGTTTTCCAACTGTCTTTCAATTCGACAGTGTTAAAAGCATCTCTCAATTCATAGATTTTGCCGAGAAGAGCAGCAGGAACTTCCAGTCCTCGATTTCCAAGCAGAAGCATATCAGATGCGAGTTTCTTAGCCTGAGCACGATGCTGGAAGGTACGGACAATAAGCCCAAATTTGATGACCAACTTATGGAATGCTTCTTTAACTTTCTTCATGACACTTTTAATAGTATCCAGAGCACCTTCCATAGCAGAAGAATACTCAGAGTCATGATCGATCAGAGATTCCATAGAAACAAGAAATGATACCTTCTGCTGAGCAGATTCGAGAGCTCTTTCTTCAGATTCCTCCAGAGAGAAATTCATACACGAAAAGAGTTCATTTGCTTCTACGAGGGTCATGAAAAATATCCACCTTTCTTTTATGAATTAGGCATGAACCGGAAGAGCTTTGATGGTAGTGTCAACCTCTTCGTCTTTACTCTTCGATTCAACAACTCCATCTTTGATCGCAGAGTTGATGAATTTGAGGCAAATACGAACAAGCTTCGCATAGCTATTGGCTCTCTTCTTCTCTTCCTTGAGCCAGATGTTGATCTGCTGAGGATCTCTCATAATCTGATCACCAGTAAATCCGGCTTTCAGTTCATTATTGATCTCATTTCCCTTCTGCAGAGCAGTCTTGCAGATCTTAGCCAAATCCGTAGCAGTCAGCTTTTCAGGAAGTGATTCCATAGGAGTTTTGAGTTCAGAGAGAGCATCCTTCATGCTATCAAGCTCTTCTTTACTGATTGTGATAGCAGTTTTACCAACGTCGCTCTCCAGTTTCTTCAGCTTCTTAGATGAGGCTTTGAAAGTAACGGAACGAATGACATCCTGAAATCTTGAGAAGAGGTTCTTGAACCAGGTCGCCAGAGATTTCAAAGCTTCCATAGCAGCTCCATACGCTTCCGTAACGGCTTCATCATTATGATCAAGAAGTCCATCGAAAGGCATAACCATCATTGCTTCCTGTACAGATTTGTCTGAAAAGAAAGACTCTGCATCCATAGAAGCAAGAGCATAGAGTTCTTTTGCTTCAGTGTATTTCATGATACATATCTCCTTATTAAATAAACATAATAGGTACTACTAGGTACAGAATCGCATCGTACCTAGTAGTACCTATTTTAAGCAAATTGTTGATTTGCTAAATCTTACTTGACAGGGTTGCCGTTCTTGTCAATGACTTCGACTTCAACAGACTCAGCCTTATCGGCAGCCTTGGCATCGCTGTTCTGAACAACGCCGGCCTTGACAGCCTTGTTCAGCAGAGAGGTGGCGATCTTCATGGCGCGAGCAACCAGCTTGCAGTTCTCATTCAGATCCTTCACCGAGGCATCGGCAGAAGGGTTCTTCATGGCGTCAGCCAGCTTCTTCTCGCACTCGTCGCCACGGCTGGCAATCATCTTGCACAGATTGGCCAGAGTCATAGCATTCATGTTGGCACCGATGAAACCAGCCTTGATGCCTTTCTCATCCAGAGCCTTGAAGACTTCGTTGTAGTTCTCGACCTCTTCATCGGTCAGCTCCACAACACCCTTGGCGGGAGCAGCAGATCCAGCAGCTTTGGCATTCTTGGACATCTTGGCAACAGCCTTATCAGCAGCCTTCACACGAGCCTTGAAGACGATCTTACGGATCATGGCCTTGAACTTGATCAGCAGGTTCTTGAACCAAGTAGCGATCTTCTTCAGAGTCTCGGTGACAGCATTGGCAGCCTCAGTGGCGATTTCGATATTCTCACTGCGCAGCTCATCGACATCATCGACGAAAGCGCCCAGAGTGGACTCGAAAGCCATCTGATTGCGGAAAGACTCCTCAGCAGCAATCGCACGCTTGAAAGAATCCGCATAGGCAACGTCAGGCTCGAAATCCAGGAGACGAGCGTACTCCATCGCTTCAGCGTATTTCATGTTTGTCAGACTCCTTACTGTATATTTTAGGTAATGAAAATTCTTAGAACTTCAGAGTGCCATCGGCATTCAGAAGATCGGAACTCTCAGAGACAGACTCCTCAGCAACCTCGAAATCGAAGTCGTCGTTCATCATGCTCTCACAGGAAGCCGCATACTCGTTCAGCTCATCCTCAGAGAAGGTGACAGACTCCTTGCAGGACTCTTCCTCAGAATCCTCTTCGTAATCATCGTCATCTTCATCCTCGTCGTCAGACTCGTCTTCGTCCTCATCCTCTTCGTCTTCATCAGACTCATCGGAATCGTCGTCTTCCTCGTCCTTGTCCTTCTTGCACTCCTCGTCATCAGGATCGCACTTTTCATCCTCAGACTCGGTAACCTTGCACTTCTTCTTCTTCTTCTTAGGAGCGCAGGCTTCCTCGGCATCGGACAGTTCGGCATCCAGAGACTCCAGAATAGCTCTCAGCTCAGGATCTTCGATATCCTCATAGCTCTCCTTCGCAGCAGAAGCCTTAGCCAGCTCCTTCTTGCGATCGTTCAGCAGCTTCTTCAGACCAGACAGATACTTCTGGAAGGCCTGAATCTCATCAGAAGTGACACCGGCCTTGCTCTCAACCACATTGCCGAGCTTGGAATACAGAGTCTTGATCGGAGACGCGATTGACTTGCTGGCATCTTTGATGGCGGCTTTGAATTCCTTGTCGTCCATAGAACCAGCAGCACGCTTCTTAGCGGCATCGGCCATGGTCTTCAGGGTTGTATTCACAGCTTTACCAGACTCATTGACAGCCTGCATTTTAGCATCAACGTCTTCGACGGTCTTCAGACGAGAAACTTTCTTCTGAGCGGTAGCCAGGAGATCCTCAACAGTCTTCTTCTTGGTGAAGAGCCCTTCCTGAGCAACCTGATTGTAGCTTGCTACATTCATGTTTCAAACCTCCAATATTTGGATATTGGTCTTATAATACAGGACTTGATTGACTTCTAGTGAAAGAAATCACGGGAAACCGTTTAGAATCCCATATTTAAAGCTATGTTTTCTATTTAGATTCGTAAGGATTATAAATAATTGCGTATAGGAATCAAATAATTAGCCAATTAGGAATTTCCTAATTGGCTAATATATCTTTGGATCAGGACTTCTGAACTTCTTTCATCTCATTGACAACAGCTTCGCGCATAGACATCAGGTCAGACAGAAGCTTCCGCATGGTAATCTTCGGATCTTCCTTGACACTCTTGGCGAAGGCCTTGAGGTTCTCTTCGTTCTCCTTGTCGATCTTCGCATAGTACAGATTCTGGCCAACAAGAGAAGCACTGCTTCCGGCAATCTGACCTACAAAGGCGCCAGTTGTGTTTCCAGTCTTCTTAGCGAAACCCGCCGCTCCGGCAAACGACAGAAGATTGCCGAGCATTGCGAGACCGCCACCGATCAGAATTTTCTTCACTCTTTCAGAATTGCTTCCAGAAGACAGAAGATTATTCACAATCTTATTGAAAGATTTGGCGGTATTGTCGATCTCCTTGATACATTTCTTATAGAGATCGACGGCTTCCTTCTTGTACCCTTTCTTAGCGTTCTCTCTCGCCTGAGAAAGGTACTTTTTGGCAGCCTTCATAGATTCCGAGGACTTGATGGCCTTGAGGTCTTCATACTGCTTGGTCATCGTCTTTTCCATATCTTCGGAGTAGGCTTTCTCCATGACAATATCGAAGTTTTCCATATCATTCACTCTTTCGTGTATATTTTTAAAAGTACACTGCATCTCAGAGAATGAAGTGCACAGATTACCAGAATGTTTCAATACCTCAGAGGGACAACTACCGATATTCCTGTAAGGATTTTATAGATTACAGGAATAAATGCGATGTTATAAAATCCAGTAAAGACATTACTAGATTTCGTCTAAATAAATGACTTTACTGGATATTTATTCAATTATCTCTTATTATAGAAAGGATACTTACTCTCAAAGTCTCTGATAAGATCTTTGATCTGTCTTTCTACAAGCTCAAGGGACTCCCATACAGAGAGATTTTTCTTCTTCTTGTATTCCGCAAGCTTCTCTTTCCACTTATTGATATAATCAATATTCTCAGTCCTCTTGGATATAGCTCCTCCAATACCAGTAAGACCTAAACCAACACCAGCTTCAATTGAAGTGGTTTTATCCTTACGGATCATAAGAGTGAGAATGAAGTATACAAATCCCAATACCATTGCAATGGTACTAGCGGTATGAACTTTGGATAGAGTACCTTTATTCTCAGGGACAAGATTAATCTCGATACATTTCTGTGCATTATAGAGCTCTTCACTGGTCTTCTTGCAGTAGGTATCGGAACTTCGATTGTATCTTCGAAGATTCGATCTGTAGTATCAAATAAAAATGATAAGAAGTGGGAAGAAAAATAACGGAAAGAGCTAAATCCGAATAATGTATACGCCAAAATGGAAGAGATGGAAGATCTCGTTGATGAAATGAGATCTGCTCTTTCTGATAAATATGCACCCTGGATGGTATGTTAAAGCATACTCCCTATATGAAGAAATATGTGTATATTATCTTCATATAGGGAGTGTATTTCTACCTAGAAGAAAGCAATTCATGTAAAGATACCATGTATCAGAAAGGAGTAAATTATGGAAACCAAAAGAATCCCTCTAAATACCAATATCGGGTTTCTTCCTATGAGTGAATTCCTCAAAGAGAAACCCGGGGTTCGATATTATCAGAAGCCTATCTTGTGTATTCTGGTAGATAAGGAGCTATGCGCTCACAATAGATTTTACATCATCCTCAGAAACGGTGCAAGTATCACATTTGAGTATGGGTATGATTCGGTAACCGTAAAGAATCCATACAAAGAACTGAAAGATTTCTTGAGTATTCATCCCAAGGATTCTACCTCTTTCGTAGGATACAACTTCGCTATCTATCGGGATCAAGAAACTACGGATGGGCTCCTCGGTATGGATTTCATTCGTAAAGCTATCTACAAGCCCGAGAATTATCCAAATCTCATCAATAACCGTCCATATGAAATATTCCAACCGAGTAGGTATACCGAGATTTCTTTCTCTGTGTCGGAAGATATAGACGAATATTCGGTTACTTTTGATTTGATTCCGCTTTCAAGATTTAGATATCAGAAGCATGTCAATTTCTATTCGTCGAATTTCCAGGAAAATGAAATTACGTCCTTTGGAAATCATTTGTATTGCCATACGCAAAGTAACCTCGTAACTACGGCACAGACACAGTATGTGAAATGCCCGATTTGTGGAGATAATGATCCTATCAATAAATTCGTCATGCCTCTTCGTGGCTATACCTTCGGTTTGGTGTATACCCATATCATCCTTCCTACGGATGAAGAAGACACTGACGATATGGTGAAGGTTGTTATGTCCAAATCTAATGAAGAGATATTTTCTTTGCTTTATCGGAATTCCTGTAACTTTGTAGCGAGTCATAAAAACGATCATTTCTTTTCTGGTAATCCTACCGCAGGGTTTATTTGGAATGAGGATTTCATTCGGAAGATTTACTTTACTTCCGATTTAGAACCATCTGATTCAAAACCTCTCATGGTATATACCAGGGAAGATCAGAAGAAGCTTGTCGATAGGTTTATGAAACTCTATAACGGAGAAGAGCGTGTAATTCCCATCTATCTGGATGTCGAAACCACTTGGAATGGTAGTCATCTCTATCATTACACACTAACCCCGGACAATGAATTGCAGGATAAGGAGTAATCAAGGTATTCCATTATGAGGCTGGGATTACCAAAGTAACCGATTCTAGGAGAACCGTCTATAGTGGGATGCGCGGGGAGAGATTCAAATTCATTCTTGTCACCCTTCTGGAAGAAATGGATAAGAATCTCGGTATCTTGACTAGCATGGAGGATGCTGAGGAGATCTGTAATACAATCAAGAGTCAGAATGATCTTGAAGATTTCCAATTCTATAAATTGAATCCATGCATCGCAAAGATCTATCGGTATGATGACAAAGAAGAGGATCGATTCGTTGCAATTTACACGGAGGATAATGAAGATGAATGATAAAGTAATTCGCTTACAAGCGAGGATGCATCATAAGAATGATACGTACACTCCTCCTTCAAAGGAGGGATTCTTGAAAATGAGAGAACCTTCTAAGAAGGAAGACATTCCCAAGAAAATCTTTCTCAATATTGATGGATGCTGCCTGATTAATGTGGATGATATCTCCTATGTAGGTATCGAGAAAGCAGCTGCATCGGGATCCGGCATTATGTATACGGTAAAAAATCCGGTCTTCCAATGGATTCATTCTCTGGTCTTCGGATATTGGTGACAAAGTAGAGATTACGCATCTCTATTATATGATTCATGAGATTCTTAAAAACTATGGAATCTCTATCAACTACGTAGAGTTTGAACCCTCTGAATTCAGACTGTAAAAGGAGGATCTTTATGCTGTTTAATCAGGAACCTATGCCTAGTACAACGTTTCTCAGCATTCGGAATCGTCTCATCCTCAATGTAAATGAGATTCTGACCATCGCTATTGTGAAAGAGAAAGAGGATGAGTATTTCGTGCAGGCTCAGATGAAAACCGGAGTTATCGAGAATCTTCATTCCGCTTTCGATTCAATGGAGAAAGCTGAAAATTTCTATGTGGAAGTCAAGAACGCTCTGTTTGATCTTGACACTGTCCGTATGATTGGTATCTAAAAAGAGAAAAAGAAAGGTTGGATGAATCGCGAGTATATCGCTCTACGAAAATCATCCAACCTTTCTTTTTTGTATTACATTAGTTTACTCTATTCCAGATATAGCATCCATACCAAGGAGGCATAATATGAGGATATTAGCTGATTCTCTCCCACATATTGACTGCTAAAAAGGGAGGAGTGATATCAACCGGAGTCTGATCGCTATTTCTACTATCCCTAGGTTCAGCTTTCCAGTTAAAGAAGCCCCATCCAGATGATGTGGTAACGATATATGTCGAAGGTGCAGTTTTATCCGTTGTCACTACATACTGGTTCTGATATCCATGTGTATTCTCCGGGATATCTGTAACCTTCAGTTTTACAGTATAATTTCCTCCAGTTTTTCCTAGCGGGTGACTAGAAGATTGACCTAACAGAAACTTGTCACTTATAAGAGACCAGCTTCCTCCAAATAATGCAGCTGGAGAGGCTGCTTTGGTATTTATATAGATAGATACCCCGGTATAGAATGACAACCTTGACAGTGTGGAATTATCATCAAAGTAGACACAAGATGCTCTCGTAACTGGTACCAGATAATTCCCACTATGATCTTTCAATTTTCTCTTATAGGTAGCAATACTTCATCGCCCCAATACGATAACAGAGAGACGAAGAACCATATCCACTACATATCTTCGTCTCTCCCCTCTATTCTATATATATATTAATTAATTAATATAGTCCACTAAGTTCAAGAAATAAAACACAATACCCTATACATAGACCTTCTCAACTATGTACAGGGCATTGTGCTAGGACTGTATAAGAGCATCGCTCTTAATATAATGTAGTCAATTTCATCTAGATAACGAAATTGAATGAAGAAATTTCTATATATTATATTCATAGAATCATCAATCACGTATTGAGTGTGTCATGCAATCACATGTAAGTAGAGATAAACTCTTGGTATTTATTTTCTATTGAAAGAATCAGAAGTTTTGTTTTGCTACTTGGATCTGCGGCGAGGCCTTCGAATTTAAAATAATCACCCATATAGAGGGAAACACTTCTTCCCTCTATATGGGGTTTTAATTTGGATGTAAAC
>ENA-OPDG01001214-OPDG01001214.1-human-gut-metagenome-genome-assembly--contig:-NODE-1214-length-19214-cov-3.944047_pt1 | contig 19214 bp, 20 predicted proteins | sample MGYA00241259_ERZ501498 | MGnify/ENA primary metagenome ERZ501498 (study PRJEB25962, sample SAMEA2042582) | human gut metagenome | biome: human gut; feature: human-associated habitat; material: faeces... | reverse complement strand
ATGGCGGGCGGCGGCGTTGCCCTCATCGGCATCACCCTGATCCCTCTGCTGTCCGGTCTGCTGTCCACCACCTAATGTTTCTCCAAAACCGGCGGGGGCTTTCGCTTGATAGCGGGAGCCCCCGCAAAGGAGGTGATCTCCCTTGATATTGGATATGATCCAGGAGTGGTTCAAGGAACTGCTCATTGACGGTATCATTTCAAACCTGACCGGGATGTTTGATACCCTGAACACAAAGGTGGGCGAGATCGCCGGGGAGGTCGGCATGACGCCCGCCGCCTGGAACAGCAGCATCTTCAACATGATCCGCAACCTCTCGGAGACGGTGATCGTCCCCATCGCGGGCATTATTCTCACCTTTGTCATGTGCTATGAGCTGATTCAGCTTATTATCGAGAAGAACAACCTCCACGACTTCGACACCTGGATTTTCTTCAAGTGGATTTTCAAAACCTTCTGCGCGGTGCTGATCGTCACGAACACCTGGAACATCGTCATGGCGGTGTTCGATGTGGCGCAGAATGTGGTCAGTCAGTCGGCGGGGGTCATTATCTCGGACGCGGGCATCGACATCTCCGGCGTGGTGGGCGATCTGGAGACCCAGCTTGCCGACTGGAGCGTGGGCGCCCTGCTGGGGCTGTGGTTTCAGAGCGTGTTTGTGGGGCTGTGTACGCAGATACTTTCCATCTGCATCTTCCTGGTGATCTACGGCAGAATGATTGAGGTGTATTTGGTGACCTCCATTGGACCGATTCCCTTTGCCACGATGGTCAACCGGGAGTGGGGCTCCACGGGGCAGAACTACCTTCGTTCTCTGCTGGCCCTGGGCTTCCAGGCCTTCCTCATTATGATCTGCGTGGGTATCTATGCGGTGCTGGTGGAGGGCATCTCCACATCCGGCGACAACATATCCGCTGCCATCTGGGGTTGCATGGGCTATACGGTTCTGCTGTGCTACACCCTGTTTAAGACCGGCAGCCTTGCAAAATCCCTGTTCGGTGCCCACTAAAGGAGGCAGATATTTGAGAGTAGGCCTTATTGATGTGGACTCGCACAATTTTCCCAACCTGTGTCTGATGAAGCTCTCGGAGTATCACACCAGACGCGGGGACCGGGTGGAATGGTGGGACCCTGCAAAGCAATATGACCTTGTTTATAAAAGCCGGGTATTTACAGACACCTATTCCAAAGACACCATACAGGTGAACAATGCGGATAAGGTCATCCAGGGCGGTACAGGTTACGGCCCCGGCGAAAACCTCCCGCATGAGATTGAGCATATTCGGCCGGACTATTTTCTATATCCGCGGTTTTTAGGTACAGCCTACGGCTTTTTAAGCCGTGGCTGTCCAAGGAACTGCGGATTTTGCATTGTCAGCGGAAAAGAAGGGCGCAGGAGCGTCCGGGTGGCTGATCTTTCCGAGTTTTGGAATGGTGAAGAAGAAATCAAACTGATGGACCCGAACCTGCTTGCCTGTCCCGACCATGAAAGGCTCATTGAGCAGCTAATTGAGAGCCGGGCGCTGGTGGACTTTACCCAGGGGCTCGATATTCGCCTTATCAGCCGTGATAATGTATCTCTGCTGAACAAAGTGCGGACAAAAGCGGTGCATTTTGCATGGGATAACCCGGACGAGGACCTGACGGAGTATTTCCGTCGCTTTCGTGAACTTACTTCCATAAAGAGCGACCGAAACCGCCGCGTCTATGTCCTGACCAATTACGGCAGCACCCATGAACAGGATTTGTACCGGGTAAACACCTTGCGGGCATTGGGATATGATCCCTATGTGATGATCTATGAGCGTCCCACGGCTCCACGCATTACCCGCCATCTGCAAAGATGGGTAAATAACAAACGGATTTTTCATTCCGTATCAGATTTTAAGGACTATGCGCCGATGAAGAAGGAGGTGTGAAACATTGGCTTATGTAACGATCCCGAAGGACCTGAGCCGGATACAGAGCAAGGTCCTGTTCGGGCTGACCAAACGACAAGTGATCTGTTTCGGAGCGGCGGCGCTGGTAGGCGTGCCGCTTTTCTTTTTGGCAAAGGCGAGCTTGGGGACCACCACGGCGGCGCTGTGCATGATTTTGGTGATGCTGCCGTTTTTCCTGTTCGCCATGTACGAGAAGAACGGGCAGCCGCTGGAGGTGTTTCTGGGCCATCTGATCCAGAACAAATTCATCCGGCCGAAGGTGCGCATCTACCAGACCAACAATCTCTATTCCGCCCTGGTGCGGCAATCCCAACTGGAACAGGAGGTGAAGCGGATTGCGAGAAAAGGCAGAAAAACCGGCAAAGCGTAAGCTCACCCGTAACCAGCGCAAGCAGATCGAGGCGGTGATCCGGCAGGCGAAGGGCGACGGGAAAAACCATACGGTGCAGGACAGCATCCCGTTTCAGAACATGTTCCCGGATGGCCTGTGCAGGCTGGAGGGCGGCACCTTCTCCAAGACCATCGCCTTTGAGGATGTGAATTACCGCCTGGCTGGGCCGGAGGATCAGCGGAGCATCTTTGAAAGCCTTTGCGACTTTTATAACGGCTACGATCCCACTATTGGCGTCCAGGTCACTTTGGACAGCCGCAGCGGAGGCAGCGCCGCCGATGAAATGTTCGGTATCACCAGGCAGGGCAACGACCTGGACCCCATCCGGGACGAGGCGGTGGACATCCTGCGGATGCAGTACAAGCGGGGCAACAACGGCTATGTGAAAACCAAGTATGTGACCCTGACCATCGAGGCGGAGAACCTTCCCGCAGCACGGGCGAGGTTTGCCCGCATTGAGACCGATACCCTCAACCGCTTGAAGGTCATGGGGGCGGCGGCTCATGTGCTGGACGGGAAGGAACGGCTGGAGCTGCTTTACAATATCCTTCACCCGGAGGGCGGCCAGTTGGCCTTCGATTGGGACTGGCTGGCGCCCAGCGGCCTTTCGGTCAAGGACTTCATCGCCCCGTCCTCCTTCCACTTCGGGGAGACCCGCACCTTCCGCATCGGCAGGCGGTACGGGGCGGTGTCCTTCCTGCAAATTCTGGCGCCGGAGATGCACGACCGTATCCTCACCGACTTCATGGAGGCAGACGGAAATATTATGGTCACCATGCACATCCGGGGCATCAACCAGAACGAGGCCATCAAGATGGTCAAGCGGAAGATCACCGACCTGGACGCCATGAAGATACAGGAGCAGAAACGGGCGGTGCGCAGCGGCTACGATATGGACATCCTTCCTTCGGACCTCTCCACCTACGGCGGCGCGGCGAAGGACCTTCTCACCGACTTGCAATCCCGCAACGAGAGAATGTTCAACATGACTTTCCTGGTGCTGCACACGGCGGAGACCCGTCAAAAGCTGGAGATCGCTGTATCCCAGGCGGCCAGCGTCGCCCAGACCTACAACTGCCTTCTGACCCGGCTGGACTTCCAACAGGAAGATGGGCTGATGTCCTCTTTGCCCCTGGGCCTCAACCGCATCAAGATCGAACGGAGCCTGACCACATCGGCTCTGGCGGTGTTCGTCCCCTTCGTCACCCAGGAGGTGTTCATGGGCGGCGACGCCATGTACTACGGCCTCAACGCCCTCTCCAACAACATGATCCTGCTGGACCGCAAGCAATCCCGCTGTCCCAACGGCCTTGTGTTCGGCACGCCCGGCAGCGGTAAATCCATGAGCTGCAAACGGGAGATCACCTTTATCATGCTGATGACCCAGGATAATGTCATCATCTGCGACCCAGAGGACGAGTATTCGCCCCTGGTGAAGCGGCTGGGCGGTCAGGTGATCCGGCTGTCCCCGTCCAGCACCGACTATGTGAACCCCCTGGACATCAACCTCAACTATTCTGAGGAAGAAAACCCGCTGGCGCTGAAATCCGACTTCGTGCTTTCCTTCTGTGAGCTCATCATGGGCAGCAAGACGGGGCTGGAGGCCATCGAGAAAACGGTCATTGACAGGGCGGTGCAGATGATCTACCAGCCCTACTTTGCCGACCCCCGGCCGGGGAATATGCCGATTCTGGGCGACCTGATGAACGCCCTGTTGTCCCAGCACATCCCGGAGGCTGACCGGGTGGCCCAGGCATTGGACCTCTATGTGAACGGTTCTCTGAATTTCTTCAACCACCGCACAACCGTGGACATCTCCAACCGCCTTGTCTGCTTTGACATCAAGGGCCTGGGCAAGAACCTAAAAAAGCCGGGGATGCTCATTGTCCAGGATGCGGTGTGGAACACCGTCACCATCAACCGGGCTATCGGGCGCTCCACCTGGTATTTCGTGGACGAGTTCCATCTTCTTCTGAAGGAGGAACAGACTGCGGCATACAGCGCCGAGATTTGGAAACGGTTCAGAAAATGGGGCGGCATCCCCACCGGGGCGACCCAGAACCCCAAGGACCTGCTTTCCTCCCCGGAAATCGAAAACATCCTGGAAAACAGCGACTTCATCTATATGCTCAACCAGGCGGCAGGCGACCGGAAGATACTGGCGGAGCGGCTGAACATTTCGTCGGAACAGCTTGCCTATGTGACCAATTCCGAGCCGGGTCACGGGCTGCTGTTCTTCAACAATGTCATCCTGCCCTTTGCGGATGACTTCCCGAAGGATACCGAGCTCTATAAACTGCTCACCACCAAGCCCAGCGAGGTTGCACACGAAACTGTGGACGACGAAAAGGAGGACCAGAATGGATAACAAGATGGCGGTTTTCAATAACTGCGAATTTGGCAGCATCCGAGTGATCGAGCAGAACGGCAAGTATCTGTTTTGCGGTTCGGATGTGGCAAAGGCCCTGGGGTATAGCAATCCCCGCAAGGCAGTCCGGGATCATACGAGGGGGGGAACGAAATGTTCCATCCCCACCACAAGCGGAGACCAGACGATGGCATTTATCCCGGAGGGTGATGTGTACCGCCTGATTGTTCATAGTCGGATGCCTGGTGCGGAACGCTTTGAAAAATGGGTGTTTGACGAAGTTCTCCCCATGATCCGCAAGACGGGCGGGTACATGACTGCCTCCCTTCTGGAGCAGGCGGCGGAAAAGCCGGAAATACTTCTGGCTTTTGCCGACCAGCTTCTTGCCGAGCATGAGAAAAACCGGCAGCTCTCCGGCGAGGTGGAACGGCTGCGGCCGAAAGCAGATTTCTATGACGCCTTTGTCCATGAAGAAAACTGCACCAATATCCGGGCTACGGCGAAGGAACTGCAAATCGGGGAGCGTGCGTTTTGCCGTTTCCTGATGGACGCGGGATTTCTGTACCGCTGCCCGGCCGGATACCTTCTGCCCTATGCCAAGCCCTCCAATGACGGGTTGTTCCGTGTGAAGGACTTCTGGAAATATGGGCATTTTGGACAGCAGACCTTGATTACGCCCCAGGGCAAAAATGTGATCCGTCTGCTGCTGGATGATGGGCAAATGCGGCTGGAATGGAAGGAAAGGATGGGATAAGGATATGGAACAGGAAAAGCTGTATGTCATCGAGGAAAAGACCTATGAGGCACATATCGACGAGGAAGTGCATCTCTACGGGCTGCTTCATCAGCTTGCCTTCCTTGCCGGAAAAATCAAGGACCGGGAGGATGTGGAGGCGTTCATTGCGGCGGCGAAGCGGTACGGCCAGATCGCCGATGACAAGTTTGACGCCTGGAACATTCCCGGCCGTTATCTGGTGTTCGGCGACAAGGCGGACCTTGCCGGGATGAAGGCGCGGGAGCTGTGCGAGCTGGACGCCTTCTATGTGGAGTGTGAGAACGACGAACCCGAACCGGGCGGCGGCCGCCAGGAGGAATACTATCTGATCCCCGGCAGCGGATTCCGGCTGCTGGTGAGCGAGCTGCACATGTTCCTGGTGACCTGGTACAGCATCGCCAAGTGTCTGTCGCAGGCGCAGAACGAGAAAGATTTTCTCCGACTGCAAAAGAAATACGGGAACTATGAAAAGACGCTGAACAGGCTGCGCCGCAAGCTGGGTCTTTCCGCTGACAGTAACTTTTGTCAGGATGAATTGGAGGCGGCGGTCATCAAGCGGTTCCGGGCGGAGCTGATCCCTGGGGAGCAGATCGGCCATGAATAAGCTCACCCATGTCAGCCTGTTTTCCGGCATCGGCGGGCTGGACCTTGCGGCAGAGGCGGCAGGCTTTGAAACGGTCTGTCAATGCGAGTGGGCGGACTATCCCTATTCCATCCTGCAAAAGCATTGGCCGGATGTGCCGAAGTTCCGGGACATCACCACATTCACGAAGGAGGCGTTTTTTGAGAAAACAGGACTTGAAACCATCACCATCCTCTCCGGCGGCTTCCCGTGCCAGCCCTTCTCCACCGCAGGAAAACGGCGGGGCTTTGCGGATGAACGCTACCTGTGGCCAGAGATGTGCCGCGTTATTGCCGAACTGCGGCCCCGTTGGGTGCTTGGGGAAAATGTTGCTGGCTTCATCAATATGGGGCTCGACAAAACGATCTTTGACCTGGCAAAAGCGGGATACGCTGTTCTCCCATTCGTATTTCCGGCTTGCGGCGTCGGCGCATGGCATGAGCGCCAGCGAACTTTTATCGTCGCGGCTGATGTTTCCCACGCCCCTTGCCTCCGACAAATCTACGGGGCGGGACGCTGCCAACCTGGATGTGTTCCTGTCGGACAATGGGATATTCCGCAAGCGGAACAAGAATGGGTCGATCTGGAGCCTGTCCCTGTCGGCGGCGGTGTTCTATCTGACCCCGGCGGCATCGGAGGGCTACCGCTCTACCCTGAAACCGGCGGCCTTCCGGGACAAATCCCCGACCTCCAACCTGTCGGCTCAGGTGATCCGGCAGGAGCAGCCCCGTTCCGAGAAAGCGGCGCTGAACCCGGATTGGGTGGAATGGCTCATGGGATTCCCCCCGAAATGGACGGACGCATCCTATGGCGTGCCGAGCCCGAAGGAGTCCCTCGCATGACCGAGGACACCGACAACCGGGCGCTGCGGCTGAAAACTCTGGGGAACGCGGTTTGCCCGCCCCAGGCGTATCCCATTTTCCAGTACATCGCCATGATAGAAACCGGGACCTGCGTCAATATCTGCCCCTATGGAACAGGAGGTGACGCCCCTTGAAAGAATGGAAAGCCCCCGAAAAGGAGGCGCAGAAAATGACCCGTGACGGGGCGGTATCCGTCAATCTGGTCACGGGCGAGACCACCTATCCCTCTAATCGGACGCCGGAGCAGGACCATTCTGCATCCGGCGACACGGCGGGCGCCGCTGGAAAAGTGGTGGACCGTGCGGAACTGCACCGGGAACAGGCAGCAGCCAAAAAGAAGCGCCGGAAACAGCGCAGAGCCTATCGGGAGGGCGAGGCGGCGGCAAGCCGCCCATCCTCCCGATTGCAGTTTTCCGAGGCAGACCGGGCGGTGCCGGAACTGCAAGGGGCCATTCGCAAGTCGGATAAGGCGGCGGACCGGCTGGACGCGGCAAAGGCTGCTGTTCCGTCCAAACCGCCATCCCCCCAGCATACCAATCCGCTGTCCCGCCCCATCCAGGAGGCGGGCGCCGCCATCCACGGCAAGGTCCGGGAGGTGGAGCAGGAAAATTCCGGCGTCCAGTCGGGCCACCTGGGAGAACGCGGTATTGAGAAGGCTGTGGGCTACGGGAACCGCCGTGTCCAGAACTGGCGAGCGGAACGCAAGCTGAAACCCTGGCAAGACGCGGCAAAGGCGGAGCAGGCGGCGGTCAAGGCCAATGCGGATTTCTACTATCGGAAAGCCGTGGCGGAGAACCCCCAGCTTGCATCCAATCCCGTCTCCCGCCTGTGGCAGAAACGGAAGCTGCAAAAGCAATATGCGGCGGCATACCGGGCGGCGGGCAAGACTGCCCAAGCCGGGAAAACAGCGGAGGCCACGGCAAAGGCAGCCAAGAAAACCGCCCAGGAGTCCAAGCGCACCGTCCTTTTTGTAAAGCGGCATTGGAAGGGTGCGCTGATCGTGGGCGGCATCGGACTTCTGCTGGTGATGCTGCTGGGCTCCCTGCAATCCTGTTCCTCCATGTTCGGCGGTGGGGTGTCCAATATCATGGCATCTTCCTATCTCTCTGAGGATGCCGATATGCTGGCGGCGGAAGAAGCCTACTGCGCCAAAGAGGATGAATTGCGGGAATACCTGGATACCTACGAGGCCACCCACGACTATGACGAGTATCACTTCGACCTGGACGAGATCGAGCACGACCCCTATGTGCTGATCTCCATTCTGTCAGCACTCCATGAGGGGGTGTTTACCATCGACCAGGTACAGGGCGACCTTCAAACCCTCTTTGACAAGCAATATATCCTCACCGAAACCGTGACCACGGAGACCCGCTATCGGACGGAAACACGGACGGACAGCGAGGGCAACCCCTATACGGTTCGAGTGCCCTATACCTGGACCATCTGCACCGTCACATTGGAGAACTTCGACCTCTCCCATGTGCCTGTCTACATGATGGGCGAGGAACAGCTTTCCTTGTACGCCACCTATATGTCCACCCTGGGCAACCGCCCCGATCTGTTCCCGTCCTCCGGGTATGTGAACAAGTACATCGAGAACCCGCCCACCGCCTGGGAGATTCCATCTGAATATCTGACGGACGAGCGGTTCAACACCCTTATCACCGAGGCGGAGAAGTATTTAGGCTATCCCTATGTGTGGGGCGGCAGCAGCCCCAGCACCTCTTTTGATTGCAGCGGCTTCGTCAGCTATGTGCTGACCAACAGCGGCCTGTGCAATACCGGGCGGCTGGGCGCTCAGGGGCTCTACAACATTTCCACCCCAGTATCCGACCCCCAGCCCGGCGACCTGGTGTTCTTCGTGGGCACCTACGACACCAGCGGCGTGTCCCATGTGAGTATCTATGTTGGCGACGGGATGATGCTGCACTGCGGCGATCCCATCCAGTATTCCAACCTGAACACAAGCTACTGGCAGTCCCATTTCTACGCATACGGCAGGCCGCCGTACAACTAATGGAGGTGATGAAGCATCAATATGGTTTCTTACGGGGGCGGTGCCAACAGCACCGCCCTTTTGATCGGGCTACACCAGCACCGTATCCCGGTGGACCTGATCCTCTTTGCGGATACGGGGGCAGAGCATCCCCACACCTACGCCTATCTGGAGGTGATGGACCGCTGGCTGAAGGACCACGGGATGCCGCCCATTACCAGAGTGTATAAGACCACCCGTGACGGGAAACGGCTGACACTGGAGGATGAATGCCTGCAAAGTTGCAGCCTTCCGTCCATTGCCTACGGCTTCAAACGGTGTTCCCTGAAACACAAGATCGGGCCGCAGGAAAAGTTCTGCAACCATTACCCGCCATGCCGCCGAACCTGGGCGGCGGGCAAGCGGGTGGTTAAGTTCATCGGCTACGACGCAGGCGAGGGCTACCGCAGCGACAAGGTGCTGCTGGGAGACCTGGCCGACCGAAAATACAGCAAGTGGTATCCCCTGATGGAATGGGGATGGACGCGGGACGATTGCATCCGGCAGATCGAGGCGGCAGGGCTGCCCCAGCCGGGAAAATCGTCCTGTTTTTTCTGCCCCAGCATGAAACCCGACGAGATCACCGCCCTGCGGGAGCAGCATCCCGATTTGTTCCGCCGCGCCCTGGCGCTGGAGGACAACGCCCGGAAAAACCTGAAAACGGTCAAGGGCCTGGGGAGGAACTATTCCTGGAGAGAACGATTTGGAAAGGAGTTTTGCACACATGGCAACGGTTGAGAAGATTCGTAAGGACATCGAAAAGACGAAGGAGAAGATTTCCGCCCAGCAGAAGCGCCTTCGGGAACTGGAGGCGCAGCTCACCGAGGAAGAAAACCTGGAGATCGTCCGCATGGTCAAGGCGGTGCGCATGGACAACAAGGAACTGACCGCCTTCCTGAAGGCCTACGCCAGCGGTCTTATCACCCTGCCCGATGGGATGATGGAGGCGGAGGCAGCGGCGGACCCTGACGACGCGGATGTGGAAGGAATGGAGGATGGCGAAGATGAAGCGTAACAGAGTTTTCCGACTTCTGGCGTCCCTGACGGTGGTGGTCCTGTGCATGACCGCCTTCTCCGTCACCGCCTTTGCGGGCGGTGGGGATGGCGACTACTACACCGGGGAACCCGCCGAGACGACCCCGGAACCCACCGAGGAACCCGCCACCGGGGGCATGGAGCCGGAGGGCCAGCCCCTTACCCCGGAGGGCAATGCTACGCTGGTGGACGATTATTACGGCGACAAACAGCTTATTACCGTGACCACAAAAGCGGGAAACTATTTTTACATCCTGATCGACCGGGCCAACGAGGACAAGGAGACCGCCGTTCACTTCTTGAACCAGGTGGATGAAGCCGACCTGATGGCGCTGATGGAAGATGGACAGACAGAGGAAAAGCCCGCTGCTTGTACCTGCGCCGAGAAGTGCCAGGCCGGTGCGGTGAACACTGCCTGTCCGGTCTGTTCGGTGAATATGAGCGAGTGCGCCGGAAAAGCGCCGGAGGTGGAGCCGGAGCCCGAACCGGAGCCGGAGAAAGAGTCCGGCAGCGGCGGCGCCCTGGTGCTGATCCTGCTGCTGGCGGTTCTTGGCGGCGGAGCCTTCGCCTACATCAAGTTCATCAAGCCAAAACAGGGCGCAAAGGTCAGCGCCGACCCGGACGACTATGAGTTCGAGGACGAGGAATACGAAAACGAGGATGTTCCTGAACAGGGAGAACAGGAGGACCAGAATTGAGCAAATTGGTGATCTGTGAAAAACCGAGTGTAGCAAAGAGTATCGCATCGGCCCTGGGTGTCACATCCAGGGCCGATGGCTATTTTGAAGGCGGCGGCTGGCTCATTTCCTGGTGCATTGGTCATCTGGTGGGACTGGCGGACGCGGCCGCCTACGATGACCGCTATAAGAAGTGGCGGTATGAGGACCTTCCCATCCTGCCCGCCCCCTTCCACTATGTGGTGTCCGAGGAAAAGGCTGACCAGTTCCACATTCTCCGTTCCCTGATGGAGCGCCCCGATGTGACGGAACTGGTCAACGCCTGCGACGCGGGACGCGAGGGCGAGCTGATCTTCCGGCTGGTCTATGAGGCTGCCGGATGTTCCAAGCCTTTCTCCCGTCTCTGGATTTCTTCGATGGAGGATGCGGCGATCCGAGAGGGCTTTGCGGATCTGCGCCCCGGCAGGGACTATGACCCGCTGTATCAGTCGGCGCTTTGCCGCCAAAAGGCGGACTGGCTCATCGGCATAAACGCGAGCCGCCTGTTCTCCGTCCTCTACCATCGCACGCTGAATGTGGGGCGGGTGCAGACGCCCACCCTTGCCATGCTGGTGGACCGGGACAGCAGAATCACTTTGTTCCGCAAGGAGAAATACCATCATGTGCGACTGGCGCTGGAGGGGGCCGAAGCGGTCAGCGACCGCATTGTTTCCCCGGAGGACGCCCAGACTGTCCGGGACGCTTGCGATGGTAAAAAGGCAGTCTGTGCATCCGTGGTGCGGGAGAAAAGGACAGAAAAGCCTCCCAAGCTGTACGACCTGACCACCTTGCAGCGGGAGGCAAACCGGGTATTCGGCTACACGGCCAAGCAAACCCTGGACTACGCCCAATCGCTCTATGAAAAGAAGCTGCTGACCTATCCCCGCACGGACAGCCGGTATCTGACCGGCGACATGGCGGAGACCGCCTCCGTGGTCCTGCATCTGGCGGCACGAGTGGCGCCCTTCGACGCCTGCCCGGAGTTTTTCCCCGAGGTTGCGGCGCTGGTGAACGACAAGGAAGTATCCGACCACCACGCCCTGATTCCCACTCTGGAGCTGGAAAAGGCGGATGTTCCTGCGCTGCCTGTGGGCGAGCGCAATATCCTTCTGCTGGTCTGCTGCAAGCTACTGTGTGCGGCGGCGGAGCCTTTCGTGTACGAGGCGGTCACGGCCACCTTCGATTGCGGCGGACATACTTTCACGGCAAAGGGAAAGCAGGTACTTTCTCAGGGCTGGCGGGCCATTCAGGAGGTGTTCCGTTCCTCCCTGAAGGAGAAGCCGGAGGATGAAGATGCCGAGGGCGTCCTTCCGGCCTTGACCGAGGGGCAGGTCTTTGAGTCGGTTGCCGTCTCCGTCACCGAGCACTTCACTTCGCCCCCCAAGCCCTACACGGAGGATACCCTTCTGTCGGCCATGGAGAACGCAGGCAAAGAAGATATGCCGGACGAGGCAGAACGCAAGGGCCTGGGCACTCCGGCGACCAGGGCAGCCATCATTGAAAAGCTGGTGTCCGGCGGGTTCGTGGAGCGCAAGGGCAAGAACCTGATCCCCACAAAGGCGGGTGTCAACCTGGTCACGGTGCTGCCGGAGCTACTGACCTCTCCCAAGCTCACAGCGGATTGGGAGCAGCGGTTGAACGAGGTGGCAAAGGGCCAGGCATCGCCGGAGGACTTCATGGACGGGATCGAGGCGATGGCGGCGGATCTGGTGCGGAAATACTCCCACATTTCGGAGGATGGACAAAAGCTTTTCCAGCCGGAGAAGGAGACGGTGGGCCTCTGCCCCCGCTGCGGCAAGCCGGTCTATGAGGGTAAGAAGAACTTCGCCTGTTCGGACCGAGCCTGCCAGTTTGTCATGTGGAAGAATGACCGTTTCTGGACCAGCCGCCGTAAGGAAATGACCCGGAAAATGGCGGCCGACCTTCTGAAAAAGGGCTGTACTTCCGTCAAGGGGATGTGGTCGGAGAAGAAAGGTTCCACCTATGACGCGGTGGTGATCCTGGACGATACCGGCGGCAAGTATGTCAATTTCAAGCTGGAGTTTCCCAAACGAAAGGATGGTGTGCATGGCAAAAAGTAAAGCCGAGGTCAACTTTATGGAGCATTTGAAACCGCTGCTCCCCGCAGGCGGTGACGCAAGCGAACTGGAGGCAGCGGCCCAGGCGCTTGCCGTGCTATCCCCGGAGGACCGTGACCTCCTGGCCACTGTTCAGGAGTCGTCCTATCGCCTGACCACCCTGGAGCAGTTCCAGGAGTTTCCCGCCAACACCGAGTATTTTGTCCTGGAACCCAACATCCGCAAAGTGGAGGATGTGGGCTGGCGCTATCTGGCGCAGCATTTGGACGTCCTTCTGCCCCCGGAGCTGCTGGATGCCATTGATCCCGTTCCCTTCGGCAACCACGCCATGCGGGAGGAACAGGGGTGCTTTACGAGCCGAGGCTATCTCACCCTCTCCGGCGACGAGTGGGTACATAAGCAGGAGAAGCAGACGGAGAAAAAGCCCTCCATCAAGGAACGGCTGGAACAGAGCCGGAAAGAGTGTGCCAATCAAAGCAAAGCGCAGCCCCACCGGGGAAAGCCTGCGCCGGAGCGATAAGGAGGTGTCGCTATGCCCCATTATGACTATGACAAAGATTATCCCTTTGCCGCTTTCATCACCAACCTGGGCAAATACAACGAGGGCGCCCTTGTGGGCGAATGGGTGAAGTTCCCCACCACGGCGGAGGAACTGAAAAAGGTCTTTGAGCGCATCGGGATCGGCGCGAAAGACGATTTTGGGCAGACCTATGAGGAATGGTTCATCACGGACTACGACTGCTATGTGGACGGCCTCTATGACCTGCTGGGCGAGTATGCCAACCTGGACGAGCTGAACTACCTGGCCTCCAAACTGGATGATATGAGCCAGGATGAATATGAGCGGTTCCAGGCTGCTATGGAGATCGGCGACCACACGGGCAGCATCCAGGAACTTATCAACCTGACGGAGAACCTGGACTGCTACGACGTTTACCCCGACATCCACGACCACGACGATCTGGGCCGGAATTACATCGAGGAACTGGACGCCATGCAGGTGCCGGAGCATCTGCGCAACTACATCGACTATGAGGCCTACGGGCGGGACATCGCCCTGGAGGAAAGCGGCCAGTTCACCGACCTGGGCTATGTACGGGATACCGGGGACAGTTTCCATGAGTATTACGATGGCGAGCGCGGCAGCATCCCGGAGGAATACCGGGTGATGACCTTCCAGGACGACATCCCCGAAGAAGAAATTTCGGAATGGGCCATGGACCTTGCCTACGATATGGATGAGTTTTTCCGGCAGCACGACCCGCAGTATGCCGCTGTGCACCCGGAGGAACATGCGGCAAAGGAAGAAATCTACGAGAACCTTTCCGATTGCCGCATTGCCTCTCTGGAAGAAAAGCTGAAGGCGTTGGGCCAGACCCTGGAGGACTACCTTCCCTCCGAGTTGGAGAAGTTCAAGGAGGCTGTGGGCTACGAGGCATATTTGGATGTGGACCCGCAGGTGATCCGGGAGGCCATCGAAAACCCGGATCAGTCCCATGTGGACGAGATGCTGGCCTTTGCGGAGCAGGCAAACCGGGAGTATGAGGCGGAGTTGTATGGGCAGCAAGCGGCGCCGACCCCGGATGACCGGGAGACCGGCGAAACGGTGCGGACCCCCAGGGGCACCTTCCATGTGACGGATATGAGCCGGGAACAAATGGAGGCAGCCGGATACGGTTTCCACCACGAGTCCGAGGACGGGAAATATCTCATCATGGCCAACGGCAGCCGTGCCTTTGCCATCCCCAGCGGAGACGCCCTCGAACATACCGCACCGGAGAAGCTGACCGTCCTGGTGGTGGAGCCCATGAAGGAGCCCTATGTGAAGGAGATCACCCCCGGCCTCCATGCGATGCAAGCGGAGGTGGGCGGCGATATTGCCGCCTCCTACCCTTTTGACGATCCGGTGGGGCTGGTGCTGAACGATGAAGGCAAGCTCATTGGTCTGGACCTGAACCGTTCTCTCCGGGACGAGCATGGGGAGATTTACGACATCGTGGCAGGCACCTTCCTGGTGGTGGGCCTGGGGCCGGAGAGCTTCGCATCCCTGCCCCCGGACATGATCCAAAAGTACACCGAGCAATTCAAGCGGCCGGAGCTGTTCGCCAGCATCAACGGGCAGATTGTATCCGTTCCCGTGGAGCCGGAAAACCCGCTGCGCACGGCGGAAATGACCCTGGAGGATGACTACGGCATGATCGACGGGATCATCAACAACGGTCGCCGTGGTGAGGAATTGGAGAAAGCCCAGGCCGAGGCGCGCAGGACCACGCCGGAGAAAAAGCCCTCCATCCGGGAGCGGCTGGAGGATGCGAAACGGGAGTGTGGGGCGCGGAAAGACCCGGACAAGTCTGCCCCGCAGAAGAAGCCCCCGGAGCTGGGCGACTTATGAGCCGGAGCAAGAAATGGCGTCTGGAATGGTCGTTCTTCCTGGGCGAGAACGGCAGGCGCCAGTACAACAAGCTCTGCAAGGGCTGTGTCCATCCCTGTAAACAGAGTTTCCGGGCGGTAGTAGTGTCCTGTCCGCACTATCTTTCTCTCCGTTCCCAAAAGTGCAGGAATTAGGGTTCAAAATGGGCGAAAAAATCGCGTGTGTCAGCTTTTCTGTGTAGAGTCAGTGTGATTTCCCATGTGGGGCGGAAGGGCGTTTCTGCATAGTGAAAACGCCGGATTTTCACTTTTCGGCAAGCAAAATGGGAGCGTCAGCATCGGATGTATTCAACCGATGCTGATGCTCCCGCTTTTTTGTTTGGCGTCAATGATAACTCAGAATAAGTTTGAGGGCGCTCGTTAAGAATGACATCTATGCACACATTTCAGGACAATGTATTATTTCCCGCAGTTCTCATCGTAATTGATATTTGTTCCAAAACATTTATCTGCTGTTGTAAAATATGCCTTCCGAACTTCCTCAACCCAATCATGGATCACCTTAGCATGAGCCAATGCATCCAGACAAGGAAAGACACTCAAAAACATACTGGTTATCCATTGCAAGGAGATAGCTGAATGTTCTGCAGGTGTAGTAATCCCATAATCAGATTGGCCCACTACTATAAGAGATTGCTCGTCCATTAAACTTAATCGTTTGAATGTTCCCTGCGGTGAACCGTGGTTTACAAAACACGCTAACTTATACTGCTTTTTCCAAGCCTCGTCCACATCACAGTTATCTTGGATGCCTTGAAAAGTTGTTATTTTTAATTCGGTACCGTCGTCTTTTTTTGCCCCTTTAGTCCAACTGTATTTATGCTCATCAGTTTGCGATTGTTCAACATATTGTTTTGCAATTATTTCGCCATGCTTCTTTATGAACGCAGCATTACAACACAATTCATACATTGAGCGCCATCTGGCATAAGCACAGTCAGCAAATCCAAGTTTCATTAAATGTAGTATTTCCAAAAACTCTTGGCAACAGCGGCCTTGCATATACTGTAACGCCAAAAAAGTATATTGCTTTTCCTTTTTGAGATCGTCCGAGATGTTTTCGCTTACAAAAGCACTATATCGCTCAGCCGCTTCTAATGCCATAACATACATGGTTTCTGAGACTACAAAACAGCTCCCCCAAATCTCGTTTTGGTGAGCCATAAATTTATCTGCTTCAATTTTTTGGTTGTATGCTATTTCAAAACTTTTTTCAAGAAAATAGTTATGATAATCCTTTGATGCCTGTTCTAATAGCATATCTATGCTACCGTCTGTCTTTTGATTTATTTTATCAATTATTTCTTTATCTGAAATGCCTTGTGCCTGCCACTCACAAATAGTATTTGAATATGCACTTTCAAGCACTTTAGAAAGGTAATCTTCTGTCAATGATAGTTTCACCTCTTTGTATGTGCAGTATGAGATATTTTACAACAAATTATATTCGACTGCATTAAAGTTACTATAATAAAATTACCACATATTCACAAAGTAATCAACTTAAATCCACTACATAGTGTGTTTTCAGTATTTATATCATAGTATGCATTCTGCATTTATCCGGTAGATAGTGAGGAATATATACCATACTGCAACCAACAGCCGCCAAACCAGGACGAAACCGCCAATCACTCCACCAATAATAAAGTTCAGCAGGAACAGCGGAAGGGCGGTTCCCAAAGAGCCGCCCGGTACGATCCAGGCGAACATCCGTGGGATGCCAAAAGGCAGACCGCAAAGTATGAACAGCCATACATAGTCGGTGACACCATCTTTTGTGCAAGCGGATTTGAAAATGCAGTACAGCAAAGCCGCCACCGCCACGGGCAACACACTCTTTTTGAAAAACTCTTTGATTACTTCGGATTTCGTCACAGTCAGCACCTCCATTCCTGGTTCCATTATATCAGCCGGATAACCATGCGCCCAGGGGTTTTGCAAAGACTGTAAAAAGCGCCCAATCCCCGTTACTCCAAGTCGTTGCTCCGCTGCCGCTGCTGTTCCTGTTCCTTCGGCCTTTCCAGCAGGGCGTCCACATTCTGGCGGAGGGTGTCATATTCCTTTTCCTCCCGCTGTATCTTCCGAAGTTCCGCTTGCAGGGCGGCCTTGCGGGCGGAGAGTCCTTCCAGTTCTGCTTTCACCTTATCGGAGGAAGGAAGTCTGGTGAGTCCGGCCTTCTTGATCTCCCTGGCTGCCGCCTCGAATAAGATGATCTCGCTCTCAAAGCCGCGCAGGAATTTTTCCTTGTCCTTTGATGCCTTGTATCGGTCATAGACAGGTTTCAGCTTGCGGTAGGTGTCAATCTGCTTTCCCAGGAGGGCAAGGTCGGCGATCCGCTGTTCCGTATCCCGCAGGCTCTCCCTGGTACGGATGGAGGCGGCGGCAACGGCGTCGCACCGTTCCACCAATTCCTCATAGCTGCCGATGCCGTGTTCGGTGAGAAAGTTCATGGTGGCGGACGCCCGTTTCAGATTCTCAATGGTCGCCCACCGCTGGTATCCGGCGCTCTGCTGGGCCTTGATATTGTTCTGAATGTCAATGAGCAGGCTGACCTTCCCGCTGCGCTGCTGGGGCTGTCTGGAGGGACGGAGGCCTCCGGCAATGCGGGAGACAACGGCTTCTTCCGTGTAATCGGCGCCCAGGGTTTTGAGCCGGGTGAACCTCTCCTGGTCCGGCGCCCTGGCGGAGATATATTTTCCCCGCTTGATTTCGTACCCTTCCCGCTGCAACCGGGCAAGCAAATCTTCCAGGCTGGAGGATACGGGAATCAGCCGGTCGATGGCGGCTTTCAGCTTTGCCTTGTAGCTGGTGCCGTTCTGTGCGGCCTGATGCTCAATGTAGCTCTTGCCCTTATCCCGACCAGGGACGATGACGGACAAGCCGTGTTCTTTGCACAGCCGGTCGCTGGCCCGGCGTATCTCGTGATAGCTGCGCTTGTTGGAATGGTAGTGCTTGTGGTCGGTGAAGCTGACCGCATTGAAAATCAGGTGATTATGGACGTGATCCTTGTCAATGTGAGTGGTGAGGACAAATTCATATTTGTCGCCCAGGACTTCCCGTGCCAGTTCCATGCCGATCCGGTGGGCTTCCTCTGGCGTGACCTCCCCAGGTTCAAAGGCTTGGATCAGGTGGCGGCCCAGGTGCGTACCTTTGTCAATGGCATGGCGGCGTGTCCATTCAAATTCAATGTCGGCGGTCTCGGCGGCGCAGCCGAAGGAGGACACCAACATCTTCCCGTCCGTCTTGTCAGGATTGCAGATATAGTCAATCGCAGCTTTCAGCGTTGACTTAATAGGATGCGTCTTTGTAACTGCCATATCTGATCCAGCCTTTCCCGGATTTCCTCCATGTCGGCCTGATAGGTGGGGCCTCCGGCGTTGACTCGCTTGGCAATCTGATTGATGTTCCGGCCAATGGCGGACAGAAGTTTGTTCATCTCCTTAATGTCCCTGGTGTCCACCTGGATGATATATCCGTCGATCGCCATCTTCCGCAGGTAGGCGCCGATCCGCTTTGTCTGGAGCTGGGCCATCTTCTGTTCCATCAGTTCCTTTTCCTCGGCGGTCACATAGAACTTCACCTGGATATTTCGTTTTCGGTTTGCCATCGTGGTATCTCGCCTCTTTTCGTATCAGGGTTTGGGATGTTCCCAACAAGCATTTTTCGGGTTTAGGGGGAGGGTTCCCTAAAGCCAAAAATCGCAAGCGGGTACTCGCTTGCTGTGCTTGCTATCTACTCCATACCCCTACCGAAAGGCGATATTTGTTGCGTGCTATCTTGATTTTGAACGTAAAAAAAGATTGCAGTCGCCATGCGCTGCAATCCTGCACTTCCCTTATGAGAGAGGTTAGTCCTCCGCCTTTTCTACTTCCGCTATTTCCTTTGCCGTTGCGGTTACAATCCGTATGCCCTTATCGCTCATACCGTCCAGCAGCGCGTCAAGCTGCCGCCGCCC
>ENA-OPDG01001205-OPDG01001205.1-human-gut-metagenome-genome-assembly--contig:-NODE-1205-length-19311-cov-4.021656_pt1 | contig 19311 bp, 9 predicted proteins | sample MGYA00241259_ERZ501498 | MGnify/ENA primary metagenome ERZ501498 (study PRJEB25962, sample SAMEA2042582) | human gut metagenome | biome: human gut; feature: human-associated habitat; material: faeces... | reverse complement strand
TATCAGGTTGTCTAATATCTGCGTGGCACGGCCAAGCTCCGACCAGGCATTTTCGTCGCCTCCCATTCCGTGGAGCAGGTAGAGCACGGGGTAGCGCTTGCCGCTCGTCTCGTAGCCGGCAGGCGTATATACCGTCATGCGGCGTTTCATTCCGAGCTTCGGACTGTCATACCATATCTTCGAGACGGTTCCGTGGGGGACGTCGCACACTTTATACAGGTCGGCGCGGTCGCCACCTATTATAAATATATTGGTGAGAGTGGAGATGTCGCGCGTCAGATAAACGTTGCTCGGGTCATTGGTCCGTAGTCCGTCAACGATGAACGAGTAGCCGTATAGTTCCGGTTTCAGCGGTTCCGTGGTGGTATATTCCCATACGCCATCCTTCGTTTCCGTCAGATCGGCAGTCCCCGGGATGTTCATTTTGCCGTATTCTGTCGTGATTTCCTGTGTCGGTAGGAAGTCGCCCGTAACCTGAACCTTCACTGCTTTTGGTGCTTTTAGTCGGAAGGTCACGGTTTTGTCGTTATTCACTTGTGGAGATACTGTCGGTTGTGTTCCCCACAATGCCTGCTGTGCGAATATGGCTGAATATGCCATAAGCATGAGAATGAATGTTGAAAGTTTTTTCATTTGTTGTCAAATTTAGGTGTTTAATAATTTAATGTTTATGCTTTTAAAGTTTATTTCTTAGAAAGGCAGACCAATAGCAAGGTGCAAAGTCTGTGCATCGTTGAAGTGGCCGATGTTGTAGAAGCCGCTTCTTCCGGTCTCGTAAGGCACGTGCAGTCCGATACCCCAGTCAAGACGGATGATGAAGAACGACAAGTCATAACGTAGTCCGACGCCCGTTCCGACGGCAAGCTCCTTGAACATATTGCCGAATTTGAACTTAGCTCCGGGACGGTTGTCGTCTTCTTTCATCGCCCAGACATTGCCGGCATCGATGAAAATGGCACCGTACATCTTGCCGAAAAGGCGCGGACGGTATTCTATGTTGGCGAGGAACTTGATGTCGCCGGTCTGTTCTACATACGACGACAGGTTGTCGGCAGGCCTATACTTGCCTGGTCCGATGCTCCGCACGTTGAAAGCGCGTATTGTGTTGGCTCCTCCGGCGTAGAATTGCTCAGTATATGGCGCGACAACGGAGTTTCCATACGACCAGATCACGCCGCCGTTGACGTGGGCCGCGATAGAGGAGTGTTCGGTGAGCCGCCATGTCTTGGTGAAGTTTGTTTCAAGTTTGAGGAATTGAGCGAACGGATTCTTGAACAGTTCCTTGTTCTTTTCGCTCCAGTCTTTGCCGAATGCGGCGTAGCCCGCGGCGAGAATGTTGGATGCCTCGCTTACGGTGGTCCACCAACTGATAGGACTTCGGTATGACCCGGGGCTGTGATAAGAGTGGGAGAACGACATCTTAGGGATGAACTGGTCGGCCATTGATACTTTCAGATACGGGTGCTGCTCTTGCAGGCGCATGAAAGAGTCAGTCTTCTGGTTCATGTATTCGTATGTAAGACTGAGCGGGGTGAACTCAAAAGAGGTCTGTGCTGTCTTGCGCCAGTTATAGCGTATTTCTCCCGAAACAATGTGCCGTTTGAAATACGTGGCGCGGTTTATCGTGTTCATCGCAGCTTTTACGACGGTAGATGGTGTGTCGTAGTAGCGCGTGCGGCGTCGGCGTTGGTTGCGTTGTCCGTTGCTCGATGTCGTTGTGCGCTTCTTCTTGAATAACGACGAGAACGGATTAAGAATTCGCGGATAGTGTATGGAAGCCTCGCCACCATACTCGTAAGAGTTGATGCCGCTGCTTGTGCCTTCCGAACTGTGTCCTGTTTGCCACTCATACGAGCCGTGCAGGTTGATGTCGAGCAGTTCACCGCCTCTGAAAGCGTTGCGGCGGGTGAGGCCGACTACCATTTCCGGACCGTATTTGCCACTCGTCTTGCCTTTGCCATACGCCTCGACGTAGAAGTCGTAGGGTTTGTCGAAGACGCAGTTAACGTTCATGTCGAGTGTATTGCAGGCGGCAGTGGTGTCGCGCGGCGTGAAGGTGAACGTTGTGGTGGTAAAAAGTCCGGTGCTGTTGAGCAGTTTCTGCGATTCTTCGTGCTTCTCCCTGCTGTATAGCTGCTTGGCGCGCAGCTTCAGGTTGTTGCGGAGTACACGCATACGCACAGGCATCCGCTTGCCGTTATAGTTCACGGTGAAGTTTCTCGTGCGGCGTGTGCTGTCGAGTTTCTCGTTGAATGTCTTGCGAAAGTTAACTACCACGTTGCCTATATACCACTCGTGTGTGGCTTTTATGTCGTCCTGCTCAAGCATTTGCAGGCGTAGCTGTACTTTCCCGGGAACGGAAACGGTGTCTGCGAGATATGATGCGTCGTTCTTGTCGTAGTAATAATATCCGTGGTCGCGGAACAGATTGGCTATGCGCAGACGTTCGTTTTCGAGTTCTGAGATATCGAACGGGTCTCCTTTTTTTATATAGGTGTCGCTGATGTTGGCATTCATTACGCTGTCGGTAGCGGCCGGGAAGTTTATATAACTGATGCTGTCGACGGTCCACAAGTGTCCCAAATCAACTTTATAGGCTAACTTGCTTTTCTTTGGATTGCTTTGTGGTAGTGCCTCAAAGTTTATCTTGCCGTTGAAATAGCCGCGTTTCCGCAGCATATTCTCGCCCACGGAGACGCGCAGCTCGGGGTTGACATGACTCATAAGCACCGGCTTTGTGCCGAAAGCCCTTGTTATCCAGCGGCTGAAGGCAGTGCTGTCGTTGCTGAATGCGTTCCATATCCATAAGCCGATGGGGAAGGGGGAGCGGTATGTTGAGCTGCCGAAGAGAGCCGCGTTGGGCTTTGTCGCAAGCACGTATTCGAGTTCTTCTTGCGTAGTAATGAAGTGATCGTTCTTCTCGTAGTTCTCGTATTTGGTCGATTTCATGCCCGTGTATAACTGTTCGCCGTCGGGAATGGCACTCGTTGTGGAGCACGACGTGATGACAACCGCGCTTATCAGCAGTATAGCTATTATTGATATGTGTTTATTTTTTCTCATTTATGAAAGTTACGAGTGTGTCTTTTTTCTGTTCATTTGCCGGAGGTGCCGGTGCTTTCTTCTTGAATCGGAAGATGTCGCTCAGCTTTTCCAGTTTGCGTTTCCACATAAAACCTGCGCCAAACTGACTGATATTGCCTTCTAACCAGTCGTATGCCTCGCGCTCATAGAAGAGTTTCAGATACTGAGTCTCGTTCTTGTTGAGGCGGTATTCCATCGAGAAGTTGTCGAAGAACGCTCCGTTATCGCCTGCCGCCTCGCTTCCAGTCGACACGCGGCCGCCCATCATGATGCGCAAACGGTTGTTGAGAAGCTGCTTAGAGAACTTGAATGTGTAGTCGGTGTGCAACGCTCCGGCCGCATCGGTGGATGTCTCGAGGTTTGCGGAGAGGTCAAGTCCCATCGAACGCAGCGCGCTTCCGGTGATATTATTTATCTTGCTTTGCATGAACGAAGCCAGTGCGCCGCTCATTGCGGAGTTTGTCGTGCCTCCGCCTTCGCCCAGATACATTCCTGAAGCGAGCATGGAAACAGCGAGTTTGCCGCGCTCTTCCTTGCTTTTCATGTTCAGTTCGTTCTGCATCTGCATATCTTCCGGTGTGTTGATGATGAACTCTATCCACGGCTTCGACATAGTTTGTGTGAGGCTTACGCCACATTCAAAGTCGACAATCTTGCCGGATGATGAGCCGTCGGCCACGTTTGCCTTTAGATTTTCTGTAGCTGTGATGTTCAACGTAGGATTATACGGGTCGCCGAGGAACTCGATGTAGCTTCCGTCCTTGATGTTAAAGGTGTGCAGCGGAATGACCGGCAGCGAGTATTTCATTTCTCCCGAGCTGAGAGTATAGCGTCCGAAGAGTTGGAAATCGCTTGCCGAGTTGAAGAGCATACGCAGGTTGCCACCGCCGATGAGGTCGATATAGTTGGAATGGTCAGCGTTCAGCGCGCAAACAATGTGCGCCTGCTCGTCTATTTCAATGCCCATGGCCATCGTAAATCCGCCCATATCGGGTCGCATTTTGACAGTTTCGGGTATTGTATCGCTGAAGTTTGTGAACTTGATGAGGTCGTCCATCTGGCTGTCTGTGGTGAGAGCCGATTCCCGCAGCATATATGTCATGTCTGTTCCGCCGAGAATGTCGAGCTTGCCGAGCATGGTAAGACGGTTGAGCGGGCCTTTCATCGTGCCGAGATAGTTTACGTATGCCTTGCCGTAGACTTCGGAACGCGCTGTTTCTTTAGCATCAATGAGCAAGAAATTCTCGGCTTTCATGCGCACATCGAGGTTCATATTCTCCATATCAGAGAAGTCGAGCGCGCCCTGGATGTTCAACGGGCTGTCGTTGTTGGCATACATCTCGAAGTTCTCGAACAGCAGTTTGCTGTTCTGTATGCGCACAGGGTCGTTGGCGAACCGCATCCTTACACCGTAGGGAGTGCTGTATAGGTAGCATGAATCAAGGTAGACCTCGCCGTTTATGTCGAGTTTGCCGAGCGGTCCGTTCACTGTCAGTTCGCCGTCACTGACTCCATCAAGTCCGACAATCTGGTCGGGGATGAATCCGTTGATGTAGTTTAGCGGGAAACGGGCGAGTGTGAGTTTCGCATCGAGGTTGCCGTCGTCCTTTGAATCGTATGTACCGTTGAGCGTACCGATTTCTATATTGTCCCTTGTTATGATGGCATCGACGTAGTGAGTACCGTCCGCAAGAGGCATATATACGAGCTGACTGCCGACATCGCCCATCGGATTGCCCTCGTAGACGAGCTTGCTTACGGTAAGGTCGCTCGAAACGGTCAGGTCTTCCGGCGTCTGCACCACGTGGAAGTCGCCGTCGAGGACTCCCGAAACACGCGGCATATACGGCAGAACGGAGAATACTTTCTCAAGCTCGAAGCGGTGCATGGACAGCGTTATGTTCTGCAATGCGGTCATGTCGCTGTCGTCTGTGTAGATGTAAGCACCCGCACCGTCGTCTGAGTGTAGTCTCATGTTTGCCGAGACACGGTGGTCTTTACCCATGAAAATATAGTTGCTGTCGTTTACATGGAACTCTTTGTAACCGATAATGTTCGTTGCCGATGCAATATTTAGGTACACACCACGCTCTGTAACATTAGCAAGAAGTCCGACATCGAGGCCGGTTTTATTGTTTGCATCGACAATCTTAGCGTTTGTGCGCAATCCCTTTTCGTGCAAATAGCCATTCAGCAGCCCCTTAAAAGGATATGCGTTGTTGCGGTTATTGAGTATGCGCACATCGTAGTTGAGGCGGCTTGTGTCTGATTCGAGAGCCAGATAAACCGAATCGAGGGTAACGCTGTCTTTTAACAGGGACATCGATGAAATGTAACCCTTGCCGTTCAGCCCGATGGAAGGGGATGACGTAAATTCGAGATTTGCTCCGTTGAATGTATATCCGTAGTGTTTTAGCAGAGTTGTTAGCAAATTGTTGTCTCCGCTGAGTAGTGCGATGTGGGCGTCCGGAAGCTGTTTCCGCAACTCACTCAGCACTAAATGCTTGTTGTCAAGCTGCTTCCCGATGTTCTTGGATAGGGCTTGGATTTGCCTGCCCATCTTCTCATAGCCGTCTTTTGCATTGAAATCGAGGTAGAAATCGCCACTGTTAATCTTCGCGTATGTCGTGTCGCGGCGCGTAAGAATATCGAGTGCCATATCGTGTGCCTCATATTTGCGCTTGTTGTCGTCCAAAGTTACGTCGCCGATAAGACCCCGCACGGCGTAGGAACTTCGTAAATCAGACTTGATATCAACATCTGCACATACGGATAAAGCCAAAGGGGTATCGAAAGCTCCAAGCTGATAGAGATCGGCGCGGTCTATTCTTCCGTTGAAGTTGGCAGCAAGCACGCCTCGCTGCATTGTGCCGTGAATGTCAAAGTCTCCGTCAGCGAGTGGAATCACATCGTTCTTTCCACGCAACTCACGTACGGAAAGCTCGCCAATATGCCCGTTTACATAATGATAATTGCTAAGGTTGGATTTTATATGCAGGTCGGCATCTGTGGAAACAAGATATTTTTTGTCTACAATACCGAGTGTCTTGAGGTCGGCATTGGTTACGTTTCCTTTGAAAGTAACGTCTATATTATTGCGTTTGAACGTTCCTCCAACAGTAAAATGGCCTCCGAACATATTACTCCGGCTATCCACTTTCGCATAAATCTTACCGTTCCGCAGGTTTACATTACTGCGTATGCCGCCAAGTTGGTAGCGGTCGTACTTGAAATCGCGAATGTCGGCGGTGAGAGTGAGGCCGGTTTGTGGCGAAAGGAAGTCGGTTCCTTTGCCGTGTATGGCTATTTCGCCGGTGAAAGGCGACAGTCCCATATTTGGCAGGAAGTGCTGTAAAGGCAGTCGTGAGGCCTTCGCCTTGACGTCATAGGCCATTGTCTTAGTGTCGATTGTGCCGATGAGACGCAGCGTTCCGCCACCTTCATCCGCATTAAGGTTTGCCGTGTATGCCGAACGGTTGGCTTTTATCCTTCCGTCAATGTCTATTCCTTGAGGCAAACGGATGGTCTTACGCACATCATCGGGCAGCATTGCCGTTACAAATGCCAAGTTTCCGGTATGCCCTTTCAGCTTCACGTCCATGCGCATACGCTCCATGTCGGTTGGATTGGCCATCCAGCCGTTTGCAAAGAGGCGTAATGAGGTCGGGATATTAAGATTAAGATTCTTGAACGTGATGTATTTGAGGTTGCCTTCGGCTTTCCCCTTTATTTCAATCGGATAACGGGGAAAGTTCTTTGCCAAAGAAGTCGGTAAGCCAGGGGCAAATTTTGTTATGTCTTGGAAGCCTATCGCACCGTCAATCTGAGCATATAGATTGCCCGGATTGCTGTTGCTAAAGGCGTTCATATCCATACGGAAGTCTGCCGATAGTGTCGTATATGGAGTTTTTAAGGTAATGTCTGGCAGGGAAATTCGTTTGGAATCCATTGCGAAATGCCCTTTGAAACTGTCGATTTGAAGCCCGCTCTTCTCTTTACATTGCATAGCGCGCACATACATATTAATATTTGGGGAGTCAAAAACAAAGGAATCAACTCCGAGAAATATGTCCGTCATGGCTATATGGCTCGCATCGAAGCCTTTGGAATGGGCCACATAGTTCATGTCGTAGTTCAGTTCTCCACCGTGCCAGTCAAGAGTTCCTACTTTATATATGCCGTCTTTCAGTCCGAGGTAGGCTGATTTCGCCACGGCCTTGTCCATATTGGTGTGTATCGACATCGTGTCGCCGGGCAAATGTAGAGTGAAATCGGTAGCGGAGAAGTCTATTTTATCGATGCTTATCTTCCAGTCTGCCTTGCTTTCGGTAGTGTCCGGCGGTACGGTGTCGCTCAGCGCAATGTCTATTTGAGCCTGTTCAATCTTCGCCGTGTTCACTCTTACGCTCTCTTTGCTTATGTCTATGCCGTGACTTTGCAGATAAAGTCGCCCTAAACGGCCTTTTATACGTGCCGAAGGAATGAAGTTTGTCGTGTTAACCTTTGTGTCTGTAAATTCGAGAGCGTCTATTTCTACCTTGCTTTTTAGCAGAGGCATGGCCTGTATGTCTACAATCAGTTTGCGGACATCGGCAACTGTGTCTTTCACTTGTGGCAAAGAGTCATTAGGCTGTATCATCTTGAAGCCCTCAATCTTCAAGTCGAGAGGGAAGGCGAGGTGTACGTTGTCGACCGAGATGTCCATTCCCGTCTTGCCAGAGGCGTATGATGCCACTTGCTTGACGGCCCAATTCTGTACGGGTGGTATATAAAGAAGAATAGCCAACAGCAGAAAAAGTACTATCGGCGTTAGTAATAAGATGGCAAACCAGTTTATTATTTTTCTTCTCATAGCCCGTCTGTTATGGCCTTCCATAGATTATCATTGGGGAGGGGAGCGATTACGGAAATTTCCTGTTTGGAAACCGGATGGACAAACTCCACTTTCCGTGCTAAGAGCGATATGCTTCCGTCCGGATTTGAGCGGCGCGCACCGTATTTCAAGTCTCCTTTTATCGGACAACCGATGTTTGCCAGTTGGCATCTTATCTGATGATGCCTGCCTGTTTTAAGGTTGACCTCAACTAAGGTGTATCTGTCCGACGTGCCGATAATGCGGTAATCCAGCACCGCTTTTTTCGCTCCGTTGCCTTCAGAGTGTCGTACATAACTCTTGTTTTGCTTCTCGTTGCGCACCAGCCAGTCGGTCAGGGTGTCCTCATCTTTTGGCGGACGGTTCTGTACGATGGCCCAATAAGTTTTGTGTACATCGCCGGAACGAAACATTTCGTTTAGTCTGCCAAGAGCTTTGGATGTTTTTGCAAAGACAACCACGCCCGAAACGGGACGGTCGAGGCGATGCACCACACCGAGAAACACATTTCCCGGTTTGCAATGAAGCTCCTTGATGTATTTCTTAACCGTTTCCGACAGAGGCACATCGCCAGTCTTATCTCCCTGAACAATCTCTCCGCTCTGCTTGGAAACGATAATTATATGATTGTCTTCGTAAAGTGGAATCATGATAAAAAACAAAAAAGTGAAGTATAAAAGCCGCGGTCAGACGATGTCTTCAGTGGTCTTTTATGCTTCACTTGTATTATTTCGGATATTACATATTCATACCGCCATCAACCTGAATCACCTGTCCGCTGATATAGCTTGACATATCTGAAGCCAAGAATGTAGCGACATTGGCGATATCCTCTACGTTACCGCCACGGCGGAGAGGTATCTTGTTAATCCATTCCTTGCGGATGTCGTCCGGCAGAGCCTGAGTCATTGCTGTGTCGATGAAGCCCGGAGCTATTGCGTTGGCACGGATACCCTTCGGTCCCATCTCCTGTCCGATACTCTTTGCGAGAGCGATGAGTCCTGCTTTTGAAGCTGCGTAGTTTGCCTGACCTGCATTACCGTGAACACCGACAACAGATGCCATATTGATGATAGAACCGCCGCGCTGGCGCATCATTACCGGAACGCAAGCGTGGATGAAGTTGAATGCTGACTTCAAGTTGACTGCGATGACAGCGTCCCACTGTGCCTCGGTCATACGGAGCATAAGTCCGTCCTTCGTGATACCAGCGTTGTTAACGAGGATATCAACAGAGCCAAACTCTTCCTTCACCTGTTTTACAACCTCTTCTGTCTGTGCAAAGTCGGCAGCGTTGCTTGCATAGCCCTTTGCCTTTACGCCTTTAGCCATGATTTCGCTCTCAGTAGCCTTGCCGTTCTCATCGATAACAAGGTCTGTGAATGCGATGTTTGCCCCTTCTTCTGCAAATTTCAGTGCGATAGCTTTACCGATACCGCGTGCTGCACCTGTAATCAGTGCAGTCTTACCTGTAAGTAATCCCATTTTCTTTGTATGTTTTTTATATTACTATTTCTTATTCTTCGTCAAATGCGAATATCTTATACATAACGCATTTTTCACCTATTTATTATATATAATGTATTCTCTTATTTCATTCCACCCTTGCCCAAAGCTCCGTAAACGACTTTCGCAACCAGCGGACGCGAAGATTCCTCGGTGAGTCCGTGGCCGAGTCGCCCGTAAATAAACGGCACTTCAAGTCCTTTGATACAATAGTGAGTGATGTCTGCTACAAGGTCCACGTCCTCAATATCAAACTCTCCCTCGGCTTTTCCTTCGGTATAGACCTTGCGGAACAGTTCCAACTCATCCTCGTCGAAGTTCTTGCGCGTCTTCTCCACCATCCAAATGTTGCGGAAGAACTCCGCTCTCAGGTTGCCGTTACGCATCACGGTCTCCTTAATCATGCTCAGGTGGGTATATATAAGTTCGATAATCTTGTCTTGCGGGCTGATGTTTTTGGCCGCCACCTCGTCCAACTTGTCGGATAAACGTTCCAATTCTGACTCGATAACAGCGTAATATACATCTTCCTTACTTTTAAAATATGTGTATAAAGTACGTCTGCCTCTTCCTGATGCAACAGCGATATCGTTCATTGTAGTATTGGCGATGCCTTTTTTTGCAAATAGCAATCTGGCAACGTCAACGAGATTTTGTCTTGTTTTTGATATTGACATATTCTTAATTCCCTCGCATTTATGTATTGCACATTAGAAGTATTATGTGCAAAAGTATAGTTTTTCTTCTATATATACAAATATTTTAATACAAATTACACATTAAATCCGTTTCCGTATGTCTTTATTTATAGTTTCTTATGGGATGGATCCGGCAGATATATATGGGCATAGTACTTGGGTGATTTGGGTGTAGTACTCAAGTATTTTGGGTGTGGTACTCGAGTATTTTGGGTGTAGTACTCGAGTATTTTGGGCCTGATTACTTGAGTATTTCGGACTTGGTACTCGAGTATTTCGGGCTTAGTACTGCACAGCTTAGTCCGTTTAAGACTCGTATTATGGCCTTAATTAAAAGAGAAAATAAAAATAATGGCATTATTATTTGGTGGTTTCGTGGAAAAGTAGTACCTTTGCACACGCAAATCCGATAAGGGTTAGATTAATATCGCGGAGTGGAGCAGTTGGTAGCTCGCCAGGCTCATAACCTGGAGGTCGCACGTTCGAGTCCTGCCTCCGCAACAAAGCAAAGTCGTAAGTTCCTGTTTCATCAGCGCTTACGGCTTTACTCTTTGAAAGGAGTCGGACATATAAGTAAAACATTTGCGCTTGCTGGAAACGACAAACGTAAAAAAAATGTTTTCTGAAAAAATTAAAAAAAGTGAATTAATCTATTTTAAGCCGCCAAAAAGACATGACGGCAAAAGTTCCTACATTGATTTTGTTATAAGAGACCCGGCCACAGGCAAGCTTAAGAGGAAAAAGTATATGCTTGATAAATACAAGGCAGGGGAGGAGCGTGATTTCATGGCAATGCAGATAATTGCCAACATATATACTCAGGTCATGCATGGGTGGAATCCGTGGGTAGACTTCCCCTCTGTCCGTGGTGAGGTAAAGTTCCGCGATGTTCTTGTCAGGTATCGCGCTTATATAAATAAAATAACACAGAAGAAGGTCTTGACGGAGAAGACGCGGTATGATTATCTTTCAAGACTTAAGATTCTTGAGGAGTTTCTTGAAGATTGTGGTTCTCGTGATATGAAAGTCTATCAGTTCAATCTGACCTGTATGACAGACTTTCTTGACTATATCCTTCTCGAACGAGACGCGTCGCCGAAAACACGCAACAACTATCGTACGTGGTTGTCAGCTTTCTGCACTTGGCTTGTAAGTAAGCAATATATCCAGCAGAACTACGCACATGACATACCTGTCCTTCCGGAGAGGGTGAAGTATAGGGAAGCATTGTCGGAGTTCGCTTTAAAGAGGCTGTCTTCGTATTTGGAGCTTCACGATAAGCGGTTCCTGCTTGCCTGCATGATGGAGTATTACACTTTCATCAGGCCGACTGAGCTTGTCAACATTCGCATTAGAGACATCTCTATTGAGAGGCAGACGGTCTTTGTTTCAGCCTTGATAAGTAAAAACAGGAAGGATGGCATGGTCGCGCTGAACGATAGGGTTCTTAAGCTCATGATAGAGCTTGGTGTCTTCAATCATCCGGGAGGAGACTTCCTCTTTGGCAAGGAACTTGTCCCTTCCCCGGTCAAGGCTGAGAGCCGTATCTTCCGGGACCGGTTCAATAAGCTGCGTGTCGTTCTCGGTTTTCCGGACAGTTACCAGTTCTACAGTCTGAAGGATTCCGGCATCAGAGACTTGGCTAATGCTCAGGGCATAGTCGTGGCGAAAGACCAGGCCCGGCATTCTGACATATCAGTAACCAATAAATACCTCGTCGGCAGGGATAAGCCGGTCAACGAGGCGACGAAGCATTTTAAGGGAAACTTATAGAATTTCATAGAAATAGCCGGTCTTCTCTTTTTCGATGCCGTCTTTTGTTACATTCATCTCAACCTTCTCACAGACGAATCTCTTGTTCCTGAATACGTATATTTTGGAAGGGTCTGGAATTTCGTCTGTGTAAAATTTTATGGTTATTTGGTTGTGCTTCTCTATTCCGCGGATTTCAATATCTTCCGACATCCTGTATATATGCGTAAGGGAAAGTGAGGCGTATTTCGTGTCTGACACGAATGCCTTGCCTTCCCGATAATCCGTGTGAGTTATCGGCCATCGCATTACCGGGTCTTCTTCCGGAAGATAGTCTTTATAGTAAACTATGCTGTCCTTCTTATCGTTATGTCCTTCGTTGTAATATTGAGGATATGTGTTGATAACGTAATGGCTTTGAAAAAACACCGGCATCTTTTCTTCCGGGTCTTCCTCGTCTGTTGTTTCCTCTTCGGTAACGCCTCCGCTTTCCAGTGCGTCCTCTACCGAATAATAGTAGTCATCCTCCTCCTCGTCATACGTCATGTCTTCGAGGGCAACCTCTTTGTCATTTTGTATTGAAGGAATAAAAACATTCAGATATCTCATTCCGTCATAGTGCAGTACTCCTTTTGGGAAATCATCATCATTAGCTGCATATTTCTGTCTTTTGTAAAATGCAGCCGGTATAATGTTTAGTTTTACAGACTCGTCCGATTCATAGTCTCTCATAACTGGATTGAAGTAACCACATTGCAGTAGATGGTTCATTGCATGGCTGAAGTGGTCATTCTCATTCTCCATATATGCACCTGATGATTCCTTTGTCCATATATACCAGTCATTCTCTCCTACATGGAATAATGTCGTTCTTCGTTGTCTTTCAGACATAAATCCCGTCTTTGCCACTAATTCCAATAGGTCAGCACAGTACATTCTTGAAAATTTCATTAATACTTCTTGGGGAAAGAAATCTGTAAATTGTCTGTTAATGGAATCGTCCATTGAATATTCTACATTGGAGGTCAGGTAGTTTTTCAGACCGTCCTCGTCATATTCACACGTGAACTCCTCGCTATGATCATAAGTCACGATACCGTTGTTCGCAATCTCGTTCCTCTGAATGATAGATATAGTCTTGTCAGTCTCGTTGAACATTATAGATACGTTGAACAACTTGCGTATCTCCTCGAGCAGCATATATACAGTCCAATGTGGCAGAGCATCCTTTATTCTCACAGTGTTCCTTGCGTTAGCTATATACAGTCTGTTCCACGGTTCTTTATCGATTTCGTTCCAGGTGATAGTATAGCCCTCGGATTCCATCACTTTTCTAAACACATATAGAAGATTAGGCTGCACGGCTATATGATACATCTCTACCCAGGCCCTTTGCCACGGTTCTAATTCTATCCCGTTGAGCTTCGGACGCGGTTTGAGGGTTGATGTGTTTTCGGGGAAATATGCTATGACATTAGCCGTCCTATCGTTTGTCTCATCGTTTATAGGATTGAAAGCTGCCACTCCGGGCTGGCCGACCATATAAGCATTGTCGTATGATATATATAACACTTTTGGTACTTCGTGCATGACGAAATTGTCAACGTTGAGTTGGGTATACAGATCCCAGTCGAGTCCCATTGTAATTTCTACATCATCATAGTCAATATCATCTATATAATGTTTCTCGAAGCGCGAATTATACTTAATCCTGCTTTTTCCTCCGATTACCTGTAATTTTAGAGTTTTGTCCGTTATGGATGTAACAGTTCCTTTCCCGGACATGATAATCCTATTGTCTACGAATATCTTGCAATCCTCAAATGTTGCTACGCCTTTGCGGACATCAAGCCTGTCGATATTGCCGAATACCAGTTTATTGCCAAGTATGGCAAGAGGGAACTGTATATCATAAGTATAGCTTCCCGAGTCCTTGACGTATTGGTTCTCGAAAGTTACCTTTATTTTCTGCGAGGTGTCCGGATAGACTACCTTGCCATTTATAGTCATTTCTATCATTTGTTATTCTGTAATCTGTTATACTGTTTCATTCTGTGTATCAGACCATCGTTGCCGTCGAGGTGTACGTGTGCCGGGATGCCGTTTTCGATAGTTCTGTTAAGCCGCTCTACAGAATCTGTAACCCTATTCATTGTATCGCTCATGGCCGCGCTGTCGTTTTGTACGTTCAACACCGGAGCAACGACTGCGGCGTTACCTTGTCCGAGCTGCCTGCTCACGTCTGTAGCTGTCAGCCGGCCGATGGTGTTGTTCTTTTGTGCCTGGTCGAATAGCCGCAGAACAGGCATGAGGTTCTGGTTGTTCACTCCGTCATGGTTTACGACAAACTCTCCCTCATGCACAATTCCGGCTTTCTTCCGGTAGCTGCTGCCTCCGGTGAAACCTCCCTCATAGTAGCCGGCTTCCTCGGCTGCGTGCTGCTTCTTAATAGTGGCAATCTGCATCATTCCGGCAGCAGTGGCCATAGCAGCAGCTATCGCGCCAAGCCACCAATGCTCCTTAGACGCTGACGCGTATGAGTTGATGGCTGCCATAGCTGTGCTTGCCACTGCTTGCGCCATCTCTATTTTCATCTGTTTCTTGTTGTACTTGCTCTTAATCTTCGCAAGTTCCTTCTGCTTTTTCTCTTCAAGTTTCTTACCTTTGGCCGTATTGCTTCCGGCTTTCTCAATCATGGCATCGTACTTCTTTGTGGTGACGGACTGCTCGTATTGGGATTGTGCAGCGTAGAAAGAAGATGCGGCAGACATAACATTGTTTACAGAGTCGTAAGCTGCCTGTACATTGGATACCATGTTTGTGAGGAATTCAGATGTAACTTGGGATTTCGCCTGCTCGTATTCCGCATGGCTAATCTTATCCTGCTCCCTCATCGTCTTGAGTTGTTCCATTACGCTCTTATATTGGTTTACTTGACCGACGAGTGGATTGTTCGACATGGACAAAGCTTGTGTCTTGTCATATCCTCCTGTCGCGTTTGCTTTAGCATTGGCAATGGCATCATTGACGTTCTGGTCGAAGTTCTCATTTTTCTGCTCAACAGGATTCTTGGCGTACTGCGCCTGAATGGCCATCTTCATTTTCTGATATTCCTCCTCACCGAGCAGCTCATTCTTATGCAGCATATTAAGTCCTTGCATTGCTATAGCCATCTGCTTATCGTTACTCAACTGTCCCCATTGCTCCCGGTATTCGTCGAGCTTTTGAAGAAGGAATAGTTCTGAGTCCATAGCTGCTTGAGTTTTTTTCTCTTCGTAGTCATTTTGCAGACTGAGATATTCAGCCGTACCCTCCATGTTCTTCTCCTTCATCATTGCTATGCGTTCCTCAAGAGAGGTGAGTTCAATTTGGCTAAGACGCTGTTGTAATGCGGATTCGTCGTTGAATATGTCCGAACCCATTGTGTGGAAGTCGCGTTGCGCCTGCATCTTCGCCATTGTCTCGCTGTGTTTGATGTCCTCCTCTCTGAGTTTATAGCTCATTTCGTTGTAGTCCTTCTGAAGCTCTTCCTTCTGTTTCAAGAGCGTAGCCGTCTCGTTGGCATCTTCTCCGTGATACTTCTTGGCAATGGCTATCTGAGCGTCAATAGATGATTGTCTTATCTCCAGTTCTTTTTGCCTAAACTCTTCAAGGTTGTGGCTCTCCTGTGCGAAGTGAAGGTAGTTTTGCAGAAGCAATGCGTCTTGATGTGCTTTCTCCGCTTTCATTTCTTCCTGATAATCTTTTTTCTTCTGAGCTTCGGCTTTCCTGCGTTCGGCTTCCTCTTTGCGTTGCGCTGCTATTTTCTTTCGTTCGGCAGCTTTTCGCTCTTGTTCTTCTTTCTTTCGTTCAGCCTCTGTTTCGTAAACTATTAGTCCATTGTTGTTATCTTCATTATTCCCCCCAGATCCATCCGATTTCAACTGGGCTTGGATGGTAACCGTATTTTTCAATTCCTTATTATACGCAGCTATTTCCTTGTCCATCTCGGCTACTTCATGCCTGTATTCTTGCCATAAATACGTAACATTATTTATAGCATATCCTCCTTCCTCTATCCAAGTTTTCATATTCCATGCTTCCGTATCGCCAAATTTTATGACATTGAAAAGCCGTTCTGTCTTATCCATAAAATCGTTGGTACCCGCACCGAAAACAGCAAGGAAGTTCTGCCATACTCCGCTTATACCTTTGAAGTATTTCTCGTCAAGGCTTGCTTTTTTCTCTTCTGCTTCCTGTATCTTGTTCACAAGAATTCTTGCTTTAGCTTCCTCTATTAGGGATAGGGTAAGGTTATCTATTGCGGTTTTTGCTTCCGTAGAATTTATTGTTTCAAGTTTCAGGTTCTTTAGATAGTCAGGATATTTGTCTTGAAGTTTTTTTAATGCTTCTTTTCTTGCATCATCAGAAAGGGCCTTATTTCTTGCTGTTTCAACAAGTGCTGTTAATTCAGCTCTTTCTCCTTGTGTCGAGTTTATCGCTTCCTTTTGAATTTCATTTAGCCGTTTCTGTGATTCTGTTGCTTCATCGGCAGAACTGACAAAAGCTATAATTGCGCTTACAAGTCCCATTACAGCGGCTGCGGCAGCTATGTATGGATTAGACATGATGACTTTGTTCCATAGCTGCTGCGCAGCAGTGGCAAGTGTTACTTTGCCTGTAACCAAGTCTACGATCACTCCCCATGCAGTCAATGCTACTGTCTTAGCTGCTATAAGAGCAGCCGACACCTTGTCGAGTGCATTGCTCAGAGTCTTCGTGACAATATGCCATTTATCTACTATCATAGCTCTATTAACCGCAATCGTGTATGCTATGACTCCTGAGGTTAGCACAGCAAGAACTTTCCAGTGCTTTGTGGTAAACCCGATGATGAGTGAAAGAAACTTCACGGCCAGAGAACCTGTTGATATGGCATATCTTGCAGCCGGCTGCAACTTCTGGCCAAGCTCGACAGTCACTTCATGGAAACCGTTTTTGGCTTTGTCGAGTTGTGCCTGAACGGTGGTGTTCATGGTGTCGTACTCCTCAATAACAGACCTCTGTTCTGCATACGCTTCAGTAGCGAGCTGCTGGTGCTTACGAACATCATCTATCTTATCTGCGAGGGTAGAGATTACAGCTACGGCACGACTGCCATCAAGTCCCATATCGTCAAGCATCTTCATCATAATGGATGGATCTTGTTTGCGCAGATTGTCTGCCAATGCGAGGACGGCACCGTTGGCATCGTTCTTTATGAGATCTGAGAACTTCTTCACGTCCATTCCGGCAATCTTGGCGAACGTAGCCGTGTCGGTCTGCATCTTCGTAAGCATATTCCCAAAGGCTGTAGCTGCCATCTCGTCCTGTAGAAGATTCTCATCCATCACAGCACCGAAGCCCATAATCTGTGCCTGTGTAAGTCCTAAAGCCTTACCGAAGGAGCCAACTCGTGCAGTGAAGTCAACCAGATATCCTGCATTAGCCGATGAGTTCTGCGCCAGCTCGTTTATGGCTGAGCCTGTTGCGAGCATCGCACCACGCAAACCGAGGCGGTCATCCTCTCCGAAAGCCATTGCGAGCTTACCCACCTGATCGATAGCACCATCGCCGAGGTCATCGCCCAATGCAACGTTAATCTTGTCGGCTGCGTCGACGAATTCAATTATCTGGTCCTTGGAGGTGATACCGAGACGGCCGGCAGCTCCTGCCAGTTCATTAAGCTCTTCCCTTGATGTGCGTGTGTCCATCTCTTTAAGGCTCTCGTTAAGCTCACGCACGCCCTCGTCGGTCAGTCCGGTGTATTTCCTTGTGTTTGCCATGGCTTCCTCCATCTCGGCGAAGCTCGATATGCATCTTCTTATGGTGAAAGACAATCCGGAGACAAGAGCAATTCCCTGTGTGAACACTCCCCAGTTCCTGTTGAAGAAGTTCACAGTTCTCGACCACCGGCTTTCCGTAACTTCCGACTCCTGATTTATTGCCGCCAGTTGTCCTTTCAACTGTTTCAGTTGGTTGGTCATCCTTTTGAAATCTTCCGTTCCTTTTTCAGTCCCTTTCAGGTTTTCGTTAAGGATTTTAATAGAATACTCAATATCCCGAACCTTTGACTTGTCGAGGTTTTTAAGAGTCCTGTCAATAAGTTCAGTCTCCCGCCTTGTTGTCGTCATGTCTTTATGAGCCTGTTTTATCTCCTCGTCATATTTGTCAATGGTACGAACAATCTCCTTTTGTTCGGCATTGATTTGCCTGATGCGCGTCTGCACCTGTTGAAGGTTTGCAGCAGCACTATTATAACCTGATGAATTAGGAACAGCCTCTTGCATCTGCCTTTTTAGCGTTGCCTCTGCCATTGCCAGCTCTTTAATAGAGGAGGTGTTGATGTTGGCCAGGACATTGTTCATGTTCTGTATCTCCAGATTAAGCTGCTGCTGTTCTGTGAATGTCGATTTCGTCTCGTTGCGCACGGCAGCTATCTGGGTCTTCACCTGCTGCAACTTCTCTGTGAGTTCATGGAAGTACTGCGTGTTCTGCGGAGTCTTGCGCATCTCTGCATTCAGAGCTTTCTCCGTTTGTGTCAGTTGTGCAAGTGTGGCTCCGTCCAGATTGTTTATCGTGTCGATGACATTATGCGTCTGCTTCTCCAGTTGCGCCATAGCCCGCTCGTTCTTGCTGATGAGCTTGGTAAGGTCGTTAACATCCTTCTTGCTGCCCCCACCACTGATAAGGGAATCACGTTTCTTTACCCATGTCTCCGTCTCTTTGCGCAGTTTTTCAAGATTGTTCTGTGCTTCCTCGGTGTTGAGTTTTACCTTGGTTACAAATTCCTGATAATTTGATGCCATAATATAAAATGTTTATGGCACAAAGATAATTTTAGCATGAAGATAGTAAAACTACAAAAAACGCACAACGATGTGTGCGGCTCGTACATCTATCTCCAAACGTCTTGCTTTGGAGTGCTTGGTTTTATTTCCTTCTTTATTCTTGCTGTATCAATGTCAGCTTTTCTTTTCAACTCTTCCCATTCTTCAACATTGCGTTTTGTCTCTTCAACTCTTCTCTTACAATATTCTTCGATTTCTTCATCTGTCATTCCCTTATATTTATAGTGGGAGCTACCGCCACCGCTAAACAAATTCTTCAACAGTACGATGAAGAAGAATATCATAGAATATATGCAAAAATAGATGATGAACTCCATAATATACAGTGTTTAGGTTTATATCGCAAATATAGTGATTTCTTTTGAATTATGCAAATTTTACTTGATTTTTGGTGATGTTTCCTCACGTATTCCGCATTGTGAATGGCAGAAGGGAAAGCGGAGCTGCCGCCGTCACGGCGCTATGCTCCGCACTATGTAAAAAAATGTTTCTAAAAACTATTTCATTTTCCACATCTGCCAAATAGGGC
>ENA-OPDG01001200-OPDG01001200.1-human-gut-metagenome-genome-assembly--contig:-NODE-1200-length-19367-cov-3.532467_pt1 | contig 19367 bp, 10 predicted proteins | sample MGYA00241259_ERZ501498 | MGnify/ENA primary metagenome ERZ501498 (study PRJEB25962, sample SAMEA2042582) | human gut metagenome | biome: human gut; feature: human-associated habitat; material: faeces... | reverse complement strand
TAGTACCGCTGCGTCGGAATCCGAGCGGAAGCGTGTTTTGATTTTACTAATATACACGGCTGGGCGTGCTTTAGGGGAGCAACTTCCTACAACATAACTCCCGACTTCTCCTTACTTCTCTCAATCATATGATTCAGCTTCTCAAATGGTTTCTGTAAGAACAATCCGATAATCAGCGAAACAACTATATATATTGAAAGAAATGCGAGATTCTTAATGTAATCATATCTGTACATTCCTGCTATACATTCTCTTAATGCATCCATTGAATATGGGAAGAGCAGGAACCGGTATATTATCTGGTAGGCGTTAGGAAGTACTTCTATAGGGAATGTACCGCCTGAGCCGGCAACCTGTATAACGAGCAGGACAATTCCAAGTGCTTCACCGATATTTCCAAATGCAACAGTAAGGCTGTACATAAAGAAGGTGAATACGAAGCTTGAGAATGCACATGCAACCCAGTAAAGGAATGGGTGGTAACACTGGATTCCTATGTAGAGAAGATTTCCAAGTGTTATAAGCAGTGCCTGAAGCTGTCCTACTGCAAAGAAGATAAAATACCTTCCGAAGAATTTTTCATATCTCTTTGCATCTGCTGGAATGTCCGGAGCAGGATGCACAGGTGTGTGCATAATAGCAACAAGTATAAGTCCACCAAACCACAGTGCAAGTATTGTGTAGAATGGTGAAGCGCTTGTTCCATAGCTTTTAACAGCATATACCTGCTCTGTTGTTATATTTACAGGTGCAGAGAGAAAATCTCCCAAAGTATTGGCATCTGCATTTAACATCTCTGATAATAAACCATATGTATCCTGTTCAGTGATTGTGTTTAATGTATTAATTGCGTTATCAAGCTTTGTCTCAAGGTCACTGAGAAGCTCTTTAGTCTGAGTGAGTGAGCCCGATGTAAGCTTAATTGCAGCAGACAGGTCTGCAACATCCATGTTCATGTCAGAATAAAGCTCTGTTAATGAACTCATAATGCTTTGAATCTGGGACATCTGGTTTGAAAGAGCAGATGATAATTCATTTAAAGATTCAGCGGAATTACCATTTACAAGTGCCTGTAAGGTTATTAACTGCTGCTGCTGTAACTGTAATTGTGTATAAACTTGCGGTGCAGCACTGTTTGAACTGCTGCTTATTGATGATGTAAGGTCAGTAATTGCAAGCATTGAATTAAGAATTACATCGTATGTTGAAAGTGTAGTCCTTGCGGATGTAAGTCTGTTAATAACTGCATCCATAAGAGAACCGGTTTCTTTATCTGCATCTTTGATAACTGAGTCGCCAGTACCGGCAATCGTAGATACGATTGTATCTATAAATGTCTGGTTTACCTGCTGCTGAACTGCTGTTTTAGCCTTGTCTGTTATCTTAGGTGCAATAGCGTTTGCTTTCTGGTTACAGTAATATTTTAACTGAGGATGTTCCATGGAATCACTTAAGAAGCTTATAAGATTCTTGGAAAAATTCTCTGGAACAACGAGGGCTGCATAATACTCACCGCTGTATACGCCTTCGATTGCTTCATCTGATGAAGCAACAAACTGCCAACCGATAGTGTTATTAGTTTTAAGTGCATCAATTATGGTGTCACCGACATTAAGCTCCGTTCCTTCAAGAGAAGTACCTTTGTCAACAGATACAACGGCAACTTTAATCCTGCTTGTGGAAGCCTGTCCATATGGATCCCAGTTTGACAGGATATTAAACCACGAATACAATGCAGGAATAACGGTAAGACCGATAATTACGCATAGTGCAATTACATTTGTTTTTATATGGCGAAGGTCAGCCCGTATAATCTTAAATATATTTTTCATAACTGTACCTCACTTAAAAATGCTTTGATACTGTCTGTAAGAGAAGTATCAGCCTGTTTTTCCTTAATCTCAATATTGAGCTCATTGAGCTTTCTTGCGAGCTTGTCGTCAATATAATCAATAACTATAAGATAAGCACAGAATATAAAAAGTGAGATTACCCAAAGAAGCAGATAAACAACCTTAGCTGTATCCATGGTAAACATAAGCACCATGAATACTAAAGGAATTATCATCATACATCTTAAGCAGACCTTTTTCTTGTGCTGGTTCTTAGCGTGCATATTTTCTGCAAATGCTGTGATTTCCGCAATAACAACATCTATATTAAAATCATCATTTTGCATAAATTCATTTCTCCTTTACATAAAATGTGTTTCTTTCATACGGCGTTCGAAGAACTCGCGTACTTCAAGAAGTGACTTTCTGATTCCGAGTCCCAGAATAAGGGAAATAACAGCATAAGCGCATAATTTCACAAGAAATACAGCGTAATCACACTGATATAATCCGCTTATTGCCTCCCTCATGGCATTGATTGCATAAGGGAATGGGAAGTAAAGGTACACATTCTGGAAGAATTCAGGAAGAAGTTCTATTGGATAAGTTCCACCTGAACCGGCAATCTGTAACACAATCATAACTACAGCAATAGCTTTTCCCAAATCACCAAATGTAAGAACAAGTGTATATATAAATAATGTAAATACAAAGCTTGTTATAGCGGCTGCAAGCCACAGCATGAATGGGTGGGTGCAGTCAATTTTTAAAATGTACAAATCACCAAGAACAACTACAAGAGCCTGAAGCTGTCCCATTGCAAGGAAGAGTAGTGCACGGCCCATATATTTCTGATGTTCTGTGGCATCCTTGAATTCATCATCCTCATAGTCAACCTTTACTTTCATAAGGGCAACTAAAACAATTCCTCCAACCCAGAGAGCAAGTGTTGTATAGAAAGGTGTAACACTTGTTCCATAGTTAGTCTGCATATAGACGTAGATTTCTTCTACCTGTACAGGTTCTGACAGGAATGACGCTATTGACTGTGCGTCTGAGTTGATGAAATCCATTATCAGTTTATATGTAGAAGATGAACTTATATCTCCTACTGAACCAGATATGGTATCAAGCCTTTTATTGAGAGAATCAAGTAATGTTTTTGTGCTTTCTAGAGTTGTATTAATATTTACTGATATATCACTCACACCAAGGAGCATCTGTGATATTCCGTTAATACTGTTTCCGGCACTGCTTATATTAGCTGCAAGGCTGCTTACGGCATTCTTAATGGAAGCCTTAAGAAGGTTAACATTAGTTCTTATTACAGTCTGCATAATTGTCTGGCTCTTCTGGAGCTCTGTGCGGCACTGTTCAACAACAGACTTGATTAACTGGTATTTTGCCTGAAGTGTTTCAGGTGAATCAGTAAGAATATCGGCACACTGCTGAACAAGGTTGTATGCGATATTCTCCATAGCGTTAACAGAAGCTAGAGCTGACTTTAGGGCGGTGATAACTGCCGGGTCAATGCCATCTACTTTGCTGAGGGAATCAATAGCATCTTCAAGAGCCTTATTCTGGTCTATAAGTTCCTTTAACTGTTTGTTGGCTTTACTAAGCTCAACGCCAGCCTGTCCGATATCAGTTATTGAAAGCTGTACAGCTTTATCAAGAGAATCAAGTGCGCTGTCAGTTAATTCATTCATAGCTTTAAGCTGCGCATCAATCTGGTTTGCAATATCATCTGTGACATTATCAAGAGATTTATTGGCAATATCAGCAACATCAGTTGTTCCGGTAAGAACATCTTTAATCTGTGGGAGAATCTCCTGAAGTTTTGCAAGATTATCTGCCAGGTCTGAATTACTCTTAATAAACATGTCAATCATGGTATCGTAAGAATTAATATTGGCAGATACACTCTGTAAATCCTTAACTGTCTTTTCAATAATTGAAGGATCATTTTCAGCTATTTCGTTAAGTCCCTGCATAATAGTCTTAACACACACATCAATGAATTCGGAATTGATAGTGTTCTGAAGAGTGCTTTTTCCTGTATCTGTAATCTTGGAAGCAACAGCATTTTTCTTGGAATTCTCATAGTATGTAACTGTTGGTGGATTAAGACCATTGTCAAGGAAGTCATACAGGCTTCGTGAAAAGTCCTCACCAACAACGATAACGGCATAGTACTTCCCGGCATTCAGTTTATTCATGGCTTCATCTTTAGTTTCCGGAAAACGCCAGCCTAATTTATCATTCGAATGAAGCTGTTCAACAATCTGTTCTCCCATATTGATAGTGGAATCATCAGATTCAGAGTAGCCTTCATCTTCAGAAACAATAGCAATCTGGACAGACGCAGTGTTTGCGTAAGGATCCCAGTTGGAATATATGTTAAACCATGCGTAAAGCGATGGAATAAGGCACAGACCAAGCGCAATGGCTAAAGCCAGAATATTCCTGCTAAGACCTTTCAAATCTTTTTTGAAAATCTTAAATATCATAACATTCCTCAATTCTTTAATTATCGTTTAAAACTTATATGTATTTTACTTAAGAAACTGGGGAAAATCAATACAGAGAGGATAAATCAGACATATTTAATAAATTAAGAAAGGATACGGATTTATGAACATATTGTATTGTGGTGATAAACCGATGCAGAAGGGGATTCTTTTATCTTCAATGTCTCTTATTAAAAATGTGGATGAACCGTTAAATATATATATTCTCACGGTTGATTACAGGGAAAAAGGTATTAATTACAAGCCAGTCGATAAAGCATTTGCAAAATATCTGAAAGAAAAATTGAATAAATCGGACATTAAAGTAAATATCTTTCTTGTTGATGTTACAAGATATTTTGTTGAGGAGCTGCCGGAGGCAAATATGCAGAGCAGATTTACTGCGTGCTGTATGCTGCGCCTTTTTGCTGATAAGACAGATATTAAGGATAGAGTTCTTTATCTGGATACTGATGTGTTGTGCAGAAAAGATTTCAGGGATTTTTATTATCAGAATATGGATGGCATAGAGATTGCGGGAGTTTCTGATTATTATGGCAGATGGCTTTTCGGTGATGGTTACATTAATTCCGGAGTAATGCTTATGAATATGAGGATGATAAGACAGAACGGGCTTCTGGAAAAATGTCGTGAACAGTGCATAAGAAAGGAAATGTTTATGCCTGACCAGACGGCTGTTAATACATTTGCAACAAGAGTTAATTTGTGTGGACGAAAGTTTAATGACCAGAGGAGGCTGCATGACAACACTGTTTTTCAGCATTTTACAACTACCTTCCGGGTGTTTCCGGTGATAAGGACTGTTGCAGTCAAGCCGTGGGAGATTGATAAAATGCATAATATACTTGGGCTTCATGAATATGATGAGCTTCTGGATTCTTATAACAGGGAGCATGAAGAGTACATGGCAGTTTCACGTATTCCTGTGTTTTTCTCGATTAATGAACAGTACGCACCATATCTGGCAGTGTGCCTTAAATCGCTGGCTGTACATGTGGCTTGTGATGAGCGTTACCGCATAATCGTTATGTGCGATAATGTGAAGAATATTACGATGATTCAGCTTCGTAATGTGATAAAGGATTATGAAAACATAGATATTGAATTCGTTGATATAAGAAAGAAAATGTACGAATATTCTGAAAGCTTTGGACAGACAGTTACTGACAGACAGGAAAACAGGCTTTATTCAGGCGAGTTTACACTGACGATATATTTCAGGTTATTTATTGCAGAGCTTTTTCCAGAGCTTAATAAAGCTGTGTATATTGACTCTGATACCGTAATAAATGATGACATTGCAAAGCTTTATTCAGTTGATATGGGAGATGCAATGTTTGGTGCAGTAAGAGATACATTTGCAGGAAAGAATACAATACTGGCTCATTACATTGAAAATGTAGTGGGAATAGAGCGGAATGAATATGTCAATTCAGGAGTGCTTCTTATGAACCTTGATAAGATAAGACAGGCTCATCTGGCAGACAGATTCTTAAAGCTTATGGCTGAATATCACTTTGACAGTGTTGCACCTGACCAGGATTATATTAATGCTATGTGTGCAAAAGAAATATATTTTCTTGATAAGGAATGGAATGTTATGCCTAACAAGGGCGGGGAGTATATAGCAAGACCGAAGCTGATACATTATAACCTGTTTGACAAGCCGTGGCATTACAGCGAGATTCCGTATGAGGAGTATTTCTGGCAGTATGCAGCGGAGTCGGGATTTTATCCGTTGCTGATTAAACAGCGCAAGCAGTATGGGGATAATGAAAAGAAAGCTGACCGTGAGAATTTAAAGAAGCTTCTTGCAAGGGCTGAGAATATTGCGGACGGTGATGGGGTTAAGTTTTCTGATGTTGTGGGAAGCAGATTTGTTGTGGATAGTGGTTTCGTGAAGGATAGCAGTGATGCTGCAAAATAAATTATGTCGGAGGAGATATGATTGGTGATAGGGAGCAGGTCTATGAAAATATTAGGACAGCTGTAAGCCTTAATCAGTTGAATTCAAAGGTTGAGCCGGGAGACCCTAAGCTGTTACGCGAAGATAAAGAAGCATTACTAAGACATTATATTGATTACCGCACAGCATATGGTTTTTGTGTGAAGAAATATATTGCAGAAGCTATATTTCATGCCGGGACTTCTGCGGTGGGGCTTATAACACAAGTTGACGGACTTGAGAATCTTTCTGGAATCAGAGGTCCTGCGATTGTAACATGCAATCATTTCAGCCCGTTAGACCCTGCAATTGTCAGGTTTGCAATGAGAAAAGCTGGATTCAGAAGAATAAGTATTGTTAATCAAGATTCTAACCTTGCAATGAAAGGTTTTGTCGGGTATATGCAAAAATATGCCGACACAATGCCCGTAAGCAGCCTGAAATGGTTTATGGAGACTGAGTTTCCTAATCAGATTAAGAATGCACTTGATGAAAACAAACTTGTGCTTATATATCCTGAGCAGGAAATGTGGTTTAATTATCGGAAGCCCCGCCCATGCAAAAGAGGTGCATATCTGTATGCGGTAAAGTTTAATGTGCCGGTGATTTCGCTGTTTGTTGAACAGCAGGTTAAAAGTACACATTTGCACACATTCAGGGTACATGTCCTGCCAGTAATATATCCGGACAGACAGCTTGATGAAAGAACAGCAAGTTTAAGAATGCAGCACACAGACTATGAGCAGAAATGTGCTGCATATGTCATGGCATATGGAAAGAAGCTGACTTACGATTTTGAAGAGGGCGATATTGTAGGAAGATAAAAGCATTTGACGCGGAAAGAATTGAAGTGTATATATATTTGAAGAAATTACAAAGATTGAGAGGAAAATGTATATGAAGATACATTCAGTGGCAGTACTTGGAGCAGGAGCAGTCGGCTCTTATGTTATATGGGGACTTTCAGAAAAGAAGGATATAAGTTTAAGCGTTATTGCAAAGGGCGAAAGAGCGGAAAGACTTAAGGCAGAAGGCTGTCTGATTAATGGAAAGACATACCACCCGGAGGTATTGACCCCAGAGGAAGCAAAAGGTGTTGACCTTCTTGTTGTATCATTAAAATACGGCGCACTTGCAGGTGCATTAGATGATATTAGGGAAGCCGTCGGTGAGAATACAATTGTCATGAGTCTTATGAATGGTGTTGACAGTGAAGAGATAATATCTACCAAGATAGATAAATCACATATCATTTATTCACTTATAAAGGTGGCGTCACACCGCGAAGGTAAGGAATATGTGTTCAATCCTGAGACTACAATAGGCATTATATATGGAGAGGAAACTGCACCATTTGGGAGTGAGAGAGTTGCGGCAATAAGAGATTTATTTGATGGAACAGGACTTAATTACAGAGTGACTGAACATATCAAAGAAGAGATATGGAGCAAGTACAGACTTAATATCTGTAACAATCTTCCACAGGCTATTATTGGAGCAGGTGTTGGCTGTTATACTGACAGTGAGCATATGAAAGCAATCAGCGAAGGATTACGTAAGGAGGTTGAAGCAGTAGCTCTTGCCAAAGGCATTGATATGAGCAGGTGTGCAGATAACTCAAGCCGAGGAAGCACTGTTCCGCCAACAGCAAGATATTCAACACTGCAGGATATTGACGCTGGCAGACACACAGAGATAGATATGTTCTCCGGCGCAATGATGCGCATGGGAAAAGAACTTGGAATTGATACACCATATAATGAATATACATATCACATCATCAAGGCACTTGAAGAGAAGAATGATGGCATGTTTGATTATGATGAGAATAGTGAGGCTGTGACTTATTCTAAGTAGTGGCAGACGGATTTAGCAGGCATGTGGGGTACAAGACAGAAAATATAAGATATTAATCATGGCGCAGCCTTTTTAAGGGCTGCGCTTATTGCTTCTATAAAGACGGAATATGTATATCTGTTGGCTGAATCATAGGTTATGTTGGTTGTGCCGGCTTCCATGACTTTAGCAGCAACTTCATCAAATGAAGTTGTGAGCTTAGGGTACATAGTTGTGATTGATTCAGAAAGATTAACAAGCTCAATGCTGTTAATGTTAGAGGAATCAACTGTGACCTGGATATCAACGGGGTTGCCGTCTAACAGAATAGAGGCGGTATATACTCCGGGGCAGAATTTAGGAGCGTCGGCATTATCAAGGGGTGTCTCAATATTAGAAGAAGCAGAAGCATTTACAGTGCTGCTCTTAGGTTTAGTAGTATTCCTGGAATTATCAGAACTATTGCTGCCAAGACGGATAACAGCGAATATAATAAAAGCTATTATAATAGCAGCGATAACCGCTCCAATAAGGAGCTTTTTAAATGGAATAACAACAATTTTAGTCTGACTCATCACAAAGAAACCTGCCCTTCATATTCATTATTACAAAATATATGGTATGGAGTGGGAGATTATGATTAAAATGTGGTATATTAAATACAAATGTATTGGATAGTGTAAAATGGCACATTAAATTAATGCATAGCTTGAAAAACCTACTAAATTGTTAAATATGATGAAATGGTAGGTTTATGAAGAGGTGAATGATTATGAACAGTAAATTTATCAAAACATTTGCAGTAATAGTGATTATAGCGGCAGGCATGACAGCGTGTGGACAAAAGAAAAATGTCACAACAGATGATGTATCAGAAAAAGAGATGGCGAACATACAGGAGACTGCAGCACAGGAGGTGACAGCACAGGAAATTATAACACAGGAGATTACAACCGAAAAAGAACCGGAAGATGACGAATATGTTCTTGTAAATAAATACATACCGGATATATATGTCGAATTGATGTATGCAACAGACAATAACTTTACAGGTGTCAGAATATATGATTTCACAGACGCATACCTTCGATACGGAACAGTTAAGAAGCTTGCAAATGTGCAGAAAGAACTGAAAGAACAGGGGTACAGCTTAAAGATTTGGGATGCATACAGACCGTTTGAGGCACAGCAGAAATTATGGGAAGTATATCCGGACCCTAACTATGTGGCAAATCCGGCTAACGGAATGAAAAAGCATAATATTGGAGGAACAGTGGATATTACAATGGTTACTGCTGATGGAAGTGTTATATCAATGCCGACAGAATTTGATGATTTCTCTCTAAAAGCAGATAGAGATTATTCTGATATAGAAGATGAAGAGGCTGTGAAAAATGTGATGATTCTACAGAATGCTATGGAAAATAACGGATTTACAGGCTATCAGGGAGAATGGTGGGACTATTCAGATACGGTGGAATATGAAGCGGTTGATTTCGAACCATGATGAGACATGATATGAAAAAGTGCATTATGGTAAAGTAAATGATGGTAAAGTCTATTATAGAAAGATTAGGGGAGTAACACATGTCATTACAATTAATTCTGGGAAGCTCAGGTGTGGGTAAATCGCACTATCTGTATACGCATATAATTGAAGAGTCAATGGAGAATCCTGACAGGAATTATATAGTTGTTGTGCCGGAGCAGTACACTATGGCAATTCAGAAAAGACTGGTGTCCATGCATCCAAGAAAAGGAATACTTAATATAGATGTTGTGAGCTTTGAAAGGCTTGCGTATAAAGTATTTGAGGAAGTGGGTGAGGATAATCTTGAAGTCCTTGATGATACAGGAAAGAATCTGATTATTAAAAGAGTTTTAGAGCAGAACAAGGACAGATTAAAATATTTTGGAAGTAATCTGTCTAATACAGGATTTGTGTCAGAGATGAAGTCTGTTATATCGGAGATGCTTCAGTATGATATCAAGCCGGATGTTATGCAGGATGCGGCAGGTGCAGCATACAGTGATTCAGAGGGAAGTGCAGCACTTCAGTATAAGCTTGATGATATAGTACTTGTATATAACGCATTTGCAGAGTACATAGACAAGAATTATATAACTAAAGAAGAAATACTGGATAAATTATGCAGCAAGGTTACAGAGTCAGAGAGAATAAAGAATTGCGAGATAGTATTTGACGGGTTCACAGGCTTTACTCCGGTTCAGTACAATTTAATGACAATTCTTTTATCAATGTGTCCGAAGATATATGTTTCTCTGACAATTGATGCATCTGAGCGTGAAAATTCAGTAAGAGGCAGGGAAGAACTTTTTTTCATGAGTAAGGACTGCGTATCAAAGCTTTATAAGATATGCGATGAAGAACATGTGAAAGTCCTTGAACCTGTGTATATTGCAGGAAAAGCAGTACCGGGAAAGAATGTAATTGTAAATGTTAATTCAAGATTTAAGAATTCAGAAGAACTGGATTTCCTGGAACAGAATCTTTTCAGAAACAATTCGGGAAGATTTAACCAGAAGACTGACAACATAGTTATATATGAGGGAACTGTTGCCAAGGAAGAATTAACATTTGCAGCAGGAGAAATAATAAGACTTACAAGACTGTGTGGATACAGATATAACGAGATTGCGATAGTTACTGCGGACATGGATGGCTACGGCAAACTGGCGGCTAATATATTAAAGCAGAACGATATACCATATTTCTTAGATTACAAGCGCCATGTGACGGACAATCCATTCATTGCGGCAATTAACGGTGCACTTGGAATAATAGAGAATAATTACAGCTATGACAGCATATTAGGATTCCTAAGAACCGGAATGAGCGGAATGGAGCGCGAAGATATTGATCTGTTAGACAATTACTGTGTTGCAGTTGGAATCAGAGGCAGGGGAAAATGGCATGAACCATGGATAAGAAAGTTCAGGGGAACAGTCAATAATACTGACCTTGAGAAGCTTAATTCACTAAGAACAATGATAACAGATATGTTGGATCCATTGGAAGAAGTGCTTAAGTCAAAGGAATCTAATGTTGCAGATATGGTAAAGGCTCTTTACGAATTCCTTGTGCGTGAAGATATGGAGCAGAAGGTAAGTGTGCTTAATGACAGCGAGTACACTGGTGATGAATATGCGCAGTTATATAAGAAAGTTATAGAAGTATTAGATAAAATGTATGCCCTTCTTGGAAGCGAGAAGGTTGGTATTAAAGAATTTAACAAGATACTTGCGTCAGGATTTCAGGAGATTAAGATAGGACTTATTCCGCAGACCAACGACTGCGTTGTTATCGGAGATATAGAAAGAACCCGTCTTGACAATATCAAGGTCATGTTCTTTGTCGGAATCAATGACGGCAATGTACCTAAGAAGGCTGATTCAAGAAGCGTTCTGTCAGAAAGCGACAGGGAGTATCTTGAGGATAAGGGAATAGTTATGTCAGCTTCCGTGAGGGAGAAAGCATTTACACAGAGATTCTATCTGTATCTTATTATGACAAAGAGTGCGGAGAAGCTTTACATGTCATATGCGGTAAAAAACAGCGAGGGTGCGGTGCTGATGCCTTCATATATTATAAGAAGCATGAGAAAAATGTTTTCACATTGCCTTAAGTTATCTTACAAAGACACGGCACAGCAGAATTCATATGTGACAATATCGCGGGCGGCGAACAGCTTTGATAATACTGAAATTGCTGCAAATATAGATGAGGATATTATTGATTCACTTACTGGCGGCAGGCTTGTCGGAAGCGTCACATCTTTTGAGAACTTTGCAGAGTGTCCGCTGAGGTATTACTTAAGATATGGAGTTGATTTGAAGGAAAGGGAAGAATTCACATTTTCACCGGTAAACTTTGGTGTCGTACTGCATGCGGTTATCCGTGAGGTGTGCGACGAAATCAAGAAAAACGGTGAGTCGTACTATCTGATATCAGAGGAGAAGCGCCGCGAGATGGTAAAAAGAAGTGTCGCTGCAATTACTGACATATACCAGAACAGTATCCTTAAGGATTCAAGCCGTAATTCATTCATGATTAAGAGGATGGAGGACCTTGCAGACCGCACTATATGGGCGATGGGTGAGCAGTTAAAATGTGGTGATTTCGTGCCATTTGTATTCGAGCATAAGTTCAATATGGAAGTCGGGGACGGAGACAGAAAGCAGCTTATGAGCGGAACAATTGACCGCGTTGACATATGCGAAAACGGCACAGATGTATATGTAAGAATTATCGATTACAAGACAGGAAAGAAGGATTTCAACATAGTAAAGACCTACTACGGAATTGATATCCAGCTTATGGTCTACATGGAAGCGGCAATGAAGCTTGTGGCGAAGATGCGTCCGGGTAAAAATGTGATTCCTGCCGGAGTGTTCTACTACAACATAAGTGACCCGATTGTATCTGCGACAACAGAGAGTGCAGAAGAGATAGAGGATAAGATTAAGGGTGAACTGCGTCTTAAAGGAATGGTTAATTCGGATAAGGATATTGCCGAGAAGATGGACAATACCGAGGGTACGTCACTTAATATTCCGGTTAGCAGAAAGGCTGACGGCGGATTTGACTCACGAAGAAGCAAGGTGATGAATACAGAGCAGTTTAATATACTTGGAAGATTCGTTGATGTAAGAGCCATTGATACCGCGGACAGAATTGTAGGTGGTGATATCAGGAGAAGTCCTTATAAAGACGGACAGTTTTCAAGCTGTGACAGATGTCCTTATGGGGCGGTGTGCGGATTTTCTGTGGATTTGCCAGGCTGCAATTACAGAAAATTAAAGAAATTCGATGATGAAGTATTATGGAATAATATAAAGGAAGGGGTTGATGAGAATGGAAAGAAAATGGACACCGGCGCAGAAGAACGCGATTGATACAAGAGACTGTAATGTGCTGGTTTCGGCGGCTGCCGGTTCAGGAAAGACTGCTGTTCTGGTAGAGCGAATTATTTCCATGATTACAGACCCTGACAACAATATAGATATAGACAGGCTGGTTGTTGTTACATTTACAAAGGCGGCAGCAGCCCAGATGAAAGACAAGATAAGAAAAGCACTTGATTCAATGCTTGACGAGAATCAGGGGGATGTGAACCTTTTAAGACAGATAACACTGCTTAACAACGCACAGATAACGACAATAGACAGTTTCTGTCTATGGATAATCAGAAATCATTTTCCAGAGGTTAATCTGGACCCGGGGTTCAGGATAATGGACGAGGGTGAGAAGAAGCTTATTGAAAATGATGTGTTGGAAGATGTGCTTGAGGAATTCTATGCCGAAGCAGATGAAGAATTCTTTAATCTTGTTGATGCATTTGGCATGGGACGGGACGATTCAGGGCTTGTGAGCATTATAGATAAAATATACCGTTTTTCAAGAAGTAATCCGTGGATTGATGAGTGGTTTGACGAGTGCATGTTAGTTTATGATGATGAGACTTACGATAATCCTGCAATTAAGGAGCTGTATGATTCAATTAAAAATGCACTTTTTGATTACCGTGATAAATACAACAGATTAGTAGATATCTGTTCTGAGCCGGCAGGACCTGCAGCATATACAGGTGCTTTGCAGTCTGACCTGCTTGGAATTAATGAGATGATTAATTCACAGGATTTTGGAGAGCTTGGCAGAAGAATAAGAATATTTTCATTTGAAGCCCTGTCAAGAAAGAAGGATGCAGGAGCAGACCCGGATATTAAGGAATATGTCAAGGGGCAGCGAAAGTTGTTTAAAGATTACATAGGACGGCTTAATGATAAGATATTCTTGAAAGATGATGAGGGAATATTTGCAGACATGCAGGGGGCAGGCATCCAGATACGGACTTTACTTAAAGTGGCAAAGGTGTATGCCAAGCGTGTTTCAGAGGTGAAGCGAGAGAAGGGCATAATTGATTTTAATGACATGGAACATCTTGCTCTTTCAATACTTGTAAAGAAAGAAGATGGAAAGCTTGTATACACAGAGACTGCCGACAAGCTTGCGAACAGATTTGAAGAGATACTGATAGACGAGTATCAGGATTCCAATCAGCTGCAGGAGGTTATTCTTAATGCGGTGTCGAAGACGAGACTGACAGGTGAGAATAACAATATATACATGGTTGGTGATGTAAAGCAGAGCATATACAAGTTCCGTCTTGCCTGCCCGGAGCTTTTCATAGAGAAGTACGATACATACGGCGAGACTGGCGATAATGTTAGAATTGAATTACAGAAGAATTTCCGAAGCCGGGAAAATGTACTTGAGTGTGCCAATGATGTGTTCAGTCATATCATGAATAAGAATTTTTCAGGAATCGGGTATGACGAATCGGTAAGGCTTAATGCAGGATTTCCATATCCTGAATATAGTGACAGTAATTACGGTGATGAAGCCAACAAGAGTACAGACGTTATTCTTATATCTTCAGAGAATGAAGAAGAGGCGACAACAAGAGAACTTGAGGCAGACAGGCTTGCAAAGCTGATTGAGGGAATAGTTGCTTCTGGCATAAATGTATATGATTCAGATGAGAATATATACAGACCGGCAGAATACAGGGATATTGTAATTCTTACAAGGTCAGTTACAGGCTGGGCGGATACATTTGCAGATGCCCTGATGGATAGGGGGATACCGGCGTATACAGATTCGTCAACAGGATATTTCAGCGTGCGTGAGATACAGGTAATCTTAAGCATGCTTACGATAGTAGATAATCCGGTTCAGGAGATAAGCCTTGCGGCGGCGATGATGTCTTATTTTGGAGGATTTACGGCAGCGGAGCTTGGAATGGTGAGAAAGCTTGGCAGAGAGCATGCAGATAAGAATGTGCATAATAATCTGTATGAACATTTGAAAGCAGTTGCAGTGCTTGGCGGAGCAGATAAGATACAGGAGACGGATGTTAAGCAGCTGTCCGGCAAATGTGCATTATTTCTTGCAAAGCTCACAGAATACCGAGACAAGAGCAGTGTTGAGTCACTATATGATCTGTGTTGGGAGATGATATATGATTCAGGCTACTACGATTATGTGGGAACAATGCCTGCCGGAGCACAGAGACAGGCTAACTTAAATGTCTTGCTGGAAAGAGCAGCGGGATATGGAAAGTCAAGTTATTCAGGTCTGTTTAATTTCTTAAGATATATTGAAAGACTTAAGAAGTTTGACGAAGATTTTGCAGAGGGGGCTGCCAGCCTTGACAATGAGAATCTTGTAAGAATTATGAGTATCCATAAGAGTAAAGGTCTGGAATTTCCGATTGTAATACTTGCTGGGGCGCATAAGAGCATTAACTTTATGGACGCAACTGCGCCTGTGCTTGTAGACCAGAACTTAGGAATTGCAGTTGATTATGTTGACCTTGAAAGAAGAACGAAGACACCTACTATTATTAAAGGTGCTATGGCAAGAAGAATTGTAAGGGAGTCGATAGCTGAGGAAGAGAGACTTCTCTATGTTGCAATGACAAGAGCAAGAGAAAAACTCATAATTACCGGAGTTGTAAAAGATGCAGACAAGACACTTGATAAATACAGGGGAAGTGCAAAGCAACTTGCAGCAGATGGAATGTTGTCTTTCGCGGACAGTGAGAATATAAAGAACTATCTTGATATGATAATGCCAGTGTGTCTTATGGATTCAGATAAATTGAAAGGCAGCTTTAAAGTGATGGTTGATGCCGGAGAGGATTCTTGGGCTGATGTGGATGAATCCGGGGAGATGGCTGGTGAAGCGAATGCTGTTAGAATCGGGGGACTGGCTGATGAAATTATGGAAGCTGTGTCTTATCCTTTATTAGAGGAGCTTCCGGAGTATGTTCCTGATGATAACGCAGCCGGAAGGATGAAGCTGACGGTTTCGCAGCTTAAGGCTATGCAGGCGGATGATGATTCAGAGGAAAATGCTTACATGGATGAATCTGTGAAGACAGCACTTAAAAAGGAAGAATGTGATGAGACAAACAGCATAATTCCAAAGTTCATAAGCGGTGAGGAAGTTAAGCTTGCTGCTAATGAGCGTGGTAGCGCATATCACAGGGTTATGGAATGTCTTGACTATTCAGTGAGTGTGAACCTTGATGGAGTTAAAGCAGATATTAACAGAATGTTAGAAACAGGCAAGATGAATGAATTACAGGTGAAAAGTGTCAATCCGTGGGATATATATACATTTGTACAATCAGATACAGGCAGGAGAGTTGCAAATGCGGTGAACTGTGGCAGTGTCAGAAGAGAACAGCCTTTTGTATTTGAGTACGAAGGACAGCTTATACAGGGTATAATTGACTTGTGTTTTGAAGAGGACGGAGAACTTGTGATTGTTGATTATAAGACTGACAGGGTTATGAAGGGCAAAGCGGGGGAAAAAGAGCTTGTCAAAAGATACGCAATCCAGCTTGATTACTATGCAAAAGCGCTGGGACAGCTTACCGGAAAAACTGTAAAAGAAAAAATTGTATATTCATTTACTTTAGGAAAAGAAATAATGTGTTAAAATTACGAAAAATTTTCTCTAACATGTAAAATGCGGTTGAAAATATTGTACAATAATGGTAATATAAACATGATTTATGAATAAAACATATCAAATTTGCACAAAAATGTGCATAAAATGGAAAAGGAGAGGAAAAATGAAAAAGCAAGTAAAAAAATTTATGAGTGCATTACTTGCATGTGTAATGGTGGCAGTGTCAGTTATAGTATTTGACATGAATCCAGTACATGCAGCTTCTGGCGCAATAACAGAAGCATCAGGCTGGCTTGAGACAGCATATGTTAAGTGGACACCTGTAACAGGAGCTACAGGTTACAATGTATATGTTAAGTCTGCAAGTGCCTCAGATTCAGCTTATGTCCAGTTGGACGATGAGCTTATTAGAAAGTATCCATCTTACATGAGAGCGGATGCTGTAGGATTAAAAGCAGGCGATTATGTTATGAAGATTGTTCCGCTGAACAATGGCAAGGAGAATACATCAGCTGCTATCGTTTCAGATAAGCTTACTGTAAATGCACATGACAGAAGCGGATTTACATTTTCAAGTAATTCACCGGTAAAGAATGGCGTTGGTGCATATAACAACGATGGTACATTAAAGTCTAATGCATCTGTTCTTTATGTTACAGAAGCTAATAAGAATACAGTTAAGATGAAGATTGGTAACACAGAATATACAGGTGTAGCAGCTATTACACAGGCAATTAAGGCTAAGAATAACTGCCAGCCAGTTGCTATCCGTATTATAGGTCAGGTTACATTAAGTGGACTTGCCTGCAAAGATGTATCATCAGCATATGCAATTGGTGTTAAGGGAGCAGCTAACGTAACATTTGAGGGTATTGGTGATGATGCTACTTTATATGAAGCAGGTGTGGCTGTATTCCAGTCAACAGGCATAGAAGTAAGAAACCTTGGTCTTATGAACTGGGGCGGTGGAGGCGACGGAGATGGTATATCTCTTAAGCAGTCACGTGGTGTATGGGTACATAACAACGATGTGTTCTATGGTAATGCTGGTTCAGATGGTGACCAGGCTAAGGGCGATGGCTCTATGGATTTAAAGGATAATTCTCAGTATGTGACAGTATCTTACAATCATTTCTGGGATTCAGGAAAGATGTCACTTTGTGGCATGAAGTCAGAGTCAGGTGAGAACTGGATTACATATCACCATAACTGGTTTGACCATTCTGATTCAAGACATCCTCGTATCAGAACAATGTCAGTTCATGTATATAATAACTACTATGATGGTAATTCTAAATATGGTGTAGGCGCTGCAAAGGATAGTGAGGCATTCGTAGAGGCTAACTATTTCAGAAACTGTAATTATCCAATGCTCAGTTCAATGCAGGGAAGTGATGTTCTGGCAGGTGGAATATTCTCAGGAGAGAATGGTGGTGTCATCAAGGCATACAACAACTATATGGAAGGTCAGAAGTCTGTTATATATGCTAATTCGGATGCTGGTACAACAACTGCAAGTGCAACTGATTTCGATGCATATCTTGCAACATCAAGAAGTGAAACAGTACCTTCAACTTATAAGGCAAAGCAGGGTGGAAAGACATATTCTAATTTTGATACTAAGGTTGATTTAGGTGTTGATACTGCTGATATTGATGCACCTGCAGATGTTCCTTCAATTGTAACTAAGTATGCAGGACGTATTATGGGCGGAGATTTCAAGTGGACATTTGATAACAGTGTTGATGATACAAGCTATTCACTCAACAGGCCATTAAAGGATAAGCTTAATGCATACAAGACATCTCTTGTATCAGTAGGTGGTGGAAGCGTATCTGGCACTTCACATACACATACATATGGTGAGTGGGTAGTTGTTACACCTGCAACAGAGACAGAAGAAGGTCTTAAGAGCCGCACATGTACAGGATGTGGTTATAATGAAACAGCAGTTATTCCAGCTATTGGAAAAGATACACCTGTTACACCTGACACACCGGTATCAGGAGATGCAAAGGTACATAACTTTACAGAATCAGGAACAACAAGTGACTTCTATAGTATTACAGGAAGCATAGCAACAAATAAAGGTACAGCAACATACAACGGTCTTACACTTACAAAATGCCTTAAGATGGAGTCATCAACAAGTATTAAGTTCACAGCACCATCCGCTGGAAAGCTTACACTTGTATTTGGCGGAACAACGGCAGCTTCTGGTAAGGGCGTAAAAGTTAATGGAACAAGCAAAAAAGTTGGTTCTGATGGTACATTAACAGTAGATGTTGCTAAGGGTGCTGTAACTGTAACAAAGGGAGATTCAATCAATCTTTTCTATATGATATATACACCATCTGGAACATCAGAGACAACACATACACATAAGTATGAGTCAAAGATAACAAAGCAGGCAACATGTACAGAGGCAGGAGTGCTTACATATACATGTACATCTACAACAGGAACATGTGACAAGAAGACATACACAGAAACAATCCCAGCAAAGGGACACAGCTTCAGTACAGAGTGGACAGTAGATGTTGAAGCAACAGAGACAACACCAGGAAGCAAGAGCCACCATTGTACAGTATGTGATGCGAAGACAGATGTAACAGAGATACCTGCAACAGGAGTTGTTGAAAAGAAGAATGGTCTTAGTAAGGCAGAAGATGGAAATTACTATTATTATGCAGATGATGTGGTAGATACAAGCTTTACAG
>ENA-OPDG01001199-OPDG01001199.1-human-gut-metagenome-genome-assembly--contig:-NODE-1199-length-19375-cov-21.706418_pt1 | contig 19375 bp, 14 predicted proteins | sample MGYA00241259_ERZ501498 | MGnify/ENA primary metagenome ERZ501498 (study PRJEB25962, sample SAMEA2042582) | human gut metagenome | biome: human gut; feature: human-associated habitat; material: faeces... | reverse complement strand
CGGTTCTTAGGGGAGAAGGGGGCAGCAATGCCCTTGACTTACCCGATGTGCAAAAACAAGGCGACTTCTTCGTGGAGTCACCGATTATCCTGTTTGCCGCTGTGATATGGTTCTTGCGCATCTACAAGGACGGCAAGTATTGCACCTTTCCCCATGCCATTGAACTCTTGAACCGCCGTTACGAGGACGTGTTTCCTATTCTCACCAGCTATCCCGAACTGGAGAACTACCTTTCCCCGTTCATGGACGCATGGCAGGGCGGCGCGATGGAACAGCTTGCCGGACAGATCGCATCGGCGAAGATACCGCTATCCCGTATGATTTCCCCGCAGCTCTATTGGGTCATGTCCGACAGCGAGTTTACCCTCGACATCAACAATCCCGACGAACCTAAAATTCTCTGTGTCGGCAACAACCCCGACCGCCAGAACATCTACGGCGCGGCGTTGGGGCTGTACAATTCACGCATCGTGAAGCTCATCAACAAGAAGGGCAAGCTGAAGTCGGCGGTAATCATAGACGAGCTGCCCACCATTTACTTCAAGGGGCTGGACAACCTTATCGCCACCGCCCGAAGCAACAAGGTGGCGGTCTGCCTCGGCTTTCAGGACTTTTCACAGTTGAAGCGCGACTACGGCGACAAGGAAGCCGCCGTAGTGATGAACACGGTGGGCAACATCTTCTCCGGTCAGGTGGTGGGCGAGACCGCCAAGACCCTTTCGGAGCGTTTCGGCAAAATCTTGCAGAAGCGGCAGAGCATCACAATCAACCGCGAGGACAAGTCCACCTCCATCAACACGCAGATGGAGAGCCTTATCCCGGCGAGCAAGATTTCCACGCTCACGCAGGGCATGTTCGTCGGCGCGGTGGCGGACAACTTCAATGAGCGCATCGAGCAGAAGATTTTTCATTGTGAGATAGTGGTGGATGCCGAGAAGGTGAAACGCGAGGAACAGGCTTACAAGCCTATCCCCGTCATCACGGACTTCACCGATGCCGACGGCAACGACCGTATGAAGGAGATGATTCAGGAGAACTACAACCGCATCCGTGCTGAGGTGCGGCAGATTGTCGCCGATGAGTTGCAGCGCATCCAGTCCGACCCGGAGCTGCAACACCTGTTGCAGAACAAGTAGGTACGCCATAGGCGAAAAGAGAAAATCCGTAGCTCGGTTCAGACCGGGTTACGGATTTTCCCTTTTTCAGTTTGCCCGTGCAAAGCAACAAATCAAATTTTATCTTCTTTGCCGCTCCCGTTCCTCGTCCAACAGCATCCGCTTGTTCACCTTCTCCGCAGCCCGGTCGAGGAAATAGGTGCGGCTCTCGCTCTTGCGCATCTTGATGTCATTATAGATATGGTAGCAGCCCTTCGCCTGTACGCCGAACACCTTGTAGCAGTAGGAAGCTATCTCTTTCAGCGATGCTTCACCGCCGTTTATACAGCCCATCTCGCTGATGCCATAGATAAGTTCCACGAGGTCGGACGCCTTGCCCGTCCACCGCATGGGCGGGGCATCGGCAGGCGTATCGTCTTTCTTTTCATCTTTGGAGGGGATGGGGGATAGTGGCGGCACTTGGTTATGTGGCATGGAAATGTGTTTCAGTATCTTGCGCACGAAGGCGAGGGCTTTGCGCACGTACATGCCGTGGTCAGTACCCATATCTTGCAGGGCTTTGTGGTATTGCAGTTCCGTTTCCGTATAACTCAATGTGAGGAAGGGATGGCAGGACGGTGATATTTCCGTGCATAAGGATATGACCGCCATGATGAAATCGTTGTACGCCGCATCCATTCCCGTGCGGTCGCCATCGTTATTTATCTGCCGGAAAAATTCGGTTCTTGTCAATATAAGATGTTCCATTGCTTTCTGTCTTTACGTTGTTACACTTAGGTTGAAGTGTGCGCACGTAAACAGTAACGGCAAATGGAAGTCCATTTTCCCGGAATGAATGTCTGAAATTTTTATAAACTGCTGATATGTAGCGATATAAAAATAAAATATTTTTTCAAGGCAGAATGAATGATTTTCAAAAAACGTTCAGGAAGTGAACAACTGCTTATTTTCTGAACATTCTGCCCATAAAATTTGTGCTTTTCTGCCGGGCATCGGCATCGCACTTGCGATAGACGGCTTTCATCGAACCGTCTTTGTATGTTTTCACTTCACAAGTCCATTTGCTTTCTGGCAGGTCGGACAGGAACAAGCGGTAGCCGTTACCCGCAATGACCGGTATCGTGCATAGGATGATTTCATCCACTTGGCGGTATCGCATCATGCCGTTGATGATACCCGCCGTTGTAGCGTTGGCTTCTATGAAATAAACGGAATGGGACGGGCTATCCTTCACCCAGTCGGACAGCAGGGTAAGGGGCGTGTTCTCATCCAAGATATGGGCGGTTTCTTTCATTTCCGTGATTCCAAACCGGTCTGTCATGTCCGCATCGGCAAGCCATTGTTTGGCTTCCGCCGAACTGTCCGTAAGGCAGCCGTCCATCGTAAGGACGGCGAATAATACAACTTTTCCCATTCGGTCTTTCTTTAATTATGTTCTGTGACCGGAAGCCGTCAAACGAAAATAGCGTGCAAATCACGCTACTTCTGGTGATGGCTCTGGAAAGCCGGACAGGAATCACGTAAATGCACGCTATGCCGAGGCATAGCATAAGCATCACGCAATCGTATCCTGTCGTTCAAATTTTCCAGATTCTCACCAGATGCGCCTTGCGGTCTTATTCTATACTATATGTTCATCGGGGTACGGAACTTGCGCCCGTAACCCCGAAATTCTCCAATGTTGCTACAAAGGTAGCTTTTTTACCCGAATATCTCTCATTTTCCTTTCGTTTTTTATTCAATTCCGTATGCTTTCAGCTTGTTGTACAGCGTGGTGCGCCCGATGCCGAGCAGTTCAGCAGCCAGCGAACGGTTGCCGCCCGCCTGCTTCAGCGCACGGATTATCTGTTTCTTTTCCATTTCCACGTTCTTCAAGGACAAGGATGCTTCTCCCGACAACAGAGGTTCTTCAAAATTCAGTTTGTCAGCCGTTATCGTATCTCCGTCGGTGAACAGCACCGCCGAGCGTACCGTACCTTTCAGTTCCCTCACATTGCCGCTCCACGGATGGACGAGCATCCGCTTTCTTGCTTCTGCATCAAAGCCTTTCACCTGTTTGCCGAACTCCTTGTTGGCAAGTTCACGGAAGAAGTCCGCGAGCGGCATGATGTCCTCACGGCACTCACGCAATGGAGGTATGTTCAACGTGTATTCCTTAATCCTATGGAACAAGTCCTGACGGAAACGCTTTTCGGCTACTGCTGACTGCATATCCTCGTTGGTAGCGGCAATGATGCGCACGTCAGATGCCATATCTTTGTTGCTCCCTACGGGCCTGTACCGTTTGCTTTCCAATGCCCGGAGCATCATCTGTTGTACTTCGGGCGGCAGGTTTCCAATTTCGTCAAGGAACAGCGTGCCGCCGTCGGCTTCCTCCCAATACCCTTTCCGATTGTTTTCCGCACCTGTGAACGCCCCTTTCTCGTGCCCGAACAGTGCGGATGCGGCAAGTTCCTTCGACAACAGGCCGCAGTCCACCGCTACAAAAGGTTTGCCTGACCGTTTGCTCCTCGCGTGTATCTTCTCGGCAATGTGCTCCTTGCCCGTTCCGTTTTCGCCCAGCACCAATACGCTCATGTTGGTTGTTGCAACCAGTCTTATCTTGCGGTCTATCTCACGGAAAGCCGCGCTCTGCCGTTCGTGTATGGGCGTATCGTGCAGTTCCATCTTTTCCTGTAAGGTTTTCAGGAGCGGAGGCAGGCTCATTTCCAACAACTTTTTAGGGATATAGTCCTCTGCGCCCAGCTTCATCGACTTGACGGCGGTAGGCACTTCGTCATAGTCCGTCATAATGATGTAGGGGTTGTCCTTTCCTTGTTTCCTCAATTCCTTCAATAACAGGATGCCGTCACCGTCGTTCAGGCGCAGGTCGGCAAGCACGATGTCGTCCTCACATATTTTTGCGAATAGCTTGCGTGCCCCGTTACAGGTGGATGTGCAAGCTGTCTGGAAGCCTTTGCTTTCCAGCAGTCTGCATACATATCCGGAAAAAGTGAGGTTGTCCTCCACTATGATTATTCTTCCCATTGTTCCGCCTCCTTTCTTGCCAATTCCATAATCAGCCTTCCTTGTGCCAATACCTCACTGACAGCCGCGTTTACCTCACTTTCCGATATGTTTTCCTTATGGATTGCTTCGTACAGCACCATCAACGGCTGTTCGGCTTTCATCAGCATCCACGAACTTCTAAGGTGATGTACCCAGCCGTCAAGCGCTTCCATGTCCTTTGCTTCCGCCGCTTTCAGAACTTCATCCATTTCTTTCTCCGTTTCACTTGCCAGCCGTTCCAATGTCCGTTTCCCGTCACCGAAGGCGAGCAATGGCGAAAGGTCGGGTCGCCGTCGGGGATTCTTCCTGACACACATACCTATGATATCCAGCAGTTCGCCGATGGAGAACGGCTTGGGGAGCATCGCCGTGAACCCCTGCGATACAAGTTCCTCCTGCGTGATATAGCCTGCTGCCGTTGCCGCCACCACAGGGATGGTCCGGGAATTGCCAATCTCCGATGTGCGCAGGAGTTCCAATACCTCGTAACCGTTCATCTCCGGCATTTTCAAATCAGTTATCAGCAGGTCATAATCCTTGTCCCTCATTTTGTCTGTTAATTCTCCTACCGTTAAACAAGCATCACAGTTTGCACCGTTCTGTACGAGCATACCGCGCATCATGTCGAGTATCACCCGGTCATTGTCCAGCAGGATAATGGAACAGTCCGGTACAGACCGCCTTTCAATCCTTTCTGTACCGTCGGCAACTTGTTCCGCTTCAGGAAGTGGTAAGGTGACGGTAAAGCGGCTTCCTTTGCCTTGTACGCTCTCCAACAAAATGCTCCCCTTCATCAGTCCGACAAGCTGCTTGACGATGGAAAGCCCAAGACCGAAACCGTCCTGTGTGACAGCATTGCCGAGCCGCTCGAACGGCTTGAATATCTCATCCCGCTTTTCCTCGCTTATGCCGGTTCCGGTGTCTTCCACCACAAGGGAAAACTGTCCGTTCCTGTATGTCGTGGTAAGGACAACCGTTCCTTTCGGAGTGAACTTAATGGCATTGGACAGTAGGTTGCTGCCAATGTTCAGTATGCGGTTCTTGTCACCAGTGACCACTTCAACCGCATGGCTGTTTACATTCAACGTAAGTTTCTTTGCTTCAGCCAACGGAGTAAACTCCATTTCAAGCGTTTCGGCAATTGTATTCAATTTGAAAGGACGGGGATTTATGGTCACTTTTCCATTGTCCAGACGGAAATACTCCAACAGGTTGTTTATCATGAACGCCATGCGTCCGGCGGATTCGCGTATGGCTTCCGTGTGGTGTACTCTTTCCGCATCTTCCTTGCCCTGCAAGACCAGTTCCGCATTTCCGATGATGGCAGTCAGAGGTGTACGCAGTTCATGACTTACGTTCTGTATGAGGTTGCGCCGCAACCGTATCAGTTCTTTGTTTTTGTTGTCGCTTACTTGTAATTCTCCAATGAGCTTTTCTCGTTTCTTCTTCTCGTTTGCATTACGCTTTAACTCTCTGTGAATTGTGAGGTAAGACAGGAACAACAGAATGATGGCTGCCGATATGGTAGCCGTGTACAGACGCATGGAAAGGCTTTGTGCTTCCGCTATTTTCTGTTCCCGTTGCTGAAAAGCTGCTTGTGCCTGTCGGTCAAGGTCGCTGACAAGGCGGTTCATTTGGGCGTTCAATGTAAGGTTGCGTGTGCGCAGGCTGTCTGCGTATGCATCCATTTCTGCCGCCTGTTTCCGTTGCAGGGTGATCAGGCTGTCGCTGAACTCGTGCAGTTCCTTGGCTGACGGAAGTACCTGCACGTTTTTTTTGCCGCCGAAGAAGCCTGCGATACCTTTTTTCTTCTGCTGCACAGTGCGTACACGGGTCGCACGTTTCGCCACTTCGGGCAGATGATTTACTAAGAGGCTGTCAGCTTCTTCCTGCCGTTCAAATACCGACATGACATGCCGTAGATGTTCCTCCTTGCTTTGTAACATAAAACGCAGGGTATCTACCTGTTCCGGACGGATAAAATCCTTGCAATAAGATTTCAATGACTGTAACAGGCTGTCCGTTTGCAACCGTTGTGCATGGTAGCGCAGATAGTCCGCCTCTTCCCAACCGATGACACTTTCACCCGACATGGCAAGTCCCGTAATATATAAATGGACCATATTTATGTCCTGACGTATCCTACGTATCTCGACACTTTCCGATTCAATCTCCCGCATCCGTTTGCGCTCATGTATCAAAATAGCGGCCATGCTGCCAATGACCGCCATTAAGATGATGTACCCGAAAAGGATTCTCATTCGTAAATTACGTTGTGCCATGCTAATAATAACATTCATTATACACCTCGAAGTACATAATGCCGCGTTCCGGCAAGAAACGAACTTTATCCTCCCTCGCCAGCCAGACGATGCTGGCGTTTTCACCAATTTGTTCTTTATTCATGCGCTTAAAGATTGGGAGTTATTGATATAAGTTTCCCTATAATGCTTAGGCGACATGCCTTTCTGTGCCTTGAAATATTTTCCGAAGAAAGAAATGTTGGAGAAATTGAGCCGATAGACAATCTCCTTGATGGGCATCTGCGTATGGCACAGCATACGTTCGATTTCCTTGATAGTCTCCTCCCGTATCCATTCGGACGGGGTCTTGCCGCTGGCGGCCTTTACCACGATGGTCAGGTACTTGGAAGAGATGCACATCTTGGAAGCGTAGAATGCCACGCTTCTTTCCCTGCGATGATGTACAAACAGCAAGTCCATGAACCGTGCGTACAAGGCTTCTTGCGAGGATTTGTAGAGGCACGTGCCTTTGGCAAAATGATTGACGCGCACCAACAGGAGGTCCTCTTTCATCAGTAGCCCGATGACGGCGGACAGTTCCATGAACCCCAATCCGGTAGACTTCTCCAGTTCATTGAAGGAAAGGTTGACGCCATTCTTTTCGATAGCGGTCAACACGGTAAGTGTTGCAGAGTTGTTATTTCCCATATTTTTCTATTTTATGAGTAGTCAGATTCGTCTTTTGTTTTTGTTTTCAATATCCTTTACAAATAACCGCTCCGTATTCACGGTGGTCACTACGCCCGATCCATTGCCCGCAGCTTCCGACTGTTCCGCCGGAGATACCACATGCATATCAGCAGGGAAACCATCGTGGACAAGGGAGGGGCATAGCCCATGAGCTGCAGGTCCGTCGGGTCCAACTGCCCGAACAGGTACGACAGCGGGATGCGGAACAGGAACGTCGCAATCATGCTGTGTATCATCGGGAACCACGAGTTGCCCTGCCCGCTGAAGTAGGAATTGATGCAGAACACGAAGCTGACCAGAATGCAGTCAATACTGTATCCCCGCAGGTATCCGGCAGCCATTTCCACCACCGCCGCATCGTTGGTGAAGATGGCGGTCAACGTCTCCGGCAGGAACTGCGAATAGACGCATACCGACACGCCGAACACCAACGCCATGCCGATGCCCGACCACAGGCAGCGCGTCATGCGGCTCACCAGACCCGCACCGTAGTTCTGCGCCGTCATGGTCGCCACCGCCGCAGCCACCGCCGTAGGAGGTAGCATGGCGAACACGATGATTTTCTCCACCACGCCCAGCGATGCCGAGGCGATGACCCCCATCTGGTTCACGATGACGGTAATGAGCAGGAACGAGATGTTTATCAGCGCATCCTGCAAGGCAATGGGGGCACCGAGTTTCGTAATCTGCGTGGAAAGGAAACGGTTAGGACGGATGTTTCGCCAGCCGAATTCAAAGTGGAAGCCCCGGCGGTGCAGGAACCACAACGCCGCCAGAAAGCTGATACCCTGCGAAAGCACGGTGGCGGTGGCGGCTCCTGCCGCACGCATACCGAAGCCTCCCACCAGCAAGAAATCGACCCCGATGTTGATGACGCAGGCTATCAGCACGAAGTAGAGGGGCGACTTCGAATCGCCCAAACCACGCAGGATGCCGCACACCACGTTATATCCCATGATGAACGGGATGCCGGCGGAACAAATCAGGATGTAGTGCAGGGTGTCTGCCATCGCCTCCTGCGGCGTGTGCATCAGTATGGCAATCTGCTTGTGGAAGCCCACCATGACAAGCGTAAGGAGGATGCCTATCACGGCGAAGAAATAAACAGAGGTGCCGATTGTGGCAGCCACCTTCCGGTCGTCCTTCGCCCCGGTACCCATGGCAATCAGAATGGTTGTTCCCGTGGTCAGCCCGAGGATGATGCCCGTGATGGTCTGCATCACTTGGCTTCCGATGGCCACTCCCGCCACGCTCGCCGCATCGTCATACTGCCCCACGACGAACAGATCCGCCCCGCCGTAGAGTGCCTGCAACACGTTCGCTATCAGGAAAGGCAGGGCGAACTGCAATAAAGTCTTGGGCACGCTGCCCTTGGTCAAGTCCAGTTCTTTCATAATCCGGATTCGTTTATGGAGTTAAGAATATACAGGATGATGTCCACTGTGCGCTCTATGCCAACGGAGCTGTCGATGCTGAATCGGTAGTTGGAGGCATATCCCCACCGTCCCTGCGCGTAATGATCGTGGTATGCCGCCCGGTTCCGGTCGGTCGTGCGGATGAGTTCCTCCGCCTGCGCCTCTGTACAGCCGTTCCGCTGCATGACCCGTTTGACACGCTCTTCCAGCGGAGCGTGGACAAACAAATGGAAGCATCCGGGGAAATCGCGCAGCACGTAGTCAGCACAACGCCCCACGATGACGCACGGCCCCTGTACGGCAAGCCGGCGGATGACATCGCTCTGCGCCATGAAGATACGGTCGGGCAGCGGGATGTTGTTGCCTGCCAGATAGGAACGGTAGCTCAGACTGCCGGGCACGTCGTCCTCGGACTTCAGGATAAAGTCGGCGGACAGTCCGGACTGCACGGCGGAAAGCTCCGCCACGTTCTTGTCATAAAAGGAAAAGCCGAGTCTGGCGGCAAGCGACTGTCCTATCTCGCGTCCGCCCGAGCCGTACTCACGGCTGATGGTAATGATTCTGTGTTTCATCTGTTCATTCATATATTTGTTATTTTATGGTTGTTGCTGATAACAGGAAATGCCGGATAAAATGGACGGTTTTACCCTGTCATCTTATCCGGCATCATCCGTTGCCCTCCGATGAGGATTATAAAACGCTTTCTCCCGTTATTATTCCGCCCCGCCGCCCAACGCATGGTACAGGTTGATAACACCCTGTATCTTGTCGAAGCGGTCGTTGGCTTCCGTTAATTCCGCCTGCAACAATGTCTGGCGGGCAGTCAGCACTTCTAGGTAGGAAGAGCTGCTGCTGTACTCCATCAGCTTGCGGGTATTGTCAACGGCGGACTGTAGCGTAGTCACCTGCTCGCCGATGATTTTAAGGCGCGAGTTGGCGGTCTGCCATTGCATCAGCGCGTCGTTCACCTCGTTTCCTGCTTTCAGTAGGCTCTGGCGGAAGCTGAGTAGGGCTTCTTCCTGCTGCGCTTTGGCGATGCGCAGGTTGGCGATGTTCCGTCCCCGGTTGAACAAAGGTTGCGTGAGCGAGCCGAGGGCACTCAGCAGCCAGCTGCCGGGATTTATAATCGCTGCACCATTATTGTTCGTCCATCCGGCAGAACCGCTTAGCGTGATGCCCGGATAGAAAGCGGAGCGGGCGGCATTGGTGACATAGAATGCCTGTGCCAAGGACTGTTCCGCCTGACGCACGTCGGGACGGCGTTCTAGCAGTTGCAGGGGCACGCCCACCGCCAGCGTGTCGGGGAACTGTTGCCCTTCCAATGTGGAGCGTTCTATCTGCCGGGGTACGGAGCCGAGCAGGGCGGAGAGAGAATTCTCCTGCGCCCGTATCTGCTTCTGCAGGGTCAGCACGGAGGCATCCACCGAGAGCTTGCTTGCCTTGGCTTGGGCAACCGCCGCTTCGGTTGCTTCGCCCACGCGCATCTTCGCCTCGTAGGTGCGGAGCACTTCCGCCCACGATTCAGCGGTGCGGCGGCTGATGTCGAGCTGCGTGTCCAGCATCAGCAGGTTGTAGTAGCTGTTCGCGATGGTGGCGATGAGCTGCGTCTGCACCGCCTGCCGGTAGGCACGGCTGTCTTCGAGGGCGGCACGTGCCCCGCGCTTGGCGTTGGTAAGCTTTCCGAACAGGTCGATTTCCCATTCGGCAGAAGCCGCCAGTGTGTAGGTCTTCGAGGTCTTTGCTCCGTCGTAGCTGCTCAGTCCGCCCTGCGGTGCAAGCGACAAGGAGGGCAGGTACGCCAGACGGGAAGAGAGCAGCGTGGCTTCGGCTTCCTCCACCCGCAGGCGGGCGATGCCGAGGTCGGTGTTGTTCTCCAGCCCCTCGCGGATCAGGTTCTGCAAACGGGCATCAGTGAAGAGTTCCGTCCACGGCAGGGCGGCGATGGAGGCGGTGTCTTCCGCCGCCACGTCCTGCCCGTAGAGCCGCTCCATTTCCACACCTGTTTCCGGGCGTGAATAGGGCTTATATATGTGGCAGCCCGCCAGCAAGACGGTGCTGCAAAGAAGGATGATCTTTTTCATTGTCTTACCTTATATGTTATTGTTATTTTTCTTCCGTTCGTCTATGGCCTCCATTTCGCTCTGTATCTCCCAGTCGGGGGTGGGCAGGAACTCCACGGGCTTCACCTTCTCCTGCAAGTATTGGAACAGGATGAAGAACACCGGCACGAAGAACAGGATGGCGAGGATGCCGAACAACATGCCGCCTACCACGCCCGAACCTAACGATGAATTACCGTTGGCTCCCGCACCCGTGGCGAACATCAGCGGCAGCAGGCCGAATATCATCGCCAGCACGGTCATCAGGATGGGGCGGAAGCGGACGCGGGCCGCAGCCAGCGCCGCCTGTACGAGCGACATTCCCGCCCGACGGCGGTCGGCTGCGTATTCCGTCAGCAGAATGGCGGTCTTGGCAAGCAAGCCGATAAGCATGATAAGTCCCGTCTGCATATAGATGTTGTTCTCCAACCCCATGATTTTCGCAAAGACGAAGCTGCCCATCAGTCCGAACGGCACGGCGAGGATGACAGCGAACGGCACGAGGAAGCTCTCGTACAATCCGCAGAGGATAAGGTAGACAAACACCGTGCATATCAGGAAGATAATGGCGGTGTTGTTCGTTGTCTGACTTTCCTCACGGCTCAGTCCGGCAAACTCGAAGCTGTAACCGCGCGGCAGCACCTTGTCCGCCGTCTCGCGGATGGCGTTGATAGCGTCACCGGAGCTGTAGCCTTGCGCCGCCTCACCGTTGATACCCATCGCGCTGTACAGGTTGAAGCGGAAGAGCGATTCGGGGCCGTACACCTTGGTCAGCTTCACGAACTGGCTGAGCGGTGCCATCTCGCCGTTCTCTACGCGGGTGAATATCTTGTCGAGCGACCCGGGCTCTATGCGGTATTCGGGCGACGACTGTATCATCACGCGGTAGAGCTTGTTGAAGCGGTTAAAGTTCGACACGTATTGTCCGCTGTAATAGCCTGCCAACGTGGAGAGCACGGCATCTGCCGTTGTCCCGGAACGCTGGCACTTGGCGGCATCCACTTCTACCAGATACTGCGGGAAGTTCACGTTGAATGTCGTGTAGGCCGAGCCTATCTCCGGGCGTTCCTGCAAGGCGGCGATGAACTCCTGCCCCACGGTGTAGAGGTCATTGATGTCACCTCCCGCGCGGTCCTGCAGGTAGATTTCAAAACCGTTCGCCACGCCGTAGCCTTCAATCAGCGGCGGAGCCATGGCGAAGAGCTGCATCTGCGGTATGTCGCGGCCTATCTCATTGATTTTGGCCAGCACGTCGTCGATGCTCTGTCCCTCGCCCTTGCGTTCACTCCAGTCGGTCAGCTGTCCCATGACCATACCGGTCGACGGACCTGCGCCGCCAATCAGCCCGTAACCTGCGGTGGCTGAAGCGACGGCCATCTCCGGAATGCTGTCGATACGTTCCTCCAGTTCACGCATGGCTGCCGAAGTTTGTGCCAGCGAGCTTCCCGGAGGCATGGTGACGTTGACCATCACCGAACCCATATCCTCCTCCGGCAATAGTCCCGTCTTGGTGGTGTTCATCATCCATGCCAGTGCAGCCACGGCGCATCCCAAGATGCCCAACGCCAGCCAGCGCTTGCGGATGAAGAACAGCACACCGCCCATGTAGCGTTGCGTGAGCACCGAGAACACGGCATTGAACGCCGTGCGGAACCGTGCGGCAAAGTTCCGCTTCTCCGTCCCGTCCTCGTTCAGATAGGGCTTCAGCATCAGGGCACAGAGGGCGGGCGAGAGCGTCAGGGCGTTGATGGCCGAGATACCCACGGCAGCCGCCATGGTCAGACCGAACTGCATGTAGAACGTACCCGATGTACCGCCCATCATGGACACGGGAATGAACACCGCCATGAAGACCAACGTCGTAGTGATGATAGCCGAGGTGATGCCGCCCATCGCATCGAACGTAGCCATATAGGAGGATTTGTATCCCACGTCGAATTTCGCCTGCACCGCCTCGACCACGATAATCGCGTCGTCCACCACGATACCGATGGCAAGCACGAGGGCGAACAGCGTCAGCAGGTTGATGCTGAACCCGGCAATAGACATGAAGGCGAACGTACCCACCAGCGACACCATAATGGAGATAGCCGGGATAATCATCGACTTCACGTCTTGCAGGAAGACGTAAGTGATGATGACCACCAGCAGGAATGCTTCGAACAGGGTCTTGATAACCTGATGCATGGATGCGTCAAGGAACGCCTTGGTGGAATACACGTCGTCGAAGCGCAGTCCTTCGGGAAGGTCCTTCTTCATTTCCTCCAGCTTGGCGTCTATCTGCCCGATGACCTCCGATGCGTTCGAGCCCGCCGTCTGGTAGATCAGGAATGTCGAACCCGGATGGCCGTTGGTGGTACTCTTATAGGTATATGCCTCGTCGCCCAGCTGGATGCGTGCCACGTCTTCCAGACGCAGTATCTCGCCTGTGGGCAGCGACTTGATGACGATGTCTCCGAATTCCTCCTGCGTGACGAGGCGGCCCGTGTACTTCATCGTGTACTGGAACACGCCGTCATAGTTCTCGCCGAACGAACCGGTGGCAGACTCGATGTTCTGCGCGTTCAGTGCGGCTGTCACATCGGAAGGGACAATGCCGTACTGCGCCATCACGTCCGGTTTCAGCCAGATACGCATACTGTAGTTCGAGCCGAGCAGCGTCACCTCGCCCACGCCGTTGATACGCTTCAGCTCGGGGATGACGTTAATCTGCAGGTAGTTGTTCAGGAACTGCATGTCATAGCGGTCGTCCGGACTCCAGAGCGTGACACCTTTCAGAGTGGATTTCTGCTGTTTGTTGGTCAGCACGCCGATACGGGTCACGTCCGAGGGCAACTGTCCCTGCGCTTTCGACACACGGTTCTGCACGTTCACCGCCGCCATGTCGGGGTCGGTGCCCTGCTTGAAATAGATAGTAATGTACACGTCTCCCGCGTTGGAAGCGGTGGAGTAGATGTAGGTCATGTTCTCCACGCCGTTGATTGCTTCCTCCAGCGGCACGATGACTGACTTCTGCACCGTTTCGGCGTTGGCGCCGGGGTAGCTCGTCGTCACCTCCACCGTCGGCGGGGCGATGTTGGGGAACTGCTCGATAGGCAGCGTCACCAGCGCGATGCAGCCCAGCAGCACGATCGCCACGGATATGACAATGGACAATACCGGGCGTTCAATGAATGTCTTCAGTTTCATAAAGCTAATCTTCCTTTATTGTTTAACGGCAACCGGCATACCGTCCTGCAGCAGCCCTACGCCTTCGGCCACGATGGTCTCTCCGGCGTTCAGCCCCTTGCGGACGATATACAGTTTCTTCTCGTTGAGCGGGGTCACCTCGATGGGCGTGGACTTCGCCTTGCCGTCAATGACACGGTAGGCGAACACCTTGTCCTGCAGCTCGTAGGTGGCAGCCTGCGGGATGGTGAGCGCGCTGTCCTGTTTCTCCGTAATCAGCACGTTGCCCGCGCCGCCGCTGTGCAGCAGCCCGGTCGGGTTCGGGAAGGCGGCACGGAACGAGGCGGCTCCAGTCTGCCTGTCCAGCACGCCGCTGATGCTCTCCACGCGCCCCTGCCGGTCGTACACGCTGCCGTCATTCAGTTGCAGGCCGACGGGCGGCATCTGCTTCAGGGTCTCCTCCATCGAGCCGTAACGCCGCACTAACGAAAGCAGGCGGTTCTCCGGCATGGAGAAATAGACGTACATCACGGAGTTGTCCGACACGGTGGTCAGCGGCGAGGCGGAGGAGGAACTGACAAGTGCGCCCACACGGTAAGGAATGGTGCCGACCACGCCGTCGGCAGGACTGGTAACAACCGTGTAAGAAAGGTTGTTACGGGCGTTTACTTCCTGAGCCTCCGCCTGTGCCTGCTGGGCCTTGGCGGTGAGCAGGGCGTTTTCCGCCGTGCTCAGTTCGAACTGCGAGATGACCTTCTGGCTGAACAGTTCCTTCTTGCCGTCATAAGTGAGCTGGGCGGTGGCGACGTTTGCCTTAGCCGCCTTCACGTTGGCGATGGCAGTCTGAAGGGCAGCCTCGTAGGGTATTTGGTCAATTATGAAGAGTGTCTGGCCCCTACGCACCCGCTGCCCTTCGACAACTGCCACTTGGGTGATCTTGCCCGACACCTGCGGGTAAATCTCGATGTCTTGCCGCCCCTGTATGGTGGCAGGATAATTGTCGGTCATTTCGACGGACGAAGCGGCGACGGTAAACACGGGATAAGCCTGCGCCTGTCCCTCGGTTTTCTCGTTCTGGCAGGATGCCAAGCATATACAGCACAGCAATGCCTGCACGCAAATCTTTTTTCTCATATTAATACGGATAGTTTATTTTTTCGGCTGCAAAGGTAAGGTCGTTCAGCAGTCCGGCAGGTGAACAAACCCCGACAATAAGGATACTTTTGAAAACAACCGTGCAAAAATTGAAGATAATTCCCTACTTTTGCGCAAAAATAAAACAAAAGAAACGCCTATGGACAAGAAAGGATATATGTTGGGTACTTCCGACTGGAAGGACATGAGAGGGCGGAACATCCGCACGGACGGGTGCATCCTGCTGGTTTGCGAGGAAGGGACGGCGGTGGTATCGGTGGAGTTCAAGCCGCGCGTCATCCGCAAGGGCTGCATCGTCCTGATTTTCTCGGACACGATGTTCGTGGTGAACGACGTGTCGAAACTGTTCTCTGTAAGGTATATCGAGATTCCGTCCGGACTGTTCGACGAGGTCACGTTCACCCTCTCGTCGCAGTTTTTCGACATCCAGTACGAGAACCCTATTTATTTATGCAACCCGGAGCAATGGGCGCTGCTGGAGACGTGGGAGAAGCAGCTGCGGTGGATAATGCAGTGCCGGATGCAGAAGCCCGCCTACATCATGCTGCGCAACCACCTGCAGAACTTCTTCATCGGGCTGGAGAGCATCCTCTTCTCGGGCGGCGTGCAGAGCCTGGTACAGCCCATCGGCTCAACCCGGCAGCTGTTCAACAACTTCTGCCGGCTGGTCGTGGAGCATTGCCAGTCGCAGCACGAGGTGAAGTTCTATGCCGAAAAGCTCTGCATCACGCCCTACTACCTGTCGAAAATAACCGGAAAGACAATAGGCTTTTCGCCCAAGGAGCTGATAGACCGGCAAATCATCATGGAGATGAAACGCCTGCTCACCACCACCGACCACCCCATCAAAGAGATTGCCGCCCGGTTCCATTTCGACACGATGTCCTATATGGCACGGTTCTTTCGCCGGCATACGGGCTGCACGCCGGACGAGTTCCGTAAGCAATAATTGATGTGGTGATTGTTAGCCAAAATTCCGTTGGATTAGTTTATGGTAACTTTGAAAACGTCACTCCCTTCCACAAGCTGTCATTTTTTTACCAACCCATTGTCTGATGTGCAATGTCCATTTACTTTGCGTTCATAATCGAGCAGCAATATTAAAAGCAGATGGCAAAACTAATATTTCACCATCTGCTTTTTTTATATTTTCATTACCCTACTTCCCTTTTGTTCTGAAACTCCCGTTTTCCTATTTTCAATGTGGTTGCGGATATACTCATTGGCGTCGTAGCCCCGTTCCGGCACATTCTCCGTCTTCGGTAAGTCCTGACCGCCACCTTGTTCCTGACCTTTATCGGGCGTTTCATTGTGCTTGGGTGCAAGCTCCAGCTGTATTTTTCGGTCAAGGGCGGCAAGCTCGGACTTCAACTGCTTCAATTCATCCTCCTTCTTCCATGTCTTGCCCGCTATCTCCTGCAACTGCGGTATCTCGCGCTCCAGCGTTTCGTTTTTCGCCTTGTACTGCTCAATGACCGAGGGTATCTTCTCCAGCGCGTTCAGGAAGTTCATGGCGGAGGCATGGGTGTCCGCCATAGCCAGATGCCCGTTGTTGTAGGTGTACTTGTAGTTTCCTTCCACGAAGAAACGGTTGTCGGTGAACTCCAGCCCTTCGCTGAGCGTCCGTTCGCTCACCACCTTCACGGGGAAGCCGTACAGCTCGCCGATGCGTTGGGGCACTCCGCCCGTCGTGGCGTTCTTCGCTATCTCCTGTAACCGCTTGCCGATGGCCTTCTCGTCGCTGGTGTCCAGCCCGTCAATCCGTATCGGGTTGAGCCGGTTGCCGTCCTTTCCGGTCTGTGCGGCGGCGGTGAACTTCTCCCAATCCTCCGTCATGGCGGCAATGACCGCCCGGTTGTTGTTCAGCGTCGAGGTCTTGCTCTCCAGTTTCAGCTCCGAATCGCGCTTGCCCTTGTTGAACGACTTGCGTTCGCCCTCTAATGAGGCTATCTTCTTTTCGAGCTTCGCCTTGTCAAGCAAATCCGTGTTGCCCGACAGTATCGCCATGTATTCCGAAAAGTTCATGCCCGACTTCTCGTCCATCGCCCCCTCGTCGATGGTTCGTGCGCCCAACGCGCCGCTTTTCAACTGCGAGATGAATGTCTGCTTGCAGTGCAGCAGGTTGAACTTATAGCTGTCCAGCGACTTCTCCACCGCGTAGATGATGACATCCACCTTGTTGTCCGCATACAGCTTGGCAATCTCGTTGCCTTTCCGTACTGCCCGTCCGTCACGCTGTTGCAGGTCGGACGGACGATCGGGTAGGTCAAGGGCATTGCTGCCCTCTTCCCCCCTAAGAACCGTACATGAGAGTTTCCCCTCATACGGCTCAAGCTTTTCTAAGCCTCTGTTTGTATGCAGAGACCGGCTCAAACTACTTCTTGTTTCCATTTGATTTGCGGGATAATTTAAAACATTCATCATGAACCAACAGATTGCATTTCTTTCCGTTTTGAATGGTTGGCATGACATTCCATGCCTTGTGCGTATCAATAGGCTCACCGCATATAGGACATTTGCGTCCTTGCTTTTCCCATAGGTACAGCAGTGACTTGCGTCCTTTTAGCGTAACAAGCATTTTCGACTTCTTTCTTTTATAGAAGTACAGACGACAGTCTGCATCAAACGGGTTCATGTCTCCTTTAATCTGCGTGTATTGCAGGAATGGAAACGATGAAGTCAGAGACAATAATGTCAATTGGTCTTCCTTTCCGTTTGGTTTCTTGAATTTTGAAGCGAAAGTCCATTTGTTCCCTCGAATGTCATGCCAATATCGGTCTTTTATCCACCGTTTCCCTTTCTTGGAATGACGGCGTTTTGCCCATTGCCATAGTGAGAGGAATATCTGATGGTCGATTCTGTGAAATGAATCACGTGTCGCTCCATGCTGATAATAACCTCCCCATCCTCGGATTTTAGAGTTCAACATTCTGATTAACGACTCCTGTCTGCAACCCTTGTTCTCCTTAATTACCTTACGGATATTCTCCATAAAGCGTTTCTCGGATTTCTTTGTCGGCTTGGTCAATATGTCCTTGCCGTATTTGCGGATATTAAAGCCAAGAAAATCAAAACCGTCATGCACGTTGGTTATCACCGTCTTTTCCTCTGATAAGGTCAGACCTCTTTCAGACATAAATTCAGCAACCAATGGCTTGATTTCATTTTCAAGAGTTTCCTTGTTCTCGCAAGTGATGATAAAATCATCCGCATAACGTACAAGGTTCACCATTGGTGAATACAACTTACCATTAACATGATGGCGCTTATATCTATCTGCAAGAGCTTTCTGCAATCCGTCCAAAGTCATATTGGCAAGTGTCGGAGAAATTATACCACCTTGCGGTGTTCCTTCCTCGGTCGGGAACATTTGCTTGTTGAAAACATAGCCACATTTCAACCATTTTCGGAGTATTGCCTTATCCATTGGGATATTGGCAAGTAACCACTCATGGCTGATATGGTCAAAACACCCTTTTATGTCACCCTCCAAAATCCATTCGGGAGAATATCCCTTTCGGAGAATGTTATGACATTGCTGTACTGCATCCATACAGCAGCGTTCCTTGCGGAAACCGTATGAACGAGTATCAGCTGTAGTTTCTGATACAGGCTCCAATGCCATAAGATAGAGTGCTTGCATGGCTCTGTCTTTCATTGTCGGTATTCCCAACGGTCGCAGTTTGCCGTTGCTCTTCTTGATATGAACTCTTCTCAGCGGCATTGGCTGGTAGCCTCTGCGTTTGAGTTGGGTTATTGCTTGCGTTTTAGCTTTAGGGGTATCCCATATTTCTTTGTCAACCCCAGGAGTACAACCACCCCCGTTAGAAGTAACCCTCTTTACGGCTAAGGCTTTTGCGTAAAAAGAGTGGGTAAGCGTCCATTGCAAGGCTTTCACCTTGTTATGTCTGCCTTCCTTCTGAGCCTTTACAATACGAGCTTGAAGCTTCTTAACAGCTTGCTCCGCCTTAGTCCAGTCTATTCTGTCCCAATTTGATTGCAGGTTGTCAGTCGGCGCACACGATTGGTCGAGGAGATTTTCTTTGATTTTATCGTTCATTTGCATTCCTACTTTAAAAAGTTCTAAAAGTTTATTGTAAAGAATTACCATTTGGCTAATGTTGGGTATTTGCCTCCCAAACATTACCACAGAAGTCTGCCCACTTTCGTGGTAGGTTGATGTTGTCCCTTGTCAACTCGTGATAAGTGGCTCAAACCCTATCCGTCCCATTACAGAACGGCATTCGCTTTCTCTGTTATCTTATACCTGCACATCATTCAGCATCCATTACTTTCAGCTTACCTGTCTTTTGTCTGACAGGAGATGTACAGGCTTACCATGTTCCACATAGATAACTAACGGATAGGTTAGGTTCTGTCTC
>ENA-OPDG01001166-OPDG01001166.1-human-gut-metagenome-genome-assembly--contig:-NODE-1166-length-19776-cov-6.371989_pt1 | contig 19776 bp, 20 predicted proteins | sample MGYA00241259_ERZ501498 | MGnify/ENA primary metagenome ERZ501498 (study PRJEB25962, sample SAMEA2042582) | human gut metagenome | biome: human gut; feature: human-associated habitat; material: faeces... | reverse complement strand
TCTGCAAAGCATGATGGACGCCTGCCGCGAGGCGGGGAATGAGCCGCTGATCTGCTCGGCCTACCGGTCTATGGAGACGCAGCAGAGCCTGTTCGACGCGAAGGTGGCCAAGCTGGAGGCGGCAGGCAAGAGCCACGACGAGGCGGTACAGGAGACCGCCAAGGAGATCGCGGCGCCGGGTACCAGCGAGCATCAGCTGGGTCTGACGGTGGACATCGTGGACATGGGCAACCAGAATCTCACGGAGGAGCAGGAGCAGACCCCTACCCAGAAGTGGCTGATGGCCAACTCCTGGCGGTATGGCTTCATCCACCGCTATCCTACCGGCAAGAGCGAGATCACCGGCATCATCTATGAGCCGTGGCACTACCGCTATGTGGGCAAGGAGGCGGCGCAGGAGATCTTCAACAAGGGCATTACGCTGGAGGAGTATCTGGGCGCGACCCACTGAGAAAAAGACAAGAGCCGCGGCTTTGCCGCGGCTCTTACGCTGTGTGCCGTGTTACTTGCAGTTCTTGGCGTTTTTGGTGTTCTTCGTATTCTTGCCGGTGTTGGGGATATTCTGCTCGGTAGTGTTCTGTTCGTTCTTGGTGTTCTTGCGTTCCTCCATGTGAGGCACCTCCTTTTCAATAGGTACAGGGTCAGTATGGCCGGAAAATCCCCGGTTATGCACAAAATAATCAAGAAAAAATGTGAAATTCCAGTTGACAAACCGGCGCGGGTACGGTATACTACTCAGGAAAACAAAGAAGGTCGGTGCATCCGCCTCACCTCCCGCCGCAGGCAAAGAGGTCAACAGCGTCAGCAGAGTACCCGGAGGGGTGGTCTGTTTTGTTGCGCGGATGCCGAGAGCATTCGCGTTTTTATTTTGGATTGGAGGTGCTTCGGTATTAGCAAGGTACAGCATCAACTGAATGATGAGATCAACGACAAGGAGATCCGATTGATCGGCGAAGGCGGAGAGCAGATGGGCATCGTGTCCAGTGAAGAAGCCCTGCGCATCGCGGAGGAGCACGGGCTGGATCTGGTGAAGATCTCCCCGCAGGCAACGCCCCCTGTGTGCAAGCTGATGAATTACGGCAAGTACAAATTCGAGCAGAGCAAGCGCGAGAAGGAAGCCAAGAAGAACCAGCACGTTGTGGAGATCAAGGAGATCCGGATGTCCCCGGGCATTGACGTAGGCGACTTCAACACCAAGCTGAAGAACGCCCAGAAGTTCCTGTCCGACGGCAACCGCGTCAAGGTATCCGTCCGCTTCCGCGGTCGTGAGATGGCGCACACCGATATTGGCCGCGATCTTCTCAATAAGTTTGCAGACCTGTGTACCGAAGTGGCGACCCTCGACAAGGCTGCCAAGCTGGAGGGACGGAATATGTCGATCTTCCTGTCCCCCAAGGCCGGCAAGTAACCGCAATTTTCCCAAAGCGATCATTTTGGAAGGAGTAATATTATGCCTAAACTGAAGACCCATAGCGGCGCAAAGAAGCGCTTCAACCTGACGAAATCCGGCAAGGTCAAGAGAGCTCATGCGTTCAAGAGCCACATCCTGACCAAGAAGGACACCAAGCGTGGCCGTCGTCTGCGCAGCACCACCTATGCTGACTGCACCACCGAGGCGACCATCCGCAAGATGATCCCTTACAAATAAGAGACGGAATCGTTAGAATAGGAGGCAATTGAAATATGGCACGTGTTAAAGGCGCAATGATGGCGCGTAAAAGAAGAAACAAGACTCTGAAGATGGCCAAGGGCTACTGGGGCGCTAAGTCCAAGCACTTCAAGATGGCCAACGAGCAGGTCATGAAGTCCCTGACCTACGCCTATGTGGGTCGTCGTCTGAAGAAGCGGGACTTCCGTCAGCTGTGGATCACCCGTATCTCCGCCGCTGTCAAGCCCCAGGGCCTGAACTACTCCACCTTCATGCACGGTCTGAAGGTCGCCGGTATCCAGATCAACCGCAAGATGCTGTCCGAGATGGCGATCAACGACGCCGTGGCGTTTGCCGCCCTGTGCGACATCGCCAAGAAGGCTATCTGAATCACAACACAGCGCTCTGTCTGACAGGGCGCTGTGTTGTTTTACCCGCGGCGCAAGAAGTAGTGGAAAAATGCGAGGGGCTTTGCTATAATGCGATAACAGGTATCGTAAGAAACAAATTCACCGGCATAAGCCGTGGAAAGGATGATAAACGTATGTATTGTACAAGAAAAGTCAATGATGATTATACATGGGTCGGCGCTGATTGCCGGCGCCTGGCGCTGTTTGAGGGTGTGTTCGGCGTGCCGGACGGCATCAGCTTTAACAGCTACCTGCTGACGGACGAGAAGACGGTGCTGTTCGACGGCGTGGACAGCGTAGTGCGCCGCACATTCCGGGAGAATCTGGCCCATGCGCTGGCAGGGCGGGAGCTGGACTACATCGTGGTACACCACATGGAGCCGGATCACGCGGCGGAGCTGGCGGATCTGGCCAAGGACTACCCCAAGGCGCAGTTCATGTGCAGCGCCATGGCCAAGACCATGGTGGGGCAGTTCTTCGGCCCGGAGGTGGCGGGGCGCATCACCGTCATCAAGGAGGGGGATACCCTCTGCACCGGCCGGCATACCCTGCGCTTTGTGGCGGCGCCCATGGTCCACTGGCCGGAGGTGATGATGACCTACGACGAGACGGACAAGCTGCTGCTGTCGGCGGACGCCTTCGGCTGCTTCGGCGCGCTGAACGGGGCGCTGTTTGCCGACGAGGTGGACTTCGACCGGGACTATCTGGACGAGGCGCGGCGTTACTACACCAACATCGTGGGCAAGTACGGCCCGCAGGTACAGACCGTGCTGCAAAAGGCCGGGACGCTGGATATCCGGATGCTGCTGCCGCTTCACGGCTTCGTGTGGCGGAAGGATCTGGGGGATTTCCTGGAAAAGTACGACCTGTGGAGCCGCTACGAGCCGGAGGTACGGGGCGTGATGATCGCCTATGCCTCGGTGTACGGCGATACGGAGAACGCCGCCAACGTGCTGGCCTGCCGTCTGGCGGAGCGGGGCATAAAGGTGACGATGTTCGACGCCTCGGTGACGCCGGCGTCCTACATCGTGTCCGCCGCCTTCCGGTACAGCCATTTGGTGTTCGCGTCCACCACCTATAACATGGGTATCTTCGTCACCATGGAGCAGCTGCTCCACGACATCGTGGCCCACCAGCTGGCGAACCGCCGGTACGCCCTGATCGAGAACGGCTCGTGGTCGCCGGTCAGCGGCAAGAAGATGCAGGAGCTGCTGGCACCGCTGAAGGGCTGGTCGGAGCTCCAGACGCCGCTGACGGTCAAGTCGGCGCTGCGGCCTGATCAGGACGCGCAGATGGAGCGTCTGGCAGACGCCATCGCCGCCGATGTGCGGGAGGAGAAGACGGAGGAGGCGGCCTCCGGCGAGGCCAAGCACCGCTATGTATGCAAGGTGTGCGGCTATGTCTACGAGGGCGATACGCTGCCGGAGGACTATAAGTGTCCCCTGTGTGGCGCAGGTGCGGCGTATTTTCAGGAGGAAGCCTGACGCGCGGTAAAAAAGTGAGAGTTTTTCCGTAAAAGATACGAAATTTTCCTTGCAAAGCGGGGAAACTTGTGCTATTATATTTCGGTGAATCCGCACAGCTTCGGACTGTCGGTCGGTGCCGCAAGGTTGGCCGGCGGGAGGATGGAGCTGGAGGTACAAACTAAAAACAAAAGGAGAAACAACAAAAATGGCAAATCAGAACGTCGTATCCATGAAGGCCCTGCTGGAGGCCGGTGTACACTTCGGTCATCAGACCCGCCGCTGGAACCCCAAGATGGCTCCCTACATCTACACCGAGCGCAACGGCATCTATATCATCGACCTGCAGAAGACCGTGAAGAAGCTGGAGGAGGCCTATGCCTTCGTGCGTCAGCTGTCCGAGAACGGCCAGTCCCTGCTGTTCGTGGGTACCAAGAAGCAGGCTCAGGAGGCCATCAAGGACGAGGCTACCCGCTGCGGTATGTACTACGTCAACGCCCGTTGGCTGGGCGGCATGATGACCAACTTCAAGACCATGCGCACCCGTATCGACCGTCTGAACCAGCTGAAGACCATGCAGGCTGACTGCACCTTCGATATGCTGCCCAAGAAGGAAGTCATCAAGCACCTGGGCGAGATCGAGAAGCTGGAGAAGTATCTGGGCGGCGTGAAGGAAATGAAGAAGCTGCCCGGCGCTCTGTTCATCGTGGATACCCGCAAGGAGCGCAACGCCATCGCCGAGGCACACCGTCTGGGCATTCCCGTTGTGGCCATCGCCGATACCAACTGCGATCCCGACGAGATCGATTATCCCATCCCCGGCAACGATGACGCCATCCGCGCCATCAAGCTGATCGCTTCCGTCATGGCCAACGCCATGATCGAGGGCCGTCAGGGCGAGCAGAACGAGGCAGCCGCCGAGGGCAAGGACGCCGAGTAAGTCTGATAAAACACCGCGTAACCTCACGGGGCAGGGAAGTGTCCCTGCCCCTTTTTCAACCAATATTTTACAGGAGGAAACTAAAATGGCATTTACTGCTGCTGATGTGAAGACCCTGCGCGAGATGACCAGCGTGGGCATGATGGACTGCAAGAAGGCGCTTGTCGAGTGCGACGGCGATATGGATAAGGCTGTTGAGTGGCTGCGTGAGAAGGGCCTGGCCAAGGCTGCCAAGAAGGCCGGCCGCATCGCCGCCGAGGGTATGTCCTACGCGCTGACCGAGAACGGTGTGGGCGTCGTGGTGGAGGTCAACTGCGAGACCGACTTCTGCGCCAAGAGCGAGCTGTTCGTGGCCTTCGTGAAGGATATCGCCAAGACCATCGCGGAGAACGATCCCGCCGATGTGGACGCGCTGATGAACTGCAAGTACACCGGCACCAAGCTGACCGTTTCCGAGACCATGCCCGAGAAGGTCATGTCCATCGGCGAGAACCTGCAGATCCGCCGCTTCGTCCGTTTCTCCGAGAACACCAGCGTGGGCTATGTCCATGCCGGCGGCAAGATCGGCGTGCTGGTGAATCTGGCTGTGGAGGGCGGCGTGGACGCCACCGAGATCGGCAAGAACATCGCCATGCAGATCGCCGCGCTGAATCCCCGCTTCTGGGATAAGTCCCAGGTCACCGAGGAGGTCCTGGCCGAGGAGAAGAAGGTCGCTCTGGCTCTGATGGACACCGATCCCAAGATGGCCTCCAAGCCCGAGGCTGTGAAGGAAAAGATCGTCATGGGCAAGATGAACAAGTTCTACGAGGAGAACTGCCTGCTGCAGATGGAGTTCGTCCGCAGCGACATCTTCCAGGGCTCCGTGGAGAAATATGTGGCCGACGCTGCCAAGAAGCTGGGCGGCTCCGTCAAGTTCGTGGACGCCGTGCGCTACCAGACCGGCGAGGGCATCGAGAAGAAGCAGGAGGACTTCGCCGCTGAGGTCGCTGCTCAGATGAAGGCGGGCAAGTAAGCACAAGATACTGAAAAGAACAAACCACCCTCCGGCGCAATGCCGGAGGGTGGTTTTCCATAGCCGCCCCATGAAAAGAGCCGCCCGCAGGCGGCTCTTTTTCGTATGTAGCAGCTGCCCGCGATCCCGTCAGGAAACGGTGATGCGGCCTGCGGGCTGGCCGTACTTGTCGGCGGTGATGGTGCCGCCCAGCACGGTCTTGACGTAGTCCATGACCACCTCATCCATGGCGATGCCCAGATCGTAGTTGGCGGTGGCGTTGATGAAGCGGTAGTAGGTATCGCCGCCGCTGGCCATAAAGTCATTGGTGGCGATGGTGTAGGTGGCCGCCGGGTCAAACTCCTTGCCGCCCACGGAGGTGATGGTCACGCGGTTGATGCTCTTGGGGGCGGCGTAGGTGGTGCCGGGATACTCGTCGCCGGCGTCGTAGGCCTTGCTGGTGTCCACGGTGAACTCGATGCCGGACACCTGCGGGAAGCCGCCGATGGCCTCAGGTGTGCAGAAGGTGGACGCCTCCAGCACCTCCAGCAGCTCGCTGCCAGTGATCTTGATGATGCTCAGGGTGTTGCCGAAGGGCAGCACGGTGTTGATGTCCTTCTTGGTGATGTCGCCGGCTTCGATGGTGGCGCGGATGCCGCCGCCGTTGGTGATGGCCGCGTCAACAGTCTCGCCGGTTTCAGTGGCCTTCCAGACCAGCGCGTCGGTGATCAGGTCGCCCAGATTGGTCTCCTCGGTACGGTTGCCGGGGGCCTTCTCGCCGTTGAGGGTGACCTCAGTCTTGGCGAATACGATGCCGTACTCGGCTTCCACCTCGGCTGCGATGGCGGCGGCGCGGGCGGCGATCTCGTTGTCAGCGGGGACCTCAATGCCCTCGGTGGGTACGCACTCGGTGGTGATGGCGCTGTCCTTGATGGTCACGACGCCGATGTTCTCCAGCTTGGTGCCGGTGGAGGTGACCACGGTGTCGCCCACCTTGCGGTCGGCGTTGGTCTTTTCGGCGATCTCCTCCTCGGTGGAGTGGGAGTGGCCGTCGATAAACACGTCGATGCCGGTGACCTTGGCCAGCAGGTCGATGGAACGGTTGGCGGTGACGGCGGTCTCATCGTCAATGCCCAGATGGCCGATGCAGATCACGTAGTTGCAGCCTTCCTCCTCGCGCAGCATGGTGACCATCTCCTGCGCGATCTGGTACATCTCCTCGCCGCCGGCGAAGGTCACACCCGCGATCTTGCCGGGGTGGGCCTTGGTGGCGGTCTCCGGGGTATCCAGACCGAACACGCCGATCTTGGTGCCGCCGGGGGTGGTGAACACGGCGGCGTCGTCAAAGGCCAGCTCGCCGTTGTATTTCACGTTGGCAGCCAGCACGGGGAAGTTGGCGGATGCCATGTTCTGCTTCAGCACCTCGTAGCCGTAGTCGAACTCGTGGTTGCCCAGCGCCACGGCGTCATAGCCCACCATGTTCATCAGCTCGATGGCGGTGGCGCCCTGGGACAGGCTTACAGAGGTGGTGCCTTGGCTGAAGTCGCCGGCGTCCAGCACAAGGACGTAGGCGCCCTCCGCGGCATATTGGTCGGCCAGAACGGCGACCTTTGCATAATTCTCAATCGCTCCGTGGACATCGTTGGTGTGGAGGACGACCACCGGCTCTGTTGCGGTGGCATCCGTGCCCATGACGGGCTTCTTCTCACCGCAGGCGCCCAGTGTAAACACCATGGCGACGGCGAGAAGGAGGGTCAAAAGCTTTTTCTTCATACTCCGATTCCTTTCTGACAGCCTATTTTACACAGTGCCGCCGGTCAGGGAGAAAATAGACGGCAAAGTGCGCGCTGTGAGGACATTGTACCATGCCGGGCGGGTAAAGGCAATCCTCGGAAAAGCGACGCTTTACTTGGATTTTACAAAGGTGTGATTTTTTGCTTTACATACGTTTCCTACAATAAGAGACGTACACAGGAGATATCCAAACAATACGTGAAACGAGGTATGTGATATGAAAAAGATCATGGCATTTGCATTGACTGCCGTTATGACGCTGGCGCTGCTGGGGGGCTGCGGCGACAAGACCAACAACGACGCCAACACCGGCGATGACAACGCCAACGGCGGCACCGTTGCGGAGACGGTCAGCGGTACGGTATCCACCGACGGCTCCACCTCCATGGAGAAGGTCATCGGCGCACTGAGCGAGTCCTACATGGCGGCCAACAAGGACGTGACCGTCAACTACAACCCCACCGGCTCCGGCTCCGGCATCACCGCCGTGCAGGAGGGTACCTGCGACATCGGCCTTTCCTCCCGCGCCCTGAAGGACGAGGAGAAGGCGGGCGGCCTGAAGGAGACCGTGCTGGCCTATGACGGCATCGCCATCATCGTGCATCCCGACAACCCGGTCAGCGACCTGAGCATCGAGCAGATCGCCAAGCTGTACACCGGCGAGATCACCAACTGGAAGGACGTGGGCGGCAAGGACGCACAGGTGGTGCTGATCGGCCGTGAGGCGGCCAGCGGTACCCGCGACGGCTTTGAGTCCATCACCGGCACCAAGGACAAGTGCCAGTACCGGCAGGAGCTGACCTCCACCGGCGATGTCATCACCGCAGTGAGCCAGAACCCCGACGCCATCGGCTATGCGTCTCTGGCATCCATCAAGGACAGCGTGAAGGCTCTGAACGTGGACGGCGTGACCCCCAGCGAGGCGACTGTCAAGGACGGCAGCTACAAGGTGCAGCGTCCCTTCGTGCTGGTGACGGTGGAGGGCAAGGCCCTCTCCCCCGCGGCACAGTCCTTCTTTGGCTACGCGACCTCTCCCGCGGCGGCAGACATCATCGCCAAGGCCGGCGCAGTGGCGGCCAACTGAAGGTAAGGCGGTTTGGTAAGGCGGCATCCCCGGCGGGTGTCGCCTTATCCCCGTGTATGAGGTACTGATATGAGAGCAAAACGACTGGCGGAAAATGTCATCCACGGCTGGTTCCTGCTGATGGGGCTGGTCACGGTGGGCTGCGTGCTGCTGATCTCGGTCTATCTGATCGTCTCCGGCATCCCGGCCATACGGGAGATCGGCCTGATCAAATTCCTGTTCGGCCCGGTGTGGGACTCCAACGGCGCACAGCCGCAGTTCGGCATCCTGCCTTTCATCCTCACCAGCGTGTACGGTACGGCGGGCGCCATCCTGCTGGGCGTGCCGGTGGGCTTTATGACCGCCGTATTTCTGGCGAAAATGGCGCCGCCCAAGCTGAAGGCGGCGGTGTCTGCGGCGGTGAGCCTGCTGGCGGGCATCCCCTCCGTGGTCTATGGTCTGGTGGGTATGCTGGTGCTGGTGCCGGGCATCCGGCGGATCTTCCATATCCCCGACGGCTCGGGGCTGCTGGCGGCCATCATCGTGCTGGCCATCATGATCCTGCCGTCCATCATCAACGTGGCGATGACGGCGCTGGAGGCGGTGCCGAAGGAGTACGAGGACGCATCGCTGGCGCTGGGCGCCACCGCCACGGAGACGTGGTTCCGGGTGTCCGTATCCGCCGCCCGCAGCGGTATCGCCGCAGCGGTGGTGCTGGGCGTAGGCCGCGCCATCGGCGAGGCCATGGCGGTGATGATGGTGTCCGGCAACGTGCCGAATATGCCGTCCCTTTTCCAGAGCGTGCGGTTTTTGACCACCGCCGTGGCCAGTGAGATGAGCTACGCGGCGGCGGGCCTGCAGCGGCAGGCGCTGTTTTCTATTGCGCTGGTGCTGTTCCTCTTTATCATGCTCATCAACGCGGCGCTGAATTTCTTCCTCAAGCGCAGTAAGGAGAAGTGAGCCATGGACAAAACGAATTTTGTGCTGCGCCGCCGTGCGTGGGGCGGTATGATGCGGGCGCTGATGGTACTGTGTGCGGTGCTGACCTGTGCGCTGGCGGTGTTCCTCATCGCGTATGTACTGGTCAAGGGCGTTCCCAACCTGAGCTGGGAGCTGCTGCGCACCAAGCCCAGCTATCTGGACGGCACCATCGGCATCCTACCGGATATCATCAGCACCGTCTGCATGGTGCTGACCACGCTGCTGGTGGTGCTGCCGGTGGGCGTGTGCGCGGCGGTATACCTGACGGAGTACGCCCAGAACAGAAGGCTGGTGGCGGCCATCGAATACACCGCCGAGACGCTGTCCGGTATCCCGTCCATCATTTACGGACTGGTGGGACAGATGTTCTTCTGCCAGTTTTTGGGAATGAAGAAATCTCTGATCGCCGGCGCCATGACGCTGGTCATCATGAACCTGCCCACCATTATGCGCACCACGCAGGAGAGCCTGAAGACCGTACCCCAGAGCTACCGGGAGGGCGCGTTCGGTCTGGGCGCGGGGAAGTGGCGCACCATTCGGACGGTGGTGCTGCCCGGCTGCGTGGACGGCGTGATCACCGGCTGTATTCTGGCGGTGGGACGCATACTGGGCGAGACGGCGGCGCTGCTGTACACGGCGGGCTTTGCTCACACGCTGTACAGCACACTGGGCGAGACGCTGGAAAGCTCCGGCGCTACGCTGTCGGTGGCGCTGTATGTCTACGCCAAGGAGCAGGGCGAGTTTGACGTGGCCTTTGCCATTGCCGCTATTCTGATGGTGCTGGCGCTGCTCATCAACTTGGCTGCCGGCCTGACGGGGCGGTATTTCAAGAAACGGAGGAGCCTATGAGCGATATTTTTACCGTACATGACCTGAATTTGTGGTACGGCCCTATGCAGGCGCTGCACCATGTGGATATGGACATCCCGGAACAGAGCATCACGGCCCTCATCGGGCCGTCCGGCTGCGGCAAGTCCACCTTCCTCAAGACGCTGGATCGGATGAACGATCTGGTACCCGGCGTGCGCATCGAGGGAACGGTGGAGTACGACGGGAAGAACATCTTTGCGCCGGACGTGGATGTTAACGAGCTGCGGCGGCAGGTGGGCATGGTGTTCCAGAAGCCAAACCCGTTCCCCATGAGCATCTACGACAACGTGGCCTACGGCCCCCGCACCCACGGGGTACGGAACCGGGCCAAGCTGGACGAGATCGTGGAGCAGTCCCTGCGCTCGGCGGCCATCTGGGACGAGGTGAAGGACCGGCTGCGGAAAAACGCGCTGGGCCTGTCCGGCGGCCAGCAGCAGCGTCTGTGCATCGCACGGGCGCTGGCGGTGGAGCCGCGGGTGCTGCTGATGGACGAGCCTACCTCGGCGCTGGACCCCATCTCCACATCCAAGATAGAAGACCTTGCAATGGAGCTGAAAAAACGGTACACTATTGTCATCGTGACCCACAATATGCAGCAGGCGCTGCGTATTTCCGACCGAACCGCCTTTTTCCTGCTGGGAGAGCTGATCGAGTACGATGACACCGAGCGTATGTTCTCCACGCCGACGCAGAAAAAGACCGAGGATTACATCACGGGGAGGTTTGGATGATGAGAAGCCGTTTTGATGAACAGCTGGCACAGCTGCACCGGGAGCTGATCGAGATGGGCGCGCTGTGCGAGCGGGTGATCGCGCTGGCCTCCCGCGCCCTGACCACCGGGGACAAGTCGCTGGCACAGCAGGTGCCGCCGCTGGACCGGGATATCGACCGGAAGGAGCGGGACATTGAGAACCTGTGCCTGCGGCTGCTGCTGCACCAGCAGCCGGTGGCCGGCGACCTGCGGCGTATCTCCGCAGCGCTGAAGATGATCACGGACATGGAGCGCATCGGCGATCAGGCCGACGATATCGCCGAGATCGTGCTGTATCTGGAGGACGTGCCGGCGGAGAGCCACGAGCTGCTGCGCAAGATGGCGGAGGCCGCCATCGGCATGGTCAGCGACAGCGTGGACGCCTATGTCCGACAGGACGTGGCGCTGGCGGAGAAGGTCATCGCCGATGACGACACAGTGGACGCGTATTTTGACAAGGTAAAGCAGGCGCTGATCCGGCGTATCGCCGACGATCCGGCGGAGGGCGGCACGGCGCTGGAGCTGCTGATGATCGCCAAGTATCTGGAGCGGATCGGCGACCATGCTACCAATATTGCCGAGTGGGTGGAGTTTTCCGTCACCGGCGTACACAAGGAGGAGTGACCATGATCTGGTGTGTGGAGGACGACGCCAGCATCCGGGACATCGAGGTATATGCGCTGAACTCCACCGGCCTTGCAGCGGAGGGCTTTGCCGACGGCGCCGCCTTCTGGCAGGCACTGCAAAAGACCCAGCCGGAGCTGGTGGTGCTGGATGTGATGCTGCCGGAGATCGACGGCATCGAGCTGCTGCGGCGGATGAAGGCCGACGCGGCGCTGCGGGAGATCCCCGTCATCATGGCCACGGCCAAGGGTGCGGAGTATGACAAGATCCAGGGCCTTGATCTGGGGGCGGACGACTATCTGGCCAAGCCCTTCGGCGTCATGGAGCTGGTGTCGCGGGTCAAGGCGGTGCTGCGCCGGTGCAGGCCGCAGCCGGCTGCGGTGCTGCGCTGCGGCGGCCTGGTGGTGGACGAGCAGGAGCATACCGTCACCGCCGACGGCGTCCGGGTGGTGCTGACGTACAAGGAGTACCAGCTGCTGCGGCTGTTCCTGTCCCATCCCGGCACGGCGTTTACCCGCGACCAGCTGATGGAGCAGGTGTGGGGCATGGACTTTTACGGCGAGAGCCGGACGGTGGATATGCACATCCGCACCCTGCGGCAGAAGCTGGGCGTCTACGGCGAGCATATCGAGACGGTGCGCAGTGTGGGCTACCGGTGGAGGGTGCAGCCATGAGCACCATGACAAAGCGTATTTTCCGCGCCACGCTGCTGGTGGGCGTGGCGGTGCTCATCGCCAGCCTGACGCTGGTGATGGGCGCGCTGTACAGCTATTTCGGCCGGGTGCAGGAGTCCCAGCTGCGGGACGAGCTGAGTCTGGCGGCGGTGGGCGTGGAGCAGAACGGCATGGACTATCTCAGAAAGCTGGAATCCGACCAGTACCGCATCACATGGCTGTGCGCGGACGGCGCGGTGCTGTACGACACGCGGGCGGACGCGGAGAGCATGGAGAACCACGCCCAGCGGCAGGAGGTGCAGCAGGCGCTGGCTACCGGCGAGGGCGAGAGCAGCCGGTACAGCGACACGCTGCTGCAAAAAACGGTGTACTACGCCAAGCGTCTGCCGGACGGCACGGTGCTGCGTCTGTCCGCCATCCGGGTGACGACAGGGGTGCTGGTGCTGAATATGCTCCAGCCCATCCTGCTGGTGCTGGCGGTGGCGCTGATCCTGTCAGGCGTGCTGGCGTCCCGGCTGGCGCGGCGCATCACGGAGCCGCTGAACCGGCTGGATCTGGAGCACCCGCTGGAGAACGACACCTACGAGGAGCTGGCGCCCCTGCTGCGGCGCATGGAGCATCAGCGCCGCCAGATCGACCGGCAGATGGACGAGCTGCGCCGTCGGTCGGAGGAATTTGAGCAGATCACCGGCAGCATGAGCGAGGGTCTGGTGCTGCTGGACGAGGCGGGGGTCATCCTGAGCATCAATCCGGCGGCCAGACGGCTGCTGGACGCGGCGGAAAACTGTGTGGGACAGGATCTTCTGACGGTGGATCGGGACGTGGCGCTGAGCGACGCGCTGCGTCAGGCGGCGGAGCAGGGACACAGCGAATTCCGCGGCCAGCGGAACGGCCGGGAGTACCAGTTCGACGTGACGCGCATCCAGTCGGAGGGACGCACGGCGGGCACGGTGCTGCTGGTGTTCGACGTGACGGAGCGGGCCTTTGCCGAGCGGAACCGGCGGGAGTTCACCGCCAACGTGTCCCATGAGCTGAAAACCCCCTTGCAGGGGATCATCGGCAGCGCGGAGCTGCTGGAGAACGGTCTGGTGAAGCAGGAGGATGTGCCTCGCTTCATCGGGCATATCCGCTCGGAGGCCCAGCGGCTGGTGACGCTGATCGGCGACATCATCCGCCTGTCCCAGCTGGACGAGGGCGAACCGATGCCTGCGGAGCCGGTGGAGCTGCTGGCGTTGGCGCGGGAGGCGGCGGAGAGCCTGCAAAGCGCCGCGGCGGCCCGAAATGTGACCATCACTGTGGAGGGCGAGCCGGTGGAGCTCACCGGCGTCCGGCGGCTGCTGTACGAGATCATATTTAACCTGTGCGACAACGCCATCAAGTACAACACCGACGGCGGCCGCGTGCAGGTGACGGTGACGAAGGAGAACGAAACGGCCGCCGTTACCGTGCGGGACACCGGCATCGGCATTCCGCCCGACCAGCAGGATCGGGTGTTCGAGCGGTTTTACCGGGTGGATAAGAGCCACTCCAAAGCCTCTGGCGGCACGGGGCTGGGACTGTCCATCGTCAAGCACGCGGTGCAGTACCACCACGGCGCCATCCACCTGCAAAGCGAGGTGGGGAAGGGTACGGAGATCCGCGTCACCTTCCCCGTGGCATAAGGAAAAGGCGGCGCACCCGGCATGGGCGCGCCGCTTTTGCCGCTGCGAGCCATGTGCGGGCAGCGTCTTGACAAAGGAAAGGCGGCGGGCGTATAATCCGGCTGGATATGTAAGGAGCCACACAAGACACGAGAAAAGAGGTGTAGCATATGCTGAAAATCGAGCATCTGACCAAGACCTACGGGGAGAAGAAGGCGGTGGACGACCTGAGCCTGCACATTCAGGCGGGGGAGCTGTACGGCTTTATCGGACACAACGGCGCGGGCAAGACCACCACGCTGAAGGCGGTGGCAGGCATCCTGCAATTCGACGCGGGGGAGATCTATATCGACGGCAAGTCCATCCGGACGGAGCCGCTGGCCTGCAAACGGGAGCTGGCCTACATCCCCGATAACCCCGACCTGTACGATTTTATGAGCGGCATCAAGTACCTGAACTTCATCGCGGATATCTTCGGCGTCAGCGCCGATGACCGCCAGACACGCATCCGGGACTATGCGGCGCGGTTCGAGCTGACGGAGGATCTGGCCCAGCCCATCGCCGCCTATTCCCACGGCATGAAGCAGAAGCTGGCCATCATCGCCGCGTGGCTGCACCAGCCGAAGCTGGTCATCATGGATGAGCCCTTTGTGGGGCTGGACCCCAAGGCGTCCCATCTGCTCAAGGGCATGATGCGGGAGCTGTGCGACCGGGGCGGCGCCATCTTCTTCTCCACCCATGTGCTGGAGGTGGCGGAAAAGCTGTGCGACAAGGTGGCCATCATCAAGGGCGGCCGGCTCATCCGCTCCGGCACCATGGAGGAGGTCAAGGGCGACGACTCGCTGGAGCAGGTCTTCCTGGAGCTGGAGGACGAGGCGTGATGCTGAAGATTCTCATGAAAAAGCAGCTGACGGAGATCTTCCGCAGCTACTTCTACAATCCCAAGACCAACAAGTCCCGCTCCAAGGCGGCGGTGGCGGGCTATATCGCCCTGTTTGTGGTGCTGATGGTGGGCGTGCTGGGCGGTATGTTCACCATGCTGGCGCTGGGGCTGTGCGGGCCGCTGGCCGCCGTGGGCATGGACTGGCTGTACTTCGCGCTGATGGGACTGCTGGCCGTGCTGCTGGGCGCGTTCGGCAGCGTGTTCAACACCTATTCCGGCCTGTATCTGGCAAAGGACAATGACCTGCTGCTGAGTATGCCCATCCCGGTGGACACGCTGATGGCGTCCCGGCTGCTGAGCGTATACCTGATGGGCTTCATGTACAGCGCGGTGGTGATCGTGCCGACGGTCATCGTCTATTGGGCGGTGGCGCCGGTGACGGCGGGTGCGGTTCTCGGCGGTGTGCTGCTGGTGCTGCTCATCTCCGTTTTCGTGCTGACACTGGCGTGCGCGCTGGGCTGGGTGGTGGCGAAGATCAGCCTGAAGCTGAAGCACAAGAGCTTTGTCACCGTCCTCGTCTCGCTGGTGTTTTTCGGCGGCTACTATTTCTTCTATTTCAAGGCGCAGACGCTCGTGGAGGATCTGCTGGCCAACGCCGCCGTGTACGGTGAAAGGATCCGGGGCGCGGCCTACCCGCTGTACCTGTTCGGCAGGGTCGGCGCCGGAGACGGCGCGGCGATGCTGGTGGTTTCCGCGGTGGTGCTGGCACTGTTCGCGGCGCTGTGGGCGCTGCTGCGGCGCAGCTTCTTGAGGATCGCCACCGCCACGGGCCGCACGGAGCGCCGTCGGTATCGGGAGCAGACCGCCGTGCGGCGCTCCACCGGTGCGGCGCTGCTGCACAAGGAGTTGGGGCGGTTCACCGCCAGTCCCAACTATATGCTCAACTGCGGCATGGGTATCCTGATGCTGCCAGTGGCGGGCGGGATGCTGCTGTGGAAAAGCGGCGAGCTGACGGCGGTGCTGCGCGCCGTGCCGCAGATCTATGACGCATTGCCGGTGCTGCTGGCGGCGGTGGTGTGCATGATGGCCGCCATGAACGACATGGCGGCGCCCTCCGTCTCCTTGGAGGGCAAGTGCCTGTGGCAGATGCAGTCGCTGCCGGTGACGCCGTGGCAGGTGCTGCGGGCCAAGCTGACTATGCAGCTGCTGCTGACCGCGGTGCCGGTGGCGGTGTGCCTTGTCTGCGCGGCGCTTGCCGTACCGATGACGGCGGCGGAGCTGGCGATGCTGACGGCGGTATCCCTGCTGTTTACAGCGTTCTCCGCGCTGCTGGGGCTGTTCCTCGGCCTGCGGATGCCCAACCTGACATGGACGCGGGAGATCATCCCCATCAAACAGAGCGCCTCCGTGGCCATCGCCCTGTTCGGCGGCTGGGGGTACGCGGCGGTGCTGGGCGGCGGCTACCTGCTGGCGGGCTGGCGTCTGGGCGCGGTATGGTATCTGGGCTGCTTCGCCGCCGCCACGCTGCTGGCGTGCCTTGCGCTGTATCTGTGGCTGAAGAAGCGGGGCGGCGCGGTGCTGGCGGCGCTGTGAGTATACAAAAAACGTGCGCTGTACTCTACGTACAGCGCACGTTTTTTTGCGTGGCTCAAAGGTTTTTCCAGGCGTGGCGGCAGATGGCGTCGAAGCTGGTCTGGCTGAGATCATGCTCCAGCTTGCACGCATCGCTCTCCGCCGTCTCCTCGTCGACGCCCAGCGCCATGAGAAAGCGGGTCAGCGTGTGGTGCCGGTCCAGCATACTGGCGGCAATGGCCATGCCCTGCTCCGTCAGGGTAATGAGGCCGTCCTTGTCCATGGTGATGTAACCGTTCTCCCGCAGCCGCTTGGTGGCGTAGGTGACGCTGGGCTTTGTGACCCCCAGCTTGTCGGCAATGTCGATGGAGCGGATGTACCCGTGCTCCTGCTGCATCATCAGCATGGCCTCCAGATAGTCCTCGGATGCCCGTAATATCTGCATAAGTTCACCAACTTTTCGTTTCAGGATACAGATAGGTTAACATACTTTAACCAAATTTGCAAGGAAATAAAATTTTTCCTGCCGCACCCCTTGACAAAATGGGTTAGAGAGGTTAAACTAACCGCGTCAGTTAGATAAGACTAACGACCTGCGGTGGGCGGCAGCGACAGCCATTCTTTTTCAAACAGTGGTTAGATAAAACTAACTGAAAAGATCGGAGGGATCGGTATGATGCCGTTGGCACTGGCCGACGTGGGTACGGAGAATCTGATCCGCAAGGTAGGCGGCTCTCCGGAGGTGAGAAGGCATCTGGAGGAGCTGGGCTTTGTGGCCGGCGGTACCGCCACAGTGGTGGCCGCCATGAGCGGCAACATCATCGTCAAGGTGAAGGAAGCCCGCGTGGCTATCAGCGCGGAAATGGCGCGGAAAATCATGGTGTGAGCAATATGAAACCATATAGAAGGAGAGACAAGTGATGAAAACATTGCGCGAGGTAAAGATCGGCGAGACGGCCAAGGTGGTGAAGCTCCACGGCGAAGGGCCTGTGAAGCGCCGGATCATGGACATGGGCATCACACGAGGCGTGGAGGTCTACGTCCGCAAGGTGGCGCCGCTGGGCGACCCCATGGAGGTCACCGTCCGGGGCTACGAGCTGAGTCTGCGGAAGGCCGACACCGAGATGATCGAGGTCGAGTGATTTTTACGATCAATGGTTAGACAAGGCTAACCGAAAGGAGAGAATATATGGAAAAACAGATCAAGATTGCGTTGGCGGGCAACCCCAACAGCGGTAAGACAACGTTGTTCAACGCCCTGACCGGCTCCAACCAGTTCGTGGGCAACTGGCCCGGCGTCACGGTGGAGAAGAAGGAGGGGCGCCTGAAAAAGCACGAGGACGTGGTCATCATGGACCTGCCCGGCATCTACTCCCTGTCCCCCTACACGCTGGAGGAGGTGGTGGCCCGCAACTACCTGATCGGCCAGCGCCCTGACGCCATTCTGAACATCATCGACGGCACCAATCTGGAGCGCAATCTCTATCTGACCACCCAGCTAACGGAGCTGGGCATCCCCGTTGTGGTCGCCATTAACATGATGGACGTGGTCCGCAGGAACGGCGACCAGATCAACGTGGCGGAGCTGAGCCGCGAGCTGGGCTGCAAGGTGGTGGAGATCTCCGCTCTGAAGGGCGACGGTGTGATGGAGGCGGCGCAGGCCGCTGTAGAGGCTGCCGCCACCGCTAAGACCGTACCGATGCACACCTTCTCCGGGCCGGTAGAGCACGCCATCGCCCACATCGAGGAGGCGGCGGTGCATGATCTGCCCGAGGAGCAGCAGCGCTGGTACGCCATCAAGATCTTCGAGCGGGACGACAAGGTGCTGGAGCAGCTGAAGATCGACCCCACCGTCATGACCCACATCGAGGCGGACATCAAGGCCGCCGAGAAGGAGCTGGACGACGATGCCGAGAGCATTATCACCAACGAGCGCTATGTCTATATCGCCCAGCTCATCAAGGGCTGCTACAAGCAGAAGAAGGCAAAGGGCGAGCTGTCCGCCTCCGACAAGATCGACCGCGTCGTCACCAACCGCTGGCTGGGTCTGCCCATCTTTGCACTGGTGATGTTCCTGGTGTACTGGATCGCCATGGTAGCGGTAGGCGCGCCCGCCACCGACTGGGCCAACGACGGCGTGTTCGGCGACGGCTGGCATCTGCTGGGCATCGACGGCGGCTACAACGAGGTCGCGGATACCTACGGCGAGGCTTCTCTGGTCGTGGACGGCTATGAGGCCTATATCGAGGAGCACGGCGCACTGGCTGCCGACGGCACCTTCACCTACGACGTGGAGGATGAGGAGACACTGGCGGTCACCACGGAGACGGCCACACTGGCGGACTACGAGGCGGCCAAGGCGACGCTGGCGGAGATCGGCGACGAGCCGGATCCCGCTGATTACGGTGTGTGGGTACCCGGCATTCCCGTCCTGATCGGCGATGCGCTGGATGCCGCCGGTACGCCGGACTGGTTGAACGGCCTGATCCTGGACGGTATCGTGGCGGGCGTCGGCGCGGTGCTGGGCTTCGTGCCCCAGATGCTGGTGCTGTTTCTGATGCTGGCATTCCTGGAGGCCTGCGGCTATATGGCCCGTATCGCCTTCGTGCTGGACCGGGTGTTCCGCAAGTTCGGCCTGTCCGGTAAGAGCTTTATCCCCATGCTCATCGGTGTGGGCTGCGGCGTGCCCGGCGTCATGGCGTCCCGCACCATCGAAAACGAGCGTGACCGCCGCATGACCATCATGACCACCACGTTCATCCCCTGCGGCGCGAAGGTCCCCTTCATCGCCATGATCGCCGGCGCCCTGTTCGGCGGCAGCGCGTGGGTGTCCACCTCCGCCTATTTCATCGGCATGGCCGCTATCATTCTCTCCGGCATCATGCTGAAAAAGACCCGGATGTTCGCCGGCGACCCCGCTCCCTTCGTGATGGAGCTGCCTGCCTACCACTGGCCCACGCTGGGCAACGTCCTGCGCTCCATGTGGGAGCGCGGCTGGTCCTTCATCAAGAAGGCCGGTACGATCATCCTGCTGTCCACGATCTTTGTCTGGTTCACCACGTACTTCGGCACGGTCGACGGCACGTTCCGCATGCTGTCCGAGGACGAGATCGACCACTCCATCCTCGCTGCCATCGGCGGCGTGCTCGCCTGGATCTTCAAGCCCCTCGGCTGGGGCAACTGGCAGGCGGCCGTGGCCTCCATCACCGGCCTGGTGGCCAAGGAGAATATCGTCGGTACGCTGGGCATCCTGTACGGCGGCGGCGACGGTACCGTGTATGACGCTATGGCCGCGGCCTTCACCGGCATCACCGCGTACAGCTTCCTGGTGTTCAACCTGCTGTGCGCCCCCTGCTTCGCCGCCATCGGCGCCATCAAGCGGGAGATGAACAACGCCAAGTGGACCTGGTTCGCCATCGGCTATCAGTGCGGCTTCGCCTATCTGTGCGCCCTGATGGGCAACCAGTTCGGC
>ENA-OPDG01001159-OPDG01001159.1-human-gut-metagenome-genome-assembly--contig:-NODE-1159-length-19868-cov-5.665169_pt1 | contig 19868 bp, 20 predicted proteins | sample MGYA00241259_ERZ501498 | MGnify/ENA primary metagenome ERZ501498 (study PRJEB25962, sample SAMEA2042582) | human gut metagenome | biome: human gut; feature: human-associated habitat; material: faeces... | reverse complement strand
CTTTCTGGCTGTTTTTAATGCTGAAGAAAAGTCAAGTTCATAGAGATACTTGTTGTTGCCATCCCGTTTCTTTTTCCGGTTTTCTTCTGCCGCTTCGTTTGCGATAAAAATGCCGAAATTGTACAGAATCAGGCAATAGATTTCCTGTTTTAGAAATTCCGGCTGTTTTGATCTTAACAACGCGAAACTGCAGGAAATAAAGATGACTGTGGTTTTTCCTGAGAAGCTCATAAAAATGAGGGGTATTTTTACTGGGATTGATGTAGCGGTAAACATCTGACTGGCTTTTCATAATATTTGTGGCTTTATCCGTAAAAAAGCGCTTTATCGTAACGTCGAATTCTTCAAGATCATCCGGAAGCTCAGATGCATAATAAGAAAGAATGCTTTTTGGGGAAGATGGTGATTTTACACGGAAAACGTAACCCAGGTTTTGGAGCTCACAGTGGAACAGGAGATCATAGGATTCGTAACCGCGGTCTGCAGTTATAATATATTTTTGCGGGTCATCGGGTGTGAAATGATCCAGCATGGAGTGGAGCGCTTCACGCTCATCCGGCTGCTGTCCGGGCTGTATGACGACATCAAGGAAGGCTTTGCTGATAACATCAACAAAACCATTTAAGTGCATATGGTTGTAACCTTTATAGTCGATAAGCCGGGGCTTATTATAGTCCTCGATAATATCAGAATTGGTAGCATAGACAACGTGGCACCCATCGCAGGCGAGAATACAATGGTCTTTGAATTTGTCCGTAGTGGATGGAAAAGAAGAAGAGAATTCCGAAAAAAGGTATTCAAAAGCAGAGAGGGAAATCTGTCTGCGGCGCTGGCAGAAAGCAGACTGTGAAGGGATAAGGTCAGGGTCCAGGTCAAAGTAATCCATGATCTCATCATTCGTGCTGCCTTTCCCCATGCTTATGATCAGACGCATGGTATCATAAAAAGATAGTTTCCCAAGATGCTGGCGTGTAAAATCGTGGCCAGGATTTTTGGAAAAGAGCCAGTGATGTTCAGCCATGGATAAGATGATAGAATTCAATTTTTCTTTTACATTTGACGGATAATGGTTCATAATAAAAATGTGCCTCCTTAGTTTTGCAGGGTTTTGGGATAGAATGATTCGTGGTGGAATCAATTCCCTTTATAAACTAAGGGGTCACCTTGTTGTCCCAATGGACAACAAGGTGACCGCACATTTTTTATTGCATGTCAATAGAAAAATGCAAAAAGAAACATAAAATATGTTACATAAATGTTAAATAAGTGCCAGCCCCAAAATAGAACAAAATACGAAAAGCTGTGTGTTGTCAGTGTTATAATAATTTTAAAAAAGTGCTGTTAATCTAGAGAAGCTAAATGGCATTGATGCAAGGAGTGCCTGACACAATGAAAATTTTATAAAAGGGAATTTGATGTCATGAATGAATTGAAATCGCCATATGTATTGGAGGTTCATAGATATGATGAAGAAAAAAATGAATATTATATGGAATATGCGGATGAGACACTAAAAAAATTCATAGAAAGAAATAACAGTACCTTAACAATAAAAAGACGACGAGGAATTGCGATGCAGATTTTCAAAGGATTCTCTTATATTCATTCAAAAGGGTATCTACATAGAGATATTAGTTTTACAAATGTGCTGTTACAACACTACGAAAATGATTTGACGATAGTAAAAATTTCTGATTTTGGTTTAGTTAAGATGAAATAAAGTGATTTGACAAGTTTCGGTAGTGAAATAAAGGGTTCACTAAATGACAGTAATCTTCAAATTGTAGGGTTTGGAAACTACAATATGGAGTATGAAACTTTTGCGCTTACAAGACTTATCTATTATGTGATGACAGGAAGATATAATTTGGAAAATATTAAAAATCAAAAAGTAAAGGATTTTGTACTGAAAGGTATATCATCCAATTTAGATGAAAGATATCATAGTGTTGCAGAGATGCAGCAGGCATTTGAGGTTGCTTTCCCTATTTCTGGATATTAGAATATTTTTAATCAGATATAGATTAAGTGATAAATAGATGTTGCTGATTTATATAGATATATTATTGCATGCGACTAAATGGAGGTACTTATGATAGATTATTTGTGTTATGTGAAGAAACAATATTCGAAAGAAAAAGAGTATGAGAAGTTTTTGGTAGGCTTAACAATACTTATGTTAATCGGTTATCTGATTACGGGTGATAATTTAAATCTGTTATTTATTTTCGGCGGCTTGTCTATTATGTATATATTTGGAATTCCATTTATAACTTATAGAAGAGAGCGAAAACAGGGAATAGTTGAAAAGAAGAAGGAATATATAAAAAAAGAATTTTTAGCAGAAGAATTTGAATGTATTGATAAAGTCTTGAACCAAGTAGAGAAGTATGATAATGCAAATAAGGTAGGAGCTCTTATTGAAACAGGGAAAAAGATTACTGAAAATGAATTGAAAGAAAATTTGGAAAAACATGAAGCACAATTTGAAAATGCAATGAAGGTAATAGACAATTTTTATTTTAAGAACAGTTTTAATAAAAATGATGGATTTTTGTATCATAATTTGAAAAAAGCTGATTTTATAAAAAGAAAAGCATATATAGAAAAAAGAATTGATGCCATAATTAATCCAGCAATTAATAGTGCTAGAATAATCGGAAAAGAGTGGATGCAACTTATTATATCTGTATTTGGTGGTTATATATTAGGAAAAATCGATACAACTTTAGCAAATGGACAGTTTTTTTCGACAATAGAACTTATTTTTATGACTTTAATATGTATTGTATTTATGATTATGAGTAATGTTTTTTCGAAACAGAGCTTGAAAAATGAAGCTATATCATATTACAGTATAGTAGATATTTTAGTATATGAAAGAAATATTTTGAACGAGTTGATAATGTCTTGGAATATTTGCTGACAAGATGAAAAAGCAGCGGTATAATATCCATATAAGAAATATTCTAAAAATTGACGTTCATTCAAAGTTTTACTTTCACTTTTAAATGAAGCAAGGAAGAGATATCAGCAATGGCAATAGGAAATAGCTTAGATAAGCTTGTAGAGAAGGTAATGGAATTGATACGAGAGGTGTATTTGTAGGAGGATAATAAGTTGAACAAAGTTGCATTTAACAATGTGCGCATGTGGATATCTCTAAAATAACATAATATCAGGAGGAAAAATATGAGAACAATGGACACCAATACATTTGTGAATAGTTTTAAGATTAAGCCTAATAAAAGTATGTCTTTCCTTCTGGGAGCAGGGGCATCAGTATCATCAAATATACCGTCTGGCGGACAAATGGTGTGGGACTTTAAGAGGAACTTGTATTGTGCTGCACACAATGTAAGAACTAACATGTACGGCGATCTATCAAAAGAAAGTGTACAGAAAGAGATTCAGGCATACTTTGATGGACAAGAAGGATATCCAGAATTATGGTCAACTCAGGAATATTCTTTCTATTTTGAAAAGTGTTATCCTTTAAGACGAGATAGAGAGTATTATATTCAAGATAAAGTTCGAGATATAAAACCGGCACTAGGATATTTGTGTATGGGTGAATTAATAATTAATGGGAAGATTGATTTGGTTTCAACTACTAATTTTGATGATTTAGTACAGGCGGGTATTCATGCTATTGATTCGGGAATCTCAATTAAAACTATTTCCTCAGCCGTTAGTAATAGTGTAGGATTTTCGTTGTATGAGGGATTTCCTAATATAATAAAATTGCACGGAGATTATTTGTTTGATGAATTAAAAAATACAGAGATAGAATTACAGGAGTTAGAAGATAAAATTGCGGAAATATGGAAAGCCGCTATAAGAGAAAATGGTCTAATAATAGTTGGATATGCTGGTAATGACAACTCAGTGATGACAGTATTGGAAGGGTTAGTTGAAGCAGGAGAGATAAAAAAGGGGATATATTGGTGTAAACCCAAGGGAAAGGAGTTGGGTTTAAGAGCAAGTAATTTTATGGATAAAGCCTGTACGAGAAATGAACAATCAGCTGTTGTTGAAATTGATGATTTCGATAGTTTGATGTATAGTCTGTATGTGGCTATGAATTTGGAAAACGCTAGTATAGATGAATTGTGGAAGGATAATGATAAAAAACAAGATATTTTATACGATGCTATAGGGAGGCATACTGCAACAGCGATAACTAATGCATTACCAGCAGTGCAATTCCCAAGAAAATGTTATGTGTTTAGCTCCAACATCACTTCGTGGAAAGAATTGAGAGCAACAATAAATGATTCTTTCGTTGCTATTTTACATAAAGGAAAAGTATGGACATTGGGAAGTAAGTGTGGAATATTGGAGGCATTTGCAGATAAAAATATTAGTGATATAGAAGAAATGGATATTCCAACATATATGATGAAATTGGAACATTCAGATATTTTGGGTATGTTTTATGAGATTATAAAATATCATTTGTTGAGTGCAGGCTTTTCTTCTTTTGGGAAAACTAAGTACTTTGATAAAGACAGCAAGCGTTTTAAGAATGGTTGCTTTGTTTATGATGCAATCAAAATAACAATATCATTTGTTGATGGCAATGTGGTTATGAATTTGTTGCCGACAGTTCATGTGTTAACAAGTAATGGAAATGAACTGGATAGGTTCGAGTATCAGAATATAGTGAACAGTGAGATGTCAACACTGTATAACAAACAGATAAATGAAAGAATAGAGATATGGATACAGAAACTTTCAAGGAATGGAAAGTTACTTTTTGAATTAGGAAATGCTGTTTTAGAATTTAGCACAACACGAATGCGATTTACAGGAACAGGTAGTATTGATAAATGTTATCAAGCAAAAGAACCTGAACTTATTTTTGATTATGAAAATAATGGTTGTGTGGCAGTTAATCAATTAAAAGGATTAATTAATTATGGTCCAATAGAAGCATATGCTAATAGAAGTATCAGGTTAGCGGTGCTGTCTCCGAGAGAATGTGCAGAAGATATATGGAACCACCTAAATAAACTGAATATGTATCATGCCACAAAGTTAAAGCAGGATGGGGCATTTTTGCCTGAATATATAGGTTTTCAAAATGTATTTAGGTGTGGATTGGATATACCAAATGGAAATGATGTAAAAAGATTTATGGGATATTCACTAAGTAAAGCATTAGAGGTGGATGCTGAAAGATATTTTAATGTCATTTGTCAATATATTGATAGGTTAGAAAGAGAACGGCATCAATTTGATGTTTTGATAATTTATATACCTAAACAGTTAAGTAAAATGCGGGAGTTAAAGAATGATAAAATTTATTTTGATTTGCATGACTCGCTTAAAATTTATTGTGCAGGGAAGGGTATTGTTACACAAATAGTAGAAGAACGATCTGTCCATACTAATAGTGATATGGCGAAAATTATTTGGGGGCTTTCTACTGCTATATATACAAAGGCTATAGGAAAATTATGGAAGCCTAAAACAACAAGATATGATACAGCCTATATTGGATTAAGCTATGTACAATCAGTAAAAAATAATGAAAAAATATCAATTGGTTGTAGCCAGCTATTTGATTCAGAAGGAAATGGCATGAAATTATACCTGCGTCCGTTAAAGAATCCACAGATTATTCAGAAGAATCCTTATATGAGAAGTGAAGACGCTTGTCGTCTGATGAATAATTTGAAAAAAATTTACGATGAATCAATTCCTTTGCATAAGCTGAATCGAATTGTAATACATAAGACAACTCATTTTACCAAGGAAGAAATGGAAGGAATAACAAAAGGTTTTGCAAGTGTAGACAATATTGAGTTGTTGCAAATTCAAGAATTTACTGCATGGAGAGCGATTAGATTTCAGAATGATAATGTAGCACCATTTCCAATTCAAAGAGGTACGGTCATTCCTCTCGATAAAGATACATTTCTTGTTTGGACACACGGCAGTGTTCAACACGAAGAATTGGCAGGAAAGAATATGAATTATTATAAAGGTGGAAGGGGAATACCAGCTCCATTATTGGTAAGAAGATTTATGGGAAAATCTTCGGCAGAAGAATTGGTAGATGAGATTTTAATGCTTACAAAAATGAACTGGAATAGTGGGGACGGATTATATAAAATTTTGCCTGTAACGCTAGATTTTGCCAAGACATTATCGAGGGTTGCTAAGCAAGATTTAGTTGTTTATGATAGACCATATGATTTTAGATACTTTATGTAATTAATTAGTTTTTGGTCAGAAGGGAAGGTACAATCATGGCAATTCCAACAAACATAAAAACGTTACTATCCGGCGAAGTCGTCGAATGGGCAAGAATTGAATTTAAAGAAACTTGGGATGCGGCAGCTTCCTTGAAAACCATTTGTGCATTTGCCAATGACCTTGATAACTGGGGTGGTGGCTATATTGTCATAGGCGTGAAGGAAGAGGTTGGACGTCCGGTATATCCACTAAAAGGTGTGCCAGTAGAAAAACTTGACAAATATCAAAAGGAGATATTTTCCAAATGTAAGCTTATCAGACCGGCGTATACTCCGATAATAGGAGTTGAGACATATCAGGATAAGCTGTTTATTGTTATCTGGTGTCCGGGCGGAGATAATAGACCATATTCATCACCGAAGACTATGGAAAAGGATAACAAGGAGAGAATCCATTACATCCGTAAGACATCAAATACGGTAGAACCATCAGATGATGAAGAAAAGGATTTATTTAATCTTGCAAACAGAGTTCCCTTTGATGATCGTGTAAATCATCAGGCAGAGATGTCGGATTTAAATATTACGCTTATTCAGAATTACCTGAAGGAGATAAAGAGCTCCTTGTATGAGAGGGCAAAAACAGGGGATTTTATTGAGGTGTGTCAGGATATGAATATTGTCAGCACATTGCCGGAATACACCAAGCCTAAGAATGTAGGTTTGATGTTTTTTAGCATGGAACCGGACAAGTTCTTTCCATATACTCAGATTGATGTGGTGCAGTTTCCAAGTGGACTTGGTGGTAATGATATTATTGAGAAAACATTCAAGGGTCCGATTCAGCAACAGCTTAGGGATGCATTGCAGTATATTAAAAATGTGATTATTACAGAAAAGGTTGTAAAACATCCGGATAGAGCGGAAGCAGATCGTTTCTTTAATTTTCCGTATGCAGCAGTAGAAGAGGCATTGTCCAATGCTGTATATCACCGTGCCTATGATGAGCGCGAGCCAATCGAGGTACGTGTTGAAAATGACAGAATTGAAATTGTAAGTTTCCCAGGACCTGACCGTTCGGTTACAATTGAAGGGTTAAAAAGCTTCCGTGTCTCAAATCGTCGTTACAGAAATCGTAGAATTGGAGATTTCCTAAAAGAATTGCATTTGACAGAGGGTAGAAACACTGGGTTTAAGAAAATTTTGGATGCACTTGAGGCGAATGGTTCTCCAAAGCCGGAATTTGAGACGGATGAAGATAGAAGTTATTTTATAACGAGATTATTTATACATGAAGAGTTTACTAAAGATGCAAATCAATCAAAAATGAACGAAGTTGATGAAAAAAATGAGCGAAGTTTGAGCGAAGTTTTAAGCGAAGTTTTAAAAGCAAGCGATTTTAGTAAATTAGAGAAGTTAATCAAATTTATTGAAGAAAAGGGTGAAATAACACCGAAGGAGGCTGAAGCAGTTAGTGGAAAATCTGCAGCAACTGTAAGAAGATATTTGAAGATATTGGTTGGGACAGGTTATGTAGAAGCAGAGGGAAGTACAAATAATTCTGTTTATAAAATTAGTTTGCAATGAAGGTTATGGAGGTGCTGATATGCCGGAAATAGATCTTACAACATTGTATTCAGGAATGCAAAAAGAGATGTTACAAAAATTGAGTACGGGTGCAAACGCAGTTGTACATTCTGGAACAAAGGGAGATAACACGGAATCAAATTGGATTAATTGGTTTCAAGAGTATTTACCCAAAAGGTATAAAGTTGATAAAGGAATTGTTATCGATTCAACGGGAAAGCAAAGTGAACAAATTGATTTGATAATTTATGATGCACAATATTCATATTTGGTTTTTCGACAAAATGACACTCTTTTGATTCCGGCAGAAAGTGTTTATGCTGTTTTTGAGGTTAAACAAAACTTAAATAAAGAAAGGATTGAATATGCTGGTGTCAAAGCAAAAAGTGTCAGGGAACTATTGAGAACATCTGCTCCAATTAAACATGCAGGTGGAGAGTATCCACCAAAAGAGTTACATGAGATTTTGGCAGGAGTTTTAACCACAAGATGTGATTGGAAAGTACCTATTGCAAGAATGGTTGTGAAGCACGTTAGGGCACGTAAACGAGAAGAACGTTTAGATTTCATTTGCTGTATTTCAAATAATACATTTGTGGTAGAGAACAATACATTTATGAATCAATATGATGCAACAAGTAATCCGGAGATTTTATATTGCGAGGAAAAAGAGTCGTTAGTATATTTGCTACTGAATTTATTGAGGAGATTACGTGATATTGGTACGGTGCCAGCTATTGACTTTTCTAAATATGCCGAAAAAGTACCAAGCAGTAGATACTGAAAGCATGAAAGGAGATATATGGCAAAACAAGCAGATTTTAATAAGTTTTTATCAAATATAGAGCCAAGTCCGACTACGGTATCTTACATAAGCAGCATACAAACAAATTTAAGAGAATATTTGAAAAAGCATGAAGAATATAAAAATATTCATGTTGATACATTCCTTTCTGGTTCATACGCAAAGCATACATCTATTCGTCCAGTCTTAGGTGACAAAAAACGCGATGTAGATATTATTGTAGTAACATCTTATAAGCTTGATAAAAATTCGAAAGAGGTGCTAGAAGAACTTAAAGATGTATTGCTAGAAAATAGTAATTATGATACGGCGCTGGTTCAGCAACATTCTGTAGGCATTGAAATGAGTGGAATTAGTGTAGATGTTGTGCCTGTGATTGCTGACGAGGAGGATGATCAACTTTATTATGTAGGTGATGTTGATAGTGGTGAATGGTCGATAACCGATCCAAAAGGACATAAGGAGTGGTCAACAGCTATTAATAAAGAAAATAACAATGAATACAAACCTCTAGTAAAGATTTTTAAGTGGTGGAGAAGATGTAATTGTCCGGAAGATAAGAAGTATCCTAAAGGAATAACATTAGAAAAAATTGTGGCTGACAATTTAGGTGATTCTTCTTTGAGTACAGAGGATTTTTTGATTGCAACGATGCAAAACATAGTGTCAAATTATAAAGAGAGTTATGTGAATGAAAATGCCAATCCGATTGTTGACGATCCTTCAGAAAAAATAGATGAAAATGATTTGCTAGAAGGATATTTTGTAGATGATTTTGCAGATTTCGTTAATAAAATAGAGGAACATGTAAATTTGCTAAATACAGAAGGAACAACAAATGCTTCTTGGAGAAAAGTATTGGGAACTGAATTTCCAAATAGTTCTGCGGAAGCTAACAATTTAGCGTTATCCAATTTGAAGAAATGTATTGGAGCACTTCATCGACAACGTCCTATATGGCCTATACAACGTGGAGGGGCAGCGTTTATTGCAGTGCGCGTAACAACAGCTGCAGGTGAAAAAATAGAATATTCTAATAATGGTGTTCCGTTAGACAAAGGTTGTTCATTACACTTTAGAGTTTTAACAGGAGTAAAACAACCGTTTAAGGTTATGTGGCAAATTACAAATACAGGGGTGGAAGCTCAAGCTGCTGAATGTCTCCGCGGAGATTTTGAGGAATCTGATTATGGCTTGTGTGATAAATATGAGAGCACATCCTATTCAGGATCGCATTCGGTACAGTGCTTTATTATAAAAAAAGGCATATGTGTTGCAAAAAGCGAGGAGTTTATCGTTAATGTGCGCTAAGTCTGCATTGATAGTGGGTAAAGTATTGTTGTATATCTTGCATGACAAGTGTGTTAGACGCATTACGTCTTTGTATTTGTAATGTAAGGCGTTCATATTGATGCAAGTCCACAGGGACATGCAAATCAGGCAGATAATGTATTTTTAAGAGTTGGTGATAAATCTAAATTGCAGACATTTGAAGAACGCCTTCAGCTTAATTATGACAAGGGAGAACGTTACTTTGAAGATAAAGCGGTACCTGATGCTACAATAGATGATATAGATATGGACTTTGTAAAAGAATATACAAATAAGATTGATTACGGGAAAAGTCCTTTGCAATGGGTAATGCGATTGATGAAGTTAAGGAGAAAGCGGATATCGTAATTGGCTCAAATGATGAAGATGGTATTGCGGAGTTTATTGAGCAAATTAATCTATAAAAATTTATACACATTATGAGTATTAATATACTGTAGATAATAAAACACATATAGTTAAGAAACGGTTTGTATAATGGAGGTGTAATATATGACATATATGGTTGTGTGTAAAGAAAAGTTTGTTAATTTAGCATATGAATTAGTTAAAACAAAAAGCAGTATGGATGATATCAGAGCAGTAGAGGATTTGGCGGTTTTAGATATAATATTAAGTGGAATGAATAATTGTTTCAATCCGTGGGTGTTAGATAAAAGATTGAGACAAGAGTATAAAACTATTAAAATGATAGAAAATATGCAGGGTAATTTTTGCTGTAGTGGCAGAAAAATTATAAATATTACAGAAGAACAAAGAATAATAAACAATCTTAAAACAGACAAGGCAGGGGTTATTGCTGATATACTGATAAAGCATGGAATAATTAAAATCGTTGATGAACTTTATGAACATATTTAGTACAATCTATGCTATACTAAACCCAGCGTACATATTCTAAGGAGTTTACAAGTTGAAGTTACTATACGGAACCGGGAATCGGGCAAAGTTATTTGCGATGCGGAGCAGGCTTAAACAATTGGATATAGAATTAATAGGACTGGATGATTTAAGGGCAGAGGGTAAAACAATTCCTCAGGTAGTCGAGGATGGCAAGGCTCCGCTTGAAAATGCAAGATTAAAAGCAACAGCATATTATGAAGCATTTCATATTCCGGTCTTTTCGTGTGATTCAGGACTGTATTTTGATAATGTTTCGGAGGCAATCCAGCCGGGCGTGCATGTCCGCAATGTAAACGGGAAATGTTTGACGGATGACGAAATGATAGACTACTATTCCGGTCTGGTAAAAATTTATGGGAATTTGGTGGCAAGGTATCGGAATGCAATTTGTTTTGTACAGGATGATACGCACATATATGAAGCCATGGAACCGTCCATGGAGAGTGAAAAATTTATTTTAACTGATAGACCGCATAGCATAGTCAGGAAGAAAGGATTTCCGTTAGATAGCATATCTTTGGATATAAAAACTAACAAATATTATTACGACCTGCCGACGAACAGACTTGAACAGGTAGCAGTTGAAGATGGATTTTTAGACTTTTTCAAGAGAGTTTTGGATTTGAAATTATAATGTGATGATAAGGAAGAAAAAATGTTTAAGGTTGCGATATTACAAAAACGTGCCATTCATGCACAAATAGATAAGAATATTGAAAGTATCATTGTGGCAATGAAAGAGGCTTCGGAGAATCATGCGGATATCCTATTGCTGCCGGAATGCTTTATTACAGGATATGATTTGCCTATGTTATATGAAAAAAGCATTGCAGACGATGATATAAGAATTGCAAAAATATGTGAGAATGCTAAAAAATATAAAATAGGTGTAGTGCTTACTTCGTTTACAAAAGATAATAATAAGCAACCGCAGAACTCAGCATTTGTTATCAGTAAATTAGGCGATATATTAATGAAATACTCTAAGGTTCATACATGTGATTTCGCAGATGAAAGAAATGTTGAGTCAGGGAAAGAGTTTAAAGTGTGTGATTTTGAAGGAATACAATTAGGTATTATGATCTGTTATGACAGGGAGTGTCCTGAAAGTGCAAGAATACTGATGTTAAAAGGTGCAGAGGTCATTCTCGTACCAAATGATTGTGGTTCTATGCAGCCAAGAGTAAGAGCACTTTCTACAAGAGCATATGAAAATATGGTTGCAGTTGCTATGGCAAATCCGAACGGGGATAATGCCGGAAGTTCCTGTGCATTTAGTCCCATTTGCTGGGATAGAAACGGAAAATGTGTTGATAACACAGTTTTGCTGGCTGACGATAAAACAGAAGGTGTTTTTTACGCAGAGTTTGATATGGAAGTTATCAGAGAATATAGGAATCGGGAAATGTTAGGAAACACATTTCGTAAGGTAGAAGCATACAGTCAGTTGTTAAGTAAAGAAATCAAGAAACCATTTATAAGGGATGGCCAGAATAGATAAATCAGAAGTGACAAGAGGAAATATTTTATCGAGGTTCAGATGTAGAATGTCAATTGCTCTATGTAATGGGTGATATGGAGGCGGATATCAGAACACATCATATTCATATTGTAAAATGGAACGGAACTGAGTGAAAGAATTATATTCATTTCAGGGATTATCTTAATGCCAATGAGAATGTGGCATTGCAATATGAAAAATTAAAGGAATAACTTGAAAGTAAGTATGCAGATGACAAGGTTGCATACACGAATGGTAAACAGAATATGATAAACAAAATTTTAGGCAAATGAAAAAGGAGGCAAGTATGTTAAGATTAAGGCCATACAATAAAAGTGATGCAGAAATAATTATGTCATGGATAAAAGACGAGAGCGCTTTTTATAAATGGACAGCAGGAGTTTTAGGAGAATATCCAATTTCTGAGGAGCAATTCAATACAGTAAGTAATCTTATGGCATTTACTGCTATAGATGATAACGATGTAGTGGGATTTTTTACCATGAGAAGACCAAATGAATTTTTTAATGAATTACGGTTTGGCTTTGTAATCGTTGATTCGAGAAAACGTGGGCGTGGATATGGAAAAAATATGCTGAAATTAGGCTTAAAATATGCTAAAGAAATATTTGGTGCTAATAAAGTTTCATTAGGTGTTTTTGAGAATAATGAATCAGCTTATTATTGCTATAAGGCGATAGGTTTTGAGGATGTATCTCAAGATGAAATAGAAAAGTATACTGTAATGGGAGAAGAATGGAATTGCCTTGAACTGGAAATAAACCTATAAAGTAACCTATAAAGTAAGTAAGATTTAATTTGTAACTGTCCTTGCCGTGCACATGATATATATGTTAGAATACTATCTAAGGAAAGTACCCATAATTGAGTATTATACAATGGATGATATTGATAAAGAAACATTAAGAAAATATCGTCAGATTTTTGAAATCAGAAATGATGGTCATGTATGGAATGCTTTAGATGACAAGTCTTTTCTTGAAAAGTTGGGTGGTTATAGGAAAGATAGAAAAACTGGAGTAGAAGGTTTGACCTTAGCAGGACTTTTGATGTTTGGTACAGGACAGGCTATCAGAGAACGATTTGATAATGTTTTTATGGATTATCGTAATGAAAGTCAAGTGACAGCAGATATCCGCTGGAATGACAGAATTACTTATGATGGAACATGGGAAAATAACTTGTTTAATTTCTTTACCAAAGTAACACCTAAATTAACTGAGGACTTAAAAAAACCATTTAAATTGGAAGGTGGCGTTCAGCGTATAGATGATACTCCGGTTCACAAAGCAGTTCGTGAAGGTTTTGTAAATATGATTATTCACGCGGATTACTTAATGGATGCAGGTGTGCTAAAGGTAATTAAGAGGTCAGACTCATTTGAATTTACAAATCCGGGAATTTTGAAACTTCCGCTGGAGGATATTTATCGTGGAGGCAATTCAAAGTCAAGAAATCCGCATATGCAAACTATGCTTAGATTGGTTGGATTTGGCGATAATGCTGGCTCAGGATTCCCGACAATTCTTGCTGTGTGGAAGTCAGAAGGATGGATAAAACCAGAATTGATAGAAGATACAAATCTTGATCGGGTGACACTTGTGATGAAGATGGAAAAGGAATCTGATGAAAAATCAGCAGAAAAATCAGCAGATTAAAAAAACAGGGAAGGAATGATGTTATCAGAAAGACATCAGCAGATTTTAGCTATTATGGAGGCTGGCATTGAATATAGTACGGAACAGGTGGAAGAAAAGATAGGTTTAAAAGGTCCAAGGACAAGACAATTATTAAACGAATTAGTGAATAAGGAGTTATTGGCTTGTATTGGAACAACTAAAAGAAGAAGATATATTAAGCCTGTTGATTAAATATATCCAGTTTCATTATTACTAATGATAACGAGTATATGATAGACTTTGTTTAATGGCAGGGATAATAGAGAAGATTGGGAAAAGCGTTGACAGTGGAAAGGCAAGTTATATAGATTAAAATAATTCGTCGCTTATTCATTAGAAAAGTGACGAAAAAAGCGACGAAAAGTTTTTATCAGTTCGGGCAAAACATTACTAAATCAGCTTGTGATAATGATAAAATAGCTAATATTAATTAAATTCATTCATAGCGTCTACATATTCCTGTAATCCATTAGGCTAATATACTAATTTGGAGTTGTTGAAGCAAAATGATAAAGAATAGTGAAATAGATACTATTAAAAATTTAGTGTTTGTGTTTAAAAAGACAGATATTATGGAAGAAAAAGCAAAGTTTTAGCTTAAACGGGTTTCATTCAACCTGAATTGCAAAAGATTTTATGATGGTTGGATGAGACAGATTGTGAAAGGAAACTAAGTGTATGAACAAAGAATGGTTTTCAGATTATAAAGAGCAGATTTCATTAAATAATATGCAAGAAGCAAGAAATGTGATATTAGATAATATTGATAAGACTCAAATGATTTATCGGTATAGCAGAGGTTTGAATAGGGATTTGTGAAATTTGGAAAATCATCAATTATGGTTAAGTAGTGCATTTAATTTCAACGATCCATATGATTGTTTAGTTACAGTTGATTGCGGATTAAAAGCCAGTTATCCGAAGAGCCAGAGAAAAGAAGCTATGGAAACATATATGAGACAGGAAACTGAAAATAGGAAAACAGAAGCATTGAGAAGTTCATTATTTGTTGTTTGTTTTTCTGAAGTTAATAATTCATTTCCTATGTGGGGATATTATGCGGCAGATCACAAGGGAATATATTTAGGATATAACCTTTATGAGCTTGTTAAGAAATACCAATGTATGCCGGTAATCTATAGTGATAAATTAATATTTTACCGAGAAGAGAGTTCTGAAAGAAACATATTGGCTAATACATTAACCAAGTCAGATGAGTGGATTCATGAAAAAGAATGGCGGATAGTAATTAAAGATGATATTAATATGGGAAAATCAGTAATAATAAAAGATTTTGTTTTGCCGCAAGAAATATATATTGGATGTAGACAGCAGGAAACAGTTGCTGAGAATAACAATAATCGTATGTTACATAATAAAAAAGAGAATGAGATGTATGCTGATCTAGATGAGATACTTCAATGGGCGGGGAATAACTATATTGATGTATATATGCCAATAATAAGTAGAAAAGAATATAAAATGATGGATAGAGCGTTGAAATTAAATTATTAAGATATTTACAGAGGAAACTATGGATAATTGGAAAAACATTTTAGATAAGGATATTTTGAAATTTAATGTGAATTTTGCTGCTATATTTGTTTTAAATTATGAATGCTTAAAAGATTATGTAATAAATCAGATTAGAGATTTTTATTCTGATGAAAAGTGGGATGGAGATAACTATATATTTGAAGAAACTGTAAAATACAAAAAAGAAGTAAGAGCGTTAGATAAAAACATTGAGGATGCTTCATTAAAGTGGTTTATTCAATCTGAAGCAATAACAGCAGATGATTTTGAAAAATATCAAATAATACGAAAAAGAAGAAACGACATTACACATGAATTACTAAAAAATCTAAATGATGGATTTACAGAGAAGGATGCTAAATTATTTGCTGATATGCTGGAAATCTATAATAAAATTGATAAATGGTGGATTAATGAAGTAGAGATTCCAATTGCGGGAGATGAAATACCTGATGACTATGATCAGAATTCGGTATGTGGTGGACAAGCAATGATATTGTCAATTATTAATTCTATAGTTTTAGGGAATCAAGGTGCAGAGTATAAAGATATATTAGATAAACTAACTAAAAATTTTGGTTATGGAACACCGAAAGATGACAGCTAAGTGATACCCAAGATGATACTGAAATGATACTCAAGGTGATTCCTAAGATAATATATGAAGATAGAATTAGCTCAAGATTTAAGCCAATAAAAGGAAAATTTAAGGAAGGTGAATGCAATGACGATTGAAGAAATTTTATCAAAGGAAGAAAATCAGACATTTGATAGAAAAAGTTCCCTGTATCGATGAAAAGGGAAGAGAGAATCATGTGCTTGTAATGCATATTGACGCAAGTCTACAGGTGCATGCAAATCAGGAAGATGATGTATCCTTAAGAGTTGGTGATAAATCTAAATTACAGACTTTTGAAGAATAGACTGTAAGAATTGCAAATATTGTTTGTATACAAGATTAGATTTATCAACTATATTGATGCATTTGAGGGGAAATTCTTATGCTGCAAAAGATGTAATTGGTGTGTATCCATTATTTAGTGATAGAACATGTAGATTTCTGGTGTTTGACTTTGATAATCATGAGAAGGATGCAGAAAAAAGGGACTTTGCAAATATAGATGATTTCTCTTATTATTCGTGCAACTGGTATATGTTGGAATCAGGTGGTATGTAAAAGGCTGGCGGGAAACAAGGGGATATTATTAAAAATCCGATTGTAAACACACAATTTTATATATGTGCTTAATCACACCTCTTTGTATTTTAATAAAATCCTACAAAAGCTTTGAAAACAAAGGATTCATTGTAATGTGTTCGCTTTATCCCTTTATATGATTTCACACTATGTTCCCCTTGCCCTGACTGTTCATAATGGTAAAAGCAAGGGCTGGAAAAACGCATAACGCAATACAACAAAGTGTAGCAATTGGGATATTATGAACGAAGAAATCATCTTTTCATAAGCAGTCAATAAGGCTGAAGGAATTAATCTCTGCCGCCTTATTGACTTTCAGGTGGGCTTCAATTATAATTAAATCAGCTGATTTAAAACAAGCGATTTAGTAAAAGGAGAGATAAAGTATGCCACCAAAAGCCAAATTTACAAAAGCAGAAATTATTGAAGCCGCATTAAATATTGTCAGGGCAGACGGATATGAGGCTTTGACTTCAAGAGCGTTAGGAACATACCTCGGCAGTTCGGCAAGACCCATTTTTACTGTATTTAAAAATATGGAGGAGGTTCAGCAGGATATGATTAAATCTGCTAAAGCTCTGTATAAAGAATATGTCAATAAAGGACTAACAACAGAGCCCCCGTTTAAAGGGGTGGGTACACAATATATTCTCTTCGCTGTTAATGAGCCTAAGCTTTTTCAGCTACTCTTTATGACGGAGCAAAAACAAATTCCTGACTTATCTGGTGTACTTCCGCTGATAGATGAAAGTTATGAGCAAATTCTATTGTCAATTCAAGATGATTATAAAATTTGCAAGGCAGCTGGGAAAAAACTGTATCATCATCTTTGGATATATACACACGGAATTGCAACGCTTTGTGCCACAAAAATGTGCCGATTTACAGACGAAGAAATCAGTACAATGATTACTGAGGTATGTATGAGTATTTTGAAAAAGCTGAAGGAAGGAGAAAATAATGATTAAAGCGAGAAATATAATAAAATCGTACCAAAACGGAGAAAGCCGATTCCAAGTATTAAAGGACATCAGTCTTGATATTGAGGATAATGATTTTGTGGTTATTCTCGGCGCATCTGGTTCTGGCAAGTCAACATTTTTGAATGTAATTTCAGGTCTTGAACGCCCTGACAGCGGTAAAGTGTTTTATGACGGAAAGGATATTATAGCACTTTCTGATAATGAATTAACTTCATTTCGTAAGGAAAATGTCGGATTTATTTTTCAGCAGTATTATTTGCTACCCAATATGAGCGTTGATAAAAATGTAAAAATGGGTGCTGATTTAGCAAATAATAAAGATTATAAAAACGTCATTAGAGCGGTTGGACTCGGAGAAAAACTACATAAATATCCCAGCGAACTTTCGGGTGGCGAACAGCAAAGAGTATCTATTGCAAGAGCTTTGGCAAAAAGACCGAGAGTATTATTTCTTGACGAACCGACAGGAGCATTAGACGAACAAACAGGACGACAGGTTCTTGATTATATATGTAAACTTCAAAAGGAATATGGTTTTACGATTGTAATGGTAACGCACAATTTGAATATTGCGGAAATGGCAAACACAGTTATAAAAATGAATAGCGGAAAAATATCTGAAATTTACACAAATGAAGCACAAAAGACTGCTTATGAGATAGGGTGGTGATGGTATGCTCGTTGGAATAAAAAATGTTTCAAAACTCATCGGTATTTCCATTATAGCCTGTTGTGCTGTTCTTGTTTGTACAATGTTTCTGAACTTTTATTTTGATGTTCGATTAATTGAGAGTGAAATTACATCTGAATTATCAATGTTTTTTTATAATGCTCAGGTTTCTACCGCAAAAGTCGTTTGCCTTGTAAGTGGAGGATGCTTGCTTTTAACTGCGATTGTTATGTTGTTGTTTTATATTAAGCATTATATTGACACGCATAAGAAGGAACTTGGGATATTAAAGGCGTTGGGATATTCAAATATCAAAATTGCAAAAAGCTTTTGGGTATTCGGAATTAGTATATTTATTGGAACTGTAACCGGATATGCAGGAGCATTTCTTATAATGCCGTGGTTTTACGCTCTACAAAATGAAGATAAAATGCTTCCTGAGATAACTATCAATTTTCATCCAAGCATTTTATTTTATTTTGTGGTATTGCCGACTGTGTGTTTTTCGGCACTTTCAGTTTATTATGCCTGGTACAAATTCAAAAAACCTGTGTTGCTGCTTTTGAAAGATAATATGCAAACTGCTTCTAAAATACCAAATCATAGAATTGAAAAAAGCAGTGAATTGTCGTTTGTAGAGTATTTGAAAAGGAATACCTTGAAATCTAAAAAGGCACTTGTATTCTTCATTATTTTTGCTTCGTTTTGCTTTTCAGCTATGACACAAATGTCGTTTAGTATGAAAGATTTATCAAGTGAAATGATGGGTGTGATGATGTTGGTCATCGGACTTGTATTAGCGTTTACAACTCTGTTTCTTGCTATAACTACAGTAATAAACGGAAATACAAAAACTATTGCTATGATGAGAGTATTCGGCTATTCACAGAAAGAATGTTGCAGGGCAATTTTAGGAGGATACAGACCGCTGTCCTATATTGGTTTTATAATCGGAACAGTATATCAGTATGGATTGCTTCGGCTTATGGTGGATATTGTATTTAAGGATGTCGAGGGTGTACCTACGTATAAATTTGACTTTCCTACTATGCTTATTTCTCTTGCTTGTTTTATCACGATTTATGAAATTATGATGTATATATATTCTGAAAAAATTAAGAAGATTTCTATCAAGGAAATTATGATTGAGTAACAGGGGAAAATACATACAAACAAAATGGATACAGTGCCCTGTCTGGTGCAATATCTTCCGCATCTACCCACATTTGCATCGTTCCATCAAGATACAATCTTGCATATTCAAGTGGTTCATCAATAGCAAGTGCATTTAATGCACAATCTGATCCAGGTGTTGTTTTTAAATTTTTTTCTGCTTCCCAGCAGTCAATGCGGAGCATATAGCCAGCACTTGTATATACATCAATGCTGTTTTTGTGTGGATTGTATTCTGCAAATATCGTTCTCATCGTATCAAATCTCCTTATCGTTC
>ENA-OPDG01001152-OPDG01001152.1-human-gut-metagenome-genome-assembly--contig:-NODE-1152-length-19946-cov-6.178523_pt1 | contig 19946 bp, 17 predicted proteins | sample MGYA00241259_ERZ501498 | MGnify/ENA primary metagenome ERZ501498 (study PRJEB25962, sample SAMEA2042582) | human gut metagenome | biome: human gut; feature: human-associated habitat; material: faeces... | reverse complement strand
GCTTTGGTTGCTTGCCAAAAGTTTTGCACGATGCAAAACCAGCAGAGCAAGCAACACTAAACACCCCATTTCTAATAAAAATTTACAGGTTTATCAACAGCCTGATATAATTGTTTAACGCACTGAAAGAAGGACAAAAATGAAAATAGCAATAGTAGGTCTTGGTCTGATAGGCGGCTCTGTCTGCAAGGCACTGAAGAAAAATACATTTCATCATATAATGGGACTTGACGCTGACGGCGAGGTATGCAGAAAGGCTCTCGACAGCGGCGCAATAGACGAGATAATAACAGCGGACGGACTTAATGACGCTGATATGACTATGCTCTGCCTTTATCCCGAAACTATCGTTGAATTCGTAAAACAACACAAGGACAAGTTCAAGCCCGGCTCTATTGTCACAGACTCCTGCGGTGTAAAGGAATATGTGGTTACACGCTGTACCGAGGTGCTTGAACCGCTCGGAGTTATATTTGTCGGTAGTCACCCTATGGCAGGCCGTGAGTTTTCCGGTTTTGACTATTCGACCGACGATCTGTTCAAAGGTGCAAGCTATATAATCACACCCTCGGAAAACACACCTAAAATGGCTATCGACCTCTTGTCAACGCTTGCCTGCTGTATGGGCTTCGGCAAGGTCGTTACCGCAACACCGAAACAGCACGATATAAACATAGCCTTTACTTCACAGCTGGCGCACGTTGTTTCAAACGCTTATGTCAAAAGCCCGTCGCTATTCAATGCAGACGGTTTCTCGGCAGGCAGTTTTATGGATCTCACCCGTGTCGCAAAGCTGAACGAATATATGTGGAGCAGTCTGTTCCTTTGCAATAAGGAAGCACTGCTGTTTGAGCTGAACACCATCATTGACAATCTGTGCGAGTACAGGGACGCTATCGGCAACGATGATACCGAAAGACTTCGTGATATACTCCGTGACGGCAGAGAGCGTAAAGAAAAGAGCAATGAGCTTTATGCAGAACACGCAAGGAGAAAAATATAATATGCCTTCAACGAAAAAGACAAGAAGCTATGCCATTGCACTGAGCGGAATACTGAGTGCTATATGTATCGTGCTTATGTTCTGCACAGGCTTTATCCCGATAGGCGTATATATACTGCCTGCGGTAGCAGGTCTTGTCGTATGGATAATATACCGTGAAATAAGCAGGAAATGGGCGCTTCTTTGCTATGCGGCTGTGGCTTTACTTGCACTGCTTCTGACACCGGATATAGAGTCAAAGCTGCTGTTCACGGGATTCTTCGGATATTATCCCGTTATCCGTGACCTGCTCACCAAAGTAAAGCCTGCTGTGCTGTCATTCCTTCTGCGTTTTATTTGTTTCAATGTCCCTGTTGTTGCGATATACGCACTGCTTCTGAACGTGCTTGGTATGGGACAGCTTATTGAAGATTTTGCAGGATTCGGACAGTTTGCGGTGCTTGCTTTCTGGCTTATCGGAAACTTTACATTCGTCTGCTATGACGTATGTCTGAGCCAGCTTTCCTACGTTTACGAAAAATGGCTGAGGAGAAAGGTACACAGACTTATACGGTAGAAATACAGTTATCCCACATCACGAGTGGGATAATTTTTTCAGGAAAGGATAAACGCATGAAAGTAGCTTTTATATATCAGGCAAAAGAACCGCCGGTAATAAACGGCATCAAAAAGCCGATGAAGCCCGGCGGATACAGTGACGGCTGTGCCGATATGGCATACTGCCTGAGAAACGGCGGTACTGACGTTATAACACCTGCAGAAAATCCCGATGTACATAAAGACACAGACTGGTGCTTTCCCGATACCCACGAGGGAATACAGCAGGCGATCGACAATGGTGCGGACACGCTGTGGCTCAACACCGTACTTTATAACGGACATCCGATAGATGATTTCAGCGGAATATATGTTGTCGGACACAGAACAAAAGACGTTGAAATGTACGACGACAAATTCAGCACTAACACTCTGCTTTTGCAAAATGAACTGCCTGCCGTAACGGACTTTCTTGTCACTGCCGATACTGTCTACAACGGGGAATATCCTTGTGTACTAAAGCCGATAAGGGGCAGAGGAAGCGAAGGTGTTGTAAAGTGCGATACCCCCGAAGAATTTATCAAAGCCCGTGATACCGCCTTTGCTTCAGGCAGATACGGCGACACTATGATGGCGGAGGAATATCTCGGCGGTACGGAGGTCACTCTTACCGTTTTCCCCGACGGCACTTCCCTGCCGTTTATAGAACGGTTTGATCAGAAAAACGGCATAGCGCCGTATAACGGAGATGTTCCGGTAGTAAAAAACAGTCGTGTTATCGAAGATACACCACAGCTTACCGCACTCAGAAAAAGCTGTGAGCTTGCGGTATGGCTGCTCGGACTGAAAGCTGTTGTCCGTATTGATTGCAGGGCTGATAAAAACGGAAATTTCAAGATGTTCGATTTCAATCCGAAGCCTAATCTTACGGGCGCTTCACGTCCGCACCGACCGGACCTTAACAGCCTTACGCTTATGGCGGCTGAGGCTGCAGGAATGGATTATTTCGGGCTTCTCACAAAAATGCTTGAAACAAGATATTTACTCGATTAACTCACACCAATCGGCAATGTGTTGTTGACATTTGCGTCAGGTTAAGGTATAATAGTGGTATTATAAACCGCATGGCTTCTGCCTATGCGGTTTTAAGCGTTAAAAACGCTTGTAGAAAGGTAGAAATCTTATGCAAAACAAAATACTGTTTACAGCTCCCGGTGAATTCGACAAGTGGGAGCAGCAATGTCAGCCTATCGGAAACGGCTACATGGGAGCAAGTTTCTTCGGCGGCATTTCAAAGGAAAAAATAGTGCTGAATGAAAAAACGCTGTGGGCAGGCGGTCCTTCGGAAAGCCGTCCGGATTACAACAGCGGTATTATAGACGGCAGCTATGAGTATGTGAAGCAGGTACAGCAGCTTCTCTATGACGGAAAGTATGACGAGGCGGTTGCGCTTCTCCCCCATCTGACAGGCGCAACAGACGGATTCGGTGCTTATCAGCTTTTATGTGATATGATGCTCACCTTCTCCAATATAGACGAAACTCAGGCGACCGATTATACAAGAACGCTCGACCTTGACAATTCTATATTCACAACACAGTTTACATATCAGGGCGCAGTTCATAAGAGAGAGGCTTTTGCAAATTACCCTTCAAATGTTATATGCCTTAAGCTAAGTTCTGACAAGCCTCGCAGGATATGCGTAAAGCTGTCGCTTGACAATCTCCAGTGTGGAAGCGTTACAGCAAACGGCGATACGCTCACATATGAGGGTGCGTTATGGGATAACGGGCTTCGCTACTGCACCGTTTTCAAGGTGGTAAACAAGGGCGGCGAGCTTATTGACGCAAAAGACAGCATAATGGTCGAACACGCAGACGAGGTTTATATCTATCTCACAGCGTCAACCGACTATTCAAATAAATATCCGACGTTCAGAACAGGCGTAAACCCTTCAGCCGCAGTAAATCAGCGTATCGAAAATGCCGTAAGCAAGGGCTTTGACGCACTTTACGAGGAACACCTCGCAGACTACAAGGCACTTTTTGACAGAGTTACACTGAAAATAAACGAGGACACGGACGATATTATCCCCTGCGACAAGCTGATAAGAGAGTATAAGGAAAACGGCTCACGGAGCATTGCGAACCGTCTTGAAACGCTGTACTTCCAGTTCGGCAGATATATGCTTATAAGTTCGTCAAGAGCAGGCTCGCTCCCTGCAAACCTTCAGGGCGTATGGAACGAGAGCAACTGTCCTCCGTGGTGCTGTGACTATCATATCAACGTTAACCTTCAGATGAACTACTGGGGAGCATATAATACAAATCTCAGCGAAACTGTTCCTCCTCTGGTTGATTTTCTTGACAGTATGCGTCCGTCCGGCAGAAAGTCCGCCGAAGCATATTACGGTATAAAGTCGGACGAAGAACATCCCGAAAACGGCTGGTGCGCTCACACGCAAAGCACTCCGTTCGGCTGGACAGCTCCCGGCTGGGATTTCTACTGGGGCTGGTCTACAGCGGCTGTCGCATGGCTTATGCAGAATATATACGAATATTTTGAATTTACAGGCGACAAGGAATATTTTGCGGAGCATATCTATCCGATAATGCGTGAAAGCGTTCGTTTCTATACGCAGTGGCTTATATATGACGATAAGCAGAAGCGTCTTGTTTCATCACCGACATACTCACCCGAACACGGACCTGTGACAATAGGAAATACCTATGAGCAGAGCCTTATAGAACAGCTTTATAACGACTTTATTACGGCGAGTGAGGCACTCGGTACTGACGAAGAACTGCGTAATATCGTGAAGAATCAGGTAGTTCAGCTCAAGCCCTACAGCGTAAGCAAGAAAACAGGACTTCTCAAGGAATGGTTTGAGGAGGACGATGATAACTTCGACCACAGCAAGACGCAGAAGAATCACCGTCACATCTCGCACCTGCTCGGTCTTTATCCCGGCAAGGCGATAAACTCGAATACACCCGAACTTATGACTGCGGCAATAAACACACTCAACGACAGAGGCGACGAATCTACAGGCTGGGCAAGAGCATATAAACTCAACCTCTGGGCAAGAGTAAAGGACGGCAACCGTGCCTACTCTATCTTACAGGGATTGCTGAGAGGCTGTACGTTTGATAACCTGTTTGATTTCCATCCTCCGTTCCAGCTTGACGGAAACTTCGGCGGAAGCGCAGGAATTGCGGAAATGCTGATACAGAGCCACGAGGGTTACATAGAACTTCTTCCTGCGGCACCTGACGCATGGAGGAACGGTGCGTTCACGGGACTTTGTGCAAGGCACGGATTTGTAATCGACGCAAAGTGGGAGAACTTCAATCCCACAGCGGTAACAATAAAGTCGACCGTAGGCGGTGTCTGCCGCATCAAGTCAAGCTGTGAGGCTATCCTCTGCGACGGAAAATCGGTACCTATGTTATCAAATGACGGCATAGTTTCCTTTGAAACACTGCCCGACAGCGTGTATACTTTTGTGTTCTGATTGCACAAAAGCCACAGAAAACATCTGATATAATTGTACAAGTTGTTGATAAGTAAAATTTTTTCGAGAAATTATAAAAAAACACTTGCAATTTGCTGTGGTTTCTGTTAAAATATTAATGTTGTATCGCTATATGTTAAATAGTGAATGGCGGACTCGTTATCCGCCGCAAGATAAAAGCAAGTATTGAAGGAGGTGCAAACCCCATGGCAAAATGTGATATCTGCGGAAAGGGCGTTTCTTTCGGCATCAAGGTTTCTCACTCACACAGACGTACAAACAGAGCTTTTAAGCCCAACGTTCAGAAGGTTAAGGCTATCGTAAACGGTACTCCTTGCAGAGTACACGCTTGCTCTCGTTGCCTTCGTTCAGGTAAGGTTGAGCGTGCTAACTGATTATAGCTAAAGCTGCAATAAAGATTGCTCCCTGTAATACGGGAGCATTTTTTATTATCATTTTACTTGTCCGCTGTGCATTTTCTATTGACACGAAAGCTAAAATATAGTAAAATTAGTTAGTAAGGTTTTACCTTATAATCACGCTAAAGCAATTTTGGAGGAAATATAATGGTAAGCGACGCACTATTACGTTTAAAGTCCGAACTGGCTCTGACCCTTGATGCAGACAACTATGCCTGCGGTACTTATGTAGGCTACGGGTTTACACTTCGGGCGCTCAATGATAAGAACTGTATTATTTTCAACTCGTGGGCAAGAAAAAGCGCCCTCACCACAAAAACTGTCGATGACTTTTTCAAGGAATATATGTCAAAGCCTGAGAACAGCTTTGTAAAGGCATACAAGGCAGGCGAGCCGAATATATCCGCTGTACTTTTCGCAGGAAACGATGACGCTCAGGCAGTGCTTGACATAAAGCGTTTCATTACCGATATGGTAAAGTATTATTCCGCAAACTACTACAGCAACGCCTGTGCTAATTGCAATTCTTCGATTGGTCTTAGCTTTGCAAAGGCGTCTGACGGCAATGTTAAACAGCTTTGTAAAATGTGCGTTCAAAGCGAAGAGGATGCCGCAGAAAAAGCGGATATGGCGCAGAGTACAAAGCCTGTCGATTCTCAGCCTGTACCGCAGCCTATGCAACAGCCTGTACCGCAACCTATGCAACAGCCTGCTGTAAATCAGACACAGCAAACAGCGAACAATCCCGTAGGAATTTACGGAATACCCGTTCCTGTGGCTCAGCCGACTGACGATGAGCAGGCTGTCGTTACGCCGACAACGGTTCTTCCCCCTGCGACAAGCAACAACTCTATGGACTCTGTCGACCCTGCAACAGCACCCGAAAGCACGGGATATTCAACCGCTCAGTCGCTGGCTGAACTCAAGCCTCCGTCAAACAGTAATCTGCCTCCTATCAGCGGAGGATTTTCACAGCCTGCATATTCACCGATGAATTCTAACGGCGGGTTTGTTCAGCAGCCGATGGACAGCTTCGGCAATGACGGACGCTTCGTTGCAGGAAGACCAACCGCTATATCACAGCCTGCAAATCCCGTTATGGGAATACTCGGCGCTATCATCTTCTCACTTATAGGCTGTGCGGTATGGATACTTATAGGTAAGCTCGGATATATTTCATATCTCGGCGGCATTGCAATGGCATTCTCGACAATATTCGGTTATCACCTGTTCGGCAAGAGGTTTGATACACTGGGACTTATAATCAGCATTGTAATAGTGTTAGTAATGGTTTTTGTAAGCAATATGTTCATCTACGCATGGCAGATAGTCAGCGAACCGGGAATAGAGGAAGCTCTTGATGTGAGCTTCCTTGGCGGCGATGTTCTCGCCATGGTCTCGAGCCCGGTGTTCTTCGGCGTGTTCTTCGGACTTTTTGACCTTATGAAAGAGGTTGACCTTTATGCAGGGCTTGAAGGTCTTGACTCAATGACAGGTTCTTTTATCAGAGATCTTGTCATCGGATACATCATTTCCGGCATAGCAACAGTTGCTATCGGTGTATCAATGCTCAAAAAAGACAGATAAAACCAACATAACGCAGCCCCCGCTCAACAGAGCGGGGGCTTAATTTGTGGTAAAAGTCTGAAATGCCGCCCAAATAGGCGGCACAGATTCTATTATTTACTTTACTTGTTATTCGGCAGCTTTGCGTAATATCTCGCCAATGTCTTTGCGGAGTCCTCACTGTGCTGTTCAAACCATATCTTATCAACATCAAACAAGATACATCCGCAGTGTCCCTTGAACGTCGGAAAGCATATTACCTTAAGATGCGTATCTATCTCGGGGCTGTAGTCCATAAGCTCAAGCGTTTCGCCGTAAAGCGTAGAACGCTCATATCCTTTCAGCCACTTAGCGTCCATATTGCTGAACAGAGTACCGAATGATTGTCCGACCAGCTTTTCTAGCGGGAGCTTTTCCAGCCTTGCAAGCGCTTCGTTTGCATAGCGGAATATCCAGTCTACCGCTTTACACTCCTCGTTGAACACCATCTCAATGTCAGTAAACGCAAACGGCATCTCATCAAAGGAGCGGTAATAGTCGTGATACTGCTCTTCGGTATCCGGCACACCGTCATGATCAAAGCCTTTTATTATCCTCTTTCTGCTCATCTGCAGGCTTTCGATTATGGTATTCTTCCTGCGGCGTGCGTATTCGAGTTTTTCGCCGTTTACAAGGTCTATCATATCAGATATTTCGTGAATAGCCATAGCTGATACTATACATCCTCTGTGTGCCTTGATAAAGCCGTCACCCAGCATTTCTTCAAGAGCCGCAAAGGTCATTCTTGTATTATATATCTTTCCGTCCGACAGGTGTATCTCGGCTGTTTTGCCTTCCATTACTATGTATAGTATAGAGCTGACGGAAATCACTACTTTCTTCCGCTCGCTTATTATTGTGATATACTCAGATTTATTAAAATTAGTCAAGGTGACTCCACCATTCTTTCACATATTACTGCCACATAATTCACATTATACGGCATTCCGTGATTAATTGCAATATCAATGAACCTTTTCACTTAATACGCACATTGCACGGCTGTAAAAGCATATCTCAGCTTACTGTTTCTTTATAAGAATATCCGCAAAGTATTCGCACAGCTGAGGATTTCTTATCAGCACAGGACCGATAAGATGAGTGCCGTAGAAATTACCGTAATGCACGCCCTCTTGGCTGTCATCCTTGCCGTTTCCGCTTCCCTGCTTTACATCAAACAGCGGTGAGGTAGCTCCGGTTGTAAGGCTTGCCTTATTCACAAAGCCTATTATATCTCCGCCACACAGCGATGTGTCGCAAAGGCTGTCGGTAACAATCCTCTCTTTTCCTTCAATCGTTTCGTAAGGAAAGAACGAAAGTCCCTCGTGCTTTGTACCGTCACAATCGGTAACGCTCTGTCCGAACATCTCAAACGAATTGCCTGTTGCAAGAATTACCGTACCGTTATCAAGAGCAGTTTTTATATTATCCTTGTAGCTTTGCAGATAATCGAGTGCTACTTTCTGATTTCTCTCGGTAGCAGAACCGATAAACACAAGATCCGCACCCGAAATATCTATCGCATCATCTATCGACTGATATTCAACTTCAACGTTCTGCCCTTTATTTTCAAGTGCTCTTTTCAAGCCGCATACATTGCCGTAATCGCCGTAAAGATTGCACAGATCCGCAAATAAATGAATTATCCTCATACGTCCTCCTCTGCCTGCGTAAGCTCGACCTTTGACAAGAACTTCTCCTTATCCGAAAAGCAGGTGACAGTATACAGCTTGCCGAGCGGTTTAGCCGCAATTTCATCAAGTGCCGCAGGAATATCCTCGTTCACGGTCACCTTAGCTATATCAATATCCGTATACGAAAGCCTTGTTTCAAGATCCTTTGCGTGTCTGCCGAGCAGATAAAGATGCTGTATACAATCAGCCTTAAGCACACCATAGTCAATATCCCACAGCCAGCTTGTTTCACCCGTTGAATAACGACGGCTTACCGAATCTATTATTATGATTACCGAGCAGGGCTGATTTTTTCTTATGATATAATCATATACACGGTCGCTTGCAACGGAGTTTTCGTGCTTTGCGATAAGGAATGTGCCGTTGTTCATACCAAGCTTGAACTGCAAAATACGTCCGCTCTTGAGGAAATAGTGTGACAGTTCGTCTGCTATGACATCACCGTCAATTCCGACAATAGAGCAAGCCGCAAAGCAGGCAAGAATGTTATACACGTTATAAACGCTCTTGAACAGCAGTTTTATCTTATATTTGCCGTTTATAGTAACAATACCGCTGTCATAATCGACATTCGTTACAGTGTACTGCGTATCGTGTTTTTTATGTCCGCAGTTGTCGCAGTGATAGCTTCCGATATGTGCATAGTGATAGTAGTCATAGCTCATTCTGTGCTTACATTCGGGGCAGAACGCACCGTCATTATATACGCCTGTAGCGTGGTCGGTGCTGAAATCCTGCTTATCCATACCGAACCATATCACATTATCCCTGTCCCTGCCGTATCTCGAAACAAGCGGATCATCGGCATTGAGGATAAGCTGTGATTCGGGTCTGATGCTCTCCTTTACCGATTCATAGACCCATTCGGGATGACCGTTTCTCGTAAGCTGGTCACGGTAGAGATTTGTAATTATATAGTGCGTAGGCGCAAAGAATTTAAATGAATACTTTGCGTATCTTTCATCCGACTCAAGTAAAAGCACATCGCCCTTTACCTTTCCTCCGAATGTGCAGTTGGATAATATTATCGCTGTAACACCCGCTATCTGATTTGAGCCTTCCTTATTCCAAATAACCTTTTTACCCGATTTACGCATTACCTGTGCAATCATCTCAACGGTCGAGGTCTTGCCGTTGCTTCCCGTAACCGCAATGACCTGTTCGGGCAGTTTCACCCTTGACAGTACATCGGGGCAGATTTTAAGTGCTATATCGCCCGGCAGACTGCTGCCTCTTCCGATAAGTTTAAGTAAACACTTCGACACTTTACAAGCAAGTATCGCTAAGAACATTCTCATACTCTTTATCTCCTTAATGAAACTAAATCTAATTATAACATAATTTGACGTGCTGTCAAGCACGACGGCGGTCACGCCGTAGTTTTGTGCCACAAAACAAATTATGTTAAAACGTTCTCAGACGGGTGCGTAAGCACACACCGCATATTATGCGGTAAAATCGTCTTATGACGATTTTTAGTCTGAGGTTGTTATATCACAAAAGTGAGCTCTTTTAAAGCGATTTTACAAAATTTTAGTCTGCCTATCAAAAATGTTAATATCGTCATACAATTTCCGAGAATAAAACAAGACAAAAAGACAACAGGAGTGCTAAAATAAAGGCAATGGTGTAAAGCACCGGAAACGTTTTGTATTTTACAGAAAGGAAATATTTTATCATGAGCGAAAACAGACTTATAGGCGATTATCCCGTAATAGGCATACGTCCCACGATTGACGGCAGAAGAGGTGTTCTCAAGGTAAGAGAATCTCTTGAAGAGCAGACTATGAACATGGCAAAATCAGCCGCAAAACTGTTCGAGGAAAATATCAGATATTCAAACGGCGAACCCGTAAAGGTCGTTATCGCCGACACCACTATAGGCAGAGTTGCTGAGGCGGCAGCCTGTGCGGATAAGTTCAAGAAGTGCGGCGTTGACATAACGCTCACAGTTACTCCCTGCTGGTGCTACGGCGCAGAAACAATGGATATGGATCCTATGACGATAAAGGGTGTATGGGGCTTCAACGGCACAGAGCGTCCCGGTGCCGTATACCTTGCATCCGTACTTGCGACACACGCACAGAAGGGTTTACCCGCATTCGGCATCTACGGTCACGATGTATGCGAGGCAGACGACACATCTATCCCTGAGGACGTAAAGGAAAAGCTCCTGCGTTTCGGCAGAGCGGCTGTTGCCTGCGCTACGATGAGAGGTAAGTCATACTTACAGATAGGCTCAATCACAATGGGTATCGGCGGTTCTATCATCGACCCTGCATTTATTGAAGAATATCTCGGTATGCGTGTTGAGTCTGTCGATGAGGTAGAAATAATCCGCCGAATGACGCAGGGCATTTATGATGAAGCCGAATATCAGAAGGCTCTTAAATGGACCCGTGAAAAGTGCAAGGAAGGCTTTGACAAGAACCCCGAGCAGTTCCGCCGCACAGACGAGCAGAAGGAGCAGGACTGGGAATTTGTCGTTAAGATGATGTGCATTATAAAGGATCTGATGAACGGCAACAAGAACCTCCCAGCCGGCTGTGAGGAAGAATCGGTAGGTCATAACGCTATCGCCGCAGGCTTCCAGGGTCAGCGTCAGTGGACAGACTTCTACCCCAACTGCGACTTCCCCGAGGCTATGCTGAACACATCGTTTGACTGGAACGGTGCAAGAGAGCCTTACATTCTCGCTACCGAAAACGATGTTCTCAACGGTCTTGGAATGCTGTTTATGAAGCTGCTCACAAACCGTGCTCAGATATTTGCCGATGTGCGTACATACTGGAGTCCCGAAGCCGTAAAGAAAGCCACAGGCTATGAGCTTGAGGGTGTTGCAAAGCAGAGCGGCGGATTTATCCACCTTATAAACTCAGGTGCTGCCTGCCTTGACGCCTGCGGTAAGGCTACAGATGAAAACAGCAACGGTGTTATGAAGCCGTGGTATGATGTTACAGACAAGGATATTGACAATATTCTTGACGCTACCACATGGAACTATGCCGATCTCGGTTATTTCAGAGGCGGCGGATATTCATCAAGATTTGTAACAGAAGCTGAAATGCCCTGCACAATGATAAGACTTAACCTTGTAAAAGGTCTTGGCCCCGTATTACAGATAGCTGAAGGCTGGACGGTTCATCTTCCCGATGAAGTTACAGACAAGCTGTGGAAGCGTACAGACTACACATGGCCTTGCACATGGTTTGCTCCGAGAACAACAGGCGAGGGCGCATTCAAGACAGCCTACGATGTAATGAACAACTGGGGCGCAAACCACGGCGCTATAAGCTACGGTCACATAGGCGCAGACCTTATCACACTCTGCTCTATGCTGAGAATACCCGTTGCTATGCACAACGTACCCGAAAAGGATATATTCCGTCCTGCCGCCTGGAACGCATTCGGTATGGATAAGGAAGGTCAGGACTTCAGAGCTTGCAACGCTTACGGTCCTATGTACCGCAACATAAGATAAGGCGGCAGTATGAAAAACGTACTTGCCATTGATTTCGGTGCGTCAAGCGGAAGAGCCGTTATCGGCTCTTTTGACGGCACTGTAATAAAACTCACAGAGATCCACCGCTTTTCAAACGATCCCGTGATACTCGGAAAGACAATGTACTGGGATTTTCTCCGCCTGTTCCACGAGATAAAGCAGTCACTTATAAAATCAAAGGAATACGGCGAGATAGACAGCATTGCGATAGATACATGGGGCGTTGACTTCGGCCTGATTGACAAATCGGGAAGACTGCTCGAAAACCCTGTGCATTACCGTGACAGCAGAACAGCAGGCACTTTGGACTACAGCAAGCGTTTTATTGACCATAACAGGCTGTACGAAAAGACAGGCATTCAGATAATGGAAATAAACACGGCATTCCAGCTTTTAAGCATAATAAGGAATCGCTCCGAACTGCTTGACAGAGCCGACAAGATGCTTATGATGCCCGATTTGTTTGCATACTATCTCGGTGCAAAGCCCGTTGCGGAAATGTCGATAGCGTCAACCACACAGCTTTTTGACGCAAATACGAAAACGTGGTCGGAAGAATGCTGTGAACGTCTTAAAATTAAGCATTCGCTTCTGCCCGAAATAGTAGCCGGCGGAACGGTAGTCGGCACACTGTCCGATGAAATCTGCAAGGAGCTTGATATAAAGCCCGCAAAGATAATCGCCGCCTGCGGCCACGATACGCAAAGTGCGATGGTCGCAGTACCAGCAAGCGAAAAGGACTTTGCTTTCCTGTCGTGCGGAACATGGTCGCTTCTCGGCACAGAGCTTGACGCTCCCGTAATAAACGAAAAATCCGCAAAGCTCAACGTTTCAAACGAAACCGGCTACGGTGCAAAGACTTCTTTCCTTAAAAATATCATCGGTCTGTGGCTCATTCAGGAGAGCCGCCGTCAGTGGATAAGAGAGGGCAGGCAGTACAGCTTTGCCGAACTTGAGGATATGGCGAGAAAAGCCGAGCCGTTCAGGTGCTTTATAGATGTTGACGCTCCCGAATTTACCCCTGCAGGCAACATTCCCGAAAGAATAAAGGAATATTGCAAAAAAACAGGACAGTATGTTCCCGAAAATGACGGCGAGGTTATGCGCTGTATCTATGAGAGCCTTGCGATGAAGTACCGCACAGCCGTGAACGAACTTGAGGACTGCACAAACAAGAAGTTTTCAAAGCTATATATGGTCGGCGGCGGAACAAAGGATAAATTCCTGTCGGAGCTTACCGCAGATTCGCTCGGCATAGAGGTTTCAAGCGGACCTGTTGAGGCGACCTCCTACGGCAATATAGCAATTCAGCTTATAGCTGACGGGGAGATAAGGGATATAGAAACGGCAAGAAAAATTATAGCCGCTTCGGAAAAACTCTGTACATTCGCTCCCGAAAATACAGCCGAATGGAACAAATACTACAAAATCTATCTTGAGAAGGTGAAATAATGCTTAAGAATATTCCTGCGATATTATCGCCCGAACTGCTTAAGAACCTTTGTGAAATGGGTCACAGCGACAGAATAATAATAGCAGACGGCAACTTCCCTGCCGAGAGTATGGGTAAAAACTGCAAGGTTATCCGTGCAGACGGTCACGGCGTACCCGAACTGCTTGATGCGATACTGACGCTGTTCCCTCTTGATACTTACGTTGAAAAACCTGTAAATCTTATGCAGGTAATGCCGGGCGACACAGCAAAAACTCCTATATGGGACGAATACAAAGCGATAGTCGCAAAGCACGACGAAAGAGGAAACAACGCTATCGGTCAGATAGAACGTTTTGAATTCTACGAACAGGCAAAGACCGCCTATGCAATAATCGCAACAGGCGAAAAAGCCGTATACGCAAACATAATGCTCCAGAAGGGCGTTGTTTAAGCATACAGTAGCAACTTGAAAGGATATAAATATGTACGAACAAATTAAAGAACAGATGGTAGACATCTGCCACAAGCTCTGGCAGAAGGGCTGGGTTGCCGCAAATGACGGCAACGTAACCGTAAAGGTTGGCGAGGGTAAGTATCTTGCGACGCAGACAGGTGTCAGCAAGGCATTCATCACTCCCGAAAAGATAGGTCTTATTGATGATGACTTCAACATACTTGAAGCCGCTGAGGGCTTCCGTCCCTCGTCAGAAGTAAAGATGCACCTGAGATGCTACAAGGAGCGTCCCGACGTAGGCGCAGTAGTTCACGCTCATCCTCCCGTTTCAACAGGCTTTGCGTGCGCTCATCTGCCTATGGATGATTACTGCATGATAGAAACTGTAATCGGAGTAGGCTCAATACCGCTCACTCCCTACGGCACACCCTCAACCTATGAAGTACCCGAAGCAATCGCTCCTTACTTAAAGGATCACGATTGTATGCTCCTTGAAAACCACGGTGCTCTGACAGTAGGCGCAGACCTTATCACAGCATACTACAGAATGGAAACAATGGAGCTTCAGGCCCACATTTCTCTTGTTGCACGTCTGCTCGGCGGTGTAAAGGATATTACTCCCGACAATATCGACAGACTTATCGGTATGAGAGAGCAATACGGCGTTACAGGCAAGCATCCCGGTTACAAGAAATACCTTTAATGTGACTTTTACATATATTTCCCGTGTCAAATGTAAAACTTTTGTGAAAAGTGTTGCGTTTTTTGACCAAAGGTAGTATAATGAATACAGCAAACGGAAATATATATATTCCGTGCTTTAAATTCAAAGAACAGGATGGTAAAAACCAATGGCTAATCGTTTTATACTTAACGAAACTTCATATTTCGGCGCAGGCGCAAGAGAAAACCTCGTTCCCGAGCTTACAGGCAGAGGACTTAAAAAGGTAATGTTCGTTACCGATAAGGTACTGCTTGAATGCGGAGTAGCTACAAAGGTTACGGCAGAGCTTGACAAGGCAGGAATCGCCTATGAAATATACAGTGACGTTAAGGCAAACCCCACAGTTGCAAATGTTCAGACAGGTGTTGCAAAGTTCAAGGAGATGGGCGCTGACTCACTCGTAGCTGTAGGCGGCGGCTCAGTTATGGATACAGCTAAGGCTGTAGGCATCATTATAGCTAACCCCGACTTTGCGGATGTTGTATCTCTTGAAGGCGTTGCAGACACAAAGAACAAGAGCGTTCCGCTGATCGCACTTCCCACAACATCGGGTACAGCGGCAGAGGTTACTATCAACTACGTTATCACAGACGAAGCAAACAAGAAGAAGATGGTTTGCGTAGATCCCAAGGATATTCCCGTAGTAGCTATCGTAGACAGCGATCTTATGATGGGTATGCCTAAGGGTCTGTGTGCATCTACAGGTATGGACGCACTGACACACGCTATCGAAGGATATATCACAAAGGGTGCGTGGGAGCTTTCCAATATGGTTGAGCTTCGTGCTATCGAACTTATCGCAGGCTCACTGTACGACAGCGTTCAGGGCGACCCCAAGGCAAGAGAAACTATGGCGCTTGCTCAGTACATAGCAGGTATGGGCTTCTCAAACGTAGGTCTTGGTATCGTTCACTCAATGGCTCACCCTCTCGGTGCATTCTACGATACACCCCACGGTGTTGCAAACGCACTTCTACTCCCCTACGTTATGGAATATAACGCAGAAAGCCCCGCAAAGCCCAAGTACAAGGCTATAGCAAAGGCTATGGGCGTACAGGGTACAGAGAATATGACAGATGAAGAAGGCGTAAAGGCTGCAGTTGAAGCTGTACGCAAGCTGTCACTGTCGATAAACATTCCTCAGAAGCTGCACGAGATCAACGTCAAGGAAGAAGACCTCAAGGATCTGTCCGTAGCCGCATTCAACGATGTATGCACAGGCGGCAATCCCAGAGAAACCAACTCCGACGAGATTCTCGAAATCTACAAGAAGGCATTCTGATAAAACGTTTTTTAGAGCAATAACATCAGACCCCTCCGTGAAAACGGAGGGGTCAAGTTTGTCATAAACGTTTATTATTAAGACTGTATGTTGCACTTGATTTGATAATCCAACTACTCAGGATTCGAATGAGATGACGATTTTCCCAATACAAAAAGCCCTGAGCGTTTGCTCAGGGCTTTGTGATTATGTCGGTATAATTACTTAACCATTGAAGCAACTTCTGCTGCGAAGTCGTCTTCCTTCTTCTGAATTCCTTCGCCCTTTTCGAAACGAACAAATTCAACAACCTTGATGTTCTTGCCAACAGATGCGATGAACTTAGCAACTGTGAGGTTAGGATCCTTAACATAGGGCTGATCGAGTAAGCAGATTTCTTCTGCGAACTTTCTCATTCTGCCGTCAACGATCTTCTCAAGAACGTTCTGGGGCTTGGGCTTAGCAGACTGCTCATTTTCGTTCTGAACGAGCTTGAGCTGTACTTCCTTCTCAGCTTCGATAACAGAAGCGGGAACGTCAGCCTGTGCAACAAACTGAGGAGCGCTTGCTGTAATCTGGAGAAGAAGATCCTTAGCGCAAGCCTTAACAGCGTCGCTGTCAACATCGTCAGCTTCGATCTTGATCATAGAGCCGATGATAGAGCCGCCGCCGTTGTGTGTGTAAGCAAAGAGATTGCCTGTCATTCTCTTGAAACGACGAATCTGAATGTTTTCACCAATTGTTGCGATTCTCTCTGTGAGAATATCGCCAATCTTCTCTGTCTGACCTGCGGGAACAACTTCCTTAAGTGCGTCTACATCTGCAACATCATTATCAATGATTGTGTTTGCTACGAGCTCAACGAACTCGATGAATCTGTCTGTCTTAGCGGCAAAGTCTGTTTCAACGTTGATTTCTACTACAACGCCGACCTTCTTAGCCTCGTCGATCTTTGTATATACAAGACCTTCTGCAGCAATTCTGCCTGACTTCTTAGCGGCCTTTGCAAGGCCCTTTTCACGAAGATTCTTGATAGCGGCATCTACATCGCCGTTTGTTTCTTCAAGCGCTCTCTTGCAGTCCATCATACCGCAGTTTGTAAGTTCTTTTAACTGCTTTACTGCCTGTGCTGAAATAGCCATGGTAATTCTCCTTTATATTTATATTCGTTACTTATTATTCTTCTGTAGCTTCTGCTTCAGCCTCAGCAACCTCTTCAGTTACGTCAGCCTGACCCTGTCTTGCTTCGATGATAGCGTCAGCCATAGCGCCTGCAATCAGCTTAACTGCACGGATAGCGTCATCGTTACCGGGGATAACATAGTCGATCTCATCGGGGTCGCAGTTTGTATCTACGATAGCTACTACGGGGATACCGAGCTTCTTTGCTTCTGATACTGCAATCTTTTCCTTGCGGGGATCTACAACGAACAGAGCGCTGGGGAGCTTCTTCATGTTCTTGATACCGCCGAGGAACTTCTCAAGCTTTTCGATCTCGAGGTTAAGCTTAACAACTTCCTTCTTGGGAAGAAGATCGAATGTACCGTCGCTCTCCATTGTGTGAAGCTGTTCAAGTCTCTTGATTCTCTTCTCGATGGTCTTGAAGTTTGTCATCATACCGCCGAGCCATCTTGCGTTTACATAGTGAGCGTTTGCTCTGAGTGCTTCTTCCTTGATTGAATCAGCAGCCTGCTTCTTTGTACCTACGAACAGAACCTCGCCGCCTTCAGCTGCAACTTCGTGAATGAAGTTATAAGCCTCGTCAAGCTTCTTTACTGTCTTCTGGAGATCGATAATATAGATACCGTTTCTCTCTGTGAAAATGTAGGGTGCCATTTTGGGGTTCCATCTTCTTGTCTGGTGACCGAAGTGAACGCCTGCTTCTAAGAGCTGCTTCATTGATACTACTGCCATGGTAGTGTCCTCCTTGATTTTTGGTTTTTTTCCTCCGCTACGCTGATACGTTCAAGCTCGTGAGCACCGCAGAACGCTATACATAACGTGTGGATTTGCTGTTCAACAGTCTTTTTTCATTCAACAGCCTTATTATTATATCATAATAGAAGCTTCAAATCAATATTCGTACTGAAAATTTTCATTGTGCTATTTAAACAAATTTTTGAGAAATCCGCCTTTTCGTTTTGGTTGATACGGAAAATCGCATCCTACAAGTATCGTATCCTCTCCGATTATCTCAATATCCGACCAGTTGATGAATATATCTTCCTCCCTGCCGAAAATGCCGAAGCAACGGCTTTTCCCGTAAACGATGATACGGCATATCTTCGCAGTGCAGGAATCTATTTCAATATCATCGACAAAGCCGATCCTGCAGCCCGATTTTATGCTGATTACCTCTTTGCATCTTATGTCGCTGAAATGGCACATCATAACACACCACCGCCTTGTTTCCGGTTTGTTTTATGATATGCCGCAAAACGTATCCATATACCATTAATAAACGGATAAACGCAAATCGACACGCATAAATATAACGCCGACAATGCGGCGCTGTATTTATTCTGATTTTGCGGGAATATGCTTTTTGATAGCCTCGAAGCTCTCCTCGCTTATAACGTGCTCAATACGGCAGGCATCCTCGACTGCAATCTTCTCGTCTACTCCGAGCGCCGTGAGCCATTTTGTAAGGAGCGTATGACGCTCGTACATTTTATTTGCTATTTCACTGCCCTTTTCGGTAAGCTCAATGTAGCCCTTTGAGTCAACGGTAACATATCCGTTCATTCTCAGATTCTTCATAGCCACGCTTATGCTGGGCTTTGAATAATCAAAATAATTTACTATATCTATTGACCTTACATTGCCAAGCTGTTTACTTAATATAAGTACGGATTCGAGGTAGTCCTCTGCCGATTCGTGTATCTGCATAACGAATTCCTTTCCTGCCTTTTGCAAGCATTAACATATTTTTATAAGTATAACACGTTTTCTGGGGATTTTCAAGTATCAACGTTCAACTTTTACAGCAAATATTTCAGCCGGAATTTGCCGTAACGATGAACTTATTCAAGACAATCCGATGAAAAACGGCTGAAAATGCACTTAAAACAGCCTGTACTTTACTAATTGACAACAATAAAGTAAAAATGCAAGTTTATTTTTGTGAATTTTCACCTTGACAAACTTGCAAAACCGTGTTAATATAAGCGAGTAAAGATAAATGTGTATGTTCAAAAGCATACAAATCAGTACAAGGAGAGATTCAAAATGAAGAATTTTAAAAGAGTTCTTGCAATGACAACTGCCGCAGTTATGGCAGTAACAGCATTTGCAGGTTGTTCATCCAACAACGCAAACAGCGGTAATGTTGGCGGCTCAACAAACGTAGCCGAAGGCGAAAAGACAATCGTTATCGGCGGAAGCGGCCCTCTTACAGGCGATGCCGCTCAGTACGGTGTAGGCGTTAAGAACGCTATCCAGCTTGCAGTAAATGAAGTAAACGCTGCAGGCGGTGTAAACGGCAACAAGCTGAAGCTCGTATTCGAAGACGATGAGGCTGACTCGGGCGATAAGGCAGTTAACGCTTACAACACACTGAAGGATCAGGGTATGCAGATATTCCTCGGCACAGTTACAACAGCTTCATGCCTTGCTGTAGTTGACAAGTCAAAGCAGGACAACATATTCCAGTTCACACCCTCTGCATCTGCACAGGACGTTATCGCTAACGACAACTGCTTCCAGATCTGCTTCACAGATCCTAACCAGGGTAAAGTATCTGCTGACTATATAGCAGACAACAAGGTTGCTACAAAGATCGGCGTTATCTACGACAGT
>ENA-OPDG01001149-OPDG01001149.1-human-gut-metagenome-genome-assembly--contig:-NODE-1149-length-20024-cov-6.939406_pt1 | contig 20024 bp, 18 predicted proteins | sample MGYA00241259_ERZ501498 | MGnify/ENA primary metagenome ERZ501498 (study PRJEB25962, sample SAMEA2042582) | human gut metagenome | biome: human gut; feature: human-associated habitat; material: faeces... | reverse complement strand
TTTCTGCCAAATATAAATGTCGAAAAATATATTACCGATGCAATAATCACTATCATCGGACCTGTTGCCACATTGGTGTAATATGACACAGCAAGACCGACTATTCCTGAAAAAACTGAAAATAGCACTGAAAAGAAATGATACTCTCGCATATTTTCCGAAATATTCCTTGATGAAGCCGCCGGTAATATAAGCAGAGCATTTATTATAAGTATACCTATCCACTTGATGGATAGCATAACTATGAGTGCTACAAGCACCGCAAACAGATTATCCAGAAGACGCACATGGATACCCTTGCTTTTTGCCACGCTTCTGTGTATACATATGGCGTTGAGCTTATTGAAGCAAAGCACCCAGAATACTATCGTGACCACAAAAATCACAATTAGATAAACTATCTCAGTCTTTGTAATGCTTAGCACATCGCCCACCAGTATACTTGAGTATTTGCTGAAATTGCCGCCCTTTGACAGTATCGCAAGACCTATCGCCACAGAGCACGATGAAAATACCGATATAATGGTATCTGTCGATGCAGTGTTCAGACTGCCTATCTTATTTAAAAGAAGTGCAAACACTATCGCAAATATCACCATGGCAAGCGAGGTGTCTGCCATGCCGCATACCACTCCGACAGCGATTCCGGTAAGTGCTGAATGTCCGAGTGCATCTGAAAAGTATGCCATCTTTTTGTTTACAATCATGGTTCCCATTATGCCAAAAAGCGGTGTGATGATGAGCACAGCGATAAGGGCATTTCTCATGAAATCATATTGAAGCCAGGAGGTTATATTCATTTGTGCTCCTCCTCTCTCACCCAGGATTCCTCTCCTGTGTAAAAAATTCTCTCAAATTCCTTGCTCTCAAAGACTTCCTTCACAGTTCCCTGCTTTGCAACGGTCTTATCAAGCAGCACAACATGGTCTGCGTACTTTGCCACATAGTCCAGATCGTGCGATATCAATATGATTGCAAGGTCATAGTGAGTCTTTAAATAATCCATGGTCTTATAGAAAAGCTCCATGCCGTTTTGGTCTATTCCGGACACCGGCTCATCCAACAGCAGCAGGTTCGGCTCGTCCATTATTGCCATGGAAAGAAGCACTCTCTGCAACTGTCCTCCCGAGAGGTTGCACACCTGCTTGTCGATGAGCTCCTCAGCCTCAAATACCTCGAGTGTCTCCCTTATCTTTGCCTCTATCTTTTTGCTCTTTGGCAGAAAAACAGGATAATTGTACTGATAGCTTGCTATGAGGTCATACACGCTGACCGGTGTATTTTTCTCGATATTGACAGACTGCGGCACATAGCCTATTTTAAGCTTAGCCATATGTCCATCCTTAGTATCCTTGAACTCAATCGTACCGGTGTGAGGTATCTCGCCGAGTATCGCCTTTATGAGTGTAGATTTTCCGGCACCGTTCTGGCCTATTATGACATTGAAGGAGCCGCAATGTATGTGCATATTTACATCCTCAAGCACTGTCTGCTCTCCAAAGCTCACTCCAAGGTTATTTATTTTTATGCAATGAAAGCCACATGGCTGTATTATTTTCCGCATATTTTCTCCAATTTTATTTAGTAAATGCCTCTTTGATAAGCTCTATATTGTGCTCCATACCATAAAGATAGCTGTCCTTGTCGTACTCTCCCCTGTTGAGAGGGTCGATATAAATCACATGCACATCTGTCTCACGCGATACGGTATCTCCCATGCTCTTTCCGTAGAGCTCCTCAGCTAGTATTACCGACACTCCGTCATCCTTTATGGCACCTATCACCTGTTTTATCTCACCTGCGCTGACTGAGCGCTCCTCGTCAAGGTCTAACAGATAGCATGCATTCATGGAAAAATCATCAGCTACATACGCATAGGCCTCATGGAATATGATGATATTCTGTCCATTCGTAAGACTCTTTAGGCTATTTATCTTTTCTTCAAGCACTGCAAGCTTTGCATCATATGCTTTTGCATTTGCATAATATTCATCAGCATGCTTTGCATCCTTTTCGGCAAGCCGGGATGCGATTGTCTGAACCATGGTGCGGTAACGCGGCACGCTCATCCATGCATGGGCATTCTCATCACCATGGTCATGATCGTGCGCGCTATCTGATTCTGCGTCTGCTTCGTGGTCATGGTCGTGGTCACTGTCCGATTCTGTGTCTGCGTCGTGGTCATGGTCGTGGTCACTGTCTGCATCATCCTCAGAAAGAAGTGCCACATCCTCACAGGCCTCAACCACATCAAGCTTCGGATACGCCTTTGCCACATCAGACATAAACGACTCTATACCGCCTCCGTTTATTACAAAAACATCGGCAGTGGATAAAAGCTTCATGTCCTCCGGTGTTAGCTGGAAATCGTGCAGACAACCGGTCTGTGGCTCGCTTAGGTTTTCAAGTCTCACGCCTTCCACTCCGTCTACTATATTTAAAGCTGCAATATACATTGGATAGAAGGATGTCACGACTGTAAGTATATCGTCAGCTTCGTCAGTATTTTTTGTATTGCCCGAAGCATTTGATGCTCCACCGGCAGCGCCTTTCATACCTGCTGTGTGCTCATATGCCATTACCGCAAGCGTACACACTATCAATATACACAAAAACATAATGCCTGCAAATTTGCATTTATTCTTCATATATTAAATATTCGCCTTTCTTTCTATAACTTTATTTCTTTTTATGATTATTAACGCTTTTTTTGCTCTTGGCCTTATCTCTGCGTTCTTTAGTCTTTTTGGCAACCGGCTTTCCGGTCTTCTTCCAGCGCTCCTTTTTGTGCGGCTGGGATGCAGCGGCTCTTTTTGCTGCTGATTTTGCCTCGCGCTTTGCTTCTTCCTCCTGCTTCATGGCAAGAAGTGTCTCCTCGTCAAACACGAGTGAATCTATGAGATTCCAGATTTCGTCCCTGCCTTCCTTTGACATGGACGAAAACGGTATAACTACCGTGCCCGGCTTCACATGAAGCACATCCTTGATAGTCTTTATGTGTGCGGCAATCTGGCTTTTTTTCAATTTATCAGATTTGGTTGCAATGATGATCGGTGCAAAGCCCTGGTTTACCATCCAGTCATACATCATGATATCATTGTCCGATGGCTCATGCCTTATATCTATTAAAAGAAACACTGCCTGAAGCTTTTTGGAGGTGTGAAGATAGTTTTCTATCATCTGTCCCCATTTAGCTTTTATCTCGATATTGGCATTGGCATAGCCATAGCCCGGCAGATCGACCAGATACATGGCGTCATTGACGTTGTAAAAATTGATGGTCTGTGTCTTGCCGGGCTGTGAAGAGATCCTGGCAAGTGACTTTCTGTTCATGAGTGCGTTGATCAGTGACGACTTGCCTACATTTGACTTGCCGGCGAATGCCACCTCATTATACTCATTGTCAGGGATTGTGCTTGTAATTCCGCAAACTGTCTCTAAATTAACACTTTTAATTACCATAATCTCTTCCTCATTCTTATTTTACAAATGCTATCTTCTCCACCTGTGAAAATCTCTCCACCGGCACGATTTCCATGCCGTCTGTTATTTCCTTTGAAATCTCCTCCAGGTCCTTTTCATTATCCTTTGGAATACACACTGTTTTTATTCCGATTACTTTGGCTGCAAGCAGCTTTTCCTTGAGTCCTCCTATCGGAAGCACCCTGCCGCGCAGCGTTATCTCGCCCGTCATGGCTACATCTGCCCTGACAGGTCTGTCTGTAATGGCTGAGAGCATGGCTGTCGCCATAGTGATACCTGCAGATGGTCCGTCCTTTGGCACTGCGCCCTCCGGGATATGTATATGGATATCATGCTTCGTGTAAAACTCTGCATCAATGCCATAGCCTTCGCTTATTGAGCGCACATAGCTAAGTGCCGCCTGTGCCGACTCCTTCATCACGTCGCCAAGCTTACCTGTGAGAACAAGCTCACCCTTGCCCGGCAGCACATTCACCTCGACCTCGAGTGTGACACCGCCCACGCTGGTCCATGCTAGGCCTCTAACGATTCCAACCTCTGCGTGATCATTTTTCTTCTCCGGACTGTACTTCGGATTGCCCAGATACGTCTTAAGATTAGTCTTTGTAACCTTTACAGCAGCTTCGCTGTCCTTAAAGATTTCCCTGGCAGCCTTGCGGCACAGCTTGCCGATAGTCCTCTCAAGGCTTCTGACTCCGGCCTCTCTGGTGTACAGCCTGATAATATCCTTTAGGGCAGAGTCTGTTATCGTAAGCTGTTCCTTTTTAATTCCGTTTTTGCTCTTTTGCTTCTCAACCAGGTGTTCCTTTGCTATGTGAAACTTCTCATTTTCAGTGTAGCTTGACACCTCAATAAGCTCCATCCTGTCAAGAAGCGGCTTTGGAATGCCTGAAACCTCATTTGCCGTTGCAATAAAAAGCACCTCCGACAAATCCACAGGCATCTCAATGTAATGATCCCTGAATCTGCAGTTCTGCTCACTGTCAAGCACCTCGAGAAGAGCGGCTGATGTGTCACCCTTGTAGTCACTTGACACCTTATCTATCTCATCCAACAGCATGAGAGGATTTGAAACGCCTGCCTGTCTTAAGCCATTTACTATACGGCCCGGCATAGCACCGATATATGTCTTTCTGTGTCCACGGATTTCTGCCTCATCACGCACACCACCAAGAGAAATACGCACATATTTCTTCTCCAGTGCAGACGCAATTGAACGGGCTATGCTTGTCTTTCCTGTTCCTGGAGGACCTACAAGACAAATTATAGGACTCTCTCCCTTGCTTGTCAGATTTCTGACTGCCAGAAACTCAAGTATTCTCTCCTTAACATCCTTTAATCCGTAGTGATCATCATCGAGCACCTGTGCTGCATGGTCAAGATCCTTGTTGTCCACAGACATCCTGTTCCACGGAAGCTCAAGTACAGTCTCTATATAGCCTCTCTCAACTGTGCTCTCTGATGAGCTGCTGCTCATATTTCTAAAGCGCTTTATCTCTTTTTTCGTCTTTTCCTTTACGTAGTCAGGCGCATCTAACTCAGATAGCTTTTTCTCATATTCATCAGCCTCCGAGTCAGCATTCTCGCCCAGCTCCTCACGTATCACACCAAGCTGTTCACGAAGCACATACTCCTTCTGATGCTTGTCCACACGAACCTTTACTTTTTTCTGAAGCTCATTCTTTATGGAAATAACCTCCACCTGGGAGAGAAGTAATGATACTATAACCTGATATCTGTCATTGATATCCTCTGCCTCAAGCACCTGCTGCTTAAGCTCATATGACACCGGCAGATTGTTGGTTACATAATCAATGAGCTTTTCAAGATCCTCATACTGATCTATCTGTCTGATAAGCTCCTTGCTGATTTTGCCGACGACTGCCGCATATCTGTGAAAAGCCTCTCTGACTCCGAGAAGCATGGCTTCCCTGAGATCCTCCGGCAGGCTGTCTGCATTACTATCACAATAACAGATTTCTGCCTCAAGGTACTTCTCATTACCGGTAAAGCCAAGCAATGCTGCCCGGCTTATTCCATCTACAAGTATTCTCACAACATCATTCTGTAATCTGACAACCTGCTTTATATCAGCAACAATACCCATCTGATAGAGGTCTTCCTGAGTCGGGTCCTCACTGTCCACATTCCTTTGTGTGACAAGATAAATCTTTTGATCCTGCTCCATAGCCTCCTCGACAGCACGAAGAGAGCGTTCTCTGCTGATGTCGAAATGGGCAATCATCCCCGGCAGAATAGTAAGCCCTCTCAGCGCTACTGCAGGCATATTCATAATCTGTTCTTCCACTTATATCTCCTGTATTATTGCACAGCCATGCATAACAAACCGCTGTGCAATTTATATTATCCGATGCTGTATCTTTTGTAAAATACCGCCATGTACTTATGATGCCGCTTTTTCCTCGATATACGCCTCAGGCACACACTCACCATCAAGCTTTAAGTTTTCCTCAACGATATCCTTGTCTATTACACATCTGCTGATGCTCTTGTCTGATGGTATACGATACATAAGGTCAAGCATAACAGCCTCCATGATGGCACGAAGTCCTCTGGCTCCTGTCTTTCTCTCAAGTGCCTTGTCAGCGATGGCATTTACTGCATCGTCTGTGAACTCAAGACCTACTCCGTCAAGCTCAAATAGCTTGGTGTACTGCTTGATAAGCGAGTTCTTAGGCTCCTTAAGTATACGGATAAGTGCATCCCTGTCGAGTGCCTCGAGAGAAACGGTAATAGGTACACGTCCGATAAACTCAGGAATCAATCCAAACTTTACAAAATCCTGTGGAAGTGCATGCTTAAACGCCTCTCCTACATTGAGCTCTGTCTTTGACTTTACGTCTGAATTGAAGCCTATAGATGATGTATCCATACGGCTGTCGATAATTTTTTCCAGACCATCAAATGCTCCACCGCAGATAAAAAGTATATTAGTAGTATCAATAGGAATAAGCTCCTGCTGCGGATGCTTTCTTCCGCCCTGTGGCGGTACAGATGCCTCTGTGCCCTCAAGAATCTTTAAAAGAGCCTGCTGTACACCCTCGCCTGACACATCTCTGGTGATTGAGACATTCTCTGATTTCTTTGTAATTTTATCTATCTCATCTATATAAATGATACCATGCTCTGCACGCTCGATATCATAATCTGCCGCCTGAATAAGCTTTAACAGGATATTCTCCACATCCTCACCTACGTATCCTGCCTCTGTAAGTGTTGTAGCATCAGCGATAGCAAATGGAACATTTATCACTCTGGCAAGTGTCTGCGCAAGAAGTGTCTTTCCTGAACCTGTAGGTCCAAGCATGAGAATATTACTCTTCTGAAGCTCTACATCTGATGTATCACCTGCCAGTACTCTCTTATAGTGATTGTAAACAGCAACCGAAAGCACCTTCTTTGCCTGGTCCTGTCCTATTACATAATCGTCCAAAAACGCCTTAAGCTCCTCCGGAGTAACAAGATTTATATCATCCTTAGCGCTGCTTTTGTCCTCATGACCCTCTACGCCTTCTTCCTCAAGAATCTCGGCACATATATCTATACACTCATCGCAGATAAAAGCTCCATTAGGTCCGGAAATCAAACGATTTACCTGGTCCTGTGTCTTACCGCAAAATGAGCAGCGAATCTTTCCGTCGTTTTTTCCTGCCATTATTAACTCCTTTTATTGCATGAGGGCATCCCATATGGGGTACCCTCTTAAATTCATCTAACTTCTGATTATCTGTTTGTTATTACACTGTCTATGAGACCATACTCTGCGGCTTCCTGTGCTGACATATAGTTGTCTCGCTCTGTATCAGCTGCAATTGTCTCGTATGGCTTGCCTGTATTGGCTGCTAAAATTTCGTTTAATCTCTTCTTTGTCTTTAAAATATTTTCTGCAGCAATCTGAATCTCAGTAGCCTGACCCTTTGCACCGCCAGATGGCTGATGAATCATAATCTCTGCATTTGGAAGAGCATATCTCTTGCCCTTTGCACCGCCTGCAAGAAGGAAAGCTCCCATGCTGGCTGCAAGACCGATACAGATTGTTGAAACATCACACTTGATATACTGCATAGTATCGTAAATAGCAAGTCCTGCTGTAACCATTCCACCCGGTGAATTGATGTAAAGGTGGATATCCTTATTCGGATCCTCAGACTCAAGGAATAAAAGCTGGGCAACAACAAGGCTGGCCGTTGTCTCATTTACTTCCTCTCCAAGGAAAATGATACGATCTTTTAATAATCTGGAGTAAATGTCGTAGTTGCGCTCTCCTCTGCTGGTCTGTTCAATGACATATGGTACTAAACTCATATAAAATACCTCCTTTATAAAAGCTCAAAAGACCGGCTCAGAAAATAGGCTTCTGAGCCAGTCCATCAAATCTTGATTCAAAAATCTTATTCTTCTGTAGACTCTTCTGCATCAGCCTTTTTCTTTGCCTTTGCACGCTCTTTAACGTTGTCCATGATAAGATCTACGGCCTTTGTGATAGCAATGTCTTTCTTCATAGACTCCTTCTCAGCATCTCCCATGTACTCTTTAAGCTTATCAGCCTCCATGCCGTATGCCTTAGCCATCTTCTCTACCTCAGCATCGATATCTGCATCAGTAACCTCGATGTTCTCCTCCTTGGCAATCTGCTCAAGTACAAGGCTGCTCTGGATACGTGTTGTAGCCTCAGGACGAACCTGATCCTTAAGCTGGTCAACTGTCATGCCTGAGAACTGTAAGTACTGCTCCATTGTAAGACCGCTCTGTGCGATTCTCTGAGCAAACTCCTCAACCATTGTCTCACACTGAGTCTCAATCATTGCCTCCGGAAGATCCATCTTTGACTTATCGATAATCTTCTGGATAGCCTCATCCTCTTTAGTCTTCTTAGCTTCTGTCTCTTTCTTCTCTGTGAGGTTCTTTTTGATTTCCTCTTTGTACTCAGCTAATGTATCAACACCTGCTGCATCCTGTGCAAACTCATCATCAAGCTCAGGAAGCTCCTTAGCCTTGATCTCGTTGATCTTAACCTTGAATGTAGCCGGCTTTCCTGCAAGGTCTGCTGCCTGATACTGCTCAGGAAATGTTACATTGACCTCAACCTCATCGCCTGTGTTCTTTCCTACTAACTGATCCTCGAATGTATCGATGAATGTGTGTGAACCGATCTCTAATGGATGATTCTCACCCTTTCCACCCTCGAAAGCTACTCCGTCAACAAATCCCTCAAAGTCGATAACTGCTGTATCTCCCTCTGCTACAGGACGATCTGTAACTGTAACTGTTCTTGCATTTTTGTTTCTCTGGTTCTCAAGCTCAGCGTCAACCTCTTCATCAGAAACTGATGTGTCGATCTTTGTAACTGTAACGCCCATGTACTTACCAAGAGTAACCTCAGGTCTTACAGCAACCTCTGCTGTGTAGATGAAAGGCTGTCCCTTCTCAATCTGAGTAACCTCAACTGTTGGGCGTGAAACAATGTCAACACCGCTCTCGTCAACCGCACCTGCGTATGTCTGCTGCATAAGAATGTTTGCTGCATCCTCGTAGAACACACCTGCTCCATACATTTTCTCAATCATAGCTCTTGGCACTTTTCCTTTACGGAATCCAGGTACACTAATCTGTTTCTTCTGCTTCTGATATGCAGAATCCAATGCTTTCTCTAATTCCTCAGCTGCTACCTCAATAGTAAGCTTCGCCATATTATGCTCTAAATTCTCAACCTGTACACTCATGTCAATCGTTATCCTCCTTAAAAATATATATGAATGGTATGTACATCAAATGTAATGTGGGCATGCTTTATAAACTGCTAAACCCAGTCATTGGATGATTATAACACAACAAATCCACTATTTCCAGTGTTTTTTACATTAAATTTGCTTTTGTGTATAATTCCATAAATTGTCAGCAATACCAAAACATATTTTTGTCATTTTACGGCATAATATTTCCATACACATACAGCTTGTGTATAACGTTTTAAAAGGAGGTATTGCATTATGGCAGCATCAAGTAGTAAAAAGGCTTCTGTACCGGAGGCAAAAGAGGCTATGAGCCGTTTCAAGGAAGAGGTTGCTTCAGAGCTTGGAGTCCCTTTAAAAGAGGGCTACAACGGTGACCTTACTTCTAAGCAGGCCGGTTCAATCGGTGGCGAGATGGTCAAGCAGATGATCATGAAGCAGGAGCAGCAGATGAAATAAGCTCTGCAATAGCAGGCTTCAAATGTACGCTTCAAATGCAAGCATAAAAAGAGGCCGCGCACCATGGGGTTGGTGTGTGACCTCTTTTGTTATAATACTAATGATATGAGGGTCAAAAGGTATTTTGCCCCTCATTTATTATTAATCTGATTATTTGCTGAACGTTGTATTAGTATACCAGTCCCTGTCGAATATGCTCTACTGTGGCATCGTCTGTGAAGTATCTGACAAGCTCGAGTGCAAACGCAATAGCTGTTCCCATTCCACGACTTGTAATCACATTGCCATCCACAACTACAGGCTGCTCCAGCCACTGTGCACCGAGCAGCTTTTCCTCAAAGCCCGGATGACAGGTAGCTTTTTTGCCCTCAAGTATATGATTCTCACCGAGCACGCTAGGCGCTGCACATATCGCTGCAACAAGCTTTCCTTCAGCGGCAAATCTCTTAATTGTCTTTACTACGGTCTCATCCGCACCAAGGTTTAATGTACCCGGCATGCCTCCCGGCAGTACGATTGCATCGTAGCTGTCAAAATCAGCCTGTGCCTTTGTGGTATCTGTCTTAAATGTCACCTGATGAGAGCTTGTCACCTCGGCTTTTTCCGTGATTGATATGGTTTCAATCTCAAGCTTTGCTCTTCTAACTATATCTACTACTGTAAGTCCTTCAATCTCCTCACAGCCGTCTGCCATAAAAATTCCTACTTTAATCATATTTTTCTCCTTTATTTTTCTTTGATAATACTATAAAAAGCTGCGGTTCGTCCTTGAATTTTTAAATACCGGTCATTATAATCATATATAAATGATATGAGGGTAAAACAAAAGTATAAACCGTAACTATAAATCTACCAGTAACCTGAAAGGATATACCATGGAAATCGAAAGAAAATACTTACTTAAACAGCTTCCTTCCAATTTAGACAGCTACGCGAGCAAAAAAATCGCCCAGGGCTATCTGTGCACTTCGCCTGTTGTCAGAGTCAGACGCTCAAATGACAGCTATTATATGACATACAAGGGAGCCGGTCTTATGGTGCGCGAGGAGTACAATCTTCCTCTCACAAAAGAAGCATACGACCATCTTGTCCAAAAGATTGACGGTCGTCTCATCGAAAAGACACGCTATCTCATACCTCTTGACGGTGGCCTGACCGCAGAGCTTGATGTATTTGAGGGTGACCTGGCTCCTCTTACACTTGTGGAGGTTGAATTCGACTCTGTCGACGCAGCAAATGAATTCACAGCGCCTGACTGGTTTGGCGAGGATGTCACTGAATCCGGCAAATATCACAACAGCTATCTGAGCCGATTGGAAAATTCATAGTACTGCCTGGTCTTTATCGTATTCTTTAAATCATCATACCGCTTTTGCAATGGGCCCTCAGGAACTACAACATCCATAACCACCGCTATGTCATCTATAAGGCGGTCGGTTATGATATCCCTCATTGAAATAAGTATATTGTACTTCTCTTCAAAGGTATCCGCATCAAGAAACTCCAGCAAACGCGGATCCGGTGCCTGGCCTTCATCTGCATCCGGTGCCGGCTCATAACATGCCTGTGTCTGAACACTCACAGCTTCAGGTGCATTAGCTGCAATCGCATTAGTGTTGGAAGAGATACTCTTGTTGGAAGAAATACTCGACATATCCTCCGGCTGATCCTTAAGTGTGATCTTCTCAAATCTGTATTTCTGCTTCACATCAGGATATTTCTCATGGTCCACCTCGCTTACAAACATGTCGAGTGGTCTGGCGTATATCCCAAAATCATCATATAAAGCCTGATAAATCACAAGCTTTTCCCCTGTCTCTGAATGTGTTGCCACTGTAACTATCTGATACAGCTTATTCTTAAAGTGCCTGTAAAGCTCTCCGGGCTTTGGTGTTCTGTCCATCATTTCTGCCTCTTTTCCTATTATTTAAAAGTTGTTAATCATGTCTAAGCCTTCTCCAAGGAAATCTCTCTCAAACTCCAGATTACCGCTGTATCCCATGGCAATCAGATCCTCAACACTGCCAAACATGCTCTGTGTCTCAGCCTCTATAATCTTTGCACCGTCTGCCGCTTTGGTATGCAGTGTCTGGCAGTTTCTTGAGTGCTCCTGAGCCATCCTCTGCTGTGCCTCGCTATGTCCGTGCATAGCCTCAAGCTCTTTTTGTGTCGTATCATCCGCAAAGCGTGCGTTATTTTTCACGGCCCTCTGCACTATATCCGGATTGCTCTGCTGTGGTCTCTGCTGTGGCTGTACTCTCTGCTGCATCTGTGGTCTCTGAGCCTGCTGTGCTCTCTGCTGAATCTGTGGCTGTGGTTTCTGCTGATATGTCTGGTTCAATGCATTCATACCCGACTGAACTGTATTCTGCATGCTGTTCCATATCTGCTGTATCTGCTTCTGCTGCGGTCTCGGTTTGTTTGGCTGCGTGTTTTTACTGCCTGCGCTCTTTGATTTTTTGTTAATGTAAAAAACAGCTCCTAAGATAATTACCCAAATTATAACATCCATATTCTGCTCCTTTATCAATCTGCATTTTCTATGTCAATCCCTGAATATCCTGCACATATCGCGCAGTATGTACTCTGCTGTCTGTTCCGGCCCCCATTGCTTTGTAACACCCACAAGCAGCGGATTAAGCTCCGACAGTATCCTTGCCGTGCGCCGGTCTGTCGTGCCCTCATACTTATCGTTTATGGCCTCAGCCTGCTTCACACATGCCTCAAGCTGCTTTAATATATCCTTCCAGAACTCCTCGTAATATATCTCATGCACTCTCTTAGTCTTTTGTGTGAAATTTAGCTCTGCAAGCTCTTTGTTGCTGTGCCCCAGATAGAAATATGACAGAGCAAACAAATCAGGCTTTTTCCTTTCAAGCCCCTCATTTGTCAGGTGTATCAGATTCTCTATCTCACTCTGTAAAATGATACCGTTGTCAAAGGATGACAGATATCTCTCCCCCTGCTTTACAACAGAGTCCAGAGTCGTATGAAAATCCGTGTCCACCTTGCTGATTAAAAATTCATCGTCAAAAATGCCGCTTTTCGCTTTGCAAGCCTTTATCAGCTCTCCAAAGTGCTTCCGGTCAGCCCCTGTGAGCTCACGATACCCAATAACTTGCTGCTCAAGCTCCTTTAAATCTGAAAGCAGGCTGCTTAAACCTGTCTTCACGCCATAATAGCGCTTTGCAACACCGGAGGAATTCTTTTTGGTTTTGACATACAGCTTAAGCCAGCTGTTGACCACTGTCATGTCGGCACCTGCCGTATCCATCGCTGTCTTAAATTTCTTTTCCGTATCACTTAGTCCTAAAATCATCACACACCCTCAAACATCATTCTAAAACTATATAATAACAATTCTACACCATTATCATATTTTTTTAAAGAGCCTTTTTTCTCTCTGAAAAGCCCACTTTAAACGCAAAAAAGGAAGCCATACAATAACTGTATGACTTCCTATATACTCTTCATGTTATTCGCATCGTCGTGCGAATGGCACGAATGGCTTTGTTATGATAGCAAAATCAGATTAACGACCGAACTGCATATCGTTGTTACCTGATTTTGTTGTGAACATCTCAAGCATGTTGATTGGATCGTTGTAATCCATAAGCCATCCCTCACGGGCGAAATCAAACTGTCCGTCCTTACGGCTGTTAAGGAATACGTTCCACTCCTGCTGCTCAACCTTTAAGTTGATACCTACCTTTGAAAGATCAGCCTGAATAGCCTCACCAATCTTTACATTTGACTCTGAGTTGTTTACAAGGTATGTGAACTCGACAGTCTGGTTTACCTGGCCTGTGCTCTCATCTAATAATCCGATAGAAGCAAGAAGCTCTTTAGCCTCCTCAAAGTTCTTATCGTAATCTGTGCCGTAGTAATCTTTGTTCTTGAACTCGCCACCGTTACCATCTGTAACACCCTCTGGGATAAATGTTGTGGCAATCTTCTGTCCGCCCTGGGCGATTGTATCGATAATGTACTGACGATCGATAAGAAGACAGATTGCTTTTCTGAATACCTTAGCCTGGTCAGCATCTAATCCAAGTTCTGAGTAGAGCTTAGAGTTAATGTTGAAGCCTACGTAGTATGTTCCAAGGTTGTCAACTGTGTAGAATTCGCTTGTCTTCTTAGCTGCCTCAATCTCGGCTGTAGGAATTGAATCAATAAAATCAAGGTCACCGTTCTGGTAAGCTGTGTAAGCTGAAACATCATCAGATGTAAGCATTACGTTCATCTCATCAACTGTTACATTGTCAGCATCCCAGTAGTTAGGATTCTTAACATATGTCATGCTTGAATCATGCTTCCACTCCTTGAGTGTGAATGCACCGTTTGTAACGAACTTGTCGCTTGCATCATTTGCCCAGTCATCATTTCCCTCTACTGACTTCTGGTTTACAGGGAAGAAGAATGGGAATGCACATAAGTCAAGGAAGTATGGTGTAACTGCCTTAAGCTTGACTGTAAGAGTCTTTCCATCATCAGAAGCAACTACATCATCAGCAGCAAGCCCCTTTGTATCATCATATCCTGCGAATACTGCGCAAAGGTAGCTGTAATCTGCAGCTGTCTTAGGATCTGCAGCTCTCCTCCAAGACCACTCGAAATCCTTTGCAGTAAGCTCATCACCATTTGACCACTTAAGACCGTCACGCATTGTGAATGTGTATGTGAGGCCATCCTCAGAAACCTCATAGCTCTCTGCACATGCAGGCTCAAGCTTGCCCTCAGCGTTGTAACGCATAAGACCCTCAAAGCTGTTTACTGCAAGACATCCGCCGTCAACAGTACTGTTTAATGCAGGATCGATATGATCAGGCTCTGATGCCATGAAGATGTTTAACTTTCCAGCATTCTTTGTGTTCTTTGCATTGTAGAAGTATTTCATACCCTCTACTGTTGAGTATACGCCTGTGACATAATCCTTGAGCATATACTGGTCATTGTAGTAGTAAAGTGGAATAACACACCATGTATCCATAAGCATATCCTCTGCCTGGTGCATCATCTCTGCACGCTTTGCAAGATCTGCTTCTGTACGGATAGAATCTACTAACTCATCATAGCCTGTCCAGTCTACGCCTGCTGATACAGCAGTATGAGAAGTGCCGTTAGCAGATGTGTCGTTAGTAGATATTTTGCCCTCGCTCTTGCTTCCACAAGCAGTCATGCCAAGTGCCATAGCTGCAACAAGAGTAAGTGCTACTAATCTCTTTTTCATCTTTCTTCCTCCTAATTAATTAATATGAAAAATAAATTTATGTTAGAACCGGCACATGTGGCTTAAGCTATATGCCGGTAAAAACCTTATATTAGCGGTTGAAGCATGCAACCATATGTCCGTTTCCTCTGTCTGTAAGCTCCGGACGTGCTGCTGCACACTGTTCTGTCGCATATTTACAACGCGAACGGAATGGACAGCCGCTAGGCATGCGAAGAGGCGAAGGAACATCTCCCTCAAGCACGATTCGCTTGCTGTGTCTGGCAGTCTCAGGATCCGGGATTGGAACCGCTGAAAGCAACGACTGTGTGTACGGATGGATTGGATTGTCCATCAGCTCATCCGCATCTGCAAGCTCCATCATATGACCTAAGTACATAACAGCTATTCTATCAGAGATATGCTGCACTACAAGCAGATCGTGCGCTATAAACAGGTATGATAACCCTCTCTCCTTCTGCAGATCCTCAAACATGTTGACTACCTGGGCCTGAATTGAAACATCAAGTGCCGATACCGGCTCATCACATACGATAAACTTCGGATCTACTGCAAGCGCTCTTGCTATTCCGATACGCTGTCTCTGTCCACCCGAAAACTCATGTGCATAGCGTGTGGCATGGTCTGCGTTTAGTCCAACTGTCTCCATGAGATCCATAATCATCTCATGGCGCTCTTTCTTGCTATTATAGAGCTTGTGCACATCGAGAGGCTCTCCGATGATATCCTCAACCGTCATACGAGGGTTGAGTGATGAATACGGATCCTGGAATACCATCTGCATCTGCTTACGGTAAGGATGCATATTCACATCTATCTTCTTCTCACTGTCAAACAAAACATTGCCGTCGAACTCAATGCGTCCAGCTGTCGGCTGGTACAGACGTAAAAGAGTACGTCCTACGGTTGTCTTTCCACAGCCTGACTCGCCAACAAGTCCAAGCGTCTCACCCGGCTTTATGGCAAATGACACATCATCGACTGCCTTTAATTCCATCTTTTTAAATCCGTCATGAACAGGGAAATACTGCTTCAAATGGTCTACCTTGAGCAGGTACTCGTTGTTATTTGTCTCATTACTCATTTGATTTTCCCTCCTCCATCATATTCTTAATATTCATCCAGCATGATGCGAGATGATCCTCTCCAACCCAGATTTCCTCCGGCTTTTCGGTGAGACATATCTTCATAGCGGCATCACAGCGAGGGCAGAATGCACAACCATCTGGCATGTTGAGCATATTGATTGGTGTGCCTCCGATAGGAACAAGCCTGGTTTTTGAATTGGTCTTTGTAGGGATTGAACGAAGCAGTCCCTTTGTGTACTCATGCGCCGGGCTGTAGAATATGGCATCTGCTGTTCCTCTCTCACACACACGGCCGCCGTACATAACTATGATCTCATCACACATTGAAGCAATAACACCCAGATCATGTGTAACCATGATGATGGCCATGCCGAGCTTTTCCTGCAATGACTGCATAAGCTCAAGAATCTGTGCCTGGATAGTCACATCAAGAGCTGTTGTCGGCTCATCTGCGATAAGGATATCCGGCTCACAGGCTAATGCCATAGCTATCATGACACGCTGTCTCATACCACCGGAAAGCTCATGAGGGTACTGATTTACACGCTTCTCAGGCTCATTAACGCCTACAAGTGTGAGCATCTCTATAGCACGCTCTTTTGCTTCCTTCTTTGTACGGTCTGTGTGAAGAAGCACTGCCTCCTCAAGCTGGTAGCCTACCGTAAATACCGGATTAAGCGATGTCATAGGATCCTGGAAAATGATTGAACAGCATTTTCCTCTGAAATCTGCCATTTTCTTTTTGTTCCATTTGGTGATATCCTCACCCTTATATTTTACTGAGCCGCCTGTGATGGCACCATTCTCAGCAAGAATCTGCATGATTGAATATGCTGTAACTGACTTTCCTGAGCCTGACTCTCCTACGATTCCAAGAGTCTTTCCCGGCTCAAGCTTAAAGCTGACACCGTTTACAGCTGATACGTCTCCGTTATCGGTCTTGAAGGTAGTGTGCAGATCAGATACTTCAAGAACAAACTTATTATCTTCCATCTTACTCACTCCTTACTATTTCGATAATTTAGGGTCAAATGCATCTCTTAAGCCGTCACCGATAAGATTCAATGTAAGAACAATGATACAAATCGTAAGCGCCGGGAAAATAAGACGCAATGGGTAGCTCTGGAGTCCGCCACGCGCTGTATTTGCCAACGAACCAAGTGAAGGCATAGGAGCCGAAACACCAAGTCCGATAAATGACAGATAACTCTCAGTAAAGATGGCTGATGGTATCTGAAGCGCTGTAGTAATGATGATTACTGACAGACAGTTCGGTAAAATGTGTTTTCTGATAGTGCGGGCTGATGATGTTCCGATACACTTTGCTGCGAGAATGTACTCATTCTGCTTAATGGTAAGAATCTGACCTCTTATAAGTCTTGCCATTCCTACCCAGTAAAGCAATCCAAACACTATGAAAAGTGCAATCATGTTGACACCGAGCTTTGAAAGCACTGTACCCTTTATTACAGGTGTCAGCACCTCATTTAATACAACTGCGAGTAAAATGATGAGCAGCATATCCGGCAATGAATAAATGATATCTACTATTCTCATCATAACCATATCTACCTTGCCACCGCAGAAGCCTGATACGGAACCGTAAATGATACCGATTATAAGCACAAGCAGTGATGCAAACACACCGACTCCCAGCGAAACACGAGCTCCGTAAACAACACGGATAAAATAGTCTCTTCCGAGCTCATCTGTGCCAAAAATGTGCGGGAACAGCTTCTCACCTGCATCAATCTGTGCCTGCTCAGCATCGCTGTACTGGAAAGGTCCTAAGTTCTGTGCACCCTTAACGATATCTGCATAGCCGTAAGGCACAATCTTTGGTGCCAGAAGAATAACCAAAATAAGTAAAACCAAAACTATAATAGAACCCATAGCCAGTGGATTTTTGCGGAGTCTCTTAAGACCATCCTTAAAGAAGGTAGTTGACTCACCCATAACCTCCTGCTGGCGTTTCTCTTCATCTGATGCCTTGGCAAAATCCTTCATATCGAACTTGCTAAGGTCAATCTGTGTGGAGAAAGGAGCTCTCTTCATATTATCTTTCATCTTTATCTCTCCTTAATCAAGCTTAATACGTGGATCAATCACTTTGTATACAATATCTGTAATGAGGTTCGCGCCTACCATGATGACAGCAAGGAAAAGTGTTGTGGCCATAATCATTGTGTAATCACGGTTTGTGATACAGCTTACGAACTTGGAACCGAGTCCTCCGATATTGAAAATACTCTCAATAACCATTGAACCTGTGAGGATACCACCAATCATAGGTCCCACATATGTGATGACCGGAATGAGCGCATTACGAAGCGCATGTACAAATATAATCTTGTACTGATGTACACCCTTGGCCTTTGCCGTACGGATGTAATCCTGTCCGAGTGCATCAAGCATTGAAGTCTTTGTAAGTCTTGTAATATATGCCATCGGTGAAAGTGACAGTGACAGCACCGGAAGTAATATCATGTTGCTTCCTGAGCTGAAAGCCTGCACCACGCCAAGCTTTATACAGAAGAAATAAAGTAATAACGTAGCGATGACAAATGACGGCATCGACGTAATCAGTGTGACGAAGAATACTATAACTCGATCCGGCCACCTGTTTCGCATCAGCGCTGCTATCGAACCGAGCACCACTCCGAATACTATCGCAGTGAGTGCCGCTAAGAGTCCAAGCTTCGCTGAAATCGGGAAGCTCTCCCCGATGATATCTGAGATCGGACGGTCTGTCTTAAGACTAACACCGAAATCTCCGTGCAGCACGCCTGCCATGTAATTCTTGTACTGGACTATAAGTGGCTGATCCAGTCCGTAGCGTGCCTCAAGCTCTTTCATTACCGCCGGACTCTTTGCCTTCTCCGAATTGAATGGACCACCCGGAATTGCATTCATGGCAAAGAATGTAATAAGACTGATAATGAAGATTGTAAAAATAGCGAGAATAACTCTCTTTACAATGTACTTACCCATATTTTTCTCTCCCTCTTGGATTTGTATCGATAATGCATTATTTTTATTTTTTAAAGCATTATCACTGCACCACGTCAAAGTATTTTGTCTAATACGCAAAAAAGTGCGAATGACGTCATTGTCATTACACACTCCCTAATCTTGCTGTCTGATACAACTGTCGTTCTGACGCGAACAATTCTTTTTTATTATACACATAAATCATGCTTTGTCAATTGGATATATTTTCCTATATTGTTTTCATTTCTGCATAAAAATTAGTCATTTTTTTATAATACTCATTAATAAGGGTAATTTATGTAGCTCATAAGCATTATTTATACATTTTTATTCATTTTTATTTTTGCATTAATATATTAATTTTCAGTGCATGATTACTTTGAATTGTTAAGTACTGGCGTTATTCTGGCATTAAACGGATATTTGGTGTATAATTACATATCATATATATCAAGGAGCCACCTATGCTTACATACGACGATGCACTCAATCTCAACTACTATAAAAAAACAACCTTTACCGGCTGGATGAACGGCATGCGCTTTCTCATAAAGCGTGAGGAGCCAGTCATAAAGGAAGCCACCGAGGATACACCCGAGGAAAAGGGTGAGCCAATCTTTCATGCATGGATATGGCCGGGGCCGTATATTTTTGACCTGACCGACGACAGCAAAAAAACTGACAATACCTTTCCATTTACAGATGACGGAAAAAAACAGTGTGTAGACTGGATTAATGAGGTCATCAGTGCGCACTCAAACGAATATCCGAAAAATAAAACAGATGGAGAAACCCCGCTTTCGTAATGTGATAAATAATGTTGACACACCTGAAACAAAATGATATACTGTCAAAGTGTTTGCGGGCATGGCGGAATTCTTGACAATTGAACTGCTAACGTTCAATTGTAGGCAGATGCGCTACTGTACGCGGCATATATATGCGGGCATGGCGGAATTGGCAGACGCGCTAGATTTAGGTTCTAGTGGGAGACCGTGCAGGTTCAAGTCCTGTTGCCCG
>ENA-OPDG01001145-OPDG01001145.1-human-gut-metagenome-genome-assembly--contig:-NODE-1145-length-20101-cov-4.897186_pt1 | contig 20101 bp, 17 predicted proteins | sample MGYA00241259_ERZ501498 | MGnify/ENA primary metagenome ERZ501498 (study PRJEB25962, sample SAMEA2042582) | human gut metagenome | biome: human gut; feature: human-associated habitat; material: faeces... | reverse complement strand
AGGGCATCGACCACAGCTACTACTATGAGGGGTATACGACCTTCAAAACGGAAGATCTGAGCAAGGAATGAGGTGCAGATATGCCGGATACGAATTGGCAGTTTGATCTGGAGGAATATATCAAGCAAGGAGAGCCCGACCGGGCTGAAAAAAGCGAGGCATGGCAGACCGCCATCGGCTTGCAGGCGGTGGACGGGCTGAACACCTCTGCCTATCTGCTGGATACCGCCAAGAATCACATCGAAGGCAAGATCACCATCGATGAGGCCCAACGGCGTATTCACAGCTATTACGAGCAGCGCACCACCCGCACGGAGATTGAAAACGAGACCAGGGAGGCGGACATTGTCTCTGCCAGAATTGCAAAGCTGCTGGGTGAAAAGGCCTTTCAATTTTCACCCGCCGAATGGCTCTCAATTCACCGCAGGTTGTTTGAGGGTGTGTTCAGCCACGCCGGTCAAATCCGGCAGTATAATATCACGAAGAAAGAATGGGTGCTAAACGGCGACACCGTGACTTATGCGGACTGGAACAGCATCCGGGACACGCTGGATTACGACTTCACCACCGAAAAGCGGTTCTCCTATGAAGGTCTGTCCGTGGATGCGGCAGTAAGGCATCTGGCGAAATTTGCTTCGGACATTTGGCAGATCCATCCCTTTGGTGAGGGAAATACCCGTGCCACCGCAGTTTTTATGATCAAGTACATGAAGACCTTCGGCTTTCATGTAAATAACGACGCCTTTGAAAAGAATTCGTGGTACTTCCGCAACGCCTTGGTCAGAGCGAACTATACGAATCTGCAAAAAGGCGTTCACGCCACCACGAAGTTTCTGGAGCTGTTCTTTGACAACCTTCTTTTGGGAACGGAGCACAAACTGAAGAACCGCTATCTGCACATTGATTTTGTGGACGAGAGTGCTTCCCAAAGTATCAGCCCCAAAGTTCCAAAGTATCAATTTGATACTTTGGACTGCTCGCTGGAGGAACTGGCTGTTTTGGAGCGGATCGCACAAAACCCGACCATCAAGCAGCAGGAGCTTGTGAGCGCAACGGGTAAATCCATCGCAACCGTGAAGCGGATCACGAAGTCCTTGCAGGATAAGAACTATATCCGCAGAGAGAACGGCAAGCGATACGGCAAGTGGGAAGTGCGGGTTAAATAGAAAGCTTGGCTTAGAGAGAAAGAATTGTAAAACTTTGAGAGGATTGGATTCATGATTACAGGTGAACTGAAAAACAAAATCGACAGCCTTTGGGATATTTTTGCGGCGGGCGGACTGGTGAACCCGCTGGATGTTATTGAGCAGATCACCTATCTGATGTTCATCCATGATCTGGATGACACCGACAATCTCCGGGCCAAGGAAGCTGCCATGCTGGGGCTGCCGTATCAGAGCATTTTTGCGGATGAGGTGCAGGTCGGTGACCGTACCATCGACGGCCAGCAGCTTAAGTGGAGTGTATTCCACGATTTCCCCGCCGGAAAGATGTACAGCGTGATGCAGGAGTGGGTGTTTCCGTTCATCAAGAACCTCCACGGGGATAAGAATAGCGCCTATTCCAAGTACATGGACGATGCCATTTTCAAGCTGCCCACGCCGCTTCTGCTATCCAAAGTGGTGGATGCGCTGGACGAGATTTATCGCCTGATGAACGAATCTCAGGCGGTGGATGTGCGGGGCGATACCTATGAATATCTGCTGAGCAAAATCAGCCAGTCCGGCCTCAACGGTCAGTTCCGTACCCCGCGCCACATTATCCGCATGATGGTGGAGCTGATGGACCCGAAAGCCGACGACGTGATCTGCGACCCGGCCTGCGGCACCTCCGGCTTCCTTGTTTCAGCGGGGGAATACCTGAAGGAGCACCGCAAAGAAGAAATTTTCTTCAACCGCCAGAAGAAGGATCACTATATGAACCACATGTTTTTCGGCTACGACATGGACAGAACCATGCTCCGCATCGGCGCGATGAACATGATGACCCACGGCATTGACAATCCCTTTATCGAATACCGGGACAGCTTGTCCGATCAGAACCTGGACAAGGAAAAGTATTCTCTGATTCTTGCCAACCCGCCGTTCAAGGGCAGTCTGGACGCCGACACCGTTGCAGCAGATCTGCTGAAAGTCTGCAAGACCAAGAAAACAGAATTGCTGTTTCTGGCGCTGTTCCTGCGGATGCTGCGCATCGGCGGACGCTGCGCCTGCATTGTCCCGGACGGCGTACTGTTCGGCTCGTCCACGGCGCACAAAGCCATCCGCAAGGAACTGGTGAACGGCAACCGGCTGGAGGCCGTGATCTCTATGCCCTCCGGCGTGTTCAAGCCATACGCAGGCGTGTCCACGGCTGTGCTGATTTTTACCAAGACTGGCCACGGCGGCACGGACAACGTGTGGTTCTATGACATGACCGCTGACGGCTTCTCACTGGACGATAAGCGCAGCCCGGTGGCGGACAATGATATTCCCGACATCATCGCCCGCTCACGCAATCCGGAGGCAGAAAAAGATCGCCAACGCACGGAAAAATCCTTCCTCGTGCCCAGGGCGGAGATCGTGGACAATGGTTATGACCTGTCCATCAATAAATACAAGAAAACCGAGTATAAGCCCGTGGAGTACCCGCCCACCAGCGAGATCATGGCGGAGCTGCGGCGACTGGAGAAGGAAATCGGTACTGCGATGGATGAACTGGAGGAGATGCTGAAATAATATGGGCTTTCAACTAATGCTTGAACAGGCAAACAGCTTTTATGTTTGCGCAAAAATGTGTGGGAATAAAATGAAAAAACTCGAAGGCCGTATTGATATATATGCTACACCAATGATTGTGAACCTGTCATTCGCCTGCGAAGTATATATTAAGACGCTTCTCGATTATTTAGAGAATGGTAGTAAAAAGGGTCATAAATTAAACGAATTGCTTGAGGCTCTTCCAGATGAAAAGAAAAGCAGAATTCTTAAGGAAGTTGAAGAAAAACATGGAGCTTTAGCGGATGCCTTTGGTATACCAGTGATAGATACGGTTGCGGATGCTTTTGCAAAATGGCGCTATAGTTATGAGGTATCGCGTGTGTCTTGTGATATTGGCTACCTGTTTGCATTGACAGAAGCAGTTAGGAATATGTGCTGCGAAACAATATACGGATTATCGTGGGAAAAATATTGTAAAACTGCGCGAATCAATTCGGATTTGTGGGGATGAATGGATGATTAAGAGTTTCGATGAGGTGTTCGAGGATGTCACAAAACTTGGGGTAAAGATAAAAACAGATGAGTACCATCCGATAGGAAAATATCAGATAATAGACCAAGGGCAAGAGGCAGTTGCCGGATATAGTGATTTAGAAGACGGTGTATTTGAAAATGTGCCTGCTATTGTATTTGGAGATCACACACGTATTGTCAAATATGTAGATCAGCCGTTTTTTCTTGGTGCAGATGGCGTGAAAGTACTGCGCAGTCGGTTTAAAGACGCAAATTATCGCTATCTGTACTATGCGCTCAAGAGCGTGAAGATTCCAAACACAGGATACAATCGACATTTCAAGTGGTTGAAGGAAGCAAAAATCTATTATCCGAATTCGGAAGAACAGTCCAAAATCGTCTCGATCCTAGATGGAATTTCATCGGTTATTGAGCACCGTCAGCAGGAGCTCCAAAAGCTGGATGAACTCGTCAAAGCCCGATTTGTCGAAATGTTTGGGATATATCCAGCTAACCCAAAAGGATGGGAGACTGGAACTATAAGAGATGTTGTTTCCGATGTACGCTATGGTTCCAGTCGGCCAGCAGTGGATGGTGGCAAATACCCGTATCTTCGAATGAACAATATTACTTATGGCGGTGAATTGGATTTATCCGATACGAAGCGTATTGATATTCCGGATAACGAATTAGACAAATGCACTGTACGCCGTGGCGATGTACTTTTCAACCGTACTAACAGCAAGGAGCTCGTTGGGAAAACGTGTGTGTATAATCGAGACGATATGATGGTTTTGGCGGGATTTGTAATTAGAGTTCGGGTTAGTGAGCGTATTTTGCCGGAATTTCTTTCTGAGTTCCTAAATACAGAATTTTCTAAACAAATGCTTCTTGCTATGTGCAAAACCGCTATCGGACAGGCAAATATCAATGCACAAGAAATGCAAAATATCGGTCTTTATCTGCCACCAATCGAACTGCAACGGAAGTTTGTTCAGTTCAAAGAACAGACCGACAAATCAAAAGTTGCCGTGCAGAAGGCGTCGGATGAAGCACAGCTACTGTTCGACAGCCTGATGCAGAGATATTTCGGATAAAAGCGAGGGGCGAACTATGGATACAATACGGTCTGTCTCAGAATACCTCGAGTGCCTGTCAAAGATAAAAATGGAACCGAAGACAACATTTTCGGTTGGCTGTTTCACTCTGTTTCGCGGCCAAGCAAATGCTAATTGGTTGCTGTCCCCCAGTTTATATCGTCAAAACTTGTTCGAGGCAGAAAACCTACTTTTAACAGAAATAAAGCACATCTGTCCAAATGAATTTGGGGATAATCGATTTGATTCACTCGTTAAAATGCAGCATTTTGGTATGCCAACGCGCCTTTTGGACGTAACAACCAACCCTCTGGTTTCTCTTTACTTTGCGTGCGAGTCCAGCGAGCAGTCAAATGAAGACGGTATAGTCTATATATTTCCTAATATGCCTGTTTCATGGAGCAACGACCCGTTGGTTGATCTGGTGATGGACTTTGTTTATGATTATTTTCCAAGAAAAATGTGGCTTGATCAAATGCTTGACCAATCGCAAAAAAAATATAGAAATGGTAGCTATCGCCTGATGCCTGATACGATTGATTCCCTATTGCATTATTTAACAATTCCCGCCTTTGCGGTAATGCCTGCAAAAACAAACGAACGAATCGAGGCGCAGGACGGAGCGTTCTTTGTTTTTGGTATGCATTTCAGCAATCGGGAAGTCAGCACGAATCCCGGCACGGTTGGAAGAGTGTACTATAACTTTGAGCCAATCGAAATTGATAACGTGCAGCAAATCTGGAAGAAAACAGAGACATTACGAATTCCTGCCGCTGCGAAAAAAGGCATCTTAAATCAACTTGATATTCTTGGTATTAACGAACGGAAGCTGTTTCCAGATCTGTCGCATCAAATCAATCATACAGTTAGGACAGTAAAAGCGCATATGATTAAATGATACGAGGTGATCCCCACATGACCAACTTTGACATTTTCGCTGTCGATCCGCAATTCGAGTCCTTTGCCTCCGTTGCGGTTTCCGCTGAGCGGATTCTACATATTGACCCGTCCGCCTGCGTGCTGAACTGCCGGCGGGCGATGGAGTTTGCGGTGAAGTGGATGTATTCTGTGGACAAGGCGCTGGTCATGCCTTATCAGGACTCTCTGGTGAGCCTCATGAATACCGAAGACTTCCGGGACATCGTGGGCGCGGACATCTGGCGGCGGATGGATCTAATCCGTCGCATGGGAAACAATGCCGCCCACACCGGCAAGAAAATCACCGAGGAGCAGGCGGCGCTATGTCTGGAGAACCTCTATGTATTCTTGGACTTCGTGGCCTATTGCTATGGTGAGAACTACACAGAGGGGCATTTTGACCGTGCGCTGCTGACGCAGGAAAGCGAAGTGTCCGCCGCACCGGTGCAGGAAGTGCCGGAGGTGGATCTCGCCGCACTGATGGCGGAGAACGCTGCGCTGAAAGAGGAACTCACCGCCCGCCGCGCCGAGCAGCAGCAAACCTACGTGCCAAAGCCCCTCGACCTGTCCGAATATAAAACCCGCAAGCTGTATATCGACACCATGCTCACAGATGTGGGCTGGACGGAGGGCAAGGACTGGCTGAATGAGGTGGAGCTGCCCGGTATGCCAAACAAGTCCGAAATCGGCTATGCAGACTATGTGCTCTACGGTGATGATGGCCGCCCGCTGGCGGTGGTGGAGGCCAAGCGCACCTGCGTGGACGTAGCTAAGGGCCGCCAACAGGCAAAGCTCTACGCCGATCTGTTGGAGAAAAAGTATCACCGCCGCCCGGTCATCTTCCTGACCAACGGCTTTGAGACCCGCATCACGGACAATCTGTATCCTGAGCGGAAATGTGCAGCCATTTACTCCAAACGTGATCTGGAGAAGCTCTTCAATCTCCAGAGTATGCGGACAAGCCTCAAAAATATCATGGTGGACCGCAAGATCGCCGGGCGCTACTATCAGGAGGGGGCAATCAAGGTCGCCTGCGACGCCTTTGCCCGGAATCGCCGCAAGGCGCTGCTGGTCATGGCCACCGGCTCCGGAAAAACGAGAACAGTTATTGCCCTATGCGATGTGCTGCTCCAGCATGGTTGGGTGAAAAATATTCTCTTCCTTGCTGACCGCAACAGTCTGGTCACGCAGGCCAAGCGCAGCTTTGTGAATCTGCTGCCTGATCTCTCCGTTACCAACCTCTGTGAGGAGAAGGATAACTACACCGCTCACTGCGTCTTTTCTACCTATCAGACCATGTACAATGTCATCGACAGCGTACAGGATGAAGACGGCAAGCTCTTTACCTGTGGGCACTTTGACCTTGTGATCTGCGACGAGGCGCACCGCTCCGTTTATAACAAATACCGGGATATTTTCAACTACTTTGATGCCCCGCTGGTGGGGCTGACAGCCACGCCGAAAGACGAAATTGACAAGAATACCTATGAGATTTTTGAGTTGGAAAATGGCGTGCCCACCTATGGCTATGAGCTGGCGCAGGCGGTCAAGGACGGGTATCTGGTGGATTTCCTGTCTGTAGAAACGAAACTGAAATTCATTGAACAGGGCATTGTCTACGATGAACTTTCCGACGCGGACAAGCGGGCTTACGAGGACACTTTTGAGGACGAGAATGGTGAACTTCCGGAGAGTATTGCATCGTCGGCGCTGAACGAGTGGATTTTCAACGAGGACACCATCCGGCAGGTGCTGAACACACTGATGACCCACGGCTTGACCATCGACTACGGCAACAAACTGGGCAAGACCATCATCTTCGCAAAAAATCACACCCATGCAGAGAAAATCCTCACGGTTTTCAATCAGGAATATCCGCATCTTCCCGGCTTTGCCAAGGTCATCGACAACTACATGACCTATGCCCAAAGCGCCATTGACGAGTTTTCCGACCCGAAGAAACTGCCTCAAATCGCCATTTCCGTGGATATGCTGGACACCGGCATTGACGTGCCGGAGGTGCTGAATCTGGTGTTTTTCAAGAAGGTCATGAGCAAGGCGAAGTTCTGGCAGATGATTGGGCGTGGCACCCGTCTGTGTCCGGGGCTGATGGATGGTAAGGATAAGGACAAGTTCTATATTTTTGACTTCTGCGGCAACTTTGAGTTCTTTCGCATGAACAAGGGCAGACCTACCGCCAATATGATCGCCCTGCAAGGCGCAATCTTTCATCTGAAGGCCCAAATTGCCTTCAAATTGCAGGACTTGGCGTATCAGACAACGGATCTCATTGCCTTCCGCAAGACGCTGGTGGAGGACATGGTGCGCAAGGTGCGGGAACTGAACAAAGAGAACTTTGCTGTCCGCCAGCATTTAAAATATGTGGAGCGGTATGCCGAACCGGACAGCTACAATGCCCTGACCTATGAGGACACGCTACTCATGGGACAGGAGCTTGCACCGCTCATTACACCTGAAGAGGACGATGCCAAGGCGTTGCGGTTCGACGCGTTGCTATACGGCATTGAACTTGCGTACTTAGCGGGAAAAAAGTATGGCAAAGCGCGAAGCGATCTCATGAAGAAGGTCGCCGCCGTCGCGTCCGTGGCGAATATCCCGGAAATTATGGTACAGGCTGAGCTGATCGACAAGATTTTGCATACAGACTATGTGGAGACTGCCGGAATCAATGAATTTGAGCACATCCGGGAGAATCTGCGTGACCTCATCAAGTATATTCCGGTCAGTAAAGCGCACTATGATACGAATTTTGATGACGAAATTCTGTCTGTGGACTGGAAAGAATCTGAGCTGGAGAACGACGATCTGAAGAACTACAAGGCCAAGGCGGAGTTCTACGTGCGTCAGCACATGAATGACGTCGTTATTGCCAAGCTAAAGAGTAATGTTCCTTTGACTGCGGAGGATGTGCAGGCGCTGGAGAAAGCACTCTGGAACGAGGTCGGTACAAAACAGGATTACGAGGCCGAGTATGGCCAGAAGCCGCTGGGTGAATTTGTGCGGGAGATCGTCGGGCTTGATATGAATGCGGCAAAGGAGGCTTTTGCGCAGTACCTGAACGATGCCAGCCTCGATAGCCGACAGATCTATTTCGTAAATCAGATCGTGGAGTACATCGTCCACAACGGCATGATGAAAGACCTGTCCGTTTTGCAGGAAGCGCCGTTTACCGACCACGGCAGCATCGTGGAGGTGTTCACAGATCTTACAGTTTGGATGGGAATTCGAAATACCATAGAGAAAATCAATTCAAATGCTGTCGCATAAAAATAAGCACGGTTACTGCTATTTCCAGTAACCGTGCTTATCTTTACATTTCCAATAACTTTTGCGCTCTTCGCTGCACCTGCCGCTCCATCATCCGCAATCTTTTTTCGGGCAGGTTATAGCGCGAGTGCTTCTTGAACTTGAAGTTCAGCAGATGCCGCAGCTTCTCGCGCAGCTCCGGCGTCAGCGCGGCCTTGGCTGTACCGAGAAAATCATCGTACACGCTGGGGTACAGCGTTTCGATATATGCCTCCAGCGCAGCCTCGTCCGCCCAGGCGTCCGCGCCTGCAAAGTTAAAGAGGGAATTGCCATGGTCGAACAGGGGGGCGGGGGAGACGATGGTATTCGTCCGGTTATCGACCATCACGCCGAAGTTTCCAAAATGCCGGTCCACATTGCAGATTACCGCATCAAACACCAGCATTTCGTTCAATGCATTGACAAACTCAGTCCCCAGCTTTTCGTAGTATGCTTTCACAGCCTCCATGCCGCCCTTAGAAACGAGATGGCCGATAGGGAGATAGGCATACTCTTTACTGGTAAAAAGCTCACAGGTGGAGCAGAGGACGCCTTTCCAACGGGATAAGCCGTAGGGGATCGCGTGAACGCCCATGGCGGCGGCGATCTGTGCGGCGTAAAACTCAGAGTATGGTTCGTTGCCGGTATTGGCCGCACCCTCCGTGCCGCCCTTATAGAGATACACCTTACCGCCCATGCGCCGCCAGCATTTACGAAGCATTCCATTGGTGGTAAACTCCGGGCTGGAGAGCAGGGAAGCGCGGACGCCGCTGCCATAGCCGGTAAAGGCAAGCTCTGCCAGAACATTGCTGAATGGGTTGTCGTAGAGATTTACTTTGTCAAAAGAAGCGGTGTCACCGTCCTCGACGACCCAATAGCAATCGTTAAGGGATAGTCCTTTACAAACACTGATAATACCGAGCGGACGGTTGAGGTTTAAGCCGCATTTTGCCAAAAGGCTATGGACATAGGCGCGATTCTTCGGAATCGTGCGGCGGCGCAGCCAACGGCTCAATCCATCCGGTGTCAGCGTCAGATCAAGCGGCAGCAATGCCGCTTTTTCTTCATTTGTCCAAAGAATTTGGATCTCCGGCTCACTGGTATCGGTCGTTGCGGAGAATTTAACCAGCGGTTCATCGAACTGCTTTAAAATATAGTCCATGATAAATCCTCCTCAAAAGTTACTTCAGACCACACAGAAAATTTTCTACATTCAAATACTGAACATCCTCAGCAAACGTATCTTTTCCGCGATAAAGAACGAATTTACCGCTGATCGGGCCAAAGCGTTTTTCAACGATTTGGCATTTCTCTGCATCACGCAGATGAAGTGTCTGCTTTTCGTTGACCTCGGTGCTGTGCTTGATTTCATAGATGCGGCAATTTTGACTTGTTTTATCGTAGATCACCATGTCAAACTCGCCGCCGGCATCGAACTTGAATTTGAACGCTTCCATCGTACTGGGTGCCGCCTTACAGACTTCCAGCAGAACAATGTCCTCCAGCATCCGGCCCTTTACATCGTCCAGAATCTTTCCTGTGATATATGCCTTATCTGCTTCGGAAATCGATGCGAAATAGGCATCCTGCATCAAGGAGTAGACCAAAGCCTTTGCGATGGCATAGCGCATACCGGGCTGGGAAAAGACGATATGCTCTGCCTGCTTACCGCTTTCATACCGTTCCGGACAGTTGACGATCAGATCCAGCATAAGCAAATATTTTTTCACTTTGTCGATATGCTCCTGCGTGATCGGGACGGTTGTTTCACTCTTTTCCTTGACCTCAATGATGGCCTTTAATCGCTCCAATATTTGCTTTTCATTGACATCATAGAGAACGGTTGCCCGTTCCGCAGGGAGATCATGTAAAAGCAGTTCCTTTGCGGAGCCAAAATCATGGGACTTAAATTCGTCCTCTACCACGCGCAGCACAAAGCGGTGGTTCATGTGCTGCACAATGCGGTTGATAACATTGGTCAGCTCACCTTTTTCGTAAAGTTCCCGCAGTTGATTGAAGTATTCGCCGTAATGGTCATTTTTCAGTGTATGCTGAATGTTGCGGCTGATGGCGGTATCAATATACTTCCGGGTACTTTCATCGTCCCGAAACGCGACCTCGTCAAAGGCGGCATCCGGATCGTCAAAGCTCATATTTTCCATTTTCAGCGTTCCGCCGTATTCAATATAAGAATCGACAGAACAGATGTTCAGGAGCCGCGCATACTCCCGAAAGGGAATAAAAGAGGTGTGGATCGTCACGCTTCTGTCGTACAGTTCATCGCGGTTTGCCATAGCGAAGCCAAGAGAGTCTGTACCGGAAACGACGATTTTCATGCCCATCATGCTGAACACATCGGAAAGCACGGCAGCGGTGTCGATGAAGTCATTCAGGAGCGTAATTTCATCAATAAACACATACCGATAGCCCAGTTCAAACAGAGCTTTCAAGTCCTTTGTCAGCCGCGACATATCATCAGTGGTCTGCACCTTGATGTAGGCCGTTTTTTCTATGGGCAGTTCGGAAAGCATTTGAAACAGAAGTGTTGTCTTTCCGGTTCGACGGAGACCGTATAAAATACAGATCTTCCCACCGTAGGAGCCAGCCACAAACTTCTGCAAGGTGCTGAAGCAGTCACGCTTGCCGTACTTTGCCACGCTGTTTGCCAACGCCTGCAAGCCCGTACCCGTGACAACATTCGTATGAAACTCTGTTGTTTGCGAGGGTAAGGAAACCGAGACAACAGGCTGACCATAGCTTTCCAGCTTTTGATAAATCGCATGGTATCTAGCTGTATTTGCCTTTGCGGCATCGTTTTCGTAATTCTGATAGTTGCGCGTGGACATACCGAGGTATTCCGCACATTGGGCCTGATTCAACCCCTTTGATATACGCAATTCTTTTAAGGTCACGCTCATCACCTCGCCTTTATTATATCACAGTATACGTAAAGGACAAGAAAAATACGCAAATATTTCGTGTTTTCTTCGTCTATTATTCGCCTTTCTTCTTTGGGAGCTGTGTAAGCGCATCTAATTCTTCATAGGTCAATTCGCCGTTCACATAGCGGTTTCGTGCATTCTCCGCTTGTGCTTTCCAGATTTGAAATGCGGCATCTGTGTAAATGGCCGGAGTACGGCGAACACGCATATCATAGGTTTTGATCCGCTGCCGGATGAGCTTTAAGCCATCATCGGCAGCGATTTTCTTTTCATGCTTCTCTTTGACTGCGAGTTCTTTGCAGCTTTTTCCGGTATCACCGACTGACCGATCACAATAAAGAGCTTTGGAAGAGAACGGGATAAAGTAACGATGACAATATTCACACTTTTTCAATTCAATTCCTTGCTCGACCATCTCCAGCAGCTCTGTCAGCAGCGTCGCACCCAAATCGTCCGAGCCCTCGATGCGGGCAAACCGGACGGACTTTGGTGGCGTCGAAATGCGGTCTGCCACCAACACCGGATCAAAATTCTGCTCATCTACATACAGCTTTCGTTCCGCGCGCATCTTGAGGTCCAAACCGGCGATTGCTGTGGCAGCTTGAAAATCGCGGCTCATATAGAGCGCCAACCGCTGCTTGGCGCTCAACTTAGATTTGTCCGGCACGAGCACGGCATCTGCAAAGGCGGAGAGTTCCTTTTGCAGCTTCTCAAAACCTTCCATGCGTTCATCAAGCACGTCTGCCAGCTTTTCTTCAAAAAAGAGGGACTGCACAAAGCGTTCCCCAAAAGGGTGGATCGTGCTCAGCTCGTTTTTGATCTCGGTAATGGCTTGATTTTCCATCATGGGCGTTGTTCGCACCAGTAATTTCGCCCGTAAAGAAGCAAAATCTGTGGACAAAAAGGCAATAAGGGTTGTCCCGAGACGATATTCCACGGGCTTGAAATCCGTTTCTACATATTCCTTTTTGGGGCCAAAACTCAAGCAATACAAGGCTCTCAAGGCTTTTCCTCCATTCGTGGACACAGCTGTGGAATGTGTGTGGTAAATCATTTGTCACGCGAATAGTTTACCACATATTGAAATCTCCGTCAACGCTTGCTATCATTTTTGTGGAAGTTGAAATTCGATACAAACGATCTTCCACAAAATTAAATGACCGCCGGAGCGTTTCTCTTTCGGGGAAGCAGGCCATGACCGTCTGATGACGCGAGCGTGCCAAGGAGCAGAAATCGAGTTTCCGTCAGGCAGGAAACCGCTTCCGGGAAAACGGCAAACAAGTTCACCGGTCTCTCCGCATAATCTCCAAGGAAAGGAGGGGGCAGGATGGCAAGCAAACCGGAGCTTTTACAATATCAAGCGGCAGACGAGATCGGGCAGGACTTTCTTCTCGCGTACCAGCGAGCCGTCCTGCTCACCTTGCAGCGGCAAGGGGTTCTTAACGAAATGCAGTGTAGGAACTGCGTACAAAAATTAGAAGAAGAGATAAGAAATACAGTAAAATCAAAAACTGTAAAGGAATAGTGCCTTTCAGTATTCACACAATTGCAAAGGCACATTCTGTATCGTATGATACCACGAAAAGGAGGAGTTTTTATGTTACAAGTAGCAGCGTATTGTCGCGTATCCACGGATAAAGAAGACCAGGCAAATTCCTTTGAAGCGCAGCAGCGGTATTTCCGCGAGTACATCCAGCGCCAGCCGGATTGGGAGTTGCAAGGCATCTATGCTGACGAAGGATTTTCCGGCACATCGACCAACAAGCGCGTAGAGTTCAACAAAATGCTCCATGCGGCAGAGATGGGCCAGATCGACCTGATCGTGACCAAGGAGGTCAGCCGTTTCACCCGCAACACAGTAGACGCGCTGCAAATCACCCGCGAGCTGCGGCGGCGCGGCGTCGGCGTGCTGTTTCTCAATGACAGCCTGGATACCCGCACCAACGATGGGGAGCTGCGGCTGACGATCATGAGTTCCTTCGCACAGGACGAAAGCCGAAGGACCTCTGAACGCTCCAAATGGGGACAGATGCGCAGCATGGAGAAGGGCGTCGTTTTTGGCGGCTCGCTGCTGGGTTACGACGTGATCGGCGGCAAAATGACCGTCAACACGGAGGGCGCAGAAGTTGTCCGGCTCATCTTCCATAAGTACCTGCAAGAGCGCAAAGGGTGCAGCACCATCGCACGGGAGCTGCGAGAGGCCGGTATCCTCAGCAGCAAGGGCAACTGCCTTTGGTCATCTGCCACCGTGACTAAGATCCTGAAAAATGAAAAATACTGCGGCGACCTGATCCAGAAAAAGACCTACACGCCGGACTATCTGACGCACGAAAAGAAGTACAACCACGGCAAGGAACCGCTGGTCGAGCTGAAAGACCATCATGAGGCCATCATCGACCGTGAGACATGGCAGGCGGGGCAGAGGGAACTATCCCGCCGCAACCGCGCGACAGGCTGCGGCGGACACGGCAACCGCTATCCGCTCTCCGGTAAAATTTGCTGCGGTGAGTGCGGCAAGAGCTTCTCTCACCGTACCAAAAAGCGGCAGGACGGCAGCTCCTATTACCGCTGGTGCTGCTTCACCGCCACCAACGAAGGCCTGCGGCGCACAGACGGCGCGGGAAATACCATCGGATGCAGCGTCGGGCGGCAGATCCGGGATGACATCGCCATGGACCTTCTGCGGCGCTCCGTGAATGCCGTGACGCTGGATAAGAAAGCGATCATATCGAACCTCGCCCGCATTGTGGAAAGCGTTCTGACGTCCGGTGAGGACAGCGGCGAGCAGGAACTGCGGTGGCTGGAGCTGGAGCTTGAAAAGCTGCAAGCCCGCAACGACACCATCCATGACCGCTTTTTCGACGAGAGCATCACCAAGGCTGACTATCAGCGCGCCAAAGCCCGCTGTGAAAGTGAAATAAACCGGGTGCAGGAAAAAATTGCCGCGATCAAACAGCGGCAGACGCTGAACACCGACACGCAGACCCTAAAGCCGGACATCCGCACCGCCATCACGGGCATCGTCAGCGGACGCACGGCGGACGACGACTTTTACGGTCATCTCCTCCAACAGATGACCGTGTACCGGGACGGCAGGGTAGAAGTGGCGCTCAATCTGCTGCCCGCCAAGTGGGTCTATGTACTGGACGGACTGGAAAAATACCGGGCAAAAATAGGGGGCCATGACGCTTCCTCTGTACCGATGTCGGTCAGCAGTCCCTTGAGTTCGGGGTAGGGCATGGAGTAGCGCTGGGAAAGATAGCGCAGCGATGCACCAAGCTCCCCGTCTGGGCCGCCATATTGGCTGATGATTGCCGCGGCGAGTTTTGGATTCGGATTTTTGATTTTGACCGGATACTGTAACTTTTTTTCATAGACAAACATTTACTTTTCTCCCTCCAGATCCCAGGGCCACGGATCGCTCAGCCACTTGAAACTGCCCGGCGTCAGATCCGTTTTCAAAAGGGGCCCATACTGCTTTTCATAGGTCTCGCGCCCCTCGCGGCCAAGCTTGATATACGACCAGTAAAGGTTCAGCACCTCGGTATCCTCAGGGTGCGTGGTGAGATAAAGCCCAAGCTCGTCAATGGCAAAATCCAGTGCCATCAGCTCAGAAAGCGCCGGATTGACGGCAGGGAATTTCGTCTTCATCTGCGCGTGGAAGGGAAGGTTCAGCCCCGGAAACAGCGTGCCTGCCCGAAGCGCGTCCTGCTGGGAATAGCGCTCCGGATCGTTTTTCTGCATGGGGACATAGGGAAAAGCCAACGGCGCATAGCAGCCGTTCGGCAGCGAACCCGTGCCGGACTCGGCGCGCATGGCTTTGTTGTCGTCCAAAGAAGTCTCCTCCTTGCAAAGAATTGGGCGTCTGCCCATCTCATCCTATGCGGCGGGAGAAAAAAGGGAAGCGGGGCTTTTCTTTTTGTTCAATGTTCTGTATAATGAAAGGCACATAAGGCCGCGCCGCTGGGCATAAATTGTTCCCGGGGTGAGGGAATTGTTTCTGGTTTTGGGAAGAAAGGCGCTCAGCGCCGTGTTTGCGCTGCTGCTCGTACTGTCGGCTCTTGCCGTCAGCTTTGCTCTGCCGCCGAAAGCAGCCCAAACAAGCGGCGCAGCGGCAGTAGGGAATACCGTCTGGATCATCGATGCGGGACACGGCGGGGAAGACGGCGGCGCCGTCGGCGCAGACGGCAGCAGGGAAAGCGACATCAACCTCGCTATTGCCCGGCGGCTCGAAGGGCTGCTCATTTTTCTCGGAGAAGAAACGCGCATGACGCGCACCGATGACCGCTCGATTCACTCAGAAGGTGCCGCCACGCTGCGGGAAAAGAAGCGTTCCGACCTTAAAAACCGCGTCGCGCTCGTTAACGGCACGCAAGGTGCTATCCTTGTCAGTATTCACCAGAACAGCCTTCCGTCGTCTAAAAGGACGCACGGTGCGCAGGTATTCTATGGAATAGAAGAGGGAAGCGCAGCGCTTGCGAACGCCGTGCAGCGCTTGCTCAACGAGACGGTCAACCTGGAAAATCAAAAAGCGGAAAAGAGCATCGATCCGTCGATCTATCTGATGAAAAATGTCACTGCGCCCGCGATTTTGATCGAGTGCGGTTTTTTGAGCAATGAGAATGAAACGGCGCTCTTAAAAAGCGCCGACTATCAGCAAAAGTTAGCGGTCGTAATCGCAACCAGCCTGTTGCGGCCAGCACAGTAAAGTAAAAGAGGTTTACAATATGGCAAAGGCAAAAAGCGTATTTTTCTGCACCGAATGCGGCAACGAAACGCCAAAATGGGCGGGCCGCTGCCCGAGCTGCGGCGCGTGGAACACGCTCGTGGAGCAAAGCGTCAGCGATGCCGCCAAGCCGAAGGCAAACGGGCACAGCCGCGCACTGCGCGCGAAGGCGCGTCCCATCGGCGAGCTGGATACCGCGCAGGAGATTCGTTTTCCCACCGGCATGGGGGAGCTGGACCGCGTGCTGGGCGGGGGCGCCGTGCAGGGCTCGCTCGTGCTCGTCGGCGGCGCGCCGGGCATCGGAAAATCCACTTTGATGCTGCAAATCTGCGGAAAGCTGAGTGAAAACGCTAAGATTCTGTATGTTTCCGGCGAAGAATCGCCGCGTCAGCTCAAGCTGCGCGCCGACCGCCTTGGCGTACAGTCGGACAAGCTGTATGTCCTGTCGGAGACCTGCCTTGGCGATGTGTTGCAATCCGTTGAAGAGGAAAAGCCGGACGTTCTGATCGTCGACTCCATTCAGACGCTCTATCAGGATTCGCTGGAATCGCCCGCCGGCAGCGTAGCGCAGGTGCGCGCCTGTACGCTGGAGCTGATGCAGCTCGCCAAAGGGGAGGGCATCACTGTTTTCGTTATCGGACACGTCAATAAGGAGGGCTCGATCGCAGGCCCGAAGGTATTGGAGCACATGGTCGACTGCGTGCTGTACTTCGAAGGCGAAGCACACATGAGCTACCGCATCCTGCGCGCGGCAAAAAACCGCTTTGGCGCGACGAATGAGATCGGTGTCTTTGAAATGCGCAGCGAGGGCCTTGTCGAGGTGCCGAATCCTTCGGAAATGCTGCTTTCCGGCCGCCCGGACGACGCGCCCGGCACCTGCGTCACCTGCGTGATGGAAGGCCAGCGCCCGGTGCTGGCCGAGGTGCAGGCGCTGCTCGCGCCCGCGGCGCAATCGGTCTCGCGGCGAACGAGCAACGGCTTTGACTACAACCGCGCCGCCATGCTGATGGCGGTGCTCGAAAAGCGCGGTGCGCTCAAAGTGTCCGGCTGCGACGCATTTCTGAATGTCATCGGCGGACTCAGTGTGGACGAGCCGGCGGCAGACCTTGCCGCCGTGCTGGCGCTCGCGTCGAGTTATCTTGACAAGCCCATCGGCAACCACGTCGCCGCCATCGGCGAAGTCGGCCTCACGGGCGAGCTTCGCAGTGTGAACCACTTGAGCGAGCGGCTGAGCGAAGTACACCGCCTGGGCTTTGAGACCTGTATCATTCCAAAGCAGCGCAAGGATCAGATCCGCGCGCCGCAGGGTCTTGCGCTCATCGAAGCGCGCAACATCGCCGAAGCGATGCGCGCCATTGTACAGGCGTGAGCACGCCGCAAGCAATGCAGTGCAACCAAAATCTGTACAAAGCGCGTCACGATAATATCCCACACTCAGACAAGGAGGTTTGCGGCTGAAACGGTGTCAAAATACGCGTTTTCCGTGGAAGTGGTAAAATTCCCCTCCCCTGAATTGAACAAAATTTTTATTTTGTTCAATTATGTATGGAGGAAGAAACCGTCCATTCCCCCTGTCTTTTCAGCGCGCTTTGCGCGCTGCGATCACGCGATCCTTTTGACATTCCATACAGTCACCTGACAACATGAACGACTATCGGCTCGAATCGCCGCCGATCCTGCGCGATTTTCTATCGTATCACGAGACCATCAAAGCACACTCGCAGAAAACGGTCGACGAATACTTCCTCGACCTGCGCAACTTTTTTCGCTATCTGAAGCAGTCGCGCGATCCGTCGCTGCGAGACCTCCCTTTGAGTGAAATTTCCATCATGGATGTCGATCTCGACTTTGTGAAAAAAGTAACATTGACCGATATCTACGCCTACATGACCTATCTGAGCCGTGACCGCGTGCAGCATCAAAACAGCGACGTGTCCGACTACGGCCTGAATGCCGCGTCCAGAGCGCGAAAAATCGCGACGATTCGGTCTTTTTACAACTATTTGGTCAATAAAGCGCACCTTTTGGACACAAATCCCTGCAAGGACCTCGACTCCCCCAAGATCAAGAAGTCACTGCCGAAGTACCTGACGCTCGACGAGAGCGTGCAGCTTCTCCAGTCCGTCGACGGGCAGAACCGCGAGCGCGATTACTGCATTCTGACGATCTTTCTGAACTGCGGGCTGCGAATCTCTGAGCTTTGCGGCCTTGATCTGCAGGATATTCAAGATGACGCGCTGCGCATACTTGGCAAGGGCAACAAGGTACGCATCGTCTACTTAAACGACGCCTGCAAAGACGCGCTCAAGAGCTACCTCGCCGTCCGCCGCCCCATCTCCGGCCGCGATCACAATGCCCTCTTCCTCTCGTCGCGCAATGAGCGCATCAGCCGCTCGAGCGTCCACGCGCTCGTCAAAAAGCACCTGAGCGCCGCGGGGCTCGACGCTTCAGAATACTCCTCGCACAAGCTGCGCCACACGGCGGCAACGCTCATGCTGCAAAATGGCGTGGACGTCAAAGCCGTGCAGGAGGTGCTCGGGCATGAGCATCTGAACACGACGGAGATCTACACACACATTGATAACGACGCGCTGCGCGTGGCTGCAAAGGCAAATCCCTTGTCGCATGTAAAGATGAAAAAGAACAAGGAATCAAATTGACTTTCCCTGCCTGATCCGATATACTTAACAGTTGATGAAATGTATTTTTCAAGGAGGGTTTCCATGAATACAAAAGAGCTTTCCCCCATCTGCCGGCAGGTACGGCGTGACATCATCACGATGACCGCCAACGCCGGCAGCGGCCACCCCGGCGGTTCGCTGTCCGCGGTGGAGCTGATGACCAGCGTCTTCTTCAATCACATGCGCGTTGACCCGCAGAACCCGCACGATCCCAACCGTGATCGTTTCGTGCTCTCCAAGGGTCATGCCGCTCCCTGCTACTACGCAGTCCTCGCCGCCAAGGGCTTCATCTCCCGCGACGAGTACGCAAACTTCCGCCAGCTCCACTCCATCCTGCAGGGCCACCCCGACGCGAAGAAAGTCCCCGGTGTGGACGCTTCCACCGGCTCTCTCGGTCAGGGCGTGTCCATCGCCGTCGGTATGGCGCTCGGTGCCAAGCATCTCGGCAAGGATACGAAGGTCTTCGCCCTCGTCGGCGACGGTGAGAGCCAGGAGGGTCAGATCTGGGAGGCTTACATGGCTGCCGCGCACTATAAGCTCGACAATCTGACCGTCATCATCGACAACAATGGGCTCCAGATCGACGGCACGAACGACCAGGTCATGAGCCTTGGCGATCTGCCCGCCAAGCTGCGCGCCTTCGGCTTCGATCTCATCGAGCTGCCCGACGGCAACGATCTCGACGCCATCGAGGCGGCGCTCTCCAAGCCCACCATGCCCGGAAAGCCCAAGGCGATCCTCGCCCATACGGTCAAGGGCAAGGGTGTTTCGTTCATGGAAAACCAGGTCGGCTGGCACGGCAAGGCCCCAAATGCCGAGCAGCGCGAGCAGGCTTTGAAGGAATTGGAGGACTAAGAACATGGCTGATAAAATTGCGACCCGTCAGGCTTACGGCGAAGCGCTGATCGAACTGGTCGAAAAGAACGATAAGGTCGTCGTGCTCGACGCCGACCTCGCCAACGCCACGCAGACCTGCAAGGTCGCCAAGGCGCACCCCGAAAAATTCTACAACTGCGGCATTGCCGAGGCCAACATGGTCGACATCGCCGCCGGTATGTCCACGATGGGCCTCATCCCCTACTGCTCTTCGTTTGCGATGTTCGCGGCGGGCCGCGCCTATGAGCAGATCCGCAACTCCATCGCCTATCCCCACTTCAATGTCAAAATCTGCGCGACCCATGCGGGCGTCAGCGTCGGCGAGGACGGCGGCAGCCACCAG
>ENA-OPDG01001142-OPDG01001142.1-human-gut-metagenome-genome-assembly--contig:-NODE-1142-length-20122-cov-17.428116_pt1 | contig 20122 bp, 36 predicted proteins | sample MGYA00241259_ERZ501498 | MGnify/ENA primary metagenome ERZ501498 (study PRJEB25962, sample SAMEA2042582) | human gut metagenome | biome: human gut; feature: human-associated habitat; material: faeces... | reverse complement strand
GGTCTTTTGCAAATCCTGTCTGCCCGATCTGTACCATATATGGCTCCACAATCCCATATCCGTGCTTTCCGGTGATAGTCGGCATCGGCTCTCGGATGTCGTTCGGTCTACGCTCACCGCCATGATTACACTGAATGATAAATGGTTCTGGATTATCAAGAACGAACTTTTTCAGTCCTCTTGCAATCCGGTCCATTGTTTTCTTTGCCAGCGGACGAACCGCCCGGATGCCGTACTTTTCTTTTATTTCTTCCGATGTGTCAAAAATGCTCGGACATGGCCGGCTGAAATCAATCTGTGTGTATGCTCCAACATATGGCTTTAACAGTCCAGCTTTTACTGCTTCGCTGTCTGCCTGTCCGTGTGTTGGCTCTGGCCATACAATCGGCTTGCCGTCGCACCTGGCGATCATGAAAAATCTCTTTCGCATGGTCGGTGCACCATAATCGGCAGCAATCAGTTCTTTAAATTCTACAATGTACCCCAGATCATTTAGCTGCTGTACAAATTTTTCAAATGTTTTTCCCTGCTTTGCCTTGATCGGATGGTGCCCTCTGTTCAACGGTCCCCATGTTTTAAACTCTTCCACATTTTCCAACATGATCACCCGTGGTCTTACAAGTCCAGCCCATCGTAATGCTACCCATGCAAGACCACGAATGTTTTTATCCTTTGGTTTCCCGCCTTTCGCCTTGCTAAAATGTTTGCAGTCCGGCGAGAACCAGGCAAGTCCAACCGGATGCCCATTGCATGCCTTTACTGGATCAACAGACCACACGTTTTCACAGTAGTGCTTCGTGTTCGGGTGGTTCGCCTTATGCATCTTAATTGCTTCTGGATCATGATTGATTGCAATATCAACACTGTATCCGGTTGCCATTTCTATACCAGTGGAAGCGCCGCCCCCACCGGCAAAATTGTCAACTATCAATTCTCCGTGTATCATGACAGTACCTCCAACATATCAAAGATATTCCGTTGCCCTGTCACTCTGTCCTCTGCTCGCATAGAAACTTCTCCGTAATTTTCTACAAGCATTTCATTCTTGGCTCTCTCGTAGAAATTCCGATCAATCTCGAACCCATAGCTTGGTCTACCAAGTTCCATTGCTGCTCGAAGTGTGCTGCCGCTACCACAGCACGGATCAATCACCACATCCCCTTCATCTGTAAAGATCTTAATCAGCTTTTTCAACAGGCGCACCGGCTTCTGTGTCGGGTGGATATTTGGATATTTCCCTTTTGGATCTTTCTCCCAGGGCATCCAATCAAAGATCATCTTTCCATCGTTGTTAAACTTTGGCAGCTTGTCCCGATAAAAGATAAGTCCGTGCTCGGTTCCAAGCCATATTGCCTTATCTGTTTCCGGCAATCCCTTATGCAATACAAGAGCGTGTTCCGTTGCACCTACCACCCTCATGTTCGCCTTTAAAACCTGCGCGGAATAGTTCTTGCAAAATGTAAGATGAATATTATTTCCGAATCCGTGTTTTTCTGCCGCTTTGAGCATGGTTGGTATCTGCTGGAACGAACAGAACACGATCATGCATGGCGCTTTGCCCTTTTCCTTTGGCTCTTTCTTAAGCATCTTGCTACAGAAATGGAAGTATTCGTACAGATTAAAATTGTAATCCGAATTAAATGCTGCTTTTCCAGCAAGTTTGCTCTCGCCGTTTTTATTATCGCCCCCGACATACCACATAGGGTTACTGCCGTACATATTGTTTCCAAGGTTATATGGCACATCCGCAATTACAAGCTGTGCCCTTGGAATTCCATACTTTTTGTAATTCTGCATAGAATCTCTGTAAATTTCACATTTTACTTTCATTCTTTCAAAAGGAACCCGGCGCGCCTTTTATCCGGATAGGTTCCGGCTCCTTTCTTTGTTTTACTTTATTTTTCTGTTACTCCGTATTTTATCCGTCTTCTTCGTCTTGCGTTATTAGCTTTGCCCTTATGAGCCTCGCTCATTTTATTTTTGCTTTCTTCTGAATGTGGCTTATTATGCATTTTATATTTCCTCTGGCTTATCAATTCTAATAAATTCTATCACGAATACATAAGGATTCGCATCCCAACCATAACAGTCAAGATCAGCTTTCTTAATGGTGCTGTTCCAAATATTAACAAAAGCGGTTTTATTTCCTGCGCAATCTGGTACAGGATGCAGGCAAGAGCATCTCGCACCCTCTTTCCACGCTCCTTGTGGTGCGATTTTCTGCAACCGCTCCACCCTCACATTCGTAACCTTAAGCCAGATACGTGCGGCTTCTTTCGGCATGTGGATGGATGGTTTCCACTTTGTAACATCGGCAATATCATCTTTCTGCCAATCTTCGTAGTAATAGTATCCTTTCGGTGCCTTTTTCCATGTTTCTCGGACATACAGGATATCGCCTGTCTCGCAAGGCAATTTAAAGATTTTCTCTCCATATCCATCTGCAAATGTACCTCTACACGATATGTACCCTTTAGGTGTAAAAGCGGTATATCCCCATACAGCATCATCAGGAATAAAGCCTTTCACAATTCTTCTTGTCGCACCCTTTCTTCCGTCCAGAATCGCCCGAACCATTTTTGTGTTAAATAATATTAGTTTAATTGCCATCTACACCACCTACTTTCTCAAAATAAAATGTAATTGGTTGCTTATTGGGAATTACTAAACCAAAGCGAACCGCATTTTTATAAGTTACGCTATCCCGCATCAAGGTATCTGGCATTGCTTCAACCATCTTTCGGAATCCCTCAAGAGTAGAACGGCTTTTATAATGATTGCAACTCCGGCAGGCAGGGAGCATATTATCCACCGTGTCCGTTCCCTGTTCGCTCCAACCGTTTAAAGGAATAACATGGTCTACTTGCATATCCTTGTACTCTAATTCACACCCACAGTAAGCGCAATGACCGTTGTATTTTGCATATACTTGTTTTCTAACAGATTTAGGAATCGGTTTTCGCATCTACTCCACCGCCTTTCACAATCTCGATTGCGTGCTCATAACTTCTTGCTTTCTCTTTTCCCAAATTCCTGTTATATGCATTCTCCCAAAACTTTCTCTCATTTTCCAACTGCTCCACAATCTTGTCTACATCATAAGCCGTCGGATATTCTTCTAGTAAATACAATACTGCATTTGTATTTACTAAAGTTCCATTGCTTAAAGTAACCGATTTTAAATCTTTCTTTAGCGCATCCGCATCAATCAGTCTCATCGTTCGCCCTCCTGTTCCAATCTGTAGTTGCTTTCGTTCGCTCGTCTTTCCCTGTTCTGATGCCTCCGTCCTGATCCATGTACATCTCACATTCATAGCTTTTTGGAAGTTCTGTTCCGCATTTCATACATTTGATTTTGAACATTACCACAACAGCCGAATGTGATGACTTATTTGTAATGGTTAAGAACATTGCGTTTCCGCCGCAGAACGGACATGGCTTCAATTTTTCGTTCATTCTTCATCCCCCCAATCTAATCTCTGACCGCAATCACAATATACGGTATCCTCTTCCAATATGTCTCCACAACAAGGACATCTCCCTATAAGACCGACATAGCTGTCTCCGTCTTTTATCTGGGATATTGATTTCACTTTCTTCGCTGTCTGCTTCTCCACCGCTACCCGGCATTCTTCCGGTGTGCCGATCGCCTTATATTCTTCCCACACCTTAGCATCCTCGTTTGTTAAAAGGCAAAATCCCTCATGCTTCTCCCCTTCAAACACCGTTTCGATAAAGTGGTGCATCAAAAGCGGAATATCTACGTTGGCATGATAACGTTCTTTTAAGTCTTTTTCGATTTTCCGGTATTTCTGTACCTCTTCCAGTGCGTTTATTGCCATTGCATAAGCATTTTCAAAAGATTTCCCCCATGATGTATCACACGGAATCGCTTTTCCAAGTTCGTTACAATCATATTTTAATTCTTCAATTGCTTCATTCTCCGTCATGACTCTATCTTTCATTTCTGCCAATTCCTCCTGACTGAATTTTGTGTAACCGATTCCACAATTTGTAAATCCTCCCGCTTTATACACTATGGTTCTCGGCATCCTACACCTCCAACAGTTCCGGATTATCAAAAACGTTGCCGATAACTTCTACACACTTTCGTTCGAGTACGTAAAATCCTAAATTACAGTAGCAATATCCGCTTTCTCTATCTTTTGAGTAACTATAATCAAGCGTCCAATCGCCATTATTATATTTTACAATTTCCGGATATTCTTCTTTTCTATCACAAACGTCATTCTCCCAGATCAGCTTTCCGTTCTTATCCTTAAGTCCGGTGCACCAACAAATTGTGGATGGATCAATTTTCAGAGCATATAAATCTGATGCGTAACTAGGGACGATATAGTATTTTTCTCTTCCGGTAAATCCATATCGTACCAAACCGCCAATAACCCATTCGTCGTTATCAGTTCGTTTTGCTTTGCATAAATATCTATCTTCCATCCTTTTCCTCCATTTCTTTCAACTTGGCTTCTGCTTCCTCTTGTGATAAAAACCAGGTTTCCTTGTACATTTTTTCTGACAGGATTCGGTCTGTACCATATTCCCGATCTTTGTCACACTCCATGTACCATCCTTTTCTGTAAAAGTAATAAAGGCTACTTTCTGATGATAAATTTTATTGTTCTCCGGGTGCAGACTTAAAATATTTAATTCATAATTGACTTTGCTAGGAATTAAATATACATCTGAGCCAATTCCACACGGCAACCGCAGAAGTAATCCCTGCTCCTCGGTATCCTCATAGTCTTTGAGTTTCCGATATACGGCATCTATTTCCTCGCAATCCGGTTCACATGCCCTTTCCCACAGTTCATCATCAATCCACAATGGATTTCTCTCTGTTAATCTCTCCATGCTATCCCTCACTTTCTGCCTTAAGCCACTGTTCCACCTCTGTAACAGAACACATTGCTACACCGCCCTCAATGGTCTTTACGCTACCCTGCTCATATGTTTCGATTGAGCAAAGGAAATCTAAAAGCTCTTCATCCGTCATGCTCCGGATCCGGTCTGCATTGGTCTGTTTATTTGTCACTATGCATCCATCAGGATGTATTCCATCTTTCATATCATTCCTCACTTTCTCTGTATGACTCTGGTAGCGGCATCCAAGCAATAACGTCCAGAATATTCATTCCATCCGTGAAATTAATTCCATTCCAAAATGCTCTAAATGGGTATACCTTGTCTTGCTCACTACTTCCGTATTTTGTTGTTACCAAATACACTTCAAGACATTTTCCCTCAAATAACGGATTTTCTTCCGGTTCTTCTGGAATCTGCTCACTGCATGGAATCCATCCGCTTTCCTGCTCCAAAATTCTGTTGATCTCTTCCTCCGAAACCACTTTTGTTAGAGGAGAATACCCACAGGCTTCTGTTGCTACCTCAGATATCCGGTTTTTAATCCTGCTTATTTTCATTCTGATCCTCACTTTCCGGCAACATAGCATATTTATAGCTACTCATTTTACCGTCATATGTGCTCCATGACGTTTTTCCGTAATCCCATGTATAAACCGTTTCATCTTCATATTTTGAAAAATGTTCTTTGCTCCACGCAAAAAGTTCAGAATCTCTGACCAAAATCGGTGTATCGACTGGAACTTCGCTCCAATCAATATACTGGCTGTTCGCCCATTCTTTTGCTTTTTCTCTGCAACGACCAGCATTTCTAATGTCATTATCGCAAAAATCGCATTTATCGCAGACTCCCCTGCATTTTTCCAGTTTTCCATTAATTAACGCAATATTGCCTCCATCACACGCAATATTCAAAATCTCTTCCGCATATTTTTCTCTATTCAGCATTTTCCTGCTCCTTTCCGATCCTGTTCACAAGCTGTTCTGACCTCGTATAAGCCTTATCCAACAGTTCCAAGTATTCACTAAAGGAAATCTGCGCCTTTTCGGATAACTCACTCGGATAACGCTCTAACAAAGCCTTAATGCACTGTTTCATGTCTCCAAAATATCCGATTGTTCGAACGCTTTCTTTTTCATTGCCGTCCTTATCCTGTCCGGCATATCTCTGTCTCAGGGTGTGATTCAGAGAATCAATCTCCACAAAATATCCATCCTGCAGTTCCACAGCTAACTTGTCCATCAACCATTCCTCCTATATTTCATACGTCTTTCCGATAAACCGCTTATCAATGTACTTACATTCCCATTCCAGTACACTTGCGATCCCCGTCATGGTTTCATATCCGGTAGCAAGGCAGCTAATTAAATATCTGATTCTCTCATAAACCTGTCTGATCTGATTTCCCGAAAATTTAAACTGTGTTTTAAGGCAGACACCCAACATAGCAAAATAATTAAATACCTGTGCCAGTAAAAACTTATTTGCCTGTATCATGCAGTTCGGTGCAATCTTTCTCTCTACCAGATAAAAACTTTCACGATACGGAATCTTATTAGTTTCCTCTCTCACGTCAATCTTGCATTTATCTTTCAGATAAAAACCAAGTTCCTCGCCTGTCGTTCCATCCTTTGCATTCTCCACATATGCATCAATAGTCTGCTCAACCTTTATGATTCTTTTGTGTCCGAATCCGAACTTATCATGCAGTGCCTGATATGCCATCATACGGACGTTATAATAGGATTCCTCTATCAGATAATCCGCATTGCTTTGTGCCTTGGCGTGTCTCTGTATTCCGATCAGTTCACTCTTGGAATATCCAAGTGGCTGCATCCGCTTTTTCTTTCTTGCCAGTGCATTACTCATTTGTTCTTCCATCTCCTCTCTACATCCTCAAAATGGCTAAATACAAGACTTTGAACATATTTTGATATATTTGTCCGTGCATATTTTTTAATTAGCATTTCCCCTGCTTCCATCATTCCTTGGAACCACTCATCTTCGTTATCAGCTTCATAAAACTGCTGCCGGAATTTATAATAGTCATTAAAAAACTGCCATTCTTCGGAACCTTTTTCAAATTTCTTACTTGCCATAATCATTCACCTTTTAATCAAATGGTGTGCTGCCACATACTTCTCGGAAACCGTCTTTCTGTCGCATCCGTGCTTGAATCTGTTCAATGGTTTCGGTTCGCTCGATAAATTCCATACGATCACCTTCAAACTGAACAACTTCTCTAAACGGTGTACCCTGTCGATTCTTTTCAACTTTCAAGCCTTTAAATTTTCTGTCTTCATCCAAATTCCACATAAGAATAATATTGGAAGCATCCTGCTCAATATCTCCGGATTCTCTTAATTCGGACATTGTAGGCTCTTTCGTTACATTCATTTCCGATACTCGGTTAAGCTGTGACAATAGGATGATCGGAACGTGAAGCTCTCTCGCAAGTGCTTTGAATTGCTTCGAAACTTCCCCGACTTCGGATGCACGATTATTGAACTTCCGGTTACACCGTACCAATTGCAGATAGTCAACTACGATCACGTCATATCTTTGATGCCTGCATTGCGTTCTTATTTCCTCAATAACATTTGTCTGATCGTCAATTGTGATCGGATATTTTTCAAGCTCATCATTTGCCTTGTCAAAGGCTTCTTTCTCTCCACCAAGAAAAGCCTTTGCCCTGCGAACTCTTGTCAGACCAATCTTTGACATTCTTGAAACAAACCTTTCATAAATCTGACTGTTGTTCATCTCCATGTTGTAGTAACAAGTGTTATAGCCTTTTCTTGCCATATTCTCGATTATTTGTGCCACAATAGCAGACTTACCAACTCCCGGTCTCGCAGCAACAACTGTAATGTCTCCGCCTTCAAGACCGCCAAGGCAATCGTCAAGATGGTAAAATCCTGTCTTTACCCTGTCCTCTCCAACATCATCATTGAAGTATTTATCTTTGTTCTCTGATACGATTTGCTTCATCAACTTAGATTTCTTCAACTGATTAACTTGGATTTCTTCAAGCCTTGTAAGAACTTCCGCGATCGAATTATCAATATCACATGGTCTAAGGCTCACTCTCTGGAAAAGGCTTTTTGTTTCCCTTACCCGCCAATCCTTAATGACTGCATCCGCATAACTTTTTATTGCCGTTGAGACTGGGGTAACAGATATGCATTCTTTCAATTCGCTTGCAATTATTTCCGGCTCCCATTTGTGGTTTTCAAGTGACTGAGACAGTGAAACGACATTAATGTTTTCTCCACGATCATACATGGCAAGCATTTCAGCAAAAGCATCTTGGCAAAATTCAGAGCTGAACATTTCCAGCTTCAATTTGTTATAAACCTTGTACATGGAATCATTGTCAATCAATACACATCCGATCACTCCAATTTCTGCTTCCGTCAACTGCTCTCACCTCGCTTTCGTTTCTCAACTTGACGAATCCAGTAATCGCAATCCTCTTTCAGCCAGTCTCCGTATTTTGGTATGTAGCGATAATTCGTATCATCCGGATTCTTCTCTATATAGTCAGTAACATATGCCACTGTAGCCTCATATATCAGCTTTGCAACGGCTTTCCTGTTCGGCTCGATAACTTCTAAAAGCTTGTCCATCCATGCTACCTTGGCAGACGTTAACGACGTTTTCTTTGGATATGCATTGATCGTGTATTCCCATCCCCATTCCGCGTCAAAGTCCAAATCAGATGCAGGCACGCTTTCTTTTGTATTTTCTTTCTCTTTCTCTATATCTGTATCTATATCTTTCTCTATATCTATCTCTACATTGCAATTTTGTTGCAAAATGTTGCACTCCGTTGCTCCACTGTTGCATTGCAACGCTTTTTGTGCATTTTCCCTAGATTTACGACTTCTTCTTGTACTTGCAGTCTCACTTCCTAGGTTATCTTGCACAAATGGCAACTTGTACTCAATGGAATCTGATGTTTCAAGCAATCCGCAGGAAAGAAGATACTGAATCGTTACTTGAACATTGATTTCGTCCTCGTCAATATCAAGGGCGATCTCTTTGTAAAATTCATCTTCCAAGCCGGAATACTCTAAGTAGCCGCCCTTTTTCAACGACAACAACTGCATCTTAAGGTATATGATCGTGTATGTATCGCCGCCTGCCATCCTTCGGAGTTTCTTGATTCGTTTACTGTCAAAGAAATCATCCATCAGTTTAAGCCAGTAATACCGCTTATTCTCCGCCATTTTCACTACCTCCAAGCAATTCAATAACCTTTGCCCCAGCATCTTCCGGGCGACAAAATACGAACTCAACGCCATACTTAAGTTGCATTGTCAACATAGCTTTTGCCAATACCTTGCCAGATGTCGGCTTTGTTTTCGGTAGCGGTACATTCAGCAATTTTCCAAGTGTGTGCATATATGCAATATTGTTATACCGGTCTACTCGTGGATTGTTCCACTTAGAAACATCTTCAATGGATTTGATTCCATCTTCGTTTTCTACCAATACATAAAGTTTGATTCCGTTGTTTTGAGCAAGAATACACTCATCACGAAATCTTCCATGCTGACGTCCGCAGATGTTTCCTACAATCTCCTGCATATCTTTCTTAGTATCTACAGATACATCATAAGTTCCAAGGAAATCCATCTTTTTAAGTTCCATTTTTCTAGCTGATTTTCTATGGATAACATCCGCTACCTTGTCTGTGGCAATTATGTAATCTCCAACCGGCAATGGTGCACGCAAGACTTCCATATCGTGGCTTTTGAAATATCTATTCTTAAGGATATGTAAGCCCTCTTTCTGTCCTTTATCCTCAATTATTAACACGTATTCTCCTTTCTGGCGGTCACTTTCGGCAACCGCCAAAGGTATCTCATGGCTTTCAATTTAGTTTTTTGTGATATATTAAATTCCTTGCCAAAACATCAGATACCGCATAAATTGGTTTCTTTTAGATAAATACCAAGGTGTTACAACCTATTTTTAGTATTCAAGATTGATAGTGACATTCGGACAGATGCTTCCTTCATTGTTATCAATGTCACAGAAATCAACATCATCATTAAATTCCACTGTTACCGTTACTTCTTGCGTATCGTCCTCATCGTCTCTGTCAAATTCAGCTTCTACATCGGCATCAAATTTTGCCTTAACATGGAATTCTACTTCTGTATCTGCATTAAACTTTGACAACTGCTGAATCAATTCATATACTTTCATGCCGTCTCCTTTCAGAACGGGCAAAGGTTCATATCAACTTCCAAGCCTTTGCACGCAACATAAACATTGGCTCCATATTTAATTGTTTCTTCTGTCTTTTGTTTAAATAGTGCGGGATCTCCGCTTTTATCTGATAAGTGTATTAGAACGACATTTCTCAATGCCGGGTTATCGTTAGTAGAAATAAATTTAAGTGCCGTTGGTAAGCTCATATGACCTCTTAATCTGTGTTCGTAATTTGGCTCTTCTCGGTTCACAAACTGCATATCATAGTTGGCTTCCACCATGATGTGATTAACACCATTAAATCTCCATCTGACGTATTCCGTGTCTGTTGCATACACAAGGCTTCCCATCTCTGGATGCGTAATGTAAAACCCAACGCACGGGCACTCTGAACCGTCTCCGTTGTTATGTAGCCATCTTCCAGATTTATCACGATTTTCAAATGCTCTTATGTCAAAATTTCCTTTTCTAAAACGCATTTCAGAATCTTTTATCGGCGGTCTGCATGGTTCAAAAACAGGAATGCCAGCTTGCACATATTGTAAGCTATAAAGACTATGGTCAGTATGGAAATGGGTAGTAATCACAGCCTTAATTTTCATCACATTGAAATCCAGTGCTTTCTTGACTTCCATAAAAGGCAACCCGGCTTCGATTATCAAAGCTTCCTTGTCATTCTCCAGCATGTAGCAATTACCGGATGAACCAGAACCTAAAACTTTAAGTCTCATTAAAGAACTCACTCCTCACATCAATAATCTGTCTCGTCTGTCCCAACAATGTCCTATTGTGCTTTGCTCTCTGCTCATTGTCGCAAATGAACTGTTTGCAGATTTCCGGTCGTACCGGATAGATTCTGCATTTCTCACAACTCTTGTCCGTATCAAGAAAAGGGCATGTCATATCATATGGTCGATTCACAGTAGGAAGCAGGTGCCTACACTCTTTGATATGGTTCTTACGGATATATCTGTGAATTGCATCTACTTCCTTTCTGCTCATTGGTAAAAGATTGGAACAGCAGTTACCGCATTGGCTACATTTCCCATCTCTGCAAAAGTTGTAAATGTTATCTTCCATTCCTTTCTGTACGGATTCTAAAAATGATATAACTTCCATATGCTACTCCAATTCTTCCTCTGCCGGAAACTGAAAGATTTTTAAATAATTTGTACTTGTATATTCCATGTACTTGTTTCTAAGCATTTCCATAGCTTTCTTGGCTTTTTCTTTGGAACTGTATCCAGCCATTTTTGTTACCATTGCTGTCGAAGAGTTGTTGCAAAAGATAGCTGCGTGTTCAACATTCTCATATTTCCCGACTGTCATGCTCAAAGAACTGATTTCATACGGTACATCAATTGTGCCGTCCTGCGATATAACTCTCATGGCAACCTCCTAATCTTTCATAAAGTCCGGCAAATTCTCGTCATTCTCTGCCGATTCAACAACTTCCGCTTCGACTGCTGCGCTTTCAACTTCTTTTGCTTCCGCATCTACAACAAAATCCTCTGAATTGGCGTTCTCGGCAATTTCTTCCTGCGTCTGCTGATAAGTTTCATCCATCTGCATAAGAGACTGTTTTGCAATAGCATTAAGGTCTTTTGGATGCTTTTTGATTGCATTATTACGCATCTTTCGAACAATCATGGATTCCGATGTATCAAGCCATGCGGCACTCATATATGGTCTTGCAACTTCACAAGCAAGCATATCTTCAATAGTCTTACAGTCTAAAAGTGCTTCCAGAATTTCATTTTTCTTTTCTGCAATAGCTTTCTTTTCTGCTTCTGTTGCATCATAACGTGTCTTTTTACCGCCTTTTACAAGTCCGAAAGTTTCATTCAACAGGTTATTACGGACATGAGCGAAAAGATTTCCTTTTACGCTTTCACGCTCTGCGATCATGTACTCGATTTTTCCATCATTCATTTCAACAGGATAAACAACACGGATTACTTTCTGTGATAATCCTTTTTCTTCCCACTCCGGCGGTGTAACTTCAACACCTCTGTGCTTCGGATATGTAAATTCATCCCCTTCTTTCACAAGCCATACTGGATATACCTTTTTAACATCAACACCAAAGTTACGAAGAAGTGCATCGTTGCCGTCTCCCTCGATTCCCATTTCGACTTCCTTATACCAATTCCCGCTGGCATCCTGTTTGCTTCTCAACTGGAAGTAGCACTCCCTCGGCACTGCATTGGCATTAAGTTGAAGGCTTGATACCTGTCCAATAACCTGTCTCAAATTAGAACCATTTAAGTTGCTCATAGCGGCTTTGTTAGATGTAACAAGGTTGTAAATTGCACTCATAGATGCCATAGCACACTGCTTGGAATAATCATCAAACACAAGTCCATGCTCCGCAAAATCACGCTCCATAAGTCCTGTGTACTGGTTCGCATAATAAGAAAGCTGTGTATTCATTTCCTGTTTTCCCTGTGCCGCTACTTCCTGTTTTTTTGTTTCTGCCATAATTATTTTTCCTCACTTTCCATGATGATTTTTAATTTGTTTTCTGCTATTTCAAACTTTTCTTTTGCCGATTCAAGTTCCTTTTCTGCGGCTTCTCTAAACTTTTCCTTTGCATAATCGAAATTCGGCTTTGTAAGGAAAATATTTTCATAATAGCCAGTAATTTTCCCTTCGTCCTCTTTTCTAACAAAGCTCATGCAATTTGGAAAACCTCTTTTCTTATCAACTGGATAATATGTCTTTGGTTTTTCAATCACTTCCACTTCTGTGACGGAGATTCCGTCCGAATTAAGTCCATAAAAATAAAGTTTCACTGCTTTTCCTCGCTTTCCTCACATTTCTTCACAATCGCCACCTTATCAGCGCCGTAGGTTTCCACCCACTTCATATCCACGGTTTCATCTGTAACTGTTAGCTTTGCACCATTGGCATTTACAACCGTGTCACCAGCTTTTACAGAATCCCCGGTGCGGTATGTATAGCTTCTGGTGCTGTTTGGAAATTTTGCTTTGATATAATTCATTCTGATACCTCGCTTTCTAATTTTTGATGGTCTGATAGCATTTATCATGGTCGTTCCACTTAATAGGAATTGGTGCACCACAATCAATGCAATCCATATCAAACATTTCCTCATCCATATTGGTCATGTATCTTGAATGCTGTCCGCACTCGCAATTCGCATAAAGTGGTTTCAATGGTTCATCAAAAAGTGAATCATCTCCGCAATTCATGCAATGGATGCCTTTGCTCTCTTTCTTCAAGCAGAAACCTCTTATCGCTCCACATTTCTTACATTTCCAATAGATGAATCCTTTATATGTCAATCCGTGATAAGTCTCTTCAACAGGTTCTTTATGCTGTGCCGGTATGTTACTCGGCACTATAGCATTCGGAATTTTTGGAAGCGAATCAAGCTCTAACTTTGGTTTCTCAATCTCAATTTCTTTCGTGGAATCAAAATGAAGATAGTCTACCAGCATGCTTGTAATCTTAGAGAAAAGTTCAACCGCTTTATCCCCGACATCAACAGAAATGTTCATTCCGTCTGTAGAAACTCTAATTTTCATTTACACACCCTCCACTTTCAACTGCTTGTCCTCTGAAACGCTCAAAAGAATTAACTGCGCATCCATATCCGGCACATTGAACTCATTCAGCGATTCTGCGTTATCAACGAAAATCGGTACGCTTACACCGTATAACTCGCTAAGAGAACGGATAATATCAAGTCCGGCTACGATTCTATGACCACTGTTTAAAGCCGAATACGGAACGCCATTCACAGTACACTCACAACAATCTTTCATACCGCCATTTAACTGCATTTCAAAGAGTTTGAAATTTACGGTCTTGAAATGGCTGTTAATAGATTCTGAAACCTTATCCAGCTTGAAACGAATGAACTCTTCCAGTAAGTAAAGCATCTGTTCCTGGTCCGCAACTTTTTGTCCGATTTCTTTCTGCTCGTCACGAAGCGTTTCGATACGATCATCAATCGCCACATTGTTAGCCGCCTGCGCAATAACCTTGTTCACCTCTTCAAGCTGACTCTGCAGATCAGCTTTCTTGGCTTTTAAATCAGTAACAACCTTGTCTGCGCCCTCGGATTCCAACTTGGCAATATCAGCAAGAATCTTGTCATGTTCTGCTTTCAGCTTCACATATTCTTCATTCTGCGAATAATCAGCTTCTTCTGGGATCTCGGATAACAGTTTGCAAAGTTCCTCTTTATTTGTAAGAGTCCCCTGTTCCTGTTTCTTTAAGGAATCTATTTCCATTTGCAGATCAGCATTTTTCTTTGTCAGTTCCTCGATAAGATTTTTCTTTGCAAACCCATCTGCCTTGATTTCTTCCAAGTTGGATTCTTTCTGGGTAATAAAGTCACTTTTTGAATCATTTAGTTTCCGCTTTGCATCTGCCTTGGATTTTGTCTTTCTTTCTTCAAAATCAGCCTTTAACTGCTCAATCTTATCAGCCGGTAACTTCTGACCACATAAGGAACAAACCGTTGTAGATTCATCAAATTTCCACTTGGATTCATCAAAGAGATACGGAGTTTCATCAAATGCCTTGGCTTTCTCAGAATTATACTGTTCGCCCAGTTTCTTCCGCTCTGCATCCGCATCAGTGATAGTTTTTTCGTTATCAGAAATCTGTTTCTCTTTCAAAGAAATCGTAACCGCAAAATGTTCTAACTCATTTTTACAATCACGCAATTCAGCATCCATGATGCTTCTTTTGTTTGATAACTCGCGATTCATCGTCTGTTCCATGCCGGACATGTCAAACTGTAACTGCATTTCCTTACTTCTTAAATCGCCCAATGCGCTACCTGCATTCTCCATTTTCTTGTCACATTCAGCGATTCTTCTTACCAGATCTACCTTTGCAAGTTCCTGCTCTGCCACGTCAACATCAACCTTGGATTTCTCGGCTTCATCAATACGTACCGGAATCTCTGACTGTTTCTTTTTCCACTCTGTAAGAGCTTTCTGAAATTTTGCACGAATATCATCCGTGGACGGTGCTTTCTCCAACTCGCCGAGTAATTGGGCATACTTAGCATCTGTCTGCGCCAGTTCAACATCCGATACATCCGTTACAAGGCGCATCAGAATATCCCGCTGCTCTTTCCATTTCATGGAAGAGAAATACTGCGGATTGGCCAGCATCTTGAACATATCCTCGCTCTGTGCCAGACTGGAAATATATTCTTTGAAATCAGCTTCACTTTTTGGATAACCGTCAATCTCAAATGAATTGACATTTCCCTGCAATGCAACAGTATCAGTACCACGTTTCTTAACCCAATTCTGCTTCTGCACTTTGGAAAGCTCTATTTCCTTACCATCTACATCCAGAACCGCTACAACCTTAATTTCTACGTTATCAATGCGGTTTCCGTCCTTATCCAACGGTCTGACATTGAACTTTTCCTCTCCGGCACTGTTCTTGTTAAACAGAAGCCATGTGAACGCATCGAATATGGTTGTCTTTCCTGCGGCGTTCTGTCCTTTAATACTTGTCTTATTAGAGAAATTCACATCAAGGCTCTTAATTCCCTTGAAATTCTCCATATGTAATGATCTAATTTTCAGTTTCATTTTCCTTCTCCTTCCACTCTTTATATTTTTTAAGTGCCTCTTCAAAGCATGCTTCATCGTCAATATATCCAAGAGCTGACTCTATAATTTTTGAATTAATAGTTGTTCCCTTTTTCCCCATCAGCTCAATGTCTCTTTGGTGTTCATTTGCAATAATGGCACATGCTGTATGAACTTTCGTCCTGCATGCAACCAGATCTGCATATTCCTCAACGGAAATTGTAACGGTATTTTCTGCCATCTTAATTTTCCTCCTCTAATACATTAATTTTGCTCACAGACACCTCATATGCTGTTCTCTGCTCTTCTGTCCCATCTTCGTACATCTTTACATACCCACGGCTCTGAATGCGTCCGGTAAGTTTCAAATGCGTTCCAACCGGAAGTCCAGATGTATACACCGCATTTCTGCCCCAGACAACACACGGAATATAATCTGATTTGCCATAGGAACGATTGACTGCGATTAATAAATCTGCAATTTCTCTTCCAAGCGGAGTTTTCCTGTAAATCGGTTCTTTGCATACATATCCGTCAAGCTGGATTTTGTTCAAATCTGTATGCTCTCCCGGATTCGCTTTTTCAATTTCACAGACGAATACATATAATAACAGACGATTTCTCTTTTCCTCATGTTTGTTATAAGAACTATACACACCGGAAACATTAACGGCAGTGCCCGTGTATTTATCATTCAGATTGATTAATCTCTCTGAAATAATTAATGGGATAATATCAGCCGTCCCACTTAATCTATCCACTTTGAGGTGCATATTATAAAATCCCTCTCCAAACACCTCATGGTTAAATTCCGGCTCTGTGATAATCGTTCCTGTAAGTTCCACTTTATTGTTTTCTGCTCTCATATTTGAATTTCTCCTTTTCTTGTGCTAAAATAGGCGCAAATAGCTTATGCTATTGCTTTGATTGGGAATCATTCAGCTTTGGTCGGTTCGGATGATTCCTTTTCTTTGCTGTAATCAGTGTCAAATGTGATATAGGTAATACCGTCATCGTCATCAGACTCACTTCTGTAATCGTAATCTACAATCTCTTCTGTATACTCCTGCCACTCCCCATCTATTTTTGTTCCTATATAAATAAGAAGTAATCCAATCAATACAGGTATAGCAGTGACCGGATACTCCGTTGCATCAATGCAGATGCAAAACAGAAAAACAACGGTGCCGATCATTTCAATTACCTTTGCAAACTTCTTCATAGACACATCACTCCTACCACTTATAGGAACCATTGGCAATCTCATCACCATACAAGGAAACAAAATCTGTTATTAATGCGATAAACTCTGAATTTGTCGGCTTTCCTTTTTCCACTGAAACCGTGTAACCAAAAATTTTGTTGATTGCATTTGTATTGCCATTTGTCCATGTAACTTCAATTGCGTGCCGGATTGATCTTTCTACTCTCCAGACTGTATCGCTGTTTTCTTCTGCGATTTCAGTATAGAGTCCTTTAATAATGCTGATAAGTTTACTTCTGTTTTCAAGACATTTCTCAACCGCACTTATTATGTAACCGTAACCCTTAAGGCTATGTTTTACGCCGATCTGATCTAATGTCTTTCTTAAAGCAATGTTCATTTGTCTATCCATGAATACCTCCTGTTAATCCTTTCCAACTCCGTATCTGATTGCCATTTCCTTCACAATAGCTGTATATCCCTCGATCAACTTCTTATCCTCTGCAATAATATCCACATAGGATAATTTGTCTCTGGTTGATTTACAGATACCCTCGTCAGCCATGCGCCTGCGCTTATTAGTCAGCCGCTGTTTCAGATTTACACCCATTCGCTTTGACAACAGTTCGTAGCTTTCGGCTCTTACTTGGCTGTATGCCTGTCCGCCACCAAGTTCCATGCTGATTTTTCTTAAAATATTTCCAGTATCATCACGCCATGATGTTGTATCAAGTGCAACCACTTCCCGAATACTCTCAACTCTCTGTTCCACATGGTTCAGTTGTTCCGCCTGCCGTTTCTGTTCTAACTGCTGTTCTGCTACAGAATTGAAAATCTTCTGGAACATCTGCAACTCCGGTGATAATTGGTTGAGGTCAATTACCTTCTGTTTCATGCGCTCTTCCAAATGCGTAAAATACTCACGCGCTTCTTCTGCTTTCTCTCCGTTTCCTTTCATGGAAAGTTTCTTTGCGAAATGTGCTGTGAGTTTGTAATCATCAGCAAAATTTCCTCTGCTACTTTCATTCGCCATTGATGGCGAGTAAAAATAATCCTCATTTTCAGTAGCAAATTCATTGTCTACAATATTCGCTTTCGCCCATCTGGAATAATGGCTTTTATCCATTTCCAAGAACTCATACAACTTCTTTGCGGTGGTCATTCCATTTTCATCGACACCAAGTGCAATCTCAATCGGCGTCTGCATTTTTGCTTGTTTTAACTCTTCCGTTTCCTCCAACTCCTTTCCGTGTTATAATTCCCTTATCATCAAATAAGGGAGGTGCTACAATGATTGAAAAGACAATTCATGACTTAGCTGTCACATATGCCAGTTCAAAACTTTCAGAATATGAAATTGACAAACGCGAAGCTCCACTTTGCGGAAATACAGAAATGTCATCCGAAGAAGTTCTGTATTTAAAAGCGGCATACGATTTTGCTGTCAAAAATCTTTCGGAGTAGGTTCGTACCTTTCTCCAACCATTGCATGAGAAACAGCTTCTTTTATCACTTCATGCTGTTTCTCCTCTGAAACGGACTGCTCAATGCGTTTTAGTGTACCGTCAATACTCTTTAACGTGTTGAGCATTTCTTTTAAAATTTTCACTGCATTTCTCCTTTCCAGTAACTCTTTAAGTTACTTTCTTTGCAAAAAAAATATCCATTGGATTTTGGATGTGAAGATTATCAATCATAACCTGAATTTCGTCACTTCCAAAAACGCCCTTACTCATTCTCATATAAAATGTTTTTGGCGTAACTCCAATCATTTCCGCAACATCAGCCTGTGTTTTGCCATTTTCAGCAATAACGCCGCGAAGTTTGTTTGTATCAACCATCTTACTACTCCTTTCTAACTTCGTAACTTTTGAAGTTACTTTCATTATATTCCATTTTGGTAACTTGTCAAGTTATTTTTTTCTTGACGAGTAACTTTTTTGTGCTATAATAAAGTTACCAATAGGAAAGGAGGGAAACTCAAATGACAATCGGAGATAGGATAAAAAAGCAGAGAGAGCTTTTAGGTATTTCACAAGTAGAGCTTGCAGAGAAAATGAAAGTTTCAAAGCAAACACTATATAAATATGAAAACAACATTATTACTAATATTCCAAGTGATAAAATAGAAATTATTGGGAAAGTTCTTGAAGTTTCTCCATCTTATTTAATGGGTTGGGAAGATAATTTAGAAAACGCACCAGATATTCTTCCAGACCTTATGTCGGATAATGAATTGCTAGATAATTTGAAAATGCTAATGGAACTTAGCAAAGAACATCGACAGACTATATTTGACAATATAACCTATTGGCATGAAAAAGAGGGGCACTAAATGCCCCACTTTTTTTTGAATGAAAGTATTGTGTTATATAAAAATTTCAAAAATCGCTCGTTGTCGCACTTAACGACCATTTCAGTTATTTTTTCCTTGTAAAACGCTGTTTCCTCATTGCACTCATTTTCCCCCATATTGATTTCCTCCAATCATTCCGCACTTCCGATAGCGATACACAAATTATAGAACTTATGTTCGATATCGTCAACCCCATTTGACAAATTGCTACAAATTACAAACTCGTTTGTAGTTGAGGGACAAGAAAACGCCTTATCCCGCCCCTCAGCCAGAACTTGAAGTGCCCTTATCGGACAATTTTATTTTACAAATTTTCCCGCAAACATTCAATTTCTTTCGGTCGCAAGTTTCGACAGGTAAATTTATTATTGTCACAGAATGTCGATTGATTAGTTTAAATTTTGTTAAAAAATTAATTACTGGTTGAAAATTATGCATCTGCCATTTATCTGTGATGAATTTTAAGTGCATAATTTTCCTTTCTGCCCGTAGGCTTTATGCAAAAGAGCCGGCTACACAACACACGGTCATGTAATCGGCTCTTAGGCGCTTTGGATTATTCAGTTGTCTTTACTGCATAGCTTATCGCTGATCTCCTTAAGCGCAGCATCTAACTTTCTTCAATTTTCATTTTCCAGTTCCGCATCGTAGAACTCATTTTCTTCCAGAATATTAAATTCATAGTTTTCTGTCTGTCTCATCAGGCATCCACATCTTCTGTGTATACTTTCCCTGTGATCTGCTCATATTCCTCCGACGTGATCCATTTACCTACAGCATTATGTACACGGTTCTCATTCCACAGTCCTTTGTCATATTGACACTCCCCATGCCTAAAGGCAGGGGATTCTTGGTGGCTGCCGAAAGGT
>ENA-OPDG01001129-OPDG01001129.1-human-gut-metagenome-genome-assembly--contig:-NODE-1129-length-20278-cov-4.246254_pt1 | contig 20278 bp, 21 predicted proteins | sample MGYA00241259_ERZ501498 | MGnify/ENA primary metagenome ERZ501498 (study PRJEB25962, sample SAMEA2042582) | human gut metagenome | biome: human gut; feature: human-associated habitat; material: faeces... | reverse complement strand
TTCGAACCCTAGACCCACTGATTAAGAGTCAGTTGCTCTACCAACTGAGCTAAGGGTGCTTGTTTCTTGTTTTGCGTGTGCAAAGGTACTATCTTTTGTTGAAACGGCCAAACTTTTATCCAACTTTTTTCATAATTTGCCTTTTTTGTCTTGTTTGTAGACACTTTACATCGCATTTTAGAGAACACCGATGTAAAAGATATGCGTTATCATAGATAGTATCGTTTATTTTTGGGTGACTTACTCAAGCATAAATATCCTGAATAATCTCATATTTTGTTTGCTGTGTAAATAGTTTGTTGTATCTTTGCAACTGACAATAAAGAGAAATAGGGGTGCCGCATGATTATGCTGCTGAGATTATACCCATAGAACCTGATGCAGTTAGCACTGCCGAAGGGATTGCTCTATATAATATAATGTATATCGTTATAGGGTTATTTCTATTCTGTAATTCTTAGTTTCCTATCAAGCATAGCACATCTTTTTTCCATTTAGAAAAACAATTTGCTATGAAGAAGTATATCTGTGCATTGACAATTGCAGGCTCCGACAGTAGTGGCGGCGCAGGAATACAGGCCGACATCAAGACAATGTCGGCATTGGGAGTGTATGCCGCGTCTGCCATAACATCGGTAACTGTGCAAAACACCGTTGGCGTGAGTGCCATACAGGCTATCAGTCCCGACATCGTGGGGGGACAAATAAAGGCTGTGATGGAGGACATTCGTCCGCAAGTTGTTAAGATAGGTATGGTGAACGACCGCGACACGATTGTAGCGATAGCCGGTGTGCTGTCTCAATTCCGCGATGTGTGGCAGTCGGTGATTGTCGACCCCGTGATGGTTTCCACAAGCGGATGCCGGCTGATGCAGGAAGATGCCCTGTCCGATTTCTGTTCCCTGTTGCTGCCTATTGCCACCCTGCTCACTCCAAACATCCCCGAGGCCGAGATTCTGTCGGGGATGAAAATCCTCACGGAAGAGGATATGCATCTTGCGGCGCACCGAATCCTTGACTTAGGTTGCCGGGCTGTGCTGATAAAAGGTGGACATTCAGAAGGCAACCGCAAAGTGGATATGCTGTATGTCCGGGACGACAGTATCGTGGAAGGACAGCTTGCGGCTCGTCCGGTGCAACGCTATGAACACGAAACGATAACGACCCGAAACACACACGGCACGGGTTGTACACTCTCCTCGGCCATCACATCGTTTGTTGCCCGTGGCCTTTGCCTCGCCGATGCCATCGGTGCGGCAAAGAAATACTTGTCGGAAGCCATCGGGGCAGGCAAGGATGTAGAGATAGGTAAGGGACACGGCCCTGTGAACCACTTATACAATCCAGACAAACTAATCATCAAACAACTATAACGAGCGAACGGATATGATACAATATATATCAAACAGTAATGCCAAATACAATCATTTGCAAGGCATCAGACTGGCTCTTGCCGGAGGGTGCCGTTGGATACAGTTGCGTATGAAAGACTGCGCCGATGATGAAATCATACCGGTGGCAAAACAAGTAAAGGAACTTTGTCGGGAATATGACGCGAAGTTCGTCATCGACGACAATGTGGAGATAGCCAAATTGTTAGACCTTGACGGCGTGCATCTCGGCAAAAACGATATGCCCGTGGCCGAGGCGCGCATTCTTTTGGGCGGAAACAAAATCATCGGTGGTACGGCCAATACCTTTGAGGATGTGGAGCGGATTTATCAGGATGGTGCAGACTATATCGGGTGTGGCCCGTTTCGGTTTACGACCACGAAGAAGCGACTCGCTCCGATATTGGGCTTGGAGGGCTATCGCTGTATTACGTCTCGGATGAAATCCGCAGGAATAGATATTCCGATGGTAGCTATCGGAGGGATAAAAGCCGGGGACATAAAGGACATTATGCAGACAGGAGTGGACGGCATAGCCCTTAGCGGAAGCGTGCTGAATGCGGAAAATCCGGTAGAGGAGATGAAACGAATCATAAAAATATGCGAGAATGAAAAACAATATTAAATTCAACTACCCTTCTTCCGAGAAGGTTTACCTCGGCGGTAAGATATATCCCGACATCCGTGTGGGGATGCGGCGGGTGACTCTTACCCCAACAGTTACTATCGAGAACGGTGAGCGGAAAGAAAAGGCAAACAGCCCTGTGTATATCTACGACACCAGCGGGCCTTACAGCGACCCGAATATTGAGATTGATTTGCGAAAGGGATTGCCCTGCATACGCCAGCCGTGGATTGACGGACGCAAGGAGGGCGAGACTCAGATGTCCTTAGCCAAGAAAGGCATCATTACGCAGGAAATGGAATATGTGGCCATCCGTGAGAACATGAACTGCGAGGAGTTGGGCGTGGAAACCCACATTACTCCTGAGTTCGTGCGCCGGGAAGTGGCATCCGGACGTGCGGTCATTCCGGCCAACAAGAAACATCCGGAGGCCGAACCAATGATTATAGGTACCAATTTCCTCGTAAAAATCAACACCAATATCGGCAATTCCGCCACGACCTCGGACATGGAGGAAGAGGTGGAAAAGGCTGTATGGAGCTGTAAGTGGGGCGGCGACACACTGATGGACTTGTCCACGGGCAACGACATTCACGAGACACGTGAGTGGATTCTGCGCAACTGCCCCGTACCTGTCGGCACTGTGCCTATGTATCAGGCATTCGAAAAGGTGAACGGCAAGGCTGAGGCTCTCACATGGGAGATTTTTCGCGACACCCTCATTGAGCAGTGCGAGCAGGGAGTGGACTACTTCACCATCCATTGCGGCATACGCCTAAAGAACATCCATCTTGCCGACGGCCGTCTTACAGGCATTGTGAGCCGTGGGGGAAGCATCATCTCTAAATGGTGTCAGGTGCATCAGCAGGAGAGTTTCCTGTATGAGCATTTCGACGACATCTGCGACATTTGTGCAAAATATGATGTTGCCATATCTCTTGGCGACGGGCTCCGTCCGGGAAGCATCCACGATGCCAATGATGCCGCGCAGTTTGCCGAACTCGACACAATGGGCGAGCTGGTGGAACGTGCCTGGGCAAAGAACGTACAGGCCTTCATCGAAGGCCCCGGTCATGTGCCGATGCACAAAATAAAGGCAAATATGGAGCGTCAGATAGAGAAGTGCCACGGTGCCCCCTTCTACACTCTCGGGCCGTTGGTGACAGACATTGCACCGGCTTACGACCACATCACCTCTGCAATCGGGGCTTCAATGATCGGCTGGTACGGCACGGCAATGCTCTGCTACGTTACGCCGAAGGAGCATCTCGCCCTGCCTGAGAAAGAGGATGTCCGTACAGGAGTGGTAACATACAAGATTGCAGCTCATGCCGCAGATTTGGCTAAAGGACATCCGGGTGCGACTGTGCGCGACAATGCACTGAGCAAGGCACGCTACGACTTCCGTTGGAAAGACCAGTTCAACCTGTCTCTCGACTCTGAGCGCGCACTTGAATATTACAAGACCAGCAATCGCGTGGATGCCAACTACTGTACAATGTGCGGACCTAACTTCTGCGCTGCACGAATCAGCCACTCGCTAAAAAGTTGTGAGGAGAATAAATAAAGTTATAAAACCAATTAAATATATAAGAAATGATAGAGACACAAGTATCTAAAGGTATCATCAGTACCTATTTTGACAAACTTCAGCGTAATCTTAATCTTGACGTTGCCATTGTGGGCGGCGGTCCTTCGGGCATCGTGGCTGCTTATTATCTGGCAAAAGCCGGTCTGCGCGTGGCACAGTTCGACCGTAAGTTGTCGCCCGGCGGAGGAATGTGGGGCGGTGCCATGATGTTCAATCAGATCGTAATCCAAGAGGAAGCCATGCACATCGTGAAGGATTTCGACATCAACTACAACACGTTCGAGGACGGATTATATACTATCGACTCTGTGGAAAGCACTTCCTCGCTGCTTTACCATGCTGTTCATGCAGGAGCGACAATCTTCAACTGTTATTCGGTGGAGGATGTTATCTTCAAGAATAATGTTGTGAACGGCGTGGTGGTGAATTGGACTCCGGTGCTCCGCGAGGGTCTGCACGTTGATCCTCTCAATATAATCGCCAAGTGTGTGGTAGACGGAACCGGCCACGACAGCGAGATGTGTAAGGTCGTTGCGAGCAAGAACGGCATCGAACTTGCTACGGCCACAGGCGGCGTAATTGGTGAACGCTCGCTGGATGTGGTGGAAGGTGAGCGCATGGTGGTGGAAGGTACACGCGAGGTATATCCCGGACTTTATGTCTGCGGTATGGCTTCGTCGGCTGTGGCCGGCACTCCACGCATGGGACCGATATTCGGCGGTATGCTTCTTTCGGGCAAAAAGGTTGCCGACCTTATCATTGAGAAACTCAAAAAGTAACACGATATATGAAATGGATAGTGATAACCTCTCCCGATTTTGTGCCGGGAGAGGCCACTTTTATAGACTTACTTTTCCGTTGCGGCATGGACTTGCTGCATTTGCGCAAGCCAGATGCGTCGGTTGATGACTGCCGCCGGCTGCTGAATGAGATTCCCCGTGAATGGCACAACCGCATCGTAACGCACGATTACTTTCAGCTTGCCGATGAGTTTTCGCTCTATGGAGTGCATCTCAACCGCCGTAATCCTGTGCCGCCGACCGGTTTCCGCGGTAGCATATCATGCTCATGCCACAGCATGGATGAAGTGATGGAAAACAAACCGCAATGCAACTATGTTTTCCTCAGTCCTGTCTTCAACAGTATTTCCAAAGAAGGCTATGAATCCGCCTTTTCTGATGAAGCATTAAAACAAGCTGCTGGGCGTGGAATCATCGACAATAAGGTCGTTGCTCTTGGCGGAATCTCATGCGACAGTTTGCCGCAGGTGAGGGCTTGGGGCTTTGGCGGAGCTGCCTTTCTCGGTGATATATGGCAGCGCAAGGACTCGGATGATGTGGAGGAATATCTGAAAAACATAGCATCTCGTATCTGACTTCTTTGATTACAGAACCTTTGTAATCCTGTTACAGAGCCTTTGTAATCCTGTTACAAGACCTTTGTAATCCGATTACAGAGCCTTTGTAATCTCATTACAAGACAGTTGTAATAATCTTGTAAAGTCTTGGTAACGAAATCAAGAACGCAAGATGAGTTATTATTACTGCTCAAAATATCGTTGAACTTACGTTATTTATTTGTATATTTGCACAAAAACCAAATACCGGCATTATGAATATTGAAACAGCGAGAGAATATTGCCTGACGAAGAAAGGGTGCGAGGAGAGCTTCCCTTTCGATGAGGAGACGCTTGTATTTAAGGTCATGGGCAAGATGTTTGCCGTGCTGCGCCTTGATAAACCCGACATGATTGTGGTGAAATGCGATGCCGGGTATGCCGAAGAACTGCGTGCGGAATATGAGGCTGTGGAGCCGGCGTGGCATTTCAATAAGAAGTATTGGAATCAAATCAGATTCGATTGTGATGCCGACGATGCACTCATCTGTCATTTGATAGACCACTCGTTGGACGAGGTGGTGAAGAAATTCACGCGCAAGATGAGGGAGGAATACCTGAGTCTGTAGCCCTGCCGGTCGCTCCTTAAACCTGCGGAGTGTCTGTTTGCAGAGCCGTTGGTATGTCGAGTTTCTTGTTGAGGCGACTCTTTGTAGACCTGACTGCCTGCTCGGAACAGCAGAACGGGATGGCTTTCTGCGTGTCGCTGATGCCGTAATACTCCATTATAAGATAAAAAGTCTCCTTTGGAGTCAGCGCGAGAGCCTCGTTAGAGAGTATCGCCGACAGTTGGGTGTTTATCATCTGCATTACCTCCGTTACCGCTTTCTGCTCCTTTCTGCCGTACTGACTAATGTTCCTCCTTGTGTAAATTGTGTAAAGTACATCCGTTCCTAACTTTATGGTGTCGATGAAATTGGCGGTTTTTGACGTCTTTCCTGCTTTCTGCATCTTCTTTTGAAGTATGCTTATCTCCTTAATCTTGCCGTCAATGAGTTTTTTCATCTCCTCGATGGTGGTGTCTTTAGCCCCTAACGACATTTTCATTTCCGTGCGAATGTCATCGATTTGGGTCTCGTATGTGGTATATATACGGTTCATTCTGCGCCGATACCAACACCAACCGCCGAGAGTGGCCATTACGGCGAGTGCCATTGCCCACGTAATCCGCAGCAACAAACGTGTGTGTTCGCGGTCGGCTACACCCCGGTCGTATTGCGCCTGCATCCTTACAACCTCGGTTCTGTTTACCGAAGAACCCATAGAATCGTCCAGTTCCTTCAACCCTTTATATGTCTCCAGCGCACCTTTATAATCGCCCTGCCGCTCAAGAATACCACATTCCATGAGCAGACGGTTATATTCCAGAGTCCTGCCACCTTTCGAAGGCATTATCCCAAGCAGCATCTTAGCCTTGTCCTCCTGTCCCTGCATGATGTATATGCGGCACAACAGCCCGAGAGCGTTGCCTGTTTCCAACGGGTCTTGTGCGAGCGTCGCAGCCTTATAAGCGTGTGTTTCGGCAGCATTTGTCTGTTTTTCCGCCAGTTCATGCTCGGCAATGAGGCGCATTATTACCGATTTCCTGTTGCTGTCGATGCGCGGATAATACACCTGTGCCAGCTCTACGGCGGCCCACGCGCTGTCTGTGAGGTTCATTTCCTCGTATGCGTGAGCCTTTTCTAATAACGCATCCACGATGAAATGGGCGTTTTTTGAGACTTTTGCGTGTTTCAGAGCCTTGTTCAGGTAGCTTAAAGCGAGGTTGGGCGAACCCTTTTCCCCGTTTATTTGCGCTATGTTTTGGTATATTTTGAATTTCAGCGAGTCGTTGCCGATGTCTGGTATAAGCCCCTCCGCATATTTCAGAAATCTCATTGCCCGCTCTACGTCCTGCTTTTCCGTGTATGCAGCCGCACTGTCAAGGCACATCCCGGCCATCTTCTCTGCCCGAAGCATAGCCAGTGGCTTCTTCTGTCCGCATGACGCGCACAGGAGAATACATATCATATAGCACATCCCTCTCCTGAAAGTGGTGGGTGTTATAATGGGAGGTAGACCCTTTTCTTTCATAAATACAAAAATAAATAAAAATTACGAGATACCAACTCGTTTTGCATCGTTTTTTCTCTGTTGCGTATTTGTACAAGTGCCACTTGCACAAATACGCAACAACACAACCTTATAACCTCACAATCTTAATTTATTCATGTGTCAAAAGCAAGACTCCAGTGCCTCCTAAGTGGTTGAATAACAACAATTTCCTTTTGCTGTTTTGTGTCAAGTGCGGCATCCCTATTGTGTGATAACCGTTTAGTTGCTATCTTTGCACCGACATAATACCAATGCAATGTCTGCAAAGCGCGTCCGGCCTTTGGCCGAGGTGTTGGACCGGTGGGAGACGGATGCGCTTGCTCATTGTTGACAGCGAAAATCAATAATTTCAAAAACAATAGCAGCTATGAAACAAATGTTATTATTATTCACTTTGATTCTTATGTCGCCGTGTTGCGCGCAAAACCAGAAGGGAAATAATCCAAAGCCGGAGAATTGTGATGCTGTCATCGTACAGCGATGCGATTCCTGTAGTGAGAGAAGATCTACAAACAGTAATGTGTTTGATTGTTGTTGTGAGGTGATGCCGTCCTTTCCCGGCGGACAAGACTCTCTAAGGGTTTTCATAGCCCAGAACCTGCGCTGGCCGGGAACAGGGTGCGAATGTGTTCAAGGGCGTGTTATCTGCGAATTCATCGTAGAGAAAGACGGTACGTGTACAAACTTCGAGGTCATGCGTTCTTTGGCTCCTGAGTTTGATGCGGAAGCCCTGCGCGTATTGCGTCTAATGCCGAAGTGGATTCCCGGAAAGCGTAATGGCGTGGCTATGAGGTGCAAATATGTGGTTCCGATCGCCTTCCGTTGCTTGTAATAATTTATATACAGCGGTTTGCGGATACCGATGCGACACCTTGATAATGCTATCTTGATGTTTTAGCTTTATATCCAATTTCGTATCACAGCCGGTTACAGAGAGTTTCATGCTTCTCTAATGTTAATCCGGCTGCATTGTCATTTTGGAAATGATAGTAGGTTCGCTGCCAGAGGTCAGTCTTAGTTTTGGTAACTTCTGATAAAATATGGAAACAACTCCTCGCCATGATTGGGAGAATATCTGAATCCCTCGTATGCGAAAGATTTCAGTTGTTCGGGTGAGGAAATCCTGTTTTCAAGAATGTATCTCGTCATGGCTCCACGGCAAGATTTGGCCCATACCGCCTGCATCCGGAGTGTTCCGTCAGACCGGCGGACGTAGAACAATGGATGAACAACCTTGACACTCTCCTTCACTCGTTTCCAATCAAAAAGATGCTCGTATTCCTCCGTAGACAAATGTACTAATATTCCATCGTCCGACTTCACGCTATCTATTAGTAAATCCGTCAGTTTGTCTTTCCAATACTGGTGAATGGGCTTGTCGTTCGTTGTCTGCAAACTGACGCAATGCTCCATACGATAAGGTACTATCGCGTCCATCGGCCTGAGCAATCCATACAGGAAACAGGTAATCCACAGATGTTTCTGACCGAACAGCAAGGCATCATCCGACAGTGTGCTTGCCTTCAGATGCTTGTAGGCTTGCCCATTGTAGGCAAGGATGGCGGGCATGGAGCTCGCACAATGAAAGTTCTGGTAGCGTTTCCAATTCTCGGCTGCCAACTTTCTGCTGCAATCCAACTGGCGGGCAAGCTCATCAATATCCATCATTGCCATCTCGGTAGCCAATTCGTTGGCTGTAGATTGGAAGAGCGGAGTGGATAAAGCGGCTTTATCTGCCCTGTCGTACATTATTTTCGCGTTAGCGAGGAGTATCTGCATAGGATGGGAGTTAATGTATATGACTATTCAAATACAAAGATACGATGTTTTCCCGAGAGGTAATCATACATTAAAGAAAAATCAAACTTCATCGTGAAATTACATAGAAGACACGGATTTTTTATGTAATTTTGCAGGCATGAATACAGAATGTAAACTTTCGGACTTTGAAATCATGGCACCCGTTGGTAGCCGTGAGTCGCTTGCCGCAGCCATACAGGCGGGCGCGGACTCCGTTTATTTCGGTATCGGACAGCTCAATATGCGGTCGCACTCGGCCAATCATTTCACCATCGATGACCTGCGCGACATCGCCGCGACCTGTTCGGAGCATGGCATAAAGACCTATCTGACGGTGAACACCATAATATATGACGGTGACATAGAGACCATGCACGGTATTATAGACGCGGCACGGGAGTCGGGAATAAGCGCGGTGATAGCCAGTGACGTGGCGGTGATGACGTATTGCCGCAGCGTTGGGATGGAGGTGCACCTGTCTACGCAGCTTAATATCAGCAATGTGGAGGCTCTGAAGTTCTATGCCCAGTTTGCCGATGTGGTGGTCTTGGCGCGCGAGCTGAATATGGAGCAGGTGGCAGAGATATACCGCCAGATTGTGGAGCAGGACATACGCGGACCGAAAGGTGAACTCGTACGCATCGAGATGTTCTGTCACGGTGCGCTGTGCATGGCCGTTTCGGGTAAGTGCTATATGAGTCTGCACAACGCGAACCGCTCGGCCAACCGTGGCGAGTGTGTGCAGATATGCCGCCGTTCGTACACGGTGACGGATAACGAAACGGACAATCAGCTTGAGATTGACAACAAATATATAATGAGTCCGAAGGACTTGAAAACCGTCCGATTCATCGATAAAATGATGAATGCAGGTGTTCGGGTATTCAAAATAGAGGGTAGGGCGCGCGGTCCGGAATATGTCCACACCGTAGTGTCATGCTATAAGGAAGCCATTGCCGCCGTAATGGACGGCACTTTCACCGAGGAGAAGAAAGATGCGTGGGACGAACGGCTCGCCACAGTCTTCAATCGCGGCTTTTGGGACGGCTATTATCAGGGGCAGACACTGGGCGAATGGAACAAGAACTACGGTTCTGCGGCTACAGAGAAGAAGGTCTACGTGGGCAAGGGCGTGAAGTATTTCTCAAAGCTCGGCGTGGCGGAGTTTGCCGTTGAGGCTGCCGAATTTGAGCCGGGCGACAAGCTCTTGATAACCGGTCCGACCACGGGCGTGATGTATGTAACACCCGATGAAGTGCATGGAGACGATGGTGCTGTGGCGATTGCGCGCAAAGGAACGCGCGTGAGCATTGCCGTGCCGGAGAAAGTACGCCCGAGCGACAAGCTGTTTAAGATTGTGAGGAGTAAGGAGGAAGGGAGTAAGGAATTAGGAAAATAGTGATAAAGGGAGAAGGAGAAATAAAAATCCCTTATTTATACTGATTTTTTTATAATAATAAAAGACTGATACAATGACGATAAACGAATTACAGGACGAGGTAATTGAAGAGTTCTCGGAGCTTACCGATTGGATGGATAAGTATCAGATGCTCATCGACTTGGGCAATGAGCTTGAGGTGCTTGATGATAAATACAAGACAGAGCAGAATCTCATAGACGGTTGTCAGAGCCGTGTGTGGGTGCAGTGCGACTACGTGGACGGCAAGCTGGAACTTACGGCAGATAGCGACGCGCTGATAGTGAAGGGTATAATAGCACTTCTTTTGCGTGTCCTCAGCGGGCATACTCCGCAGGAAATTCTTGATTCCGACCTTTATTTTATCGATGAAATCGGACTAAAAGACCATCTTTCGCCGACCCGCTCCAACGGTCTGTTGGCTATGATAAAGCAGATAAGAATGTACGCGCTGGCGTTTAAGAGTTTGGAATGTTGAGTTGTTGAATTTTGAGTTACGAGTTTTGAATTACGAATTGTCGCTGCGCGATTAGGAATTAATAATTCCAAATTCATAACTCCAAACTCATAATTTGTAACTCGTAATTCCAAATTAATAATTCCAAACTTATAATTCTCAATCGGCTTTAGCCGATAATTCATAATTCAAAACTCCAAATTCGTAATTCAAAAATGCGTAAGCTAAGGACAATAGAGATGCAACGCCTCTCCATTGAGGAGTTCAAGGAAGCCGAGAAACTGCCGCTGATAGTAGTGCTCGACGATGTACGCTCGCTGTATAATGTCGGTAGTGTGTTTCGCTCGTGCGATGCTTTCCGTGTCGAGGCGGTCTATCTGTGCGGTATCACAGCCACACCGCCGAATGCTGAGATACATAAGACAGCCCTCGGAGGCGAAGACTCGGTGGATTGGAAATACTTTGCCACGGCCGATGAGGCTGTTAAGGCATTGCATGATGACGGTGTTTTCGTCTATTCCATTGAGCAGGTGGAAGGCTCTACGAAACTTCAAGACCTGCAATTAGAACCTCGTCGCTATGCCGTTGTCTTCGGAAATGAGGTGAAAGGCGTTCATCAGAGCGTAGTTGATGCTTCCGACGGTTGTCTTGAAATCCCACAGTTCGGTACGAAGCACTCGCTCAACGTGTCGGTTACGGCCGGAATAGTGGTGTGGGAGTTCGCAAGACGTATTATTATGGAGTAGGTCTTTTGAGAAGATGAATATGCCTAATACATTTGATAAGTTCTTTCTTTATGTAGGCAAATTGTTTTTATTCATTTTAGCAGGAATATTAGCAATAACGATTTGCTTTGTAACCTTTATGTATGCTGCAACTTGGTTATGGCCAGAATCTTATGGGTCATATGCTCTTGGCAATAATATTTATATGTTAGATTGGGATGGAGATGGAAGAATAATAGTAAGAGGAACAAATGTTGAAGGAAATGTATGTTATGGAGGGGAACTCCTAATACCCACATATGAGAATGAATATGACAGTGTGGGAAATTTAAGAGAATATGTAATTGATGCTAAATCCGATGTATAATCCACAAAACGAAATGTTCTAAAGAAATAAAACAAAGCGTATCTATTTAACTTTTGTTTAGAAACAAGAAACTATACTTAACTATCTGAATATCAGTAAAATAACATTCAAAATGTTTACATGATAAGGCAAAATTAAAGCAAAAACTTATCAATATAAATTTTAACATTTGCATTACATTGATATTCAGATAGTTATATTATATTCTCGTGTAAACTTTAACATTTGCTTTTGTAAAGAAAAACGCTCCGCAAAACGAAATGTATAAAATTAGAATAGCGTTCAAATGGCGTTCTAAGACGTAAGTGTCTGATTATCAACTGTGTAAAAAATAGATGCTTTTTGCAAACCTTTTATAGTATATTTATTCAAAAATCACGTTTGAGATAGTTATAAAAAGTGCGCTCGCAAATTCCAAACAAAGGGTATATATACACCCTCCATATATGGCGGTTGCTTACACCGTCTTTTGAATGTTTGTCGTATATCTCATTGACCGCCCGAATACGTGTTTTATACGAGTTGCCTTTGGGGAGCGCACACCCCCTTAGTTGTTTATATGTATTGATTTCCTTGACTATATTCATTGCCTCTTTTCTTTCTTCTTAAATTATCTTTGGTGGCTAACAAGCCACCAAAGATAAACAACACCAAACAGAATATCATGCGGTTGCACTGATAATAGCGCCGACACCCTTTCCCCTGGTTGGCAAAGCGATAAAACGCTTGTCAAAACCTACCACCGTGCCACGCTCTTCGGGGTCATCATATCGGGCATACATGTATATTTCACCGTCCGCTTTCATTACTTCATGAGCATAAAATGCCACGCTCGCAAACTGTTCCGTCTGTTCGTCGTTATAAGCCACCTTTTCCAAACTGCCTGCATTTGCCTTATATGTGGGCATGAATGGGAACTGGTAACAGCCAAATCCCGCAAACTTCATCGGCTCGCCGTCCTTAATGTCCGTCAGTTCCTTAAACATTTTTGTGTCCTCAAGCAGTAAGTCTGTAACGTGTTTTGGGTGCAAGATGATATAACGCTCTTCTAATGGTATTAAAGCATCGTCAAAACGTTCTTTCAATGCCAACAAGTCCTCAAAAGTCATGCGCTTGCGCCCCTTTACGCTTGCGCCAGACGTCAGCACAAGTGGCGTGTCGGTCGTGTCCATGCTCGGCGCAAAAGCGTGAGCTGCCTTGCGTGCCGTTGCGGTCTGCAATTTGAAACGGTGCTGCCTAATAACGCTGTCCAATTTGTCGTAGCTGTACTCGATTGCGTCAGGACGGCGGACAAGTGTGTTTTCCGTCTCGAACTTATCTAACTCAACGGCGTTGTCTTCGTCCTCACGCCCTACAATCTTAATCGGGTATGTATTGTTGTTTACCAACACTTTTGGGTCTATGCCAGCAGATGGGAAATGAATAAAATCATTATCCACGAAACCGCTAAAATCTTCCACTTTTTTAAGGAAACTTCCTTCAGGATAAAACCCTTCCTTGATTTGGGTTATCCAAACTTCTTTGTTTAATGCCATATTCTTTGATTTTTAAATGTTTGCCAATAGTTTCTCGTACTCATCGGGGTGTGCTTTCAAATACTCGGGGTTGTGCTTTCGGAGATAGTCTAATGTCTGTTTGCCACCGTTTCCGGATCCCACAATAGAGTTTTCTTTGTCTATAAGTTCCGCATACAGTTTGGGGTTATTCCTTAACTCGTCAGGGGCATATTTGCGGTAATCCGTCAGTGTCCATCCTTTGCGGTCTTCGTTCAAAATCTCACTAAGTTTCCTTATTTTAGGCATACTTCCCAGCAATAAAGAAAGCGTTTCAAGCCCCATCTCGTTGCCTACACGGGCGAATATTCCCTTTTGCGAATAATCTATCCGTCTATCAAAGAAAGCGGCATCTACAGCAGCCAAAACAGCTTTTTTGCGTTTTTCCTTTTCTCCTGATACAAACGTTTGGAATGCCTTTGGGCTTATACGCGCCATTGTCAGGAAATTGCTCTTGTCCTTGTTTTCCACAAATCCCGCTTTCACGGCGTTTTCCACTTCCGTGGAAGCCTCGTCAGGTACATTAAGCAGCGTTTGGATTTCGGCAATAATATCCTCGTCCGAAACATCATCAGCAAGCCCCAAAAGCGTTATTATTTCCGCACGCAAATCCACCACCTTTTGGGGCGTTTCCAATGTCAGCCGTTTGCGGTTGCCTTTCCGATAGAGTTTAAGCGCATTTTTGTTGGCGGGAATGTCCACGATAGACACCTCGAAAAGGCTACATTTCGTTATCGTCTTAACGCCGTTGATTACGGCGTCCTCAATAATGTCCACCCCTATGGAAGCGGAGCGCAAAAAGCCGTTTTCCACTTGCGCCTTTACGGTCTTTCCAAGTTCCGTGCTTTCATCAAACACGGCATCAGCCAATAGTTTTACACCCTCCTTGCGGATATTCTCCCACCGTCCCACAACGGTTTTCCTTTCGTGCATATACAGCATTACGGGGTTACGCTCAAAGGCGGTCGTGTCTATTCCGTCCGTTTTCACGATATAGCCGTAACTGTTTACGCTTTCATCTGAAATTACAAATAAATTTTTGCTCATATCATTTCAATGTTTGGTGTTACGGTACAAAGGTATCTTATAATTTCTCACAGACTTAAAATGTATGAAATGTTTTCATAAATATGTGCAATGATTGCATACTTTCACGACTTTCTGCAACCCTTGCAGAAAGTCGTGAAAGTATGCAATCGTATTTGTTGCTTTCGATTATTATTCATATCTTTGCACCGTGCAGCCCTTTTGTGGGCTTAGTCGAAAAAATATCGGGCGTTGTCTCACTTGCGCCTGATATTTTTTGGTTCTTTTCTGAACTTTTCCCCACAAACATTTGGTGGTTTCAAAGAAACACGCTATATTTGCAGCATCCTAAAAAATTATCGAAAAATGACAACGACTTTATTAAAGAAATTATTTTTGCACGCTATGGTGTGGAAAGTGGAAACGCCCCAATGCTTTTCGATAAGGCATAGGACACCTAAGGCGTGCCTTTTATTCATTCCTAAAATTTATCGATATGATTGCAAAAATCAATTTGGATGGTAAGGAACACATGGCTATCGTGTTCGACGAGTATGCAGATTTTGAGTTTATCCAAGATGTGAAACATGTCTTAAACCTTTGTTTGCGCTATGCCAACATGAGAGAAGACGACCATTTAAGAGAAGATGAAGCCTATTGCTATCATGCACTTATCGAAGCGATGGAGTTATCCCCCGAACAAGTTTCCGAAATGTTCCTTGCCTACTTCGGCAAAAAAGGGTGGAACAGAAGCAATAACAAAGCAGAAAAGAAACTTTGTGAGATTTACATTTGATTTTGTCCTCAGTCATCTAATACAAAAGCGCACTCCAACAAAGTGCACTTTTGTATTTTTATACAATAGCAGTGCATGATTATTCATTCTGCTATTTAGAATAAGTCTAAAAGTAAACCTAAAATGAATATCTATTTGTAACTGCTTAATTTTTGTTAAACACACCCTCAAACGTTAAAATCATTCCATTTGGAACAAAACCAAACGTTAAACGATTTAACAAACATCTATTTCCTAAACACTATTTTTTTTGATAACTGCAACGGCGTTATTATGTCATTTCAACGCTGCCCAAGCCAACACAGAACACCGCACCACTGCAAGCCGTTTGCAGCACTCAAACCGCCACGCCTTGATGATAGCCCACAACGTGGCGAAAAAGCCCACAGAGCGCACGGAAAACAACCTTTTTAGCCTAAAATGTAAAGGGCTTGTAATCGAATGTAAAGTTTATGCCAACTTATTCCCTATAAAAGTACGGTTCATGTAAACCAAAATTAAAGCAATGTAAACTTTTAGCCCCTAAATGTAAACTTATAAAATCTGGCTGAAAGTGTTAAAAACAAAGGGGTTGAGTGATATTTTCGTTATATACGCTTCGTTTTGCGCCCCATAGATGATAACTGGATAATTGCAAAGACAGGTAACAGAATAACCAATCAAGAGAAGTATTATATCATTAATAAAAATAATTTAGAGAATATGACAATAGAGGATATTATTGTTACACGAATTGAGAGTTTTACTGATAGTATGAAATTCTCAAATAGATGTATTTATAATGGAGTTAATATAGATTGGTAAATCTAATAAAATTAAGTATAGTTGGGTATTTTATATATATTGTGATTTCCCGACGCAGAAATGTCGGAAGTAAAAATATCGGAATGTTTTTAATAACGGATAGAGGAGAGAAACAAACAGCGAAATGTTTCTCTCCTCTCCTTATTTAATATCTTTTCTTATTACAGCGTCTTTTCTATGCGGAACAGCTTCTTCGGCTCGTAGGTATAGATGTCTATTGTGCCGTTGGTGTAGCGGTTTTCATATCCCTCTTCTGCCAAAGAGAAGCCCAATCCCTTGATTTGCTCAATGAGATTCTGGTATGCTTTGGCGTTGAATACGGCAATCTGAATGTTCCGTGCGACGGTGACGTAAGATGAAACACCCTTTGCCTGTGGCAGCGGAGTGTCCTCGTATGATGTCGCGTTGACCTTTTTAGGCAGACGGCAGTTCTTGTATAGCACCGTCTCATAGCTGTCAAGGCGATAGATGTCGTAGTTGCTTACGCTCTTGTAGCCGTATTTCTTGGCAATGGCCGCAGCCATATCGTGGCTGTTGAACAGCTCGACAGCCTCTGCAATGCTTATCACTTCCGGGTTGGCATCAACGTGGTATGTTGTCGGTTGAGCAGCATTCTGCTCCGTCGGTGCCGCATCCTTATTTCCGGCGACTTTCTGTGTGCTGCATCCGGCAAGTAAAACTGCCGCGGCAGCAATGAAAACACTCACCCTCAGTCCCTTTATGAAATGGAATGAGGGATTTTTTTTGTTATTGTACATATCCTGTTGTTATATATAAACAATGATTCTTATTATTGGAGTTACGCGTTGTTGGGTCGTGACCGGCATTGTCCGGCAACTCATAATTCGTAACTCCAAACTCATAATTCGTAATTCCAAATTCTTAATTCTATTTAATGTATTCACCGAAGTCGGTCAACCGCATATCACCCTTGCGCAGGAACGTGTCGTGGAAGGCCAGCGCGGCGCGCATATGTTGTGGCTCATGACCGCGCGGAGCAATCTTCAGATAGTCGCGCAGCAGCGGACGGTAGTCCGGATGGGCGCAGTTTTCGATGATTTCGTGGGCGCGATGGAGCGGACCCTTGCCTCGGAGGTCGGCCACTCCCTGCTCTGTTACGATGATATCTACATCATGTTCGGTACTGTCCACATGACAACACATCGGCACGATGGCGCTGATGGTGCCGCCCTTAGCCACAGATGGAGTTGTGAATATAGACAAGTAGCCGTTGCGCTCGTAGTCGCACGAGCCTCCGATACCGTTCATAAGATTACTGCCGCAGATGTGGCTGGAGTTCTCATTGCCGTATATGTCGCACTCAAGAGCCGTGTTCAGCGCGATGACACCCAGTCGGCGAATCACCTCCGGTGAGTTGGCAATCTCGCTCTGACGTATTGTCAGGTGCTTGGAGAAGTAATCCATATTGTCATAAACGCGGTGCAGACACTCGTTGGTTACGGTCATTGCCGTGGCCGACGCGTCGATAATCTTTCCCTCAAGCATATAGTCGACCGCCGCATCCTGCACCACCTCACTGTAAACGTTGAACCGCGGGATGAGCGGACTCGTGCCGAGAGCTTTCAGCACGGCGTTGCCTGTCGCTCCCACACCGCTCTGTATCGGCAGGAACGACTTCGGTATGCGTCCGCACTTCATGTCGTTTGCCAACAAGTCAGCCACGTTCAGACCAATCTGCATGGTGTTCTCGTCAGGCTCCTTGAACGCTCTCGCCTCCTCGGGGATGTTGCTTTCTATGATGCCCACAATCTTTTTAGGGTCGATGCTCACGTAGTCCTTGCCCAAACGGTCGTAAGGCGAGTGGATGTCCATGACCTCGCGGCCCTCCCAACACTCGTGCGGCTCCCATGTGTCGTGCAGGAAACGCGAGTTAGGATTGTGGAATTGGTTGTGCTCTATGATGATTCTTTTGGCTAGACGCGCTATTGTTGAGACGATGCCTCCGGCCGAAGTGAGGAACGCCTTGCACTCCGTCTCGCCCTCTTCCATGCCCGATACCTCAATCACGGCCCAGTCAACCTCGCCGTAAAAACCACGGCGCAGACGCTCGGCCATGTGTCCTAAGTGCATATCCTCATACTCTATTTCCTCTAAGTTGGTATGAGTGCGGAAGTCCTTGTTCGTGGAAAACGGTGCTCGGAACTTCAAAGCGCGAACCTTTGCGAGATCGCCCTCTACGCTCTGGCATGACGATGCGCCCGTGAGAACACTGATTTGGAATGGCCGTCCGGCCTCGTGGTCGATGACGGCGCGCTTGGTAAGCTCGCGGAAAATAGCCTTCGGGTTACCGTTCGGGGTAAATCCTGAGAGAGCCAAAACGTCTCCATCCTTTATCATTGCAGCCGCCTCGGCAGCCGTAATACGTGTGTAAGCCATAAAATTATTGCTTTTTGTTTATAATCTTCAGGTATTTTTGCAATCTGTGTGATTTGAATTGATTCTTATTTTTACCAGTTTGCGAAAACCGGCATGATGTAATCAAGCAGTCGGCAATCTCTGCTTAGAACACGGCGGCAATCCTCTTTATCCCCTCCAGTTTCTTGAGGAATGATTTGTCACGTTTTGTCGCCTGCATATCATAATCGGCTTGAAGCCCAATCAGAATGTGGGCAGGTACGCCCAAAGCCGCTTCACACAGCAGGGCGAACTTTGTGTTAACCGAGCGTTTGCCGTTCACAATGTCATTAAGCACCGTGTACGAAACTCCCATGCTTGTGGCAAGCTGCCGTTGCGATATGTTGCGGTATTCAATTTCGTCTTTTAGCAATTCGCCCGGATGTGTCGGCTCGAACGGTTCCAGATTGTTTGCAATCATGTCTGGCTTTATATCCTGTATCTCTATCATGGCGATGTCTATTTTTTATAATGGTTAGACAATTCTAAGATATTACAAATCGTAATTACTGGTTCTTCTCTTGTTGTTATTGAGAACTCTATTCGGTATTGGTCGTTCACCCTTATGGAAGATATTCCAGCCTTGCTGCCGGTAAGAGTCTCGTAGTGTAAAGATGGCATAAGAAATAGCTCTTCAGTCTTTTTGATGTGTCTTAGATAATCTATGCACCGTTTGTAGCGGCGTATGATACTCGGTTGGAAACGATGTTTCTTGTCATCCTTCCCTTGTTCGTAAAGCACTTTCAGATATTCCTTGTCAAATGTTACTATCATTCTCCTACATATAAAGCCGGAAGTTTGTGGCAAAGATACATTTTCTTTTTCAAATATCCGCAAATTTGTGGATATATTATAACAACAATTTGTCAACCTCACGTTAAAATAGGTATATAAACACCTGTTTTATTTTGCTGTCTGCTTGATTTCTCGTAACTTTGCACCGATTAACAGAGTAAAAAGATATGGAACAGACACTGCTTGTTTATAATACGCTGACGCGTCAGAAAGAACGCTTTGAGCCGCTTCACGCACCAAACGTGGGAATGTATGTGTGCGGACCGACCGTCTATGGCGACCCGCATCTCGGCCATGCGCGTCCGGCGATAACCTTCGACATCCTTTTCCGTTACCTGAAGCACCTCGGATACAAGGTGCGCTACGTGCGGAATATCACCGATGTGGGCCACTTGGAACACGATGCAGACGAGGGCGAGGACAAGATTGCGAAGAAAGCAAGGCTCGAACAGCTTGAGCCGATGGAGATAGCGCAGTATTATACCAACCGTTATCACTCGGCGATGGAGGCTCTCAACGTACTGCCGCCAAGCATAGAGCCGCACGCCACGGGACATATCATGGAGCAGATAGAGCTGGTTGAGGAAATCATCAACAACGGTTTTGCCTACGAAAGCAATGGCTCCATATACTTTGACATAGAGGCTTACAACAAGAAATATCATTACGGAAAGCTCTCGGGACGCAATCTCGAGAACGTGGTGAACGAGAGCCGCGCGCTCGACGGAGTGGGAGAGAAGCACAATCAGGCTGATTTCGCGCTCTGGAAGAAAGCTCAGCCCGAGCACATCATGCGCTGGAAGAGTCCGTGGAGCGTCGGCTTCCCGGGCTGGCACTGTGAGTGCACGGCGATGGGACGCAAGTATTTGGGCAACCATTTCGACATTCACGGCGGCGGAATGGACCTCGTATTCCCGCATCATGAGTGCGAGATTGCTCAGGCTACGGCTTCGCAGGGCAGCGACATGGTGAAGTATTGGATGCACAACAACATGATTACCATCAACGGACAGAAGATGGGAAAGA